>JAAUXY010028465.1_pt1 | contig 30620 bp, 17 predicted proteins | sample 7278121 | NCBI WGS metagenome assembly JAAUXY01 (sample SAMN14350117, study PRJNA611818) | marine sediment metagenome | isolation source: surface marine sediment (1.8m) | place: French Polynesia: Moorea | collected 2018-08
ACCCTGGTGAGGCAACGCCGACGGTGTCGGCCGGGCTCCCTCCTGGGCCAGCAGCTGGCGGTAACGTTCCTCGGGATCGGTGCCGCCGCGCCCGAAGCGCTCAGCCATTTCCGCCGCGCGCTCGGCGATCGCTCGCAGCTCCTTCTTCCTCGCCCCGGTCAGCTCGGGGGCCGCGGTGTCGTGCGCGATCCACGCCCGGAGCAGCCAGGCGCCGAGCGTCGCCGCGTCGCCGCGGTCGAACATATCAGCGCGTTCGCGGAGCTCGTCATCGGGCTCCGGCTCGCCGCGCAAAGCCGCCATCACCAGCCAGCCGCGCGGGATCCGCTGATCGACCGCCGCGCGGTCGCCCGCCCAGTGCATCCGCGGCAGCTCGCGCCACGGCAGCCACTCGAGATCTTCGGGCACCTCCCGCCGCAGGGTCGCGACGGCCTGATTGAGAAAAGTCTCTTGAGAGGTCATCAGGTCAGACGCTTGGCGCGTTCGTCCTGCGGGCCTTCGACCGCCTGGACAGCGATGCCGTGCTCTTCCAGGTAGGCGACGCCATTCTCGCCGGCATAACCGCCGCCGACCACGATCACTTTGGTGATTCCGGCATGATGGATCAGCTTGGCGCACAGCACGCAAGGCTCGCCGGTGACCAGGATCCAACCGCCCTTGGTCGCAACGCCGGCCGCGGCGCTATTGCAGATCACGTTCATCTCGGCGTGGTGGCAGCCGACTTCCATCCGCGTTCCTGAACGGATTTCGAGATCGTCACGCAGGCAGGTGTCGCCGCCGCAAAGCTCGCCGCCGCCGCGGGGCGCGCCGTTGTAACCGTCCATCAGCACCACGTTGCGTTCCGGATCCAGGAGTAGCGCGCCGAATTTGCGTCGCGGACAGTTGGATGCCTTGGCTAGCGATAGGCATTGCTCGATTCGGATGCGGATATGTTTCTCTTTCATCAGCCCATCCGCTTCTCAACCACAGCCAGGATTTCTCGCTCCCGCCGCTCGGCCTCTTCCGCCATTTGCCCAGCCGCTTCGAGCTTTTCGGCGACGAAGGCTTGATCGTCGAACCCGGCGGCATTGATCTGCACGTTGAGCATGGCGCCGCGCAGAGCGGCCCGCGCACAAAGCGCCGCGACGCCGGCGTCTGAGGCCGAAGCGGCCATGCCGTCTCTGGCCATAACGGCGGCGACTTCCATCGCCTCGAGGGCGCGCTGCATGACCTGGAAGGGGACGTCGATGGCGCCGCGGGTGGCCTCGGCGACGGCGGCGGCCCGAACCTGCTTTTCGGCGGCCGTTTTCTTCGGCAGGCGGAAGGCGGCACCGATTCGGTTGAAGGCGTGGGTGTCCTCGTCGACCAACCGCAGCAACTCGTCCTTGAGCGCCTGACCACGCTCGGCGACCTGGGAGAACTCCTCCCAGCGGTCGTCCCAGCCGCGCTTGTGGGAGGAAAGATTGGCGACCATGGTGCCGAGAGCGGCGCCGAGGGCGCCGAGGTAGGCGGCGACCGAGCCACCGCCGGGGGCGGGGGACTCCGAGGCCGTCTCGTCGGCGAAGGCGCGCAGGTCCATGCGCACCAGGGGATCGTCGGCGGCATCGCGCAGGTTGTATTCGATGATCTTCTCGTTCGGATCGAAAGGAGCGAGATCGTCGAGCCCCATCGAGCGGACGGCGATCTTGACCAACTCGGCCTCGGAGACACCGAGGGAGCGCTGCTGCTTGGCCAGGAAGTGGCGGCCGGCGTCGAGCATCGCCTGGAGCGGTATCAAGCCGACGAGCTCAGAGCCGGTCGCGCGCAGGCCGCGGGCGTGGGCCTTGTCCGCTACCTCCTCGAACACCTTGTGCACCGGCGTTTGCTTGATGTCGGTGATGTTGAGCGACACCTGGGCGACGCCGTATTCGTCGATATACCAGCCGATCGCCTTGACGCCCTTGAGGGTGCCCGGCTGCCAGACCTTCTTGCCGTTCTCGTCGCGGATGATCTTGCCGCCCGGCTTGCCGCCCTCGCGCTTGACCCGGCCTTTTTCGCGCACATCCCAGGCGACGGCGGTGGCGCGGCGGCTGGAGGTGGTGTTCAAGTTGACGTTGTAGGCGATCAGGAACTCGCGGGCACCGACCGCTGTGACGCCCGCGGAGCCGACCTCGGCGGGGCCGAAGTCCGGCCGCCACTCAGGATCGCGCAGCTTGTCGCTCATGCCTTCGTATTCGCCCTCGCGGACGGTCGCCAGGTTCTTGCGCTCGGGGCGGCTGGCCGCATACTCATACAGAAAGACCGGAATTTCGAGCTCACGGCCGACTCGCTCGCCCAGCCGGCGCGCCCACTCCACGGTCTCTTCCATGGTCAGACCGGAGATCGGCACCAGGGGGCAGACGTCGGTAGCGCCCATCCGCGGATGCTCACCGCGGTGCTGTCGCATGTCGATCCGCTCGCTGGCGCGGCGAATGGCTCGGACGGCGGCCTCGATCACCGCTTCCGGATGGCCGACGAAGGTGACCACGGTACGGTTGGTCGCCTTGCCGGGATCGACGTCGAGCAGTTTGACACCGTTCACCGTTTCGATAGTGCCGGTGATGTCGGCGATCACTTCCGGGTCACGGCCTTCTGAAAAATTGGGCACGCATTCCACCAGCGAACCGGTGCGGGAACTGCTCATGTCGGGACTCCTGAAGGATCTGAGTCGATTCGAGGGGATCAGTCTATGGAGCTTAGGGATGGTAGCAGAGACTGCCCTATCGGGTGTGGCGGTCTGTTTTGAACCCGTCTATCGTCATCGATGGAGACATCCGTGTCCTTCTCAAGGACTCAAATTCCATCAAGAAAGGTTTCAATCATGAGCTCTCCAAAGATCATGAACCGTTGGTTGGTAGTGGCAGGGGGCATCCTGGTCCAGCTGTGTCTGGGAGCGATCTATGCCTGGTCGGCGTTTACCGGCAAGCTGGCCGGCGAGGAGTACGGCTTCTCGGCGGTGCAGGGCCAATGGATCTTCGGCTTGAGTCTGCTCAGTTTCGCGGTGGTCATGGCCCTGGTCGCGGGCCGTTGGCAAGCGAAGAGTGGCCCGCGGCTGGTCACCCTTGTCGGTGGCCTGGTGCTCGGTCTTGGATACCTGGTCGCCGGTCTGTCGGGTACCAGTTTCTGGGGCATCCTGTTGGGTATCGGCGTGCTCGGTGGAGCCGGCATCGGGCTGGCCTACGTGTGTCCGATCGCCGCGCTGGTCAAGTGGTTTCCGGATCGTAAAGGGGCGATCACCGGCCTGGCGGTCGCGGGTTTCGGTTTCGGCGCACTGATCTGGATCAAGTTGACTCAGGGCTTTCGGTTCGGGCCGGTCCAGCTGGGCGATTGGGACGGTCTGTTCGGTATGGGCTGGACGGTGAATCAGGTCTGGATGCTCTATGGCGCGCTCTTCGCGCTCTTGATCGGTCTGGGCTCGACCGTGTTGGTCAATCCGCCGAAAGACTGGCGGCCAGCCGGCTGGTCACCGCGGGCAGCGTCGGCGGTGTCGGGGGCACGCAATTTTTCGACCCGGGCGATGGTCCGCACGCCGCAGTTCTGGGGTTTGTTCCTGACTTTCCTCTTCGGTTCCGTTGCCGGGCTGATGGTGATCGGCTGCATCGAGCGTTTCGGTACCGACCGCTTGGTGCAGGGCGGCGTGCCGGCGGCCGAGACGGCGGTCATTGCCGGCACCGCCATGGGGCTCTTCTACGCTCTGTTCAACGGCCTCGGCCGAATCCTCTGGGGCTGGATCTCAGACCGCCTGGGGCGTCGCAACTCGATCAGTCTGTTGAGTGCTGCCCAGGGCGTGATGATGCTCGGTTTCTATTGGATCGGCGGCTCGGAATGGGGTCTCTATGCGGGCGCCGCGATCATCGGCTTCAACTACGGCGGCAACTTCGCGCTGTTTCCTGCAGCCACAGCCGATCTCTTCGGCGACAAATCGGTGGGCACCAACTATCCGTTCGTCTTCTTGTCCTACGGCGCTGGTGGCATCATCGGTCCGCTGCTCGGAGGCTGGATGCGGGACCTGGGGGCGATGTCGGGCGACGTCTCGACATGGATCTGGGCATTCGTTCCCGCCGGAATCGCTTGCCTCTTGGGTGCCGCAATCATGCTCGTCATGCGGGCACCGCAAGAGCGTCCACGCCGGCAGCAGCTGCGGGCGACTCCCGGAGAGGAGGTACGCAAAGCAGCGTGAGCGCTTAGTGACAGAACCGTGCGACGACTTGTTGCAGCAGGCCTGAGCCACGCGCGTATTCGGCCCCAGGCATCCATTCGTTGGGTTTATGGGCGACTTCGATGGTGCCTGGGCCCCAGATCAAACAGTCATAGCCGGCGTGAGCGAGCCAGCCACCGTCAGTCGCGTAGGAGGCGCTGATCGTTTCCTGCTGACCGATCAGATCGCAGACTGTCGTGTAGAGGTCGCTGCTTTCCTCGAGCAGCAGAGGCGGGCTCTCTTCGAGACGCTCGAAGCTGTAATCAGCGTCGCCGACCGCGTCGGTGACCGTCGCTTCGATGCGGTCGGCGATCGTGCCGGCCCGCATGCCGGGAAGTACCCGAATACCGATATAAACCGCGCAGTGATCGGGCACGATGTTGGTCGCCGTACCGCCGTGCGTCTGGGCGACGTTCAGGGCGACGAAAGGTACTTCGCCAAAGTACTCGCCGTAGGGGACGGACTCGCTCTCCAACGCGCGGCGCAGGTCGGCCAGGGCGCAGATCGCCTGGGCTGCTGGCTCGATGGCGTTGCGGCCCAGATGCGGATAGCCGCTGTGGGCGCTTTCGCCTCTGAAGGTCAGGCGCATCGTGGCGTGGCCCTTGTGCAGGCGTACCGCGTGCAAGGAGGTGGGCTCGCCGACGATCACCCGCCGAGGCAGCGGTTGCTCAGCGGGCCAGGAGCGTGCGAAATGGCCGGCACCGAGGGTGCCCAGCTCTTCGTCGTAGGTCAGGATCAGTGACAGGGGCCGGCGTAGGTTGCGATCGGCGGCGCGCGCGGCGGCATTGACCGCCAGGGCGACGAAGCCTTTCATGTCGCAGGCGCCACGACCATAGTAGTCACCACCCTCCTCGGTGAGCACGAAGGGGTCGGTGCGCCACTCGGGCTCTTCGGCCGGCACCACGTCCATGTGGCCGGACAGCGCCAGGCCGTCGCGGGCTTCCTCGACCTCGGGGCCGACGGTGACGATCAAGTTCGTCTTCTCGCCGTCGGGCGACGGATTGCGCTCGATTCGGACGCCTGGGCGATCCAGATAGTCGCTGATGAACTCGGCCACCGGCAGGTTGCTGTTGCGGCTAGTGCTGTCGAACGCCACCAGGCGCGCCAGCAACTCGACGTCGGAGAGGTGAGTGCTCATGGCTAGGGATTCTAACCGCTCTAGGCGAAAAATCTCGCTCCACAAGTGCGCCGATCCTGGTAGACTCTGCATATATAGGGGAATAGAACGTGCAGAGCTTGTGGCGCGACCTGGGCTTCGGTGCCCGGATACTGGCACGGCGGCCCGGCTTCACAGCTGCCGCTTTGCTATCTCTTGTTCTCGGTATTGGTCTCAATACTGCCATTTTTACTCTGCTTGATGCGATTTTCCTGCGCCCCCTTCCTGTCAAGGACGTCGACTCCCTGACCGCGGTTTTCGCCACGTTCCGCAACGAGGCCGGCGAGTACACCGGCGACTACAGCTACTCCTACGCCAACTACCTCGATCTGCGTGAGCGCAGCAGCTCGTTCTCGGGCATGACCCTCTACCTGTGGCTCAAGATGAGCCTCTCGGGGGGCAGTGAGCCGACGCGCGGCACCGGCATGTTCGTCACCGACGATTATTTCGAGGTGCTCGGTTTGGCGCCCCACGCCGGGCGCTTTTTCTACCCCGAAGAAAACGCCACCCATGGCACCCATCCGGTGGTGGTCTTGAGCTACGGCTGCTGGTCGAGGCTATTCGGCGCCGATAGCGGGGTCGTCGGCGACACCGTACGAATCAACGGGACGGCCTTCACTGTGGTCGGTATCGCCCCCAGGGGATTCAAAGGTACGGAAGTCGGCACCGACGTCGACTTCTGGGTGCCGACGATGATGTTCAAACAGATCTCACCTTACGCGCACTGGTTCGACAACCGTTCGGCGGGTCTATTCCGGGTGATCGGTCGGCTGGCGCCGGGAGTGACCGAACAGCAAGCCAGCGCCGAGCTGATGCGTCTGTCAAAGCGGCTCGAGGAGGAGTTTCCGAAAGACAACGAGGGCATGGGGGGCAAAGTGCGGCCGTTGCTCGAGGGCACGATGGTGCCCTCGGATCGTCCGCGCCACATCGCTTATGGCCGAACCCTCGTGATCGCCGTCGGTCTGATCCTCCTGATGTCGTGTTTCAACGTCGCCAGTCTACTGCTCCTGCGCGGCATGGAGCGCGGTCGAGAAATCGCGGTTCGCCAGTCACTGGGCGCCAGCAGGCATCGGCTGGTGCGGCAGCTGGTGGTCGAGAACCTGCTGCTCTTCGTGCTCGGCGGTGCACTCTCCCTGCCGGTGGCGCGTTTGAGTCTGGATCTGATCTGGAAGTTCAGACCGCCTCAGTTCGCCGAGGATGCCCTGGTACTCAATCTCGATGCGACGATCTTCGGTTTCGCCCTGGCCACCGCGCTGGCATGTGGCTTGATCTTCGGCCTATTGCCGGCGATTCGAGTCGCCCGGCTCGAGCTTGTTCCGCACCTCAAGGCGACGGAATTCAATAGTCTTACCTCCCGAGGCAGGCGATGGCGCCTGGCCGGACGGTGGCGTCGCTGGCTGCTGCCACGGCGGCTCCTGGTCGTCGCGCAGATGGCGCTGGCTTTGATCGCGCTGATCGGTGCCGGCCTCTTTCTGCGCAGCCTCGACAACGCTCATCGGATCGATGTCGGCTTCGACGCTGAGGCGCTTTTGGCCCTATCGTTTGCCCCGGGAGAGCAGGGTTGGGACGAAGTCCGGACCCGCGCGTTCTACGATCGGGTGCTCGAGCGGGTCGAAGCGTTGCCCGGGGTCAGCGCGGCGACCCTGTCCGAGAATCGCCTGTTGCGCGGCGGCATCATCTGGATGCCGATCTTCCTCGAGGGCCAGGACACCGTCTTCGAAGGCGCCGGGCGTCCGGCGCACCGCACCAACGCGGTCGTTCCCGGGTTCTTTGAGGCCGTCGGTATCCCGCTGGTCACGGGCAACGACTTCGACGACTCGATCCGAGCCGACGGGCCGCCGGTGGTGATCATCAACCAGACCATGGCCAAGCTCGCCTGGCCGGGTGAAGATCCGATCGGCAAGCGATTTCGATTCAATGCCCCCGATCAGCCCCTGGTAGAAGTGATCGGGGTGGCGCGCGACATGAAGTACCGGCACATCCACGAAGCGCCGCAGTGCTTCTTTTATCTACCCGAGATCCAGCGCCACGCCTCCTCGGCGACCCTCCACGTGCGCGCCGAGGGCGACCCGGCCACCCTGCTGTCGGTGGTGCGGCAAGAGGTCCATGACCTGGCCCCCGAGCTGCCTTTGGCCGATGTGCGCACGATGTCGGAGTTCGTCGACGAAGCCCTGTGGATCGAGCGCGTCTCGGCGATCCTGCTGTCTGTCTTCGGCGCGCTGGCGCTGGCGTTGGCGACCCTCGGGGTCTACAGCGTGCTGGCCGAGTCGGTCGGTCAGCGTCGCCGGGAAATAGGCGTCCGCTTGGCGGTGGGGGCCAGTCGATCCGACCTGCTCAGGGTCGTGATGGCCGATGGCGTCAAGTTGATCGCCGCCGGCCTGGCGATCGGTCTTATCGCGGCGTTGGCGTTACTCAAGCTCGCCGGCAGCGTTTCCGATCAGCTCCACGACGTCAGCGTCACCGATCCCGGAATCTATGCGACCGCCATGCTGGTGCTGGCGGCCGCGGCACTGATCGGTTTCCTGGTACCGGCGCTGCGCGTCCTGCGAACCGATCCGGTTCGAGCGCTACATGCGGAGTGACTCCCTGCCGTGGGTCGGGCTACCACCAGGCGATGATCCGTAGCGGCCCGCCGCTGCCGCCCTGAATCTTCATCGGCAGCGCGACCACCAGGAAGTCCTTGGCCGGTAGACGGTCGAGGTTGGCGACGTTCTCGAACGCCGGGATCTCGGCCTTGAACAGGGTGACATGGCTGTCGAAGAGGGTGCTCTGGCCGTAATCGATCGACGGCGTATCGAGGCCGATGGCGGCGATCTGGCGTTGTTCGACCAACCACTTGGCTGCCTCGGGATCGAGTCCGGGAAAATGCAGCTCCGGCACCGCATCGGGACCGGTCAGCTCGGTACCGAGGTAACCCATGCGATCCTCCCAGTACTGGCCATAGTCGGTACGCATCAGCACGATCGCGCCGTCGGGAAGCCGGCCATGGCTCGCTTCCCAAGCCTCGAAGTCGGCGACGTTGACCTGGTAGTCGCGATCAGTGGACGCTTTGGCGCTGACGTCAATCACCACTCCCGGCCCGATCAGGCGCTCGAGGGGGATCTCGTCGACCGCCGGTTTGCCTTCGGCGAAATGGATCGGAGCGTCGATGTGGGTGCCGCCATGTTCGGCGGTCGAGAACCGGTTGGCAGCATAGTAGTAGCCGGCGTCGGTCATACCGGCGGCAAGCTCCTCGAGCACGAAACCTTGCGTATCGGTCGGCCAGTAGATGGTGTTAGCGGCGTAGGGATGCGTTAGGTCGACGAGGTTCTCCGGCAACGTGAACGCCGGGGCGGGCGTCGGTTCTTCCGTCGCGGTCGGTGTTGGCGCTGGCGGCTGGCAGCCACCGAGCAGAGTGCAGAGTGCGATGGCGACTCTCGAGGACGAGCCGAAGGTCTTCTTCATTCCGGGACTCCTTTCCAGAAGGGCTACCGCCCCAGGAAGTCGAGCTTGCAGCTCGACTCCTGGCCCAACCGATCCGTACTAGGAGGCGTTGCGCTATGCGCAACAGCCTCCTGTTGATGCTAACGCAAAAACCGGTCTTGGTTCGCTGACTGTCATACCGTTCGCCGACTGTTATAGTCCTTCGTGTATTGAGTCCGTTATCCATGAATTTGATGATCGCGCTACGGGCGAAACCGTACCTCGAGCCACCGCGTAACTTCGAGACGTGCGCGTCATGGGCGTGAAACAGCGAGCGGTGGGTGTACGAGGTCTCGAGGTGACAGCCGACTCCAAGGTTCGGTGCTGGTGCGGCGGTATGGATCTCGAACCCCTGAATCCCGAATATGGCAGCTGTAGCGACTGCGGCACGGTGATTTACCGGGAAGTCGTCGATCCTGCCGAGCACGTCGCCGGCAGCGACACCAGCTTCTACGGTGATCGCTATTGGCAACACTACGTTCCGAAGGTTTTGGGGCTGCCCGGCCTGGAAGAAAGGGCACGGGCGGATCTCGCCGAGCGCGCGGTGGTTCACCTGGTGAAGGTCTTGCAGCACCAGGCTCCCGGCGGTCGGGTGTTGGAGCTCGGCTGTGGTTCCGGCAGCCTGACTTATCTGCTGCGCAAAGCCGGGTTCGACGCCGAAGGCTTGGAAATAGGCCCGGCTGCGATCGAGATCGCTCGCCAGCGATTCGGCCTGACCGTGCACGGCGGCCCGCTCGAAGCGCTGGGTGATCCCGGCCCCTGGTCGGCGATCGTCGCTATCGACGTTCTCGAGCATCTGCCGGATCCCCTGGCAACTCTGAGCTTGTGCTCGGATCGCCTTGGACCCGGTGGCCGACTGTTTCTGCAAACCCCGTGCTATCGGGGCGAGGGTGCGGACTGGCCGATGCTGCTGCCCGAGGAACATCTCTACCTGTTCACCTCGGGTTCGATCGAGCGGTTGCTGCGCGCCGCGGGATTCACTGAGGTCGAGGTCGAACGCGGTCTCTTTCCCCACGATATGTGGGTGACGGCGTCGATTGACTCACCGCTGGTCGAGCGTGCCGATCCTTTGGCCAGCGTGCCGCCCCTGGTGGTTGCACTGGTCGACGCCTACTCTGAAAGCAATCGAGCCCGCGGCGAGCGCGACGCGATCGCTGCCGATCGCGACCGTAAGCAGCAGGATATTGACCGGTTGCAGGAAGAGTTGGATGCGGTACGCGGCGATCAGTCGGCCAAGGCGAAACTGCTGCGACGCCAGGACCGCGAGCTCGAGACGGTGCGCCGGGATCAGGCGGAGAAGGAGCAACTGATCGATCGCTTGAGCTCCGAGGTGGAGACGATCCGTACCGATCAGGCGGCCAAAGAAGAGCTGATCGATCGACTCGGTACTGAGCTTGAGGCGGTGCGCGGGGACCAGCAAGTGAAAGGCGAGCTGATCGGTCGCCTCGAGGCCGAGCTTGAGGCGGTGCGCCGGGATCAGTCGGCCAAGGAGCAGCTGATCGAACGCTTGAGCTCCGAGCTCGAGGCGGCGCAAGCCGACCAGACGGCCAAGCAAGAGCTGATCGATCGCCTGGGGTCTGAGCTGGATATGGCGCGCGAAGACCAGGCGGCCAAAGAAGAGCTGATCGATCGCCTGAGCGTCGAGCTGGAAGAGGTACGAGCCGATCAGCAGGCCAAGGAGGCGGTGATCCTGAGGCTCGACCAGGATCTCGAGGCGACCGCCGCCGAGCTTCAGGGCATTCGCGAAGATCGCCGTTATCGCCTCCTTGAAAAGCTCGGGGTGCGCCTGGGAGAGCGGCGCTGATGCGGGTCGGGGTTCACCTGGAGGCTTTGCGGCCGGGTGAGATCGGCGGTCTGGAAGACTACGTTCGACACCTGCTGGACTCGGCGCGGCGCATCGCGCCGAACTTGGAGTTCGTACTCTTCTGCGCCGAGTACAACATCGAGACGTTCGCCGCCGACTTCGAAAAACACCTGCTGTCGGCCGAAGAATTCGCGGCGCTCGACGCCGCGCGAATCAACGCCTACGATCTCGACCTCTGGTTCTGCCCGCTGCTGGTGCTGGCCCCGGAGGAGCCCGGCTTGCCGGCGGTCGCGACGGTTCCCGACCTTCAGCACGAGGTCTTTCCCGAGTTCTTCTCGGCCGAGATTCTCGACTGGCGGCGTCGGCATTATCGTCGAACCGCGCTCCGCGCCGATCGCATTCTCACGCTCTCGCGGTATTCCCGAGATCAGATCATAGAAGTACTCGGCGCCGCCCCCGATCAGGTGGTCGTAACTCACCTCGACGCCGCGCCGGTTTCATCGCAGGGGCTGGACGAACCAAGCTCCCGGATCGACTGGGTTCGCGCGAAATACGATCTGCCCGAGGCGTACTTCTACTACCCGGGGGCGGCTTGGCCGCACAAGAATCATCGGCGACTGTTCGAGGCCCTGGCGTTGCTGAAGCAGCGTCGCGGATCGATCCCGCGACTGGTGCTCACCGGCGCTCAAGTGGAAGACGCGGTCGATCTCGACGCCGAATGCCGGCGTCTCGGTCTCGAAGAGGACGTCCAGAAGCTCGGCTACGTACCCGCCGAAGACCTTCCGGCGATCTTCGTCGGAAGTCTGGCCACCGTCCTGCCGTCGCTGTTCGAGGGTTTTGGCATCCCGGTGGTCGAGGCGATGCGCGCGGGTAGCCCGGTGATCTGTTCGTCCGCGGCCAGCCTGCCGGAGGTGGGCGGGGACGCCGCGGTCTATTTCGATCCGCGGCATCCCGACGAGCTGTGCGATCGGCTGGAAGCCTTCTGCCTCGCGGCGGCGGACGGAAGTCCGGTAGTTGGAGAGTGCAGTCGGGAGGATCTGGCGCGCGCAGGCCGGCGTCAGGCACAGAAGTTTTCGTGGCGTCAGACCGCGATGACCACACTTCAGGCCTTCCGCGCCGCGGTGTCTTCTCGGAGTGAGCACTCGAGCGCCGTCGCCACGGCGGCACCCGAGACGGCATCCGCCGCCCCCACCATACGAGATCCGTCGGCCGTCGAGAGACCGTCGATCACCGTGGTCACGCCGTCGCTCAACCAGCGTGCGTTCATCGAGCGCACGATTCGCAGCGTGATGGAGCAAAGTGGCTGCGAAGTCCAGCACCTGGTGATCGACGGCGGTTCCACAGACGGCACGCTCGAAGTGCTCGAGCGAGCGCGGGAGCGTTATCCCAATCGCTTCGACTTCATTTCCGAACCCGATCGTGGCCAGGCCCATGCGGTCAACAAAGGCTTCGCGCGGGCAATCGGCGACGTTGTCGGGTGGCTCAACTCCGACGACGTCTACGAGCCGGGATGTTTCGAGGCGGTTACCGCCACGTTTGCCGAGCACCCCGGCTGCGATGTGCTCTACGGTCGTGCCCACTACGTCGACGAGGATGATCAACTCCTCGGGGTCTATCCCACCCGCACCGAGTTCGACTGGCAAACCCTGGCCCATGAGTGCTTCATTTGCCAGCCCACCGTCTTCCTGCGGCGTCGGGTACTCGAGCGCGGCTTTCGGCTCGACGAAAGCCTGCAGATGTGCATGGACTACGATTTCTGGATCCGCCTGGGCAAAGAGCTCGAGGTGCGGTTTCTCGATCGGGTGGTGGCGAGCTCGCGCATGTATCGCGACAACAAGACCATCAGCCGTCGTTCGGAGGTCTATCGCGAGATCTTTCGTACCGTAAAACGGCACTACGGCCGTCTGCCGTTTTCCTGGGCTTTAGGGCGGGCGCATCATGTCTGGGACCATGGCGATCCGTTTTTCAACGTCCGGCGCCTGACTTGGGTGACCTACCTGATCGCCGGCTACTTTCTGGTGCGCTACAACATCGCGCACCCCCGATACTGGCCGAACGTCTGTCGTGAGGTTTGGATCCCGCTGAGGGCCAAGATGAAGAATCGCTGGCAGGCGCTCCACGCGCGCGACTCGGCGACTTGAACACCGAGCGTCAGCTCGACGTGCGGTGGAATCGACAGGAGGCTGCCGTGCAACACTCGATACAGCGAATCGATCGGATTCAGGCTCGAGCGGAGCAGCGCTTCGTCGACGGAACCCGTGAAGCGGCAAGGTTCTTTATGAGCAAGTCCGACGTGCATCGAGCGCTGGAACGTCTGGTGGATCGCCTGACGCGGCTCAACATTCCGCATGCCATCGTCGGTGCCATGGCGCTCAATGCCTACGGCTATCAACGCACGACGTCCGGTGTCGATGTTCTGGTGCGACGCGACGGCTTGGAAGCGTTCAAAGACGCCTTCCTCGGACGCGGCTACCTCGAGAGGTTCCCGGGGAGCAAAGGACTCAGGGACACTGTGCAGAATGTCAAGATCGATGTACTGATTGCCGGCGACTATCCGGGTGACGGCAAGGAAAAACCGATCGCCTTTCCTGATCCGTCGGTCACTGCGGTTCGCGGCGAGCGTTATGCGCTGTTACCCCTCGAAGCTCTCATCGAGCTCAAGCTGGCGTCCGGCATGACCGCGCTCCATAGGCTACGTGATCTGGCTGATGTGATCGAGTTGGTGCGGGTCAACGCCCTGCCGCAGAAGCTTTCCGAATCGCTCGACCCCTACGTCCGGGAGAAGTACCTGGAGCTGTGGCAAGCAGCCCAGATCCGCGAGGACGAGTAGAGCCCGGAAGGCGGTCTGACTCGCCTACCTCTTTGTGTGCTCCACCATCGTGAACCGCCCAGCGCGGACCCGCACCGAGTTCGACTGGCAAACCCTGGCCCATGAGTGCTTCATTTGCCAGCCCACCGTCTTCCTGATGCGCGGAGCGCAGTCTGAAGCCTCCCGGCCCGGAGGCCGGGAGGCTGAATCTACAGATCGCGACGCGCTCAGGCGCTCGTCTCTTGAGACGCTGTCTGATCCGAGGCCTGGGATGCCTCGGCCTCCACGCCCTCAGCAGACGTATCACCACTCTCCGGCGCATCACCCTCCTCAGACGCCTGCTCGTCCAGCTGACGCAGCGTCCGCCGCAGGATCGGACGAAAGCGGCTGCCCAGATCCTCGCGGCCTGCTAGCCGCGAGATACCCTGGGCGATGCGCACGATGCCGCGAATGCCCCGGTCGAACTCCTGGATCAGGAGCTGACGCCGCAAGCGCAGGCCGACCACCAGGCGACGCTCCCGGTGTCGCGACTCGACCCGGTCGGAGAGCTCCCGGAGCTGGTCTCCCAGCTGAGCCGCCAGTTGGGCGGTCGGTGTCGGGACACCCTCGCCGAGATCGAGCTCGATCCGCGGCTCGAAGCCGAGATCCGGCTTCTCGAGGTTGGACTTCACCGTCAAGCCGAGGCGATGGAGCCGCGCCGCCCCGCGGGGGAAGATCCCCACGACGCCGATCAGCGGCAGACTCGCCGAACCGTAGATACCGCGACAGGTGGAACGCACCGCCCGCAGCTTGGCGTCGACGGTGTCGCGGCACTTGTTGACCCCGGCACTGGCGATGGCGATCTCCTGGGCCTGTTTGACGACCCTGGCGTCGTGCTTCTCCAGGCGCAGCCGATGACGCTGGACGCTGCGGCGCAGAAGACGAATCTGGTAGCCGGGGTCGAGAGCCGGCTCCTCGTCTTTGACCACCGGCGCCAGATAACGTTGGTAGCCGTCGGCCAGGTCGCCCAAGTAGCTGTCGAAGCCGGCCTCGAGACTGTGGGCGAGGTCGACTCGGGTGGTGATCATCTCGGAAAAGTTCTCAGCCATGATGTTTCCTCCTTTGGATTTGTTGCTGATGGATGGGTGAGACCGGGGCTCGTGAGGCCGGGGCTCGAATGTTCATGACGTGTCTCCTTTGGGTGGTGGGTTTGCGCCGCCGGCACCATGCCGCGACGACGGGAGACAGCGTACGGCCGTTTCGCGGCGCCCCTATGTCCGTTTAGGGGGACATTTTTTGTAGGAGGGGGACATTTTTTGCAGCGGAGATATGTCCGTTTAGGGGGACATTTTTTGCAGGCCCTTTGTTTTCAATGCTTTACCGGGGCGCCTCGGCAGCTCTGATCGCGGCTGAGGCTGCAAAAAATGTCCCCCCTGAATCGGTGAGCTGGAGTGCCCGGTTGCCGAAATATGCTTTTGCACACTTGTGCACGGAGAATTTTCGACTGGCATTGGGCCGTGCACAAACGTGCACGGGCGGCTGCCGACCGGCATTCCAGCGTGCATGAATGTGCACGAGTTCGGGACGGTCGTCCGTTGGGGCTGCACGTTTGTGCACGTGCCCGGGACGATCGTCCGGTGGGGCTGCACGTTTGTGCACGGACTTCGGACAAGAGGCTGGCGGGGGTGCATGAATGTCTACGAGGCGGAGAGGGTCGGTAGTCCAGCGTGCACGTTTGTGCAGGGCTGGCGGAGGGTTGGCCGAGGGGCTGTACAGCCTCCTAGCTTGAGGCGCAGTCCTTTGGACTGCGCCTCAATGCCGGCAAGATGCCGGCGCTCCCAGCGCCCAGGGCTACGTTGTGCGGCTTGCGTTCGTCCTGCACCTCGACGGCCCGGTGGCGGTCTTTTTGTAGCGTCTCGCCGGCCGCATCACCGACGGCGACGGAGGACGGTCGGCCCTCGGAGCTGCACGGCTGAAGAACCTTCTTCAGTGGTATCGTCGCCGGGTGGGCTTTCCTCCGTACCTCTCTCCGCGGGCTCGCCACCGGTGGGCGTCGTTCGTCGCCATCGGGCCGTTCGGCCTCTAAACCCGATGTCCTCGGTCGGTCAACTCTGTCGCGGCGCACTCCTGGGTCTGCTGTCGATCTGGACGAGCCTGGCGGTTGCCGAGCAGCCACGATTTGTCAACATCGCCCAGGACCAGGGTCTGTCGGACAGCACGGTGCTGGCGATCGCCGAGGATCCTCGTGGATTCATGTGGTTCGGAACCGAAGATGGCCTGAACCGCTACGACGGTTACGAGTGTGTCGTCTACCGCCACGATGACGAGAATCCGCGGAGCCTGAGCCAGAATCTCGTGACGGCTCTTCTGGTCGATCGTGAGGGTGTCCTCTGGGTCGGCACCAGCGGTGGTCTCAACCGTTATGATCCTGACTCCGACTCCTTCACCCGTTACGAGACGACCTCCTCGGACACGACAGGCCGAAGCTCTCCGGCTGTTCATACCCTCTATCAGGGGCGCTCAGGTAAGCTGTGGATCGGCGGCGACAGAGCGTTGATCCGCTTCGATCGCCAGACCGGAACTTTCGAGCGTTTTTCCCATCCTGACGCACAGCGGGTGAACGCCGTCCTCGAAGACCGAGGCGGACGCCTCTGGATCGGTGGCGAGGGCAGTGGCCTCGATCTCTTCGATCCGCGATCCGGAGCCTTCGAACATCGCTCTCGCGGTCCCGAGCTCGAGGGCGGCAGCGACCGAGACGTTTACGCTCTCTATGAGGATTCCGACGGCCACGTGTGGGTCGGTTCCCACGGTGGTCTCGACCGCTACGATGCGCAGGACGACTCTTTCATGAGGTTTCGCCGAGATTCCGAGGATCCGCGGAGTCTGGGAAGTAACCACGTCGATGCGATCTTCGAGACCCGGCAGGGGGTCCTCTGGATCGGTACCGACGGCGGGGGCCTCGACCTGCTCGACCAGGGAAGCCTGACGTTCTCGCACGTCCGCCACAACGCCTACGATCCGGCGGGCCTTCCCAGTGATGTCGTTCGGACGATCTATGAAGATTCCAAGGGAGATCTCTGGGTGGGTACCTTCAAGGGCGGCGTCGCCTACTCCAACGCCAGCCACGCCGTCTTTGCGAACCACCGCCATCGGCCCGGCGATGTCAACAGCCTGGTCAACGACGAGGTATGGTCCTTCTTCGAGGAAGAAGACGGTCGGCTCTGGATCGGAACGCAGGACGGTCTGAGCCTCTACGATCCTGAGAACAAAAGCTTTTGGAACTGGATTCACGACCCGAACGACCCTCACAGCCTCAGCGCCGAGGCGGTACTCACCGTCTTCCGTGATTCGAAAGACCGGCTCTGGGCCGGCACCTACTTCGGCGGTCTGAATCGGTTGGCCTCCGAGCCCGGCGCCGGAGGCGCCACCTTCGTCCACTACCTGCCAAATCCCGACGACCCCGGGAGTCTCAGCAATCCGCACGTCTGGGATGTTCTGGAAGACTCGACCGGTCAGCTGTGGGTCGCGACCTTCGGTGGCCTGAATCGTTTCGACGACGAGTCGGACACTTTCGAGCACTATGTGAACGACCCGGACGACGCGACGAGTCTGGCGGCGAACCTGGTGTGGCAGGTCTACGAAGACTCCGGCGGCACCCTTTGGCTGGCGACCGTGGGAGGTGTCAGCGCCTACGACCGGGAGCGAGAGCATTTTCGGAGCTACGCCCGCGAGGCGAACGTGCTCACGGTCCTGGAAGGCCGCGGCGTCTTGTGGCTCGGCACCGACGGTCGAGGGCTCCAGCGCCTCGACCCGACGACCGGTGCGTTGACCGTCTTCGATACCGACGACGGGCTGGCCAGTGACCTGGTGAACGGCATCGTCGAAGACGATCGAGGCTTCCTCTGGCTGAGCACCTACGGCGGGCTTTCCAAGTTCGACCCTGCGACCCGGACGGTCAGCAACTATTCACGGAGCGACGGGATTCTGTCGATGCCTTTGAACAAGGGTTCATACCTCGAGACCCACCGCGGCGAGATCCTCCTGGGGGGCCATCAGGGCTTCACCCGTTTCGATCCCTCTGAGGTGCGCGACAATCCGCATATTCCGCCGGTGGTCTTGACCGATCTTCAGATCTTCAACAAAGAGGTCGCGTTCGGCGGTTCGGAAGCTGTCTTGCAACGTCATATCACCGAGGCGGAGGAGATTCGGCTGCGATATGACCAATCGGTGGTCACCTTCACCTTCGCGGCGCTCGACTTTCGGGCCCCGGGACAGAATCGATACGCCTATAGGCTGGAACCCTTCGACGAGGCATGGCAGCATGTCGGGGCGAAGAGGACGGCGACGTATACCAATCTGGACCCGGGAGCGTACGTCTTTCGGGTCAAGGCATCGAATAACAGCGGTCTGTGGAACGAGCGCGGCACCGCCATCCGTCTCACGGTCTCGCCGCCCTTCTGGGCGACCTGGTGGGCCTACACTCTCTACGGCCTGGCTTTCGCCGCGGTGGTCCTGGCCTACGGAAGCTCCCATCGCGCGGAGCTGCGGCGTGAGCGCGAAGCGGCGAACCGCGAGCGTGCGGTGAGCGCCCGACTGCGCGAGATCGACAAGCTCAAGGACAGGTTCCTGGCCAACACCTCTCACGAGCTGCGCACGCCGCTCTACGGCATCACCGGCCTCGCGGAGTCGCTGATCGACGGCGCCACCGGTGACCTGCCCGACAAGACCAAGGCCAGCCTGGCGATGATCGCCGGCAGCGGGCGTCGACTCGGGCAACTCGTGAACGACATCCTCGACTACTCCCACCTGACGCATAGGAGTCTCCAGCTCAAGCGTCGGCCGGTCGACCTGCGCTCCCTGGCCGAGGTCGTCCTGACCCTTCAACAGCCGCTCGCCTCGAGCAAGGGCCTGGAGTTGCGCAATACCGTTCCCGCCGATCTGCCGGCCGCCGATGCCGACGAGGCCCGTCTCGAGCAGATCTTCCACAACCTGGTCGGCAACGCCGTCAAGTTCACCGAGGAAGGCCACGTCGAGATCAGCGCCACCGCTGAAGAGGGTCCTCGCCCTTCCCGAGCAGAGCCCGGGAAGATCGTCGTTGTCGTCGAAGACACCGGCATCGGCATTGCCGCGGACAAACGGGAAAAGATCTTCGAGGCGTTCGAGCAGGCCGACTCGGGCGTCCAGCGTGCCTTCGGCGGCACCGGTTTGGGGCTCGCCCTCAGTCGCGAGCTGATCGAGCTCCACGGCGGCCGCATCTCAGTCGATTCGGCGGTCGGCCAAGGCACGCGCTTTTCGTTCTCTCTGCCGGCTTCGGGACAGCCGGCCGAGCCGTCGCCGGCCGCCGCCCAGCCGGTGTCCCGACTGCTCGCGGTCGAGCCTGCTTCGGCGCCACCGTACGCCGCCGCCGCTGTCGGCACCGTGCCGCGATCCGGGGCCGCGACCGGCTCGAGGCCACGCGGTGCACGTATCCTGGTGGTCGACGACGAGCCGATCAACCTCCAGGTGCTTTCGAACCAACTCGCGTCAGAAGGCTACGAGGTGGCGCTCGCGGCGAGCGGCCCCGAAGCCTTGGCGCTGGCGGCGCAACGGCAGTTCGACCTGGCGGTGCTCGACGTCATGATGCCCAGGATGTCGGGCTACGAAGTGTGCCGGGTGCTGCGCCAGCGCCACTCGCTCGAGGAGCTGCCGGTGATCTTCCTGACCGCCAGGGACCAGGTGTCAGATCTGGTGGCTGGTATGGCGGCGGGCGGCAACGACTACCTGACCAAGCCGATCGGTAAAGAAGAGCTACTGGCTCGGGTGCGCACTCATCTCGAGCTGCTCTCGGTCCACCGCCGCCTGGCGGCGAAGAACGAAGAGCTGGCACGTTTCAACTACACGGTCGCCCACGACCTGCAAAATCCCCTGACCACGATCATGAACTTTCTCGGTCTGGCGCGGCGCGACGCGGCGTCGGGACGGATCGATCGCCTGGAGGACAACTTCGACCGCCTCGACGCCGCGGCCGGCAATCTGCGGCGGCAGCTCGCCGAGCTATTCGAGCTGTCGAGGGTCGGGATGCAGGTCAATCCGCCCGAGCAGGTGGCCTTAGGTGATCTGGTGAGCGAGGCGCTGGCGGAGCTCGCCGAGCCGATCGCCGAACGCGAGGTCGAAGTCGTGGTGGCGACGGACCTACCGTCGGTCACCGGCGATCGAGCGCGCCTCCGGGAGGCCCTGCGCCACCTGCTGTCGAATGCGGTGAGATACCCGGGTGACCAGGCCTCGCCACGGATCGAAGTGGGCGTCCGCGCGGCGCAGGCGCCGAACGGCGGGCTGCCGATCTTCTACGTCCGCGATAACGGCGCCGGCATCGATCCCCGGTACCACGAGAAGGTCTTCGGGCTCTTCGAGCGCCTCGACCCGGAGGCTTCGGAGGGCACCGGCATCGGCCTGGCGCTGGTTCAGCGCGTCGTCGAGGTGCACGGCGGTCGGATCTGGGTCGAGTCGGAGGGGAAGGGCCGGGGCAGCAGCTTCTGCTTCACGCTGTCTGAACCACTCGGCTCGCGCGGACTGTAGATCTCGCCGCGGACGGCCTTTCCGTGGCCTCTATTCCCAGCTGACCGCATCACCGATGGCGATGTCGGCGTCGGTGAGGACTTCGCCGTAGACCCCGCCGCGCCAGTCCGGGTCGAGAGCTCGACGGAGTCCGGCATGTGCCTCGTCCATCAGGTGGCAAGGCCGGGTCTCGCCGAAGATGCGGATGCGGCAGTCCCCGATGCACAGGACCAAGCCGCGGCTCTTCAATAGGTCGATTCCGCGTACATAGAGGTTGGCCCGCCGCAGCCTGGGATCGACGTCTTCGCCGAGCTCCCGGCACATCTCTTCCCAGCGGTCGGCGCCCAGGATCGTCACCTGGCGCTTGCCGCCCTGGTTGGCGTTGTCCTCGAGCCCGCGGCCGGCGACCGCGTGGGCCCGTTCGCGGGAGTCCATGGGGCCGCGCCGAAAGCGCTTGATCCAGATCGCCTCGAGACGGGCGGAGTTTACTTGAACGTCTGTCATGGTCTGTAGGTTAGCAGGATGAGCTCAAACACACAGCCTCCGCTTTTCCTCCGGGAGCCGATCCGTGCACTCCGCAGGACGATGTCCGCTGACCAGAGGCTGCGCTGTGAAAGCAAAATGACCCAGTGCTGGTTTCGATTTCTGTTACCTTCTGCGGGTGTGCCTTCCGTCGAATGACGCAACGCCGGTCGCCCTCACCCTATGTCTGGCCTTGACTTCGGCCTGTGCGCGAGCACCCGAGGCGAATCACGATTGGAAGGTCTACGGTTCCGACGCCGCCAGCAGCAAGTTTGCCCCGCTGGGCCAGATCCACCCGGGTAACGTCGGCGAGTTGCGCGTCGTCTGGCGCTGGACGTCGCCGGACCAGGAGATCCTCGCTGAGAGGCCGGATCTCAGGACCTGGATTCATGAGTCGACCCCCCTGGCGATCGACGGCAGGCTCTACACCGCGACGTCTCTGAGTCAGATCGCGGCCCTCGACGCCGGGACCGGAGAGACTCTGTGGCATCACGATCCGGGTAGCTGGCGCCAGGGCTCGCCGCCCAACATGGGCTTCGTCCACCGGGGCGTGGCCTATTGGCAGGGCACTGGTGGCGGTCGCATCTTTGCCGGCACCGGCGATGGCTTCTTGATCGCCCTCGACGCCGCCACAGGTGACGCCGTTCCGGGGTTCGGCGCCGGCGGCTGGATCGATCTGACCGCCGGCTTGAGGCGCGCCGTCGATCGCGATCTCTACGGCGTCACTTCACCGCCCACCCTCTGCCGCGATGTGGTGATCGTCGGGTCTTCGATCAGCGACGACCCGATGAGACCCGGCATGCCTCCGGGCGACGTCCGCGGCTTCGACGCTACGACCGGCGAGCTGCGCTGGACGTTCGAGACCATTCCCCAGCAGGGACCAGAACGGGATACCTGGGAGGACGACAGCTGGCGTCGGGTCGGCAACACCAATGTCTGGACTCTGATGAGCTGTGATGAGCAGCTTGGCTTCGTCTACCTGCCGGTGTCGACGCCGACCAATGATTACTATGGCGGTGAGCGGCTCGGAGACAATCTCTTTGCCGAGAGCCTGGTGGCGCTCGAGGCGGAAACCGGCGAGCGCGTCTGGCATTTTCAGATGGTTCACCACGGCCTGTGGGACTACGACCCACCCGCGGCTCCCAACCTGATCGACCTGGAGATCGAGGGCGAGACCGTCCGGGCGGTGGCGCAGGTCACCAAGCAGGCCTTCACCTTTGTCTTCGACCGGGTCACCGGCGAGCCGCTGTGGCCGATTCTCGAGCAGCCGGCTCCGGCGTCGGAGGCAGACGGCGAGCGCGCGTCATCGACCCAACCCTTTCCCACCCGGCCACCGGCCTTCGATCGCCAGGGAGTCAGCGAAGACGATCTGATCGACTTCACTCCCGAGCTGCGCTCAGAGGCGCTCGATATCTTTGATCGTTTCGACGCCGGTCCCCTCTACACGCCACCATCCGAGGTACCGTTGTTGGTTCTCCCCGGGCCGGTCGGTGGGGCCAGCTGGGCTGGCGCCGCTGCCGATCCAAGATCCGGCAGGCTCTATGTACCTTCGGTGACCAAGGCCTCCGTCCTGATGTTGGTCGAGGACTCGGTCCACCGCTACCGTGGCCTGCTGCGTCTCGATCCGCCGGGCCCCCGGGGGTTGCCGCTGTTCAAGCCCCCGTGGGGCCGGGTGACGGCGATCGATTTGACCACCGGTGAGCTGGCCTGGGCTCGCGCCGTCGGTTCCGGCCCGCGCGATCATCCGGCGCTCGAAGGTCTCGACCTGCCGCCCCTGGGCTGGCCACGACGCAGCTTCGTGCTACTCACCGAACAGATCCTCTTCGTCGCTCAGCAGGGTGAGTGGCGCCTCGATGGAATGAATGAGCAGGGCAATGCCGTCCTGATCGAGAATCAGAGCCGCGACGCCACTCTTCGCGCCCTCGACCCGGCCGACGGACGTCTGCTGGCCGAGATCCCGCTGCCGGGTAGCGCCACCGGCTCGCCGATGACTTTTCTGCATCAGGGCCGGCAGCTCATCGTCTTGCCGACAGGCGGCGGCCGACTGCCGGCTGAGCTGATCGCCCTCAGCTTGCCGTGAGGCAAGTGCCTCGCCGCGTCCCGACTTGCTATGCTTGTGGATCCTCCAGATGCCGGACGGCTGCCGGCATTGCGAGGCCGAACCAGCATCCATTCTCGCTTCGAAGGAGTCGACTTTGACCATTCACCGCCCTGATCAACACCCACGGACACCCTCGAACCCCTCGCATCACGATTGCTCCCGCCGCGACTTTCTCGCCTGGTCGGGTTCTTGTGTCGCCCACCTGATGTGGATGTCGGCCGCGGCGTCGGTGGGAGCCCGACGTCTATTTGCCGGCGAGACCGGCGACAATGTGGTCGCGAAGGAACCCTGGGGACGTATCGAGAAACTCACCGATGGCATATGGGCGATCATTTCGACACCGCTCGATACTCGGGATTTCACCACGGTGGCCAACGGTGGCATCATTGCTGGCAGTGACCGAGTCCTGGTGTTCGAGAGCTTTGCCAGCTCCAAGGGTGCCAACTGGGCGGCACGCCATGCTCGCGAGCTGACCGGGCGCTGGCCGACAGACGTCGTGATCAGCCACTATCACGGCGATCATGCCAACGGCGTCGGCGGCTTTCGCAACGGCAGCGAGTCGCCCCGAGTCTGGACGACGGCGACCACCCAGGAGTTGCTGGCGCCGAGCGACCAGAATCAGGGCCGGGGCGACGAGGCGGCGCGTACGGAAATGCTCGCGGCGATCGAGACCCTCGACGAGACCTCGAGCACCGAGCTCGACCTCGGCGGACGCAAAGTTCACGTCCATCCGCGTGCCGGCCACACGGCGAGCGACCTGACGGTCGAGATCGAAGATCCGAGCGTCGTCTTTTACGGCGACCTGCTCTGGAACCGCATGTTTCCGAACTTCCGTGACACCCAGCCCACAGTCTTTGCCGAGAATATTCGAGCCGCGATGCGCGAGCGCGAGACGGTCTACGTGCCCGGCCACGGCCCGCTGGCGAACGTCGAGGACATCGAGCGCCTGCTGGCAGCTCTTGGCGAGATCGAGGCTGCAGCCCGGGAGTCCTGGGTCGAGGAGGTCACGGCCGTCGAGGCGGGCCGCAATTTTCAGCTTTCCGAGTCCCTGGGCGAGTGGACGCTATTCAACGATCGCTACTTCGAGGTCGCGATCAGCGCCTGGCACCGGGAGCTGGCCCAGGAGCAGAAGGCGGCCCAAGCCGCTGCCGCCAGTGAAGGCTAGCTAGAGCGCATCGCCGGAGCGCTCAGACATCCTCGCCCGTGCTCGCTCCACCCGCGCGACCTCGGAAGTGGAGAAGTAGGTGTCTCTGGATGCGATCTAACTAGCCGGAGGCTAAATCGCAGTGGTTGTCCGGTTCCTCCGGACAACCACTGCAAAGGCGGGGCTGGGCCAAATTAGCCTAGCCGGAGGCTAGGCTAATTTGGGGCGGGGGTAGACCAGGACGATCACCGTGCGGTCGTCCTGGGCCGGGGCGCCGCCACTCCATTCTTCGAGGTTTTCGAAGATGGCCGTGACCACTTCTGCCGCGGTCTTGCCCTGGTTCGCGCGGGCGACGTCGAGCAGACGCTCGACGCGGTATTCGATCTGATCGTCGGGCGACGCGCCGGCGGGCGCGGTCTCGGTGATGCCGTCGGTGTAGAACACCAGCATGTCGCCGGGCTGCATCTGGAGGAAGCCGCGGTCGTAGGTCACGTCTGACAGCGGGCCGAGCACCGGCCCGCCATGGTCGAGGTAGGTCACCGTGCCGTCGACAGCGAGATGAAACGGTGGCGGGTGACCGGCGTTGACGTAGATCAGCACGCCGTTGCGCTCGAGCTCACCATAGAACATCGACACGAAACGGCTGGTCATCGTGCCGGCGTGAATGATCCGGTTCAGGCGCTCCAGGGTACGGACGATCTTGTAGTCCCGCGACAGACCCATGCGCAGGCCCACATAGATGTCGCGCACCTGGAGGGCGGCGGGCAGGCCATGGCCGGAAGCGTCGGCGATCGCCAGGCCGAGGATCTTGTCGCTGATCGAGATGTAGTCGTAGAGGTCGCCGCCGACACTATCCATCGAGTCACTGCGGCCCACGATGTCGAAATCGGCGAAGCTCGGCTCGGATCGTGGCAGGATCGAATCCTGGATCTGCCGTGCCTGTTGAAAGATCTCGTCGACGTGCTCGCGATGAAGCCGCTGATTAATGCTGTGGCGGACCACGCCGAGGGAGAACAGCACGTCGTCGCGATCCGATCCGGGGGCGACGTCGAAACCCAACAGGTAGCGCTCGTTGCCGACCTCGACGGCGGCGAATTCCTGAGCCCCCAGCTGTGCCTCGAGCTCGGCGTCGAGCCGCGGATCGTCGGCCGCCATGTAGATCGAGCCCCGCATCAGGGCCAGCTCGATCGGCGGATAGGTGCGCGGGATCCGGATTTCGCGCTCGACGTCGCGGGCGTCAGGAAAGGTCGCCCGCAAGACGTAGTCGTCCCCCGAACGCTCGTAGAGCCGGCCGCCCCAGATGCCGAGCTCGCCGCGCAGCCGGCAGATCACCTGGTCGGCCGCGTGGCGCACGGTGACGGTTTCGCCGCTGCCGCGCTCGATACTGTCGACGATCTCCTGAACCTGGCCCATGAGGGTATTCTGTTTACCCCCGATGGGCGGTGCGTCGGGATTCATTGGCTTGGAGCTCACAAGGGTCTCCGAGAAAGGTAGTCGTTTGTGCGAGGGATCTCAGGGGTGAGGGTCGGACACGCCCTGGCAGGGGCCTTGAAAAGGCCCCGAAAGGTCAACGCAACGATATCACCCGTGATCGATGACCGCTTTGACGATGCGGTCCTGAGCGGCCCGCGCCTTCCAAACGCCACGAATACCGTTCATCAGGATGGAGAACGCGTAAATGTTGCCGGAGCGCGCCTTGGCATAGCCCGACAGGGTCGAGACCCCGGATAGATAGCCGGTTTTGGCCATGACGTTGCCGCGGTAGGGGCCATCTGAGAGACGTTCGGACCACTTGAGGTCGCGCTCGCCGCTGTAGGGCAGCGTACGGACGTACTCCTCGCCCCAGGGGTGATGGAACATATGGTGCAGCAGGGTGGTCAACTGTTCGGGGGTGAAGCGATTGTTGCGGCTCATGCCTGAACCGTCGGCGAGGCGATAGGTGCCTTCTTCGATGCCCACTTCGGTCAGAAACTCTCGCTCCACGTCGAGACCACCGTCCCAGGTACCGCGATCGCATAGCCGTGCTCCGAGCAGCTTCAGCACGCTTTCAGCATAGAAGTTCTGGCTACGCTTGTTGACCACCTCGAGCACCGTCAACAGGTCTGTACGGTGGGTCAACAGCCGGCGCCAGCGAGAGGGCGCTGTCGCCTCGAGGGATGGATCGGGCCGCGGCAATCCGGAGGACGCCAACACCCGCCCGGTGATCTCGATGCCCTCCTCGGCCAGGGCGGCCTTGAGCGCCGCGCCGAAGTAGCGCAGAGGATCGTACACCGCCACCCACTTATCGAAGGACTCGGTGCCCCGGTAGATCCGGCCGCCGACCGTCAGGATGTCCCCTTGGCCATTGTGCTGTCGGCGGTCGATGTTGAGCCACTGACTGCGCGAGCGGCTGGTGGTGACCGCTGTGTTCTCGATCGTGAACATCGACAGTGGCGGTACCGTCTCCACCCGAGCCGCTGCCCCCGGGCGGGACGGCGCCACTTTGACCAGCACACAATTGTCGTTGAACGAGAGTGCCGCCACCGGCGCTTCGTACCATCGGCTCAGCTGATCGCGCGGCCAGTCGGGGTGTACATACTCCTGGTCGAAGAGACCGTGAACCAGCACCAGGTCGCCCTCGATGCGATCGGCACCCAGCCGCTTGAGCGCCTCCGCCCAGCCGCGAAAGGCGCCGAAGGAATCCCCCTGATATTGCCGGCCGGAGATGTTGGGGTCGCCGCCGCCGACGATCGCCAGATCGCCGATGAGCGTGCCGGCTCTGATCTCGCCCCGTACCAGCACCTCTGTCTCGAAGAAATAACCGGGACCGAGTCGGTCGAGCGCCACCGCGGAGGTGATCAGCTTGGTGTTGGAGGCCAGAATGCGCCGCGTCTGGCCATTGTACGAATACACCGTGTCGCCGGTCCCCAGGTTCACCACCTGGACCCCCAGGGCGCCCGACGCCTGGCGGGCGGCGGAGACCTGCGCGTTGACTCCGGACTTGAACGAGGCGCTCTGGCCGTGGGCGGCGAGCGCCAGCCCCAGCAGGCAGGCGGCCAGCAGGGAGAGCCGGGTCTTTGTCGGTTGAGTAGTCCGCGATCGAGTCATCACCCTGATCATGTCATCCCGAAGCGGTGACATGCAGCAGGAGAGCTCAGGGCGGCTTACGAAAGATCCTGGACGCGTCCCTTGAGGTCCATCAGCACGGTCTCGGCTTTCAACAGCGGATGGCGCTCGGGTCTGAGCAGCACTGACTCACTACAGAAGAGTCCCCGCCACCGTCGCGGTCATGAACGACGCCAGGGCGCCGCCACACATCGCGCGAAAGCCGATCTTCGCCAGGGTCGGCCGCAGCTCCGGCGCAAGCGAGCCGAGGCCGCCGATCTGAATACCGATCGACGAGAAATTGGCGAAGCCGCAGAGGGCGTAAGTGGCGATGATCGTCGACCGCTCACTCAGGTCTCCGGCCGCGATGTGCTGCGACAAGAGGCCGTAGGAGACGAACTCGTTGACGGTCATCTTGACCCCCAGCAGGTTGCCGACGGCTCCAGCGTCGGCCCAGGGCACGCCCATGACGAAGGCCAGGGGTGCCAGCAGGGTGCCGAAGAGGGTCGCCATGCTGCCCGGGAAGAAGCCTTCATACTCGGTGACCATGCGCCCGCTGCGCTCGTACTCGAAGGCCGCGCCGCCGAGCAGCCGGCCGTCGATGATGCCGTCGAAGAAGCCGAGCACGGTGTCAAGCACGGCGATCAGGGCGATGAAGGCGATCAGCATGGCGCCGACATTGAGCGCCAGCTTGAGGCCGTCGGTGGTGCCGTTGGCCGCCGCCTCGACCACGTTGTCGGCGGTCTTGATCTGCGGGATCTCGACGTCGCCGGCGGTCACCGAGTGTTCGGTTTCGGGGTAGAGCAATTTGGCGATCACCAGCGCTGCCGGCGCCGACATGACGCTGGCGGCGATCAGGTGGCCGGGGTTGACCCCCATCTGGATATAGCCGGCGAGCACGCCGCCAGCGATGGTGGCGAAACCGCCGGTCATCACCGCGTGGAGCTCAGAGACCGTCATGTCCTTGAGGAACGGCTTGACCAGGAAAGGCGCCTCAGTCTGGCCGACGAAGACGTTGGCCGAGCACGACATGGTCTCCGAGCCCGAGGTCTTCATACTCCAGTGCATAAACTTGGCGAACGCCGCGATCACCACCTGGACCACGCCGAGGTAGTACATCACCGACATGAAGGCGGAGAAGAAGATGATCGTCGGCAGCACCGAAAATGCGAACTGGAAGCCAAAGCCCGGCCAGGTGTCGGAATCCGGGAAGAAGTGCTCCGACTTGGCCAGGTTGTCGAATAGGAACTTGGCGCCCTCATTGGACAGGGCGAGGAAGGCCGCCACTTTGTCCGAGAGCACTTTGAAGAAGGTGACGCCGTCGATCCCGCGGTTCCACATCGTCCCCAGGCCCAGGAGTAAGACCAGCCCGAAGCCGTCGCGGGCCAAGCGCGACTTGCCCAGCGGCGTGGCGATGAGCACGGTCAGCACCGCCAACCCCAGGGCGACGTCGGTCACCCAATAAGGCGTCAGGTAGTAGCCGCCCGCGACCACCGCGGCACCGGTCACCAGCGCCAGGACACCCGCCGCCCAGGGGCCGCCGCCGATACTCTGAAGCTCGACCTCGAACAGATAGAGAGTGATCAGAAAGACCAGGACCGACATGCCGATGAACGACACCGTGCCGGTCGACAGGATGATCACCGCCAAGGTCAACTGTAGCCCGACGCCCCAGATGATGGTTCGAGGCTTGACCGCGCTGCGGTCTTTCGAAAACAGATATGCGAGGCCCATCAACACCAGCAGTCCGAGAAGACTCACGGCTCTTTCTGCCATCTGTCACTCCTTCCTGGGTAAAGCGAACGCCAGTATAGCGGAAGCCGCTGGCGCTCATTGCTCGACAACGCCCAGCTCTAGATTGCCGGCCTCGACCGGCTTGGCCGGATCGAGCTCGTGAATGCGCACTTCCGTTGCGCGATGCGCACCCTATGAAAAGAGCTCTAGCTGGGTGTCGTCACCGATGACTCGATCGAAGTCGAGGTGAAGGATCGCCAGGACCGGTTCGGCGACGGGCCGGATCTGCTTCTGGACGTAGTGCTCGTGGTCGATGGCGTGGCGCTGTTCCTCGGCTGGTTCGGCGCCAGCCGTGGTGATGACGTAGGAGATCACTCGACCGGGTTTGTGCGATAGCTTGCGGGCGGCGGCGACGTGGGGCGGCGTGGTAGCGGTGTAGTCGTCGAGGTTTTTGCGCAGGCCTTTGCGGTAGATCAGCAGATCGTCGAGCAGGCCGCCGCGCAGGTTGGAGACCACCAGCGATAGGTAGGCCTCGATCTCGCCGCCGGTGAAGAGGCGCTGGTAGAGCTCGCGCTGGACCCGCTTGGCGAGCTCGGTCCAGTCGCGGCGGACCACCTCCATGCCGGTGAAGATGACCTCGGCATCATCGCCGTCGCCGACTAGGCCGACGTAGCGTTTGCGGGCGCCGCCACGGCCGTGGCGCATCGAGGGCAGCAGCAGCTGGCGGTAGAGGGTCTCGAGCTCGAGCTCGAGACGGCTTTCGACGTCCCAGCGCTCGCGGATCCAGGCGGCGACGTCGCGGTTGAGGGTCTCGAGCAGGCGCGCGCCGGTGGCCAGGGCGGCGTCGGGATGTTCGTCGCCGGACTCGACGAACAGGCTGTCGGTGTCGCCGTAGAGTACCCGGTGACCGAGCGCTTCGATGCGCTGCTTGGACCACAGCAGGACTTCCTGGCCGAAGCTGGTGATCGACGAGGCCATTTCGGGTTGGTAGAAACGGCAGGCGCGGGTGCCGAGCACGCCGTAGAATGAGTTCATCAGGATCTTGATCGCGTGGCTGGCGACGCCGTCGTCGCGGGCCTTGGCCGCCTCGCGGCGCGGCACCAGTCGGTCGAGCAGCCCGGGCAGGATGCCGTCCTGACCACGCCGGAAGGCGGCACCGTTGGGGGCGACGATCGCTCGGTCTTGTTCGTTGATGACGGTGCGCAAATGCCCCAGGGGGTCGATCTGGAAAGTGCGAATCAGACTCGGATAGAGGCTTTTGAAGTCGAACACCAGGACGTTGTGGTGAAGCCCGGTCACCGGCTCGAGGACATAACCGCCGAGCTCGGCGACGGCTTCCGCGTCGCCGTACATACCGACTGAAGGGGCGACCATGTCTCGTTTGCCGAGCTCGCTCAGGTAGAGAAAATCGAAGGCCGCGATCGAGCCGGCGATTCGGTCGATGGGAAGGCCGGTGAGGCGGCTGCGCTCGACCGCCAGCTCGATCAGCTTGAGCTGGTCGAGGATGTCGATCACCAGCCGGGCGTCGGTCAAGTTGTAGCGCACGAAGCGCTCACGATCGTGCTTGAAGGCGTGGATGATTTCTCGGCCGCGGTTGGGTGACGGCGAGGAGTCGCTAGGGATGTGAGTCGACGAAACTTTTGTCGAGACCTTGCCCTCGCCCAAGACTTCGCGGGAGACCGCGTCGAGGGAGTATTCGTCCATCTGGATGAACGCGCCGCGCAGGAGATGGATACCGTCGGCGACCACCCGGCCGGGAATGATCGCCTCGTGGGTGCTCCAAGGCATGCGCGATTCGCGCAGGCGGACGGCGCCTGAGCCGCGGGCGAGGTCGAGCGGCACGCCGAAGCGTCGCGCCATACCGAACAGGACCCGGAGGTCGAAGTCGACGACGTTCCAGCCGGTGAGGATGTCCGGATCGAGCTCGCGTACTCTTGCGCAGAAGGCGCGCAGGAGCTCGCGCTCCTGGTTGAATGCCACCGCACCTTCGGGGGTATGCCAGCCTTTGGGGCCGAACAGCAGGACTTCCGAGGCGCCACAGCCATAGAGCGCGATCGACATCGAGACCGATCTCAGAATCGAGCGACTGCTGTCGATCG
>JAAUXY010006546.1_pt1 | contig 30507 bp, 26 predicted proteins | sample 7278121 | NCBI WGS metagenome assembly JAAUXY01 (sample SAMN14350117, study PRJNA611818) | marine sediment metagenome | isolation source: surface marine sediment (1.8m) | place: French Polynesia: Moorea | collected 2018-08
CTCCACAGCACTTCCTGGCCGGTTTCCTCCCGCGCAAGCACGCGGGCGAACACGAACAGCAGGTCCGACAGGCGATTCAGGTATTTCAGGAGCTCCGGGCGAGTCTCTTCGGTATCGCCAAGGGTTGCCGCGCGCCTTTCGGCGCGCCTCACGATGGTGCGTGCCATGTGGCAGGCGGCCGCCGCTTTGCCGCCGCCCGGCAGGATGAAGTCCTTCAGCGGAGGCAGCGTCTGGTTTTGCTCGTCGAGCGCGACCTCGAGTTTCGCGATGTAGGCGTCAGTGATCGCGCTGTGGCCCGGAATGCAGAGTTCACCGCCGAGTTCGAACAGGTCATGCTGAACGTCGGTCAGCACCTCGCGCAGCCTGTCCGGGACAGAGTCGTACGAGAGCACGACGCCGATGGCGCTGTTGGCCTCATCCACGGTGCCATAGGCCTCGACCCGCGCACTGTTCTTCGCGGTGCGCGTGCCGTCACCGAGCCCCGTCGTCCCGTCGTCGCCGGTTCGCGTGTAGATCTTGCTAAGTCTGTTTCCCACGTTTACTTCCAGTTATACCTGAGCTCAACAAAGGCGCTGCGTTCCTGCATCCGAAAACCGGCGGCCGTTTCGTAGTCGGTATCCAGCAGGTTCTCGACGCGCGCATTCAGCTGCAGAGTATCGCCAAGTCTGATCTGCCCGGTCAGGTTTGCGAGCACGTATCCCGGCAGCGACGTGGCGAAGTCTTCGCGGTCGCCGCTCGCCAATACCGACAGGCCGAGGCGGTGCTCGCCGATAGACTGAGTGTAGCTCAAAGTCAGCGTCTCCTCGGCTCGACGCAGCAGGCGTTCGCCCGTGGATTTGTCGTCGGCCGTCTGGCGTACGAACTCGCCGCGGAACGTGAACGTGTCGCCGGTGTATTCGTAGCCGAGCTGCGCGCCGCGTATCTCGGCTTCATCGATGTTCACCGCCGAGAAGGTCTCGTCGAAACCGATCAGGTCTTCGATATCGTTCGAGTAGATTTCGACGTCGATGCTGTGGCGCGGCGCCGGCCGATAACGGAGACCGGCCTGAATTTCGTCGGCGATTTCAGGTTCCAGGTTAACGTTGCCGCCGAAACCAAAGCGGTCCGTGGCATCGGGAGCCCTGAATGCATGCCCGGCGCCGATGCTGGCGGTCAGGCTGTCGCTGATGTCATAGGCGTACTCGAGGTTCCACGTGGTCTCGTTTCCATAGGAGCTATGATCAGAGAATCGCACGGCAGCAAAAGCACGGTGCCTGTCCCTGGACCACTGGTCCTGAACGAACAGGGCGCGGACATCCGTGTCTTCGTCGAAAGCGTCGCCGAATGACGGCAGGGATGCGGCCGTTTCGTCCATGTAGAAAACGCCGGCCGTCAGCGTGTGATTGGCCAGCGCGTGGCTGTACTGCCAGTCGACGCTCATGCGGTCCGAATGTACAAAGTCTGGAGCCTGGTTCTGGTCAATCTCATCCTGCATATACGAGAGTATGAAATTGCTGCTGCCAGCCTCGGACACTCGCTGCTCCCATTCGACAGCGGTCGTCGCATTTCTGAAGTCCTGATCGAGGGGGGTGCCGAAAAAACTGAAGTACTCGACGTTGCCGGAGGCGTTCCAATGACGCAGGGAAACCGTCGCATCACCGAAGTCTCGCGAGCCGAACAGGCTGACAGACAGGTTGTCGTAGCCGCGATCGATGTCCAACGCGGTCGACGGCGAGAATCCGTCCGTATCCGCCCAGTCGATCGTTATCCGCGCCTCGCCGTTGTCGCCGCGATGACCGGTGGACACGAAAGCAGAGCGGCTGTCGAACTTGCCACCGCCGAGGCCCGCCTGGAACTCGGTGTCATTCGCACGACGAGTGATGATGTTGATGACGCCGCCGATCGCATCGGTACCGTACAGGGCCGAGCGTGCCCCCTTGACGATCTCCACGCGCTCGATAACCTCGGGCGAGATGTTCTGGATCGCGCCGCCGCCGATGGTGCCTGGGTTCATACGGACGCCGTCGATCAGAATCAGCGTATGGTTGCTCTCGGTGCCGCGCATGAACACGGACGTGGCCGTTCCCGGGCCACCGTTCCTGCCGATGTCGATCCCGGCCTGGAACCGAAGCAGCTCTGCGAGGTCGGTCGCGCCCGACAGCTCGATATCCTCACGCGTGATGACCGTGATCGGCACGATCGCGTCGCTGATCGGTGTCTCCGTCCGCGTTGCGGTCACGACGATCGTATCGGATGCCGATATCTCGGCAGCGCTGACCGCTGGCACGAGAAGGCATGCCAGCAGAGTGAATCTTTGGATTTGCATTGCTTTCCCCTGTGCGTGCCACCCGCACGCGTCAATTTGTCAGATGCGCAGGGGCGTAGAGGGGGTCACTGAAGTGGAAGACCCGACCAGGCGCCCGCCGCGCTGTTCGAAAAAACACCGGGCCGGTCTCCGGGCTGACGAGAGGAGCGTGCTCCGCCTTTAGCGCCTTCCCGCGAGTCTTGCGTTTCTCGCAGTGGCTCCATCGACTGATGGGGCTAAAGATATCCTCGATCACCGTTGCGGGGGCTGCGTCGGATTCGAGCGCCTTCACTCTCACCGACTTCCCGTTCGCCCTGCCACGCCTGGCCGGGCTCACCTGATGTCTGGCGCTACGATATGGACCGGGGTCAGCCAAGTCAAGAAAGTGCGCTTGAGCTTTGATCGAAGTCCCGACATAGTTGTGCTGCAGCCCGCGGGGGGGCTAAGGGATGGAAACGCATGAGCGAGTATGACGAGTCAACGTCTTCCGACCATTTGCGCGTGGCGCTTGAAGCTGCGCAGAAAGCGGCGGATATAAGCCGTGGCTACTACGCGGGCAATTTCGAGGTTCGAACCAAGGAAGACCTGACGCCGGTCACGCAGGCCGACGTCGAGTGCGAAGAGGCTATTCGTGCGCACATCCTCGACGCGTTCCCGGAGCACGGGTTCTACGGTGAGGAGACGGGCAGCACGAGGCAGAACGCCGAGTATCTCTGGCTCGTGGATCCGATCGATGGTACGAAGGGGTTTATCCGCCAGTACCCGTTCTTCTCGACGCAGATCGCGCTGATGCACCGCAGCGAAATCATCGTCGGCGTGTCCAGCGGTACGATGATGAACGAGCTCGCCTGGGCGGAGAAGGGTGCCGGCGCCTGGTTGAACGGGCAGCGACTCCATGTCAGCGACATTGACGACCCGGACAAGGCAGCGGTCTCTACGGGCAACCTGAAGACGCTGGCGACCAGCCCGGGCTGGTCGCGACTGGGCGGTGTCGTTGCCCGGGCAGATCGTATTCGCGGCTACGGCGATTTCTATCACTATCATCTGCTGGCGGCCGGAAAGATCGAGGCGGTCATCGAGTCTGACGTGAACATCCTCGATGTCGCGGCGCTGTCGATCATCGTTGCGGAGGCCGGTGGCGAGTTCACCGACCTGAACGGCTTCCCTCCGTCGCTCGGGATGCGATCGGTGCTGGCGGCGAATCCCGCGCTGCACGCAGAGTATCTCGCACAGCTGCGCGGCTTCGTCAGTTCGCCGTCGCTATGAACAGGCTGCTCTCCCGCCACTGAACCCGTTCTATCGGGGTGCCGTACAGCTCCGTCAGCGTGCTCTCCTCGAGCACGTCATCGCAGTGTCCCAGCTGCCAGCGACCGTCACCGAACAGCAGCAGGCAACGGTCGGCGAAGCGAGACGCCAGGTTGACGTCGTGCAAGGCCGCCGCGATGCAGGCGCCGTCGTCGGCGCGCTGCCTGAACACCCGCATCACGTCGATCTGGTGTTGCGGGTCGAGGTGGTTCGTCGGCTCGTCGAGCAGGAAGACGTCGGGTTGCTGCGTCAGGATCTGGGCGACGGCCAGTCGCTGGCGTTCGCCACCCGACAGCGTCAGGACATCCCGGTCGGCGAGACCGTCGAGGTCCATGGTCTGCAGGGACTCAAGCGCAATGCTCCTGTCCTCAGGCGACTCCCAGCTGTAGCGTCCGATGTGCGGGTAGCGGCCGATCAGCGCCGTGTCGAGAACGGTGGACGGGAATATGTCCTCGCTGACCTGCGGCAGCAGGGACAGCTGTGTGGCGATCGCGGCGCGGTTGACGCTGTCGATCGGCTGGCCACCCAGCAGCACGCGGCCGCTGGCTGCCGGTCTGAGACCGCACAGAGTCATCAGGCACAGCGACTTGCCGCTGCCGTTCTGTCCGAGCACGGCGACGAACTCACCGGGGTGCAAGACAAGGTCGAGGGCTTCGACCAGCGTTCGGCCTGGCACGGTGACGGTCAAAGACTCAACGCTGAGTTGGGCGATGGGCGTCATCGCCGAAGGGTAACGCAGCGCATTTTTCCGGACCAGTCGTCGGTTCAGTTCGACAGTCCGATCTCGCGCGCCGTCAGCGGGCCGATGATCGCGTGCTTCAGGCTCTTCGGAATGACGGCGTCGTCGTCGGACAACGCGATGCGGCCGCCCATGATTTCGGCTCGTGACTGCGGATACAGCGGAGAGAGCTCCGGATCTGCCAGGCCGTCCGGCGGGAGCGGCTGTCCCGTGGCCGGGTCGTACTTGTCGGTCGCGCCCAGCGTATGCAGAAACTCATGGGCGATGATGACGTTATTCCTGCCCCGATAAGGTCGGCCCGCGTAGGCATTGACGATGCCAAACATGCCTTTCTGGATGCCCACCGAGTTCTCTAGCCCTAGGTGAATCTCCGGGCTGTGGTAGCGAAGGAAGATGCGAACGTCCGGCGTGATGTTGTCCTGGTCCGACGTCTCGTCGCTCGCCCACAACCGCATCTTCAGTGACCACAGCATCACGTCCAGCATGTTCGGCTCAGGGTCGATCGATGGCGGCTGTGACTTCACGGTCTCGCCGAGCTTCATCTTGATCGGTTGCGAAATGGGTTTGCCGTAGCGCGCGGACTCCCGTCGCAGAAATTCCTCGACGCCTTCGAACTCGGCGACGGTCAGCGTCTCAATATATCGATGACTCTTCTCGGAGCCGTCCGCGTTGATCGGGTACACCTTGACCCACAGGCTCGAGTCCCAGTCGGTGCTGCGCGCCTGCGTGAGCCAGGCGTCGAGCCCGACAAACAGCAGGATGAACAACAACACGGCGATGCGTAGGGCGCGAAACATCCCGACATTTAGCCACAGCCGTCGCGCGGCTCGAAGGAGCCAGTTCGCACTATCTGTCGATGGTCAGAAGCGGCGGCAGGCTCGACCTACAGTTCCGGCGCTTTTCTCGCCTTCGTTGCCTGCTCGAACGCGTAGGCGATTTCGATCAGCGCCTTGTCCTCCCAATGCTTGCCGATGAAGGACAGCCCGACCGGCAGACCGAAAACGAATCCGGCGGGCACGGTCACGTTCGGGTATCCGGAAATCGCCGCATAGGAAGAGCTCGATACCGAGAAGCTGTCACCGTTGACATGATCCGTTTTCCACGCCGGGCTGTTGGTCGGCGCGATCAGCGCATCGAGCTCGTGCTCCGCCATGACGGCATCGAGGGCATTGCGCGTAACACCACGGCTCGTCTCGAGCGCTTCGAGATAGGCCTCATCGGTAAGGTCGCCTTTGCTTGCCGCCTCGATCATCCGTTCCTGGCCGAAGAATGGCATAACGCGGTCGGCGTTCGCCTCGTTGAATTCGATAATGTCGTCTATCGACGTTAGCTCGGTGCCGGCGTTGGCCAGGTAGGCGTTCAGGTCCGCTTTGAACTCGTACCGGAGCACCTCTCCCTCGCCGGCATAGGCCGCGTTGATGTCAACGCTTAAGTCGCGCACGACGGTAGCGCCCTGTGCCTCGATGGCAGCGATACTGTCCTCGAGGATCTCGTCGATGTACGGGCTGCTATTGGCGCCGAAATGGTCGCTGATGACGCCGATACGCTTGCCCTGCAGGCCATCGGCCGCGAGTCCTGCCGCGTAGTCCTCCGGATCCCGTGATGCCGCTGAGTCCGCGTCCTTCGGGTCCTTGCCGGTCATGGCCGTCAGCAGGATCGCCGCATCGCGCACGGTCCGGGCCATGGGTCCGGCCGTGTCCTGGCTGTGTGCGATTGGAATGACGCCGCTGCGGCTGATCAGGCCCAGCGTCGGTTTGATGCCGACGATGCCATTCGCGCCCGACGGGCAGACAACGGAACCGTCTGTTTCTGTCCCGACGGCGACGGCGGTCAGGTTCGCGGCGACGGCAACGCCGCTGCCGCTCGAGGAACCGCAGGGATTGCGCGTCGTATCGTAAGGGTTCTTCGTCTGTCCACCCTGGCTGCTCCAGCCGGACGATGATCGACTCGAACGAAAGTTGGCCCACTCACTTAAGTTAGCCTTTCCCAGGATGACCGCGCCGGCGTCGCGAAGACGGCTGACGAGAAAAGCATCTTCGGCCGCCTGGTGGCCTTCGAGCGCCAGGGAACCCGCCGTCGTCTGCATCCTGTCGGCCGTGTCGATGTTGCCCTTCAGAAGAACCGGGATGCCGTGCATCGGCCCGCGCGGTCCGCCGGACGCCTCCCACTCTTCGTCCAGCGCACGAGCGATCGTCAGCGCGTCAGGGTTGAGTTCCAGGACGGATCGCAGCTCGGGTCCCGCGTGGTCAATAGTCGCTATCCTGTCGATATACCAGCTAACGAGTTTCTCGGAACTCAGTTCGCCGCGCTGCATCGCGTCGTGCAGTTCTGCAACGCTCTTTTCGCTGTAGTCGACCTGCTCGGTCGATTGAGAGCAGGCAGCAGCGACAAGCACTGACAGCAGGATAACTATTCTCTTCATTCTGGACTCCAGTCGGTGAAGCGCCAGACTACGGCCCGAGTTGTCGCGCCGCAAGGGTGCTGCGTGAGCGGGCGCGGCAGGCACAACGGGCGCTCCGCGGCGCAGATGAATCGACGCCAGAAACAAAAAGCCCCGCTGGAGGCGGGGCTAATGTCTCTTTTTTTCAAAAGAGGTAACTGCGAATTCGTAGGCCGGATCAGTGTTTCTAATTGTTATTGGATCTGGATCTTTTTGTTTTTGTCGTTGTTTTTCTTCTGGCGTCTAAATCCTGTATCTGTCCGATTTCTTGCCGCGAATAGCAGTTACACTTCGCTTGGGCATAGCCTTAAAAGCAAGACCTGTGCCAAGCGCACCGAGTGTCGCGCCATTTCAACGCTTTAGCAATCGGTATAAGAATTCTCACCGTCCATTCGGGTCTGTTTTGTAAAGAAATTCGACGTTTTTGTGGGGTCGCTGAATCTCGCCTCTGTCAGCGCGAGTTTCCAAGTCTCTGAATCTGTATAAGAAACAGGGTGTACCGGAAAGAAGCTTGGGTAATATCGACCAAATACACCTTCCCAGGCTGAGTTCTCTTGAGACAGGCGATGCCGATACAAGCCCGATATGACGATTATTGTCAAAAATATCGACATTTTTCTTCATTTCGCACGATCAATGAGCCCTACGGCACTGAAAAACCGGCCGTTTCTAACGACTGCGACAACCGAAGTCAGCGCGTCTTCGCTCGCGAGCGGGTCGCCGGCGAGGATTACGAGGTCGGCAGCGGCGCCCGCCTCGATGGCGCCGAGTTGACCGGCCAGGCCCAGAGCCTCGGCCGCATTTCGTCCGGCGGCGTCCAGCACCTCGTGACCCGGGCGGCCCGAGGCCGTCATCGCTTTTAGTTCGGCGATTGTCGCGAGTCCCGGTGGAAACCGGTTCGGCAAGCTGCCGAGCACCAGCTGCGACGAGCCCGGTCGCAAAGTGGCTGCTTCTCTCGGTGAATTCTCGCCGTATCGTTTAAGCAGCTTCGCCTGCCGCAATGAGGCCAGCGCCGCAACGCCCGGTGTCGCCAGGCCCGCCATCGCGGAAACGAATCGGAACGGTCCCCGCTGCGTTGCCAGTTCAACATCCTTGTAGCGCCGTCCTGCCGGAGAGGCGGGCGAAGACTGCGACCCGATGACCAGTGACGCGCCGACGCTCAGAAAGGTCTGCCAGCTGTCCGCGAGCAGTGCGGCCCCGACTCGCCGGGCCTCCCTGATGCTCTCACTGTCGCTGTCGGCGTCAATCGTGACCAGCCAGGGTTCGTCGCCGCGTTCGAACGTATCCAGTGACTGGAACCTGAGCAGCCGCGGACCCGGCGTGCCGCTGCCTGACCACACCGCGTTCAATGCATCGATGTCCTGGTGCTGGCTGGCCATCGTCGTGATACCGAGACTCAGAAGCAGCGGTCCGAGTGATGCATCGACCGCGTCCGGCAAGGCCGCATAGGCATCGATGTAGCCGGGGACGGCGGTGACGTCGCCGAGGTCTATGACAGGCAGCGTCCCTCGATCACGTTGCGGTTCAACAGCGGCGATGCTGCCGCCGCGGATCAGGATGTCGACTGACGACTGATGCCCTCGTGTGCCGCCCGAGTAGGCTCGATCGACGCGAAGCACCCACTCCTTGTCCGGCGCGTTCAAGGACGTCAGCGTTCTCGACGGCGCGGCACCTGCTGCTACCGGCTCACGCGTTATCTCCGCCCTGAACGGGACGTTCCTCGGAATCCAGCTGCTGAAATCTCTGCGCTTTATCGAGCCGTTTGCTGCGTAAATGAAGTTCCGGCGGTCTCTCCATGCCAGGGGCGTATCGAAAATGTCGGAGTCGGCAACGAGTTCCCGGTCAAGCATCGGGTCCGACAGGATCAGCATGTGTACGCGGATTTCGCCATCATGCTTCAGGTAGCTGATCAGGCTGCCGTCCGGTCGCCAGGGCGGCGATGAAAGCGGATGTTCGGAAACGATGAGGACCCGGTCGGGCTCGCCGAAGCGCCGCAACTTAAGCGACCATTCGTCCTCGATTCTGTGTACGTAGACGAGGCTTCTGCCGTCGTCGGACCACGCCGGGTCGGTCTCCGCTCCTGGAAGCGACGTCAATCGCCAGGTCAAGCCCGTGACGAGGTCGACTTCGTGGATGTCCGCCTCGACAGCCGATACGGCAGAGGAGAATGTGAGCCGGGTTCCGTCCGGGTGCCACGCGATATCCGCGGCCGCCAAGCGGATCGACTCGAATGATCTTATCGCCTCGGAATCGACGTCGTAGACGTGAATGATGGCTTGGCCGGCGCGCTCCGCCGTAAACGCAATGCGCTCGGCATCGGGTGACCATCGAGGTTCGAAAACGCGTAAGCGCCCCGTGCTCAGCGCCTGCGCCTGGCTGCTGGCGTCTGGCAGCAGCCAAAGTCCACCGAGCAGGTCGAAGATGATACGACCGTCCGCTGCAACGTCGACGGACAGGTTCGTACCTTCGGACAGGACGACATCAGCACGGACTGCCAGTGGCAACAGCAGGATGACAAGCAGGCTAACTCGCACAGTCGACGTTCAGTGAGATGAACTCCCCGTTTTCGGCCTCCAGCATGACCATGATCGGCCGGCAACAGACCTGGCAGTCTTCAATGTACGACTGGGAACCGGCCGACGCATCGACGATCAGCGTGATGGGTTCACCGCAAAACGGACAGTGCGCAGGCTGTTCGGTAACAAACGTCATTGCTCACGGTTGCAAGCGTGTGCCGGACCATTCACCCGTGCGGAAGGTGCCGTCGCTGCCCGGTTCGAGGTCACGCGTCCAGCTCGCCCTGTCGTGTATACGGTCCTCTCCATCGATCCAGAGCTCTACGCGACGCGCCCAGATTCGTATACCGCCCCAATGCGGCGGGCGTGGGATCTCGGCACCGGCCGCGGGCTTGCCGTTCTCGTCCAGCAGAACGCCAAGTTCCGATGCGCGGCGCTGCATCTGCTCGATCAGGTGCTGTCGTGACTCGAGCGGTTGGCTCTGGTCACTGCCCCAGGCGCCAAGTCGGCTGCCGGCATCCCGGGATGCGAAATACTGGTCGCTTTCTTCGGCCGGCGAACGCGCCGCCAGACCTTCGATGCGAATCTGTCGGCCTATCGAATCCCAGTGGAAGACGACGCAAACCTCTGGGTTGTTGAACAACTGCTCGGACTTGCGGGACTGGTAGTTGGTGTAGAAGACCAGGTACCCGGGATCCGCTTCGAACGCTTTGCATAACACGACGCGTGCCGTGGGAGCGCCGCCGTCGCCGACGGTCGCCAGCGTCATCGCGTTGGGATTCTTCTGCACCTGCCGGTCGGAGGCGGCGTCGAACCAGGCCTTTGCCCAGTGCATCGGGTTGCCGGGCAGGCTCCTGGGTAGCTTGGGGTCGAGATAGGCGGTCTTCACGTTCGTTGCGCGTCCTGCGTCCGTCGTTGTCGCGCAGGTTATCAAAGCCCGCCAGTGATAAAAATGCCTCCCTCACGGCGTAGGTCCGCCCCGACTTCGAATTGACCGTCGGTATTGACGCTGACGGCCGCCACGCCGCCGAAATACATGTTCAATGAGTCGAAGGCCTTGTGCGGCAGGTCCGTTGGCGGGATGGCCAGTCCCGGTTCTGACATCAGTCTCGGCGCCTCGCCGCTCGTATCGACATGCACGCGCGGTTCGGCGATCGCGGCCTCGACCGACAGGCCGCGTTGCAGCGCGTGAATCAGAAACTGGTGCAGCGCGGTCGTGATCCGGTCCGCGCCGGGTGAGCCGATGCTCATCGCGCCGTTCTCGCTGAGCGCCACCGTGGGCGTCATATTCGACGGCAGTCTTTCGCCGGGCGGCCCGGCGCTTAAGCCCCGCCGGTTCAGTTCCAGCTCGCCGAGGCAGTTATTCAGCCACAGCCCGGTGCCGTCGGGTATCTCGCCGGCGCCATAACCCGACGAGGCGGTGATCGAACACGTCAGGCCGGAGTCGTCGACGGCTGATGTGTGCACGGTCGAACCGGACGTCCACGTCGACAGCAACTCACCGCTCATCGCGAGCGCGATCATCTCAGCCGAGGCCTTGTACCGGTCGTCGGCCAGGTCCAGCTTTCGCAATCGGTAGTCGAGGCAACATCGCTGCACTTCGATGAGGCGACCGATCTCTTCTTCGCCCCATTGGCTCAAGCGCTCCCTGCCGAACGCATCGATCATCGCCGTCAGTACCGTGCCGCCGACGGCAGGCGCCGGGTTCGTCGCCATTTTCCACCGCCCGATCTCTGTCGTCAGGCAGGGGCGCTCGAAGGCCTCGAAACTTCGAAGGTCCTCGAGCGTGAGCGGGCCGCCCCGCTCGCGGACATGGTCGACCATGGCATGCGCCAGTTCGCCCTCGTAAAACAGCGCCGCGCCGTCCCGGGCGATCGCGTCGAGACTGTCGGCCAGGCCACGAAGGTGAATCTCGCTGCCCTGCGGCAGGAGCGCTCCATGGTCGTCGTGGAGTGCGCGATAGCCATCGTCGCTGCGCCCGAAAATGCAGTCGCCGGAATACTGCAGGTAATAGTGACTGGCCCCGGACAACGGGAAGCCATCCCGAGCGGCACGGATGCTCGGCTCGAACAGTGTTCGCCACGGCACGCTCCCGTAGTGATTCGCACACTGCTCGAAAGCCGCGACGGTTCCGGGGACGGCGACCGAACCTGCGCCTGCCAGCGTCGTGATGCCGGCGCCGTAGTCCATCGTCACGCTCTCGGCGCTCTCGTTCTCGTAGTCTGCCGGCAGGCCGAGACCGGGAATCGCGACATTGCCGTCGATGGTGACGGGATTGCCGCCGGGCAGCCAGACCGTGACATAGGCGCTGCCCGCGAGTGCGCAAACGCCCGGCTGCGTGTTGATCGATAGCAGTGCCGCCGCCAGCGCGCAGTCGACAGCGTTTCCACCGGCCTCGGCGATCTCTGCGGCGGCATCGGCAGCCAGCGACGACGTGGTCGCTACGGCAACGTTCGGCATCTCTACCGGCGTCAGAAGTGAATGACGGACCTGATGCTCTTGCCCTCGTGCATCAGGTCAAAGGCACGATTGATGCCTTCCAGCGGCATCGTGTACGTAATGAACTCGTCGATCTTGATGTCGCCATCCATGTACTGATCGACCATGCCCGGGAGCTCGCTGCGCCCCCTGCAGCCGCCGAAGGCCGTGCCGCGCCAGACTCGGCCGGTTACGAGCTGGAACGGACGCGTCGAGATTTCCTGGCCGGCGCCGGCGACGCCGACGATGACCGACTCACCCCAGCCTTTGTGACAGCACTCGAGCGCGGCACGCATCAGGTTGACGTTGCCCACGCACTCGAATGAATAGTCAACGCCGCCATTGGTCAGCTCGACAATCACGTCCTGGATGGGCGCGTCGTAGTCCTTCGGATTGACGGTGTCGGTTGCACCGAGCTGTGTCGCAAGCTCGAACTTGTCCTCGTTGATGTCGATAGCGAGGATGCGGCCGGCCCTGGCCATCGTCGCACCCTGGATCGCACTCAGGCCCACGCCTCCGAGCCCGAACACGGCAACGCTTGCGCCGGGCTCGACCTTGGCTGTATTCAGGACGGCACCGATGCCCGTCGTAATGCCGCAGCCCAGCAAGCAGACTTTCTCGAGCGGTGCCGACTTGCTGACCTTGGCCACCGCGATCTCCGGCAATACTGTGTATTCGCTGAAGGTCGACGTGCCCATGTAGTGGAAGACGGGCTGGCCGTCGTAGGAGAATCGCGACGTGCCATCCGGCATCAGGCCCTGTCCCTGCGTTGCTCGTATCGCCTGGCACAGATTGGTCTTGCCCGACGTGCAGAAATTGCACTCGCCGCATTCCGGTGTGTACAGCGGGATCACGTGATCGCCTACGGCTACCGAGGTTACGCCAGGGCCCACTTCTTCAACGACAGCGCCACCCTCGTGGCCCAGCACCGACGGGAACAGGCCTTCCGGATCTTCACCGGACAGCATGAAGGCGTCCGTGTGACAGACGCCGGTCGCCACGTTCCTGACGAGGACTTCCCCCGCTTTCGGCCCCTCCAGGTCGAGCATTTCGATTTCAAGAGGCTTACCGGCCTCGAAGGCTACCGCCGCACGCGTCTTCATTCTTATTCTCCCCATTCTTGTACCAGAGATGGTCGCACGTTAGGGCAGACGTGGACAATGCCCGAACAGCGCTTCATGTTTCGTTCATAAATCTATTGAAATCAGCAACCTTTATTAAGTTTCCGTTCATTGCCTCGACGTTAGCCTGTCCCTGAACCCTCGAATTGGAGAGCGTCATGAAAAGGAAACTCACGGTAATCGCGGTTATTGGCGCGGCGCTACTGGCGAACTCGCCCGAGGCGCTGGCCCATAAGAAGCACAAACATCACGGTCACACGGCGTATCACGACGGATATGTGTATGACGGCTACTACTACAAGGAACGTCATCGTCTGCCGCGCTGGCTCAAACGCCACGATCACTTTCGCGTCTGGTACCGGCACACGCCACTTCGGCACAACCTGCGCCTGGGATGGGATGAGCTCTATTCGATCTTCATCTGGGAGCGCCGCTACTCGAACCACAAGCGCTTCCATCGCTACGGCAAGGTCCATCGCGATTACGGCTACTACCGGAAGTACTGGAAAAAGCGTCATAGTCATCGGGACTGGCGCGGACACAGGGATCGTTACGGCTATCGGGACGATCGGAGACATCGAGAACACCGCAGAGACGGGGAACGTCGCCACTACCGGTATTAGTCCGTGTCGATAGCAAGACGGTCGCCCGCCAAATAGCGGGTGACCGCTTCTATTGAGCGCGCCAGTCCTGTAAAACTCTTTGCTGCGTTAAAGCTTCACAGGCAGCGAATGACCCTCGACGAACTACGAACCCGGCTGTCCGATATTGACCGCCAGATTGTTGAGCTGATCGCCGAGCGGCAGAAGATGGTTGGCGACATCGGCCGGCAGAAACAGTCCTCCGGGACGGCGACGCGCGACTTTGCCCGCGAGAAAGACGTCATTGACATGGGCAGGGCGCAGGCGGAGTCGCTGGATCTGGACCCGGACCTGGTCGAGAGCGTGCTTGCTACCCTGATCCGTTCGTCGCTGCAGAACCAGGAGCGTGATCGCGTCATCGCGGAGGGCAAGGGCGACGGCCAGAGCGTTCTCGTCATCGGTGGCGGAGGGCAGATGGGTGGTTGGTTCGCCAACTTCTTCCAGACGCAGGGATTCAGCGTCAGCATCGCAGATCCCGGCGTCGAGGACGGTCCCGGTCGTTTCACGCGCTGGGTCGATGCGGGTGTGGACTACGACATCATCGTTGTCGCTGCGCCGCTGGCCGTGTCCGGCCGGATCCTCGCGCAGCTCGCCGTGCTCAAGCCGCGCGGCCTCGTCTTCGATATTGGCTCGCTGAAGACGCCGCTGGTCGACGGGCTCAAGGAGCTCCAGGCCAGCGGCTGCCGCGTCACGTCGTTGCACCCTATGTTTGGTCCGGGCACGCGACTGCTGTCGGGTCGGCACCTGATCTTCTGCGACGTTGGCTGTGCCGAGGCTACCCGCGCTGCGAAGGAACTGTTCTCTTCGACGATGGCGGAGCAGCTGGAGATGAGCCTCGATGAGCATGACCGCCTGATCGCTTACGTGCTCGGTCTGTCGCACGCATTGAATATCGCTTTCTTCACCGCGCTCGCCGAGAGCGGCGAGGCGGCCCCTGAACTCGCCAAGATGTCGTCAACGACGTTCGACTCGCAGCTCCTGGTCGCGCAGGTCGTAGCGAACGACAATCCACACCTGTATTTCGAGATCCAGAACCTGAACAAGTTTGGGCTTGGGCCTCTCGACGCGCTCGAAGAGGCGGCGAAGCGAATTCGAGAACTGGTCGTTAACGGTGACGAGGCAGGCTTTGTTCAACTGATGGAAAGTGGGCGCAAGTATTTCGAGATGCGCGGATAGACGTCTTTTTTGGGGGAAGGTGTGTCCATAGCGAACCCGGTACGCTTAGTCGAGGAGCTGCTCGACGAAATCGACGAGCTCAAACTCGAGCTGCGCGCGGTCAAAGAGCAGGTCGCGACGAACGAGGAAAAACACCACCGTTCCCAGCAGCGTGAGCTGGGGCTGCTGAAGGCGAGGGACCTCGGACAGCTCTTCAACGAGATGATCGCCGGGCTGCGTGACAGTTACCAGCTTGAATACATAAGCGTCGTGCTCTGCGACCCGGACCACGATATCCGTCACCTGCTCGCCGCGGGCGGCAGTCCGGCGGAGAACATAGACGGTCTCTTTCTCGTCGACGCCCTGAGTGGCATGGCGCCGCAATACGTCGCGCTTCGGTCCCCCTGGCTGGGCCCGTTCGCCGCCTGCGACCACCAGATGCTGTTCCCGGGGGCGCCCGCCGTTCAGAGCGTCGCGTTGATTCCGCTGATGCATCACGGGAACCTGATGGGCAGCATCAATTTCGGCAGCGCCAGCGCCGACCGCTTCACGACTGCGCACGCCAGTGATTTTCTCGCGCACCTCGGCGTCATCGCGTCTTTCTGTGTTGAAAACACCGTCAACCGCGCTCGCCTGCTGCGCAGCGGCTTTACCGATGCGTTGACGGGTTGGCACAACCGCCGCTACCTGCAGGTCAGGCTGAAAGAGGAACTGGCTCGGGCGCGCCGCGACCGGACCGGCCTCGTCTGCCTGATGCTGGACCTCGATCACTTCAAACGCGTCAACGATACCTGGGGCCACCTCGCCGGCGATGCCGTTCTGCAGGAGGTTGCCCACAGGATCGATGCACAGGTAAGAGCCAGCGACGTGGCAGCGAGGTACGGTGGCGAAGAGTTCATCGTCCTGATGCCGGAAGCCGATGTTCAGGCCGGCCTCAAGCTGGCTGAGCGCATTCGGAGTGCCGTGTCGTCAGAGCCGGTTGCCCTCGGAAACGGCGAGACGGTGACGATCACGGTGTCGGTGGGAATTGCCAGCGTCGACGTCGAGCCCGGGCAGGACGAACTCAAGTCGATCGGAGAGTCTCTGATTGCCCGCGCCGATGTTGCCCTGTACAGCGCCAAGTCATCCGGCCGTGACCGCGTTATCGTGGAGGGCCAGTGATGCGTATCGGTGCAGCGATCCTGACCTTTGCCCTCGTGCTCAGCGGCTGCGGCGACGACCCGGAGCCGACCAACGAGGCTTCAACAGACGTTAAGACGAAACAGGAGCCGCTCTACGTCTACTCCGCCTACGAAGACGTCGAATACCTGCCGGCGCTGTTTCGCGAGTACACCGACGCCACCGGCATCGTCGTCGTCGTGCGGCACCGGGATGATCAGCAGAACCTGGACGACATGATGGCGAAGTCAGGTTCGCAGCCTGCCGACCTGTTACTGACCTCGTCCATTGCGAGCATCTGGAAGGCCGCCGAGGAAGGTCTCCTGAGGCCGCTGCCCGCTGATTCGGCCGCGCTCGAGATGCCGGGCGCGCTCAGAGATCCCGACGGTCTGTGGGTCGCTGCATCCGTGGATCCGATGGTTGTGCTGCGACAGTCGGCGTCCGACGCCGACGTCAGCTACCAGTCGCTGGGACAGGCCGTTGCGCCGCTGTGTGTGTCGTCGTCGACGCTGCCTGCCAACCGGACGCTGCTTGCATGGATGATGGCGGCAACGGATGCTCGCACGACCGAGTTCTCGGTTCGACGCTGGATGGCGGCGATTCAGCTGCCTCCCAGGGAGGACTACGCAGACGTCATTGACGCGCTGTCCAGCGATGCGTGCCGTGAGGCGCTGCTGCCGATGAGCGCCGTTCCGGATGAGCGAAGGTCACAGGTTCTTGCGCCGCCCGAGGTCTTCTTCGATATCGAAGGCATTGGCATCGGGCGTCACGCCAGGAGTCCTGACGCCGCTGCGGCACTACTCGACTGGTTTGTGTCGCGGCCGGTTCAGCAAAAACATGCCAGGGCCACCGGCCGGCTGCCGGTAACAGAGCCCGACGCAGGGCTGCCGGGCGGGAGCCAGCTCTCGACCCGCGGCATCGCTTCAGCCGGCTTCCTGTATCCCGATGCGGTTTTGCTGGCCGAACGGGCGCGTTACCGGTAGCGCGCGCTCCGGCTCATCAGTAGCAGGAACAGCGGTACGCCGATGGCGGCCGTCAGTGCGCCCACCGGCAACTGCCTTGGCGCCATCATCGTCCTCGCGAGCGTATCGGCTACAACCAGCAGTGCACCGCCGCCGAGCGCCGATGCGGGGATGACGATCCTGTGATCGCTGCCGGCGATGATGCGGATCAGGTGCGGCACGACGAGCCCGATGAATCCAATGACCCCGACGGTCGTGACCGCGACGGCGGTCGCCAGAGACGCGAGTGTGAAGATGAGGTATCGCAGCGCATTTACCGGGAGCCCGACGATCGACGCCTGTATTTCGCCGCTTGCCAGTACGTTCAGGTGCCGGGCGGCGACCGATGTCACCGCGACCAGTACGACCAGTAGCACGATCGTGCGCTCGGGATTCCACGCGAAACTGAGATCACCCATCAGCCAGAACAGCATGCCGCGCAGGTGTTGGTCCGGGCTCAATGCGAGTATCAGCGTGGTCGCGGCGCCAAAGCCGGCGGCCAGGACAACCCCGGTGAGCAGCAACCGCGTCGGGGTCCATGTCCCGAGTCCGTGAGCGAGGCCAAACACAAGCAACGTCGCGCCCATCGCACCGCCGAAGGCGGCGACGTCGACGAGCAGCGCGCCGGCGCCGGCCGATATCGCGAGCAGCGCGGCAACGGCCGCGCCGCCGGACGTTCCGAGTATGTAAGGTTCTGCGAGCGGGTTGCGCAGCAGGACCTGCATGAGGACCCCGGCGACCGCCAGCAGGCCGCCCACCGAGAATGCCGTCAGCGCCCGAGGCAGCCTCAGTTCGAGCACGACGGCCACCGCCTGCTCGGTCCCGCGACCGAGCGCCGCCCTGATGCTGTCGGAGAACGACAGGTCCGCGCTCCCGGATACGATCGCGGCGACCAGCGCGACGATCACACAGGCGATGAGTGCGGGAAAAAGGGCGATTGCCGGGGTCTTGTGCAACAGCGTGTCCTCTCGATCGGCCCCCAAGGCTAAATAAAGCGCCAGGGGAGAACAACACGCAGCGACGGCCCGCGCGGGCTATCGCGCGCGACGGTTGCGATCAGGCGGTTCCGATTCGGTCGCATTCGTGTAAAGTTATTGGCAGTTCAAGTTTGTGTAACGGTTGCCATGAGCAGCGATTGGATTGACGACGATGGCTTTCGTGCCAACGTCGGCATCATCTTGACCAACGCCGAAGGCAAGTTGATGCTGGCCGGCCGTGCCGGTGCAAAAGGATGGCAGTTCCCGCAGGGTGGCGTCATGCAGGGCGAGGATGTCGAGGAGGCCATGTTTCGCGAGTTGCGCGAGGAGGTCGGCCTTGAGCCGCACGACGTCGAAGTCCTCGGCGTCACGGATGACTGGATTCAGTATCGCCTGCCGGACAAATTCATTCGCAAGCACAGCAAGCCGCTCTGCGTGGGCCAGAAGCAACGCTGGTTCCTGTTGAAACTCGTCGGCTCCGTCGAGCGTGTCCGCTTCGACCTCTGCGAAAAGCCGGAGTTTGACCGCATCCGCTGGGTCGACTACTGGCGCCCGGTCAATGAAGTCATCTACTTCAAGCGGCGGGTTTATGCGCGCGCGCTGCACGAGCTGGGGACGTCCTGTTATCCGTTAGCCCTGCCGCCGCGGCCGCGATGGTGGCCCAAACGCTGGCGCGTTGTATTCGACAAGGACATTTCCCGAGCTGAGGCGAGAATCGCCGATCGGGACGGAGAGGGCTGACGCCGATCTGCAGCGTTCAGGCGAGTTTTGTAACCGCCAGGACGGTAATGCCAAGCAGGAATATCACCGGGATCTCGTTAAACCAACGCAGCCATTTGGTGTCCTGGCTGGGTTCTGCTGTCTTCAGGCGTTGCATCCACAGGTAGCAGCGATAGTGATAGACGGCGAGGCCTGCGAGCAGCACCAGTTTGACCTGGAACCAGGTCAACGACAGCAGGGCCGTGTTGATCGCCAGCATGCCGAAACCCAGCAATGACGTGACGATAGCGCCGAGCGTCATGATCGCGAACAGGCGTCGCTCCATGACGATGAACCGGTCGCGGCTCAGCGCATCGTTCGCCATCTGGTGGTAGATGAACAGGCGGGGCAGATAGAACAGACCCGCAAACCAGGTAACCATGAAAGCGACGTGGAATGCTTTCAGCCAGAGATATCCGCTCGCCATTGAATTGCCACCCAGTCCAAAAAAAAGACACTTGATGCGCTAAACGTGAACTCGCGCAATCAGTCTATAATGCCGACATCGTAGCATTCCGCTTAACTTAATTAACCGTCGAATCCAGTGTCCAGACAGTCACCACATCAGTTTCACAGCCGCGGCCGGACGGTCGGAAAATGGGCGGCCATCGCTGGCCTGGCGCTGGTCACTGTCTACCTGGTTTTCGAGCTCGGGCGCATCCAGGCGGGCTACAACTTCGTTGATTCGGCGTCCGAAAGAGCCGGATTTCGGTCGGAGATCAACGCGCTGAACCTTGAAATCGAGCGCCTCAATGAACAGATCTCGATCCTGGAAACGCACAAGGCGATCGATGCGGCGGCCTATAAGGAGGTCGAGGTAAGCCTGACGGACCTGCAGGCCAAGATCCAGGAGCAGCGCGATGCGATCGCGTTCTATCGTGGCATCGTCTCGCCGAAGGATGGGGCGGCGGGCCTGCGGGTGCAGGACCTGAAGCTCGAGGCCGGTCGATCCGAGCGGGAGTTCAGCGTGCGGCTGGTGCTGGTGCAGGCCATGCAACACGATCGGCGCGTGTCAGGTGACGTCATTCTTGCGGTGACCGGGGAACAGGACGGCGCCGAAAAAACGTATACTTATTCGGACCTGCGTCGACAAGACGCTGAGGAGAAATGGGCATTCTCCTTCCGCTATTTTCAGGATTTTGAGCGAGACCTCGTGTTGCCTGACGGTTTCACGCCGCTCACGGTCAATATCGAGGTTCGATCGAGGACTCGCTCGATCGGCAGTATTGAAGAAAGCTACGCCTGGGCATCGGCCCGGGGATAACTGCGGCATTGCCGCCTGTGGAGAAAATGGATGTTTGGTCGCAAGCAACGTAGACACACGGTCGTTGAGACGCTCGTCGGCAGCAATACCCGGATTTCGGGAGATCTTCATTTTACCGGCGGCTGCCACATCGACGGCGCCGTCAACGGCAGCGTTAGCGCTGACCCCGAGAGCCATGCCGCACTCAGCATCAGCGAGGACGGACAGGTCGACGGTGGCGTGTCTGTTCCGTACGTGGTCTTAAATGGTATCGTGCGCGGCGACGTCTACGCGAATCAGCGTGTCGAACTCGGAGCCACGGCTCGCGTAATCGGCAATGTGTATTACAATCTGATCGAGATGGCGATCGGGGCCGAGATCAACGGCAAGCTCGTGCACCAGCCTGAGGGCCAGGTCCCTCTGCTGGAGCAAACCGAGAAGATCGACCAGGTTGCCGTCGCCGCGGAATCCTAAAGGGACTGGGAGCAAGAGATGCAGACCGAATCAGCCATGCCGCCACCACCGATCGTTTTCACCGATGCGGCGGCAACGAAAGTGAGTGAACTTATCGCCGAGGAGCAAAACCCGGAGCTCAAACTGCGGGTCTTCATATCCGGCGGCGGATGCTCCGGCTTTCAGTACGGTTTTACCTTCGATGAGACCATCGAAGACGGCGACAGCCAGGTCAACAACCAGGGCGTCACGCTGGTCGTCGATCCGATGAGTGTTCAGTACCTGATGGGCGCGGAGATCGATTACAAGGAAGACCTGCAGGGTGCGCAATTCATCATTCGCAACCCGAACGCGACGACAACCTGTGGATGCGGGCAATCCTTTACCGTCTGACCGGCACGGACCAACGCTGATCAACAGCGATAAGCAAAGCGACACCGCTAAAGACGACGCCGAATCGCCGGCCGTCATCGCGGCCGTCGACCTCGGTTCAAATTCCTTTCACATGATCGTCGGAGAGCTCCGGCACGGGCAACTCGCCATCATCGACCGTATTCGCGAGACGGTGCGGCTCGCAGAGGGCCTGTCGAGCTCCGGCGACTTGTCGGAAGCGGCGAGGGATCGGGCACTGCATTGCCTCGCGCGTTTCGGCCAGCGACTTCGCGACGTGCACGCTGACAACGTCCGCGCCGCGGGAACCAGCACGATTCGTCGTGCCCGTGAGGACTCCAGTTTCATGACAGAGGCGGAGGCGGCGCTGGGTCATCCGATCGAGGTGATCTCGGGTATCGAGGAAGCGCGCCTGATCTACACGGGCGTGACACACTCGCTGCCAGCGAACGACGGCTTTCGCCTGGTCATGGACATTGGCGGCGGCAGTACCGAACTGATACTCGGACAAGGGACCCAGCCTCGCGCACTCGAGAGTCTGCACCTTGGCTGCGTGTCGCTGACCGAGCGGTTTTTCGGCGATGGCAATCTCAGCCGCAAAGCGTTCGACAAGGCTCGCCTGCGCGCTCGACTCGAACTACGGCCGGTCAAGGCGTTCTTTCGCGGTGCAGACGAGGTCGAGGCCATCGGCACGTCCGGCACCATCAACTCGGCGGCTGCCGTCGCGCTGGAGCTCGGCATTATCGAGTCCGGCGACCTGACGCTCGCCGCGGTCGAAGAGCTGATCGAGCGCATGCTCGCCTTCGATCGAATCATGAACATCGAGCTGCGGGGGTTGTCAGAGCGACGGGCCCAGGTCTGGCCGGGCGGGCTGTCTATCCTCGCCGAGTTAATGCAGGTGCTGCACGTAGACCACCTGAAGGTCTCTGACGGAGCCTTGCGGGAGGGCCTGCTGTACGACCTGCTTGGCCGCATGCGGCACGAAGACGCCCGCGAGCGAACGGTGCGAGCGATGGCGGCCCGATACCAGGTGGACCGGCCCCAGGCGGAACGCGTCGCAGCCACGGCGCAGGCGCTGGTCGAACAGGTCGGCGCCGCATGGTTTCAAAACCGTGAGTGGGCGGCGCAAATGCTCACTTGGGCCGCGACCCTGCATGAGATCGGACTCGATATCTCACACGACGGCTACCAGCGTCACGGCGCGTACGTCGCCGAGCACGCCGACATGCCAGGGTTTCCCAGGGCCGAGCAGCGACTGCTGGCCTTCCTGATCGGCAGCCAGCGCTACCGAATCGACAGCCGGCTGCAACGCCAGCTGCCCAAATCCTGGCGGGAAGGCGCCGTCAGGTTGGCCATACTCTTAAGACTTGCCGTACTGTTGAATCGGGCGCGCAGCGCAGAGGGCGTGCCGTTGCTTGAGGCAGAAGCGAGTGACACGATGTTGCGACTCACGTTCGACCCGACCTGGCTGGCCGACAACCCGTTGACGATCGCCGATATCAAACGCGAGACGAGCTACTTAAAGGACGTCGGTTACGCGCTTCAGGCCAGCTGATCTCCGCCGTACAACTCCAGGAAGGCCTCCTGAGCCGACAGCCTGTCTTCGCCCTCCGCCGGCGAGAGCCGGACATAGCTCCCGTCGCCACAGAGTTCCCAGGCCTGGCAATTGTCCTGCAGATACAGCTCCAGGTCGCGCATGATCTGCTCCTTCAGGTGCTTTTGTCGCACCGGGAAACAGCTCTCGTTTCGCTTCAGCAGATTGCGCGCCATCCAGTCTGCGCTCGCGCAGTAGTGTTCTGGCTTGCCGTCATTGTAGAAGTAGTAAACCCGGGAGTGCTCAAGGAAACGCCCGAGTATCGACCGCACACGAATGTTCTCAGACAGGCCCGGCACCCCGGGTCGAAGCGAACAAATACCACGAACGATCAGGTCGATCTGAACGCCGGCCTGCGACGCTGCGTAGAGCTCGCTGACCACCGTCGGCTCGCCCAGGGAATTGACCTTGGCGATGATTCGCGCCTCCTTGCCTTCGCGCGCGTTGTCCGCCTCGCGGCGGATCTTCGCGATGACCGAGTCGTAAAGATTGAAGGGCGATGTCAGCATCAGCTTCAGGTCCGTCGCCTCCGTCAGGCTGGTCAGCTGCATGAAGACCTTGTGCACGTCCTCACCGAGCTTCTTGTCGCTGCTCAGGTAGCCGTAGTCCGTGTAGATCTTCGACGTGTTGTGGTGGTAGTTGCCGGTGCCGAGGTGGACATAGCGAGCGAGTTCACCGTCCTCGCGCCTGACGACCAGCGTCATCTTCGCGTGCGTCTTGAACCCGACCAGGCCATAGACGACGTGAGCCCCCGCTTCCTGTAGCCGGTTCGCCAGCGAGATATTCGCCGCTTCGTCGAAGCGCGCCATCAGCTCGATGATGACCGTGACTTCCTTACCGGCACGCGCCGCCCGAACCAGCAGATCGACAATCGGCGAATCGGGGCCGGAGCGATACAGCGTGATCTTGATCGCGAGTACGTTCTTGTCCCTCGACGCCTGGCGAATGAAATCGACGACGGGCGAGAACGACTGGTAGGGATGAAAGAGCATCACGTTCTTCTTCTTGAGAACCTTGAACAGATCCGGGTTCTCCAGCAGCTCTTTCGGTATGCCCTGGATAAACGGTTTGAACAGCAGCTCCGGGCGGTCGTCGATGTTGCAGACGGTTGCGAGCCTGTTGAGGTTGACGGGCCCGTCAACGAGGTACATGTCATTCTCATCGAGATGGAAGTGATCGAGCAGGAACTCCTGCAGGTCGGGCGGGCACTCGTGGCCGATCTCGATGCGAACGCCATCGCCGTAGCGGCTGGCTTCCAGCTGTCCTTCCAGCGTGCCGACAAGATCACTGACCTCTTCCTCGTCGACGTACAGGTTGCTGTTTCGCGTGACGCGGAACTGGTAGCAGCCGTCGACGTTCAGGCCGGGGAACAGTTTGTCGACGTGGACGCGGATGACGGACGACAGGAACACGTAGTCATGGCTATCGGTGCTGCTCATGGACTCCGGCAGCTTGATGATGCGCGGCAACGATCGCGGCGCCTGCAGCATGCCGCGGTGGCGCTTGCGGCCGTACGCATCGCGACCGTTCAGTCGCACAATGAAGTTCAGGCTCTTGTTCAGGAGTCGCGGGAACGGTCTCGACGGATCGAAGGTCAACGGCGTCAGCACGGGAACGACCTGCTCCATGAAGTAGTTCTCGAGCCACTCGGATTGCTCTTTCGTCCAGTGCTCGCTGCGCACGAAGTTGACGCCGGCATCGGCAAGGCTCGGGAACAGCACGTCGTTCAGAAGTTCGTATTGCTCCTTGACGACGGTGAGCATCTCCTTTCGAATGACGCCAAAGACCTCTGACGCCGCGAGTTCTTCCGGTCCCTGCGCCAGCGCGCCGATCGCCATCCGCTGTTTGAGGGCGGCGACCCGTATTTCGAAAAATTCATCCAGGTTCGTGCAGGTAATGCACAGGAAGCGCAGGCGCTCGAGCAGCGGCACACTCGGATCCTTCGCCAGCGCCAGCACGCGCTTGTTGAATTCGAGCAGGCTGAGTTCGCGGTTGATGAATTGTTCAGGTGGGAAGTGCTCGCTCACATGGACCTCTTTAGTCGCGCGGCCGATCAGTATATCAGCGCAACTGTGTCCGGAGTGTTAACGAGTCGCCGGATAGACCGCGCCGAGACACGCAGGCCCGGTCGCCCCGGTGACGCCGGGGCTGTTGGCAGCGCGGTGGTTGATCCGCTCGCGGGCGAGCCATGCGAAGGCCGTTGCTTCGACCCAGTCCGGATGAATCCCGTTGGCCTCGGTCGTCGCGACGACAACGCCCGGCAAGGCATCTGCGAGCGCCCGCATCAACGCGGTGTTGTGCGCGCCGCCGCCGCAGACCAGCAGGCGTTCTGCCGAAAACGCCGCAACGGCATCGGTGATTGTCGTCGCCGTCAGCGCGAGCAGCGTCGCCTGCGCGACGGCAGGGTCGGCGAGCTCGTAGCGTTCCAGCCAGTCCATGTTGAAGTACTCAAGCCCGGTACTCTTCGGGGACTGGCGAGCAAAGTACGGATCGTCGAGCATGCGCGTCAGCAACGCCGGATCGGCAGTGGCCGTGCTGGCCCACTGTCCACCGTTGTCATACGGCTCGTCCAAGTGTCGCAATGTCCACCCGTCCATCAACGTATTCCCCGGTCCGGTGTCGAAACCCGCGACTGAGTCGACGCCGTCGAGCAGCGTGACATTGGCGATGCCTCCTATATTGGCGACCGCCGTGCGCTTGCCCGGCGCGGCGAACAGCCATTGGTGAAAGGGCGGGACCAGCGGCGCGCCCTGACCGCCGGCCGCGATGTCGGCGGACCGGAAATCTGCCACTGTCTGAAGTCCGGACACGCTCGCAACTCTGGCGCCGCAACCGATCTGCAGCGAAAAAGGATGGCGTGAATCCGCACCGTGCCTGATCGTCTGCCCGTGACTGCCGACGGCGACGATGTTCGCGTCTGGTTCCGTGATCTTCGCCCGGACCGAGACGGCCGCCTCACCGAATACCTCGCCCACCCAGGCGTGAAGCTCGCCGAGGTGATCGAGATTCACGTGGTCGGGCGCGTCGATGATCCGCGCAAGCGCGTCTGCCAGGTCGTCCGGGTACGGTTGCGAGTGCGTCGCAAGGAGGTCGATGCGCCTGTCGCCAAAGCTTGCGGCAACGGCATCGATGCCGTCGCGACTGGTGCCCGACATCAGGCCTATGAAAACGTCCGGCATTGCCGTCTATTCGTTGCTGAGTGCCACGGTCGCGAGGCGCGATCGTTTGAATTCGTCGAGGCTCTGCAGGATCGGCTCGCTCGTCGCCAGGAAGCGGGCCTTGTCCCGGCTATCGATGGGATCGGCCTGCGGCAGCCGTACCGTCCTCGGGTTCTGGTGCACGCCATTGACGCGGTACTCGTAGTGCAGGTGAGGGCCAGTGACCATGCCGGTGGCGCCAACGTAGCCGATGATCTGGCCCTGCCTGACCTTCGTGCCGACACCGACGCCTCGCTGGAAGCGGGACATGTGCGCGTACAGCGTCGTGATATTGCCGCCGTGCTGCAGGATGACGACGTTGCCGTAGCCTCTCTGCTTACCGCGAAAAATGACCTTGCCGTCACCCGCTGCCTTGATGGGCGTGCCGGTGGGGGCGCCGTAGTCGACGCCACGATGCGGCCGTATGGTGTTGAGCACCGGATGCCGGCGCTTCGGGTTGAATCGGGAGCTGACCCTCGCGTCGACGGGCGCGCGGAGGAACGCCTTGCGTACGCTGCGGCCCTCGGGCGTGAAGTAGTCGGTTTGACCTTCGCGATCGACAAAGCGGATCGCCCTGAATGTCTCGTTCTGGTTGTTGAATTCCGCGGCCACGATCTCGCCGTCAGTGACAAACTCGCCGTCCTGCCAGATCTCCTCGTACTTCACGTAGAAACTGTCACCGGCACGAATGTCGTAGACGAAGTCGATGTCCCAGCCGAAGATGCCGGCGATGTTCATGATGACCTTGTCCGACAGGCCCGCTTCGCTGCCGCTCATGTACAGCGACGACTCGATCATGGCGTGCGCCATCGTTACTCGTTTCTCGATCGGTCGTTCGACGATCTCCTCGCTGAAGCCGTCCTGCTGCCGTTCGACCTTCAGCGCCGAGGTCAGGTCGAGCACCGAATACATGCTGATGAGGTTCCCGTCCTCATGCAGGATCTCGAACTCATCGCCCGGCCTTAAGTTTCTGAAGTACTTGCCAGCCTCGTTGAGCCGCGCGATTTGTGCGAGGTGGCCGAGGTCGAGGTCATGTCGCCTGAACAGCTTGTCGAGCGTGTCGCCGCGACCGATCTTGAGCGTCAGGGAATCGAACTCGGGTTCGGGAAAGAATTCATCGAGCAGGATAGACGGACTCTCGGTGAACACCGGTACGGACACGGGCTCGTCAGCAACGGGACCGGCTACGGGCAGTTCAGCAGGAGCGCCGGCGATGATGTCGGGGGCGTCTTCCGGCTCCTGCGTCTGCAGCGAGATGATCAGCAGGCCCAGCAGAGGAATTCCGAGTCCGGCTATGAACCACTGCAGGCCCTTGCTGGATTTCTTTTCGCTCGTCGGCTTGTAATCGTGGAGCAGAGGACTGACTGGACGATTCAAGTCTGCTTTACCCGGATCAAGATGTCGGCGTAACTGTACATAACGACCGGTCAAGGGTCAAAAAAGTCGAGGCTTCTCATGCCTTTAAGCTCCGGACCTTTAGTGAAGTACATTTCACCCGCCGGGGCTTTCTTCCAGTCACGAGAGTGATAAAGTGCTCGGCCTTGCGAACTGGCAATCGATATCGATGACGAATCTGGATGTTCAACTCACGGAGCTCTCTCGCGGGACAGACGAAGTCCTGCCTGACGGCGGGCTTCGGGAAAAGCTTGCAAAGGACCGCCCGCTCGTCGTTAAGGCGGGGTTCGACCCGACGGCCCCCGATTTGCACATCGGCCACACGGTACTTATTAACAAGATGCGTCAGTTCCAGGAATTCGGCCACGAGGTCGTGTTCCTGATCGGGGATTTCACCGGGCTGATCGGCGACCCGTCCGGCCGGAATGCAATGCGGCCGCCGCTGACGCCGGATGAAATCCAGCAGAACGCGCAGACTTACAAGGACCAGGTCTTCAAGATCCTGGACCCTGATCTGACTCGCATTGATTTCAATTCCCGCTGGATGAGCGACATCGGCGCCGACGGCATGATCAGGCTGGCGTCGCATCATACGGTTGCCCGAATGCTGGAACGAGACGATTTCTCGAAACGTTACAAGAACGGCGTGCCGATCTCGATCCACGAGTTCCTGTACCCGATCGTGCAGGGCTACGACTCGGTCGCGCTAGAAGCCGATGTCGAGCTCGGCGGTACCGACCAGAAGTTCAATCTCCTGGTCGGCCGGCAGATGCAGCAGGAATATGAGCAGGAGCCGCAGCTGGTCATGACCATGCCATTGCTCGAGGGCCTGGACGGCGTCGACAAGATGTCAAAGTCCAAAGGTAACTACATCGGCATCACCGAGCCCCCGGGCGAGATGTTCGGCAAGGTCATGTCGGTCTCCGACGAGCTGATGTGGCGATACTTCGAGCTGCTGAGCTTCAGATCCCTGCAAGACATCGAGGACATCCGGGCGCGCGTGGATGCGGGCGGCAATCCCCGGGACGCCAAGTTTGAACTTGCCATGGAACTCGTCGCACGGTTCCATAACGACAAAGCGGCGACGGCGGCGAAAGAGGAGTTCATTGCCAGGTTCCAGAAGGGCGCAATGCCTGAGGATATGCCTGAGCATGAGCTGGAATCGGACGATGGCTCGCTTGGCATTGCTTATTTGCTGCAGCGCGCGGGTCTCGTTAGCAGCACGGGTGAGGCGTTTCGCATGATCAAGCAGGGCGCCGTGAAGATCGACGGTGTCCGTGTAGAGGATCGGGCGCTCAAGCTTGACGCCGGCACCGAGGCCATCTACCAGGTCGGCAAGCGCAAGTTTGCGCGCGTCGTTCTGAAATAGGCGGGAATTACCATCCACGCTACCGGTCGAAACAGCAACACCCGGCACGGAGGCTCATCACGTTGAAAATCGCAGGATTTGTCCTCGCACTGTTCGCAAGCATGTCTGTTGCCGTCGCCCAGCAGGCGGGCGGCCCCGCCGACTTAGATGCGGAGCAACTGGCGGAGATGGAGCGCAGGGCGCAATTCGAGGCTGGCTTCAAAGCGATCGTCGACGACATCAATCGGGGCTCGTTCGCATCGTTCAACGCAGCGATCAATCGACAGGACATGCTCGAGAGAATCTTCGGGCTCCGACTCATCGATCAACGCGTCAAGCAGTCGTTCAGCGAGGACTTCGAGAGCTCGCTTCCCAACATGATCGAGAGGATGTTTATCGTGGCCAAGGACCACGAGGCAAAGGCTCACCTGCTGGGGTTCGATTCTCGCGGGTTCCTGGGGCGGGCAACGGTTCGTTACGACCTGCCTGACTTCCAGTACACGTATCACGAATACGACCTGCGTATGACAGAGGCGGGCAAAATCTACATCGCAGACTGGACCGACTTCCTGCGCGGCGAAGGCTTCTCAGATTCGATCGGCGAAACCCTGATCGCAGCCGCGCCCTCGAAACAGGCCGTTCGCAAACTCATCGACTTGCCGCGAGTCTCGGACTCGCAGGTGTTCCAGGTGACCGAGCTTCTGAAGGCCGTTCGGGATCGAAAGGTGGACCGTTTTGTCGAGATCTGGGGCAACCTGGGTGATGACCTCAAAGCGCAGCGCATCACCGTCCTGTCTCACGTGCACCTGATGAAGGACACGCGCAACCGGCGCAAGCTCCGCACGGCGCTGATTGAAATGGCGAAGTTGTTCCCGGAAGAGCCCGCGTACTCCCTGATGCTGCTGGACTATTACTTCCCGTCCCGTCGCTACCAGGAGGCCTTCGATGCGCTCAAGCGTCTCGAGTCTCGGCTGGGCGTTGAGGACTCCGCGATGCAGGCCCGCCTGTCGGCCGCGTCACTGGTGTTGAGAAACACCGACGACGCGGCGGCGTATGCGGCTCGAGCTGTCGAAATGGAGCCGGGTCTCGAGCTGGGCTGGTGGTCGCTGGCGAGGGCGAGCGCCGTTAACAGCGACTTCGATACCGCGGTTCGCGCACTGACCGAGCTCGAAGATCAGTTTGGCTACGACCTCGGGCCGGAGGCGCTCGGTAAAGATCCGCTGTTCGCGCAGGTGGTCCGGTCTGCTGCGTACGAGGAGTGGAGCGCGAGTCGACAATAGATGAGCGTCCTCGAGATCATCGATTACCAGTCCAGTTACCAGCCGGACTTCGAGCGGCTGAACATCGAATGGCTCGAGAAGTACTTTCGCGTAGAGCCCATCGACAGGGAGGTGCTCGGGGATCCGGAGCGACACGTACTGGCTGGCGGCGGGCACATCCTGTTTGCCCGAAAAGGCGACGACATCGTCGGCACCGTTGCCCTCAAGCACGCCGGTGACGGGGTGTACGAGCTGACCAAGATGGCGGTGACCGAGATCGCACAGGGCCTCGGCGTCGGCAAAGCGCTACTGGACGCGGTCATCGCCCGGTTCAGGGACCTTGATGCAGCCGGTATGTACCTCGAGTCCCACAGCAGCCTCGCGGTTGCGGTCGGACTCTATGAGCGGGCCGGGTTCGTGCATGAGCCGCGGCCGGAGCCCTCTCCGTACGAACGAGCCGATGTCTACATGGTATTTCGTGGCTAGATTCGCAATTCTTTTGCGCAATTCTCCGGTGAGGGACCGCCCGGTGACGTGACTGGCCAGGTTTTGCTGGCTGCTGGCGATTCGCCGGGCTTTTGCCAGGCTGGCGTTTTTCCCGGGAAAAAACGGCTTTTCCGCGATGGTCCCGGGAGCCCGGCCGGGGCGTCCTGGCCCCGATGTCGCGGAACCGAAAAAAACTGCGAATTAAGTGTTGACGACCGGGGATCCGCCGCTATAATGCCCCGCTCGCTGAGACTACGGTGTGTTTCAGCCGACCCCCAAGTACCACGACAAGCCAGCTAAGGCTGGCCTTCGGCATGCTTCGGCCTGTATACTTGATGGTCTGCCCCGGAGAAATTGGGGCCTCGTTCTTTAACAAGTAAATCAGATAATTTGTGTGGGTACTTGCGCTCGAGTTTGCGAAGGCAAAATCAAGCGTAAGAACCTAAATACAGTCAGTTTTTAGTAATTACGCTAGCTCAAACTTTTGAACTGAAGAGTTTGATCCTGGCTCAGATTGAACGCTGGCGGCATGCCTAACACATGCAAGTCGAACGGAAACGATGGAAGC
>JAAUXY010047732.1_pt1 | contig 30494 bp, 28 predicted proteins | sample 7278121 | NCBI WGS metagenome assembly JAAUXY01 (sample SAMN14350117, study PRJNA611818) | marine sediment metagenome | isolation source: surface marine sediment (1.8m) | place: French Polynesia: Moorea | collected 2018-08
CAGGCCCAGGGCCGCGATGAAGCCGGCGACGTAGGCGCGATGCTCGACGAAGGTGTAGCCGATGTCCGGCTTGTCCGAGCGGCCGAAGCCGATCAGGTCGGGCGCGATGACCCGGCCGTGGGGCTCTAGGAAGGGGATGACGTTGCGCCAGAGGTAGGAGGACGTGGGGTTGCCGTGAAGCAGGAGGATGGGCGCCCCCTGGCCCGCTTCGATGTAGTAGATCCGCGAACCGAGGACTTCGACGAAGCGGGATTCGTATGGAAAGTCGGCCGAAAGCGGCGGGCGGTAGCTCGGCTTTGCGTCCTGGGCCGCAAGTGGCGCCGCAACCAGGGTCAAAAGGCCCAGCAGGCCCGGAAAGAGGATTCTCGGCTTCATCGCAGCTCGGCTCCTTTCTTCAGAACGTACAGTCTGGACCGGACAAAAATTTTTACCCCCTCAGCACCGCCGCGAAGCTGTTCTTGAGGCCGCGCGCAACGGCGGCGGGGTCGCGCCCCGAACGCAGGAAAACGGCCGCGCCCTGGACCGCCGCAGCGATCACCTCGGCGGCTTCCTGCGAACTCAGCTGCGACTGCCAGTCGCCCTCGGCCTCGGCGTTCTCGAAGGCCCGCGTCACGGCGGCGATGACCCGCTGGAAGGTGGCGGCGACTCGCGCCGACACCTCGGGGTCGCTGGGGCCGAGATCCACGCCGGAGAGGCAGAGGAAGCATCCCAGGCGCCCGATCTCGGTATCGACGCTGGCCAGGAGCCGATCCCGGTAGCCCAGAAGCTCGGGCAAGGCGGCATCGGAGCGCTCGAGCGGCCCGATCAGCTGCGCGATCAGGATCTCGCCGTAATGTTCCAGGGCTTCGAGGTAGAGCGCGTGCTTGTCGCCGAACTCGTCGTAGAGGCCGTAGCGGCTTGCCCCGGTCACCTCGGCGATATCGCTGATCGAGGTGTCCTCGTAGCCCTGCCGCCAGAACAGCAGCATCGCCTCATGCAGCGCCTCTTGGCGATCGAAGGACTTTTCCCAGGGCATGATATCTTGTTCAGATTAAGCGTTCTGGACTTTGCTGCGCCGTGCACCGCGAGTCAAGGGCTTCTGCACTTGCCGATCGGAGACCGGCTTGGCCGACACGACGCAGGGTTTCAACAAAGCGTCACCTGCGGCGTACATCCAATCCGAAGACCGCACCGTAGGGAGAAGCATTCCTAACCTATGGGAGGTACGTCATGAAGACTCTTTCTACCCTGGTTATAGCCACCGCCGGTCTTGTGGCCGTGCAGGCCTGGGCGCAGCCGGCGCAGGCTCAGGATGCCAGCGTCCAGGTCATCCACGGCATCAACGGCACCGATCTCGGCCTCGAAGAGTCCTTGCCGGTCGACATATCGGTCGACGGCGACTGCGCGCTGACCGGCGTGTCCTTCGGCGACATCGCCCGCGATGTGGCCTTGCCGGCCGGCAGCTACGAAATCGCCGTTTCGCTGGCCGATACGGACAAGCCCTGCCAGGGACTTCTGGTCTTGACCAGCCGGATCGACCTGTCGGCCTTCGAGAACGCCTCCGTCATCGCCCACCTGAATCAGAGCGCCTCCCCGACCTTGACGAAGGTCAGCAACAACGTGTCGACCCTGGGCGTCTACGATACCCGTCTGGCCGTCGTCCACGCGGCCGTTGCGCCGCCCGTCGACGTCCTGGTTCGGCCGAAGCGCGGCTCCTACCGCAGCGGCCTCTTCATCGACGGCTTGGCCAACGGCGAGCAGAGCTTCCCCAGCGACGCTGCAGCGGGCGACTATCAAGTGCGGATCTCGCCGGACACCAGCTTCAAGTCGGTCGCCAAGATCAATGTCACTCTGGACGAGCAGGTGAGCTACACGGCCTTCGCGGTCGGTTCGCTGGCAAACGGCACTTTCGACCTCATCGTCCTGGCCCAGGACACAGCCGACGAATCTTCCTGACGCTGTTTCCAGGTTCGCAGGGGCGCCGAATGGCAAAGGGGCGGCGCCCACCCTGCCTATTTTACCGCCGCGCGAAGCCTATGCCTCGGCCGCGACCGTCCGGGCGGGGCGTAAATCGTCGAGAATGGCGTAGAGCGTCGGCACCACGACCAGCACCAACACCGTCGAGGCCATCAGGCCGAAGGCCAGCGACACGATCAGAGGCTTGAGAACCTGGGCCTGCTGGCTCTGCTCGAAGAGAAGCGGCACCAACCCGGCGATAGTGGTGAGCGAAGTCAGCAGCACCGCCCGAAAGCGGTCGCGGCTGGCGCGTCGGGCCGCCTCGACGACGCTCCGCCCCTCCGCCGCACGCAGCTTGATGAAGACCAACAGCAGGATCGAGTCGTTGACCACGATGCCGGCCAGGGAGGCGAAGCCGAGCATGCTGGGCATCGACAGGTCGAGGCCCAGGGCGATGTGCCCCCAGATCACGCCGATCAGGGCGAAGGGGATGGCGAGCATCACGATCACCGGCTCGACGTAGTCGCGAAACTGGAAGCTGAGCAGGAGGAAGACCCCGATCAGGCCGAGCAGGAAGCCGCGCAGCATCGAGGCCTGTGTCTTGCCCTGCTCGGCGATTTCGCCTTCGAGTCCAACCTCGACACCGGGAAATCGGCGGCTCAACTCCGGCAGGAAGCGCGCGATCGTGTCGCCCAGGATCTCGTTGACGTTGGCGACCTCGGTGTCGACGTCCCCGCGGATCGTCACCGTGCGTCGGCCGTCGATTCGGCCGATCCGCGAAAACCCGCGGCCAATTTCGGTCTGCGCCACGGCGGAGAGCGGCACCTGCTCCCCGGTCGGCAGGGTCACGTGGAAGTTGTCAAGGTCGCCCAGGCTGTCCTGGCCGACGCCGGCGAGCTGGACGTCGATCTCGAAGTCCTCTGCACCGACCTGGATCTCCGAGGCCGTGGTGCCGTGGAAAGCGCTGCGCAGCTGGCCGCCGACGCTGCGCGCGTCGAGGCCCAGCTGGGTCGCGCCCTCGCGCAGGGTCATCCAGACCTCCGGCTTGCCCGGCCGCAAATCGTCGTTGAGGTCGGCGACCCCGCGGTAGCGCGCCAGCCAGTCGAGCAGCTCGCGAGAAGCCGCCTTGAGCTCGGCAAGGTCCCGGCCCTGCAGCCGGATCTCGATGGGTGAGCCGCCGGGGCCGATCTGCGGGTCCTTGAAGGTCAGGCTGAGGACGTCGGGGAGGGTGCCGACCTCGCGGCGCCAGCGGTCGAGGATGGCGTCGCTGTGGGTCCGGCGCCGGTCGCTCTTCAGCAGGTCGGCCGTTACCGTGGCGACGTGCGGGCCGCTTTCGTAGGCGTCGACGTTGGTATTGAACTGGACCAGGACGTTGCGGACCAGCGGCATCCGATCCGGCTGATCCGGCGTGAAGGCCGCGTTGACCCGCTCGAGCGCCTCGGTGATCCGCTCGCCCGCCGCCACCGTGCGGCTGAGCGGCGTGCCCTGGGGCAGCAGGATGCGCGCCTCGACCACGTCGCTGTCCAGGTCGGGGAAGGCGCGGAACTTCAACAGCCCGCCGGCCATCGCCGAGAGCGAGACCAGGAAGACCATAACCACGAGGCCGGCGGTGAGGTAGCGCCAACGCACGGCCGCGTCGATCAGCCGGCCCAGGACCTTCTGCCGCAGGGCTTCGAAGCCGCGCTCGAAGGCGCGACCGAAGCGGCTCCCTCTGGGGTCCGCCGGAGTGTGACGGATGTGGTGCGGCAGGATCAGGAAGGCCTCGATCAGGCTCACCGCAAGGGTCAGGATCAGGACCACAGGTACCACCTTGAGGACCTTGCCGATGTCGCCCTCGAGGAAGGCGAGCGGCGCGAAGACGCAGATCGAGGTCAGGAAGGAGGCCACCACGCCGGGCGCGACCTGCCGCGTGCCCTCGATCGCGGCCTCCAGCGGCGGCCGGCCGGCGCGGCGCAGGCGGGCGACGTTCTCGGCGATGACGATGGAATCGTCCATGATGATGCCGATGGCGATCAGCAGGGCGACCATGGTCAGCATGTTCAGCGAATAGCCGATCAGCACCATGACCATCAGGGAGCCCAGGAAGGACACCGGCAGTCCCAAGGCAGACCAGAACGACAGCCGCAAGGAGAAGAACAGCCAGAGCACCAGGAAGACCAGGACCAGCCCCTGCAGGCCGTTGCGGACCAGCATGGTCAGGCGGTCGCGGACGATGTCCGAGACGTCGCGGGTCAGCGCGAACGCGACCCCGGGCGGAACCCGGCCCCGCTCCGCCTCCAGGAAGCGCTCGACCGCGTCGCGCACCACCAGGGCGTCCTGGTCCTTGGTCTTGCTGACCGCCAGCAGGGCGGCGCGGCGGCCGTTGAAGAGAACCCGGTCCTCCTCCAGCTCGAAGGTATCGTAGATCCGGGCCACCTGGCCCAGGGTCACCTCGCCCCCGGCATCGCCGCCCATCAGCACCAGGGACTCGAAAGCCTCTGGCCGGCGCCGCTCGTCGGCGAAGCGGATGAAGATGTCGCGCTCGCCGGTCTCGATGGTCCCGGCCGGCAGGTCGACGCTCTGCAGGCCGATCTTGTCCGCGATGTCCTGAGCGCTGAGCTCGTACTGGCGTAGCAGGGCGGTATCCAGGGCAATGCGGATCTGGCGCTGGGAGAAGCCCTTGATATCGATCAGGCTGACCTCGGGCAGGCGGAGCAGCCGCGCCTTCAGGGCCTCGGCATAGACCTTGAGATGCGGCGCCGACATCGGGCCGGTAACCGCGATCGAGACCACCCGGTCGGCCAGGTTGATCTGCCGGACCACCGCGTCCTCGGTCTGCTCCGGGAAGTCGTCGATGGCGTCGACCTCCGCTTTGACCTCGCGCAGGAAGCGGTCGAGGTCGCCGCCTTCGCGCATCTCGATGGTCGCCGTGCCCAGGCTTTCGCGGGCGTCGCAGCGCAACTCGCCGCGGTCGGTGAGGCCGTCGACCGCGTCCTCGAGGCGCTGGCAGATCGCCTCTTCGACCGTCTCGGCTGCCGCGCCCGGATAAGGCACCCGAACCTCGACCGCGTCGACCGTGAAGTCGGGAAAGGTCTCGCGAAGCAACTGCGGCAGGGCCAGGACGCCGAAGGCCAGCAGCAGGATCATGAGTAGGTTGGCCGCGGTCGGATGACTCGCGAAGTAGCGGATCACTGCGCGGACCCCGACCCGGCCGCCGCCGAGGCGACCTGCTTCATCAGGGCCTCGTCGAGCGCCGGTGCCAGCAGCATGCCCGTGACCGCGGGCACCAGGTCGGTCACCACCACCCGCTCGCCCGGCGCCAGGCCGTCCTCGATCACCACCAGGTCGCCCTGGGCCGGGCCCGGCGCGACCCGGCGCCGAATCAGGCGGTCATCGGGTCCGGCCAGGTAGACGACCGGCGTCCCGCTGCCGGCGTCGTGCAAAGCGATCCGGGGGATCACGATGGTCTCCGCCCGTACCCGGCCGCTGAGCTCGACCTGGACGAACATGTTCTTGGTCAGCGGCGGCCGCCGGCCGGGCAGGACGCTGCGATAGGGCTCCTCGACCACCACGATCACGCCAAGGGTCCGGGTCTTGGGATCGACGGTGTCGGAGGTCCGGTCGAAGCGCGCCTCCCAAGGCAAGGTGAAGTCGGCCTGCGGCAGGCGGACCAGAGCCCGGATCCCCATCCTGCGCACCACCTTGCCGAGCTCCGCGGCGGACAGCCCGGAGGTGTCGAGGTCCTGCGGCACCAGCGGCCGCATCCGCTCCAGCGGGATCTGGACGGCGATCTCTGCCGAGTCGACCGAGTCGGCGACCACCAGCCGGTCGCCGCTGCGCACGAACTGGGCGGTCTCGATCTCGACCTCGGCGATGCGCGCGGCGAAGGGCAGGCGCAGCACCGTCCGCTCCAGGTCGACCTGGGCCTCGGAGAGCACCGCGGCCGACTGTCGTTCGCTGGCCTCGAGCACCGCTCGGCGGCTCGGCAGGAGACCGATCTGGTTGCTGAGGTCCTGCGCCCTCTGGCGCTGCAGCAGCAGGGCGCCCTCGAACTCGTCGACCCTGGCCTGGCTGACGTTGCCCTTGGTGCGCAGCTTCTTCTGCCGCGCCAGCTCCCGCTCCTCGATCTCCAGGGCGCGGCGCTCGATCGCCAGCGAAGCCCGGAGGTTCTGCTCCTCCACCTGCAGCTCGGCGAGCTGGGCGCGGATGCTGGCCAGGTCGGCCTCGGCGCGCGCGACCGCCAGCTCGTAGTCGGTCGGGTCGATCCGCAGCAGCTCGGTGCCGGCCTCGAGGATCTGGCCGCGCTCCAGGAGCGGGTGCCGCGTGGCGATCCGGCCCTCGACCTGGGCCACGGCGTCCCAGACCCGGTCCGGCTGGACGAAGCCGTGTCCCAAGGCCCGGGGCACGAAGCTCGTGGCTTGCACCTCGACGACGCGGACCGCACGAGCCACCTCGCGCGGCGGGTCCTGCTGCGGCCCTTCGCGCCCGGCGATCTGCCAGACCAGGACCAGGACTCCGACCAGGATCGGCGGCAGGATCATAAGGGCGCGCAGCCGGCCCGATGGCCGCTGCCGAGGCGGGTCGCTCTGGCCGTTTTGCGTCTGCGGCTCGGACATCGCCTTCTGGCCTCCTGCCACGGATTGCCTGCCAAAGCCCGCCCGACTTCAACAGTTTAGAGCAGGATTCAGGTATGAGGTCGATCCGACCTCGTATCGTCCCGCTCTAGGTATGCGCCCTGCGTGGCCGAACCGCCACCCCGAATTGCGCCGCCGGATCGGCGGCGTCAGTCGACCGCGACCTCGGCGTCCTGGTCCTCGCGGCCGTGGTCGGGAAAGGTCGGGTAGAGCGACAGCCGCCGTCCGAGCTGCTGCACCAGGGCCAGCACGCTGTCGATGTGCGGCGTCTCCATCTCGACCATGCGGCCCATCTCCTGGACCACGGTCAGCAGGGCGTCGATCTCAAGCGGCCGGCCACGCTCCAAGTCCTGCAGCATCGAGGTCCGGTGCGCGCCGACCTTGGCGGCACCGTTGATCCGCCGCTCGACGTCGACCCGGAAATGCACGCCCAAACGCACGGCGATGCGCTGCGCCTCCAGCATCATCTCGCGCGACAGCGCTCGGGTGCCCGGATCGGTGGCGACCACGTCCAGGGTCTCTCGGGTCAGGGCCGAGATCGGGTTGAAGCAGAGGTTGCCCCAGAGCTTCAGCCAGATCTCGTTGCGGATGTGCGGCAGGATCGGCGCCTTGAGCCCGCCCGCCTCAATCGCGTCCGACAGGCGCTGGCAGCGCGCCGAGGTGCTGCCGTCCGGCTCGCCGAGGGCGAACTTGTTGCCGTAGATGTGCTTGATCACGCCCGGCTCGACGATCTCGGTGGCCGGGTAGACGACGCAGCCGATCGCTCGCTCGGGCCCGATCGCGTTCCACTGCCGGTCCTCCGGGTCCACGCTGGCCAGGCGCAGGTCGGCGTACTGGCCCTCCAGGCCGTGGAAGTACCACCAGGGCACCCCGTTCTGGCAGGTCACCACCGCCGTTTCCGGGCCGAGCAGCGGCGCCATCTGCTCGGCGACCTCCCAGGCCTGGTGAGCCTTGAGGGCAATGATCACGAAGTCCTGGGGCCCGAGCTCGGCCGGATCGTCGCTGGCCCGGACCTGGCCGACCCGGGTCTCCTCCTCGATCACCAGCTTCAGGCCCTTCTCGCGGATCGCCGCCAGATGCCCGCCGCGGGCGATGGCCGAGACCTCGACCCCGTCGACCTGCGCCAGCTCGACCGCCAGGTAACCGCCGATCGCCCCGGCCCCGTAGATACAGACCTTCACCTTGCCGCCCTCCCTTTGCCGCAGCATCCGTAACGGGCCGACGCTACCATCGGAGCCCCACCGCCCCATAGTACCACGGCAAAGACAGGCGGGAGTCCAGCACGGTCAGGCGGAGGTTTCGCCGGCCGCCTGCGCGCGGAACCAGGCGACGAGCGCGGAGCGTCTTGCCTCCTGCCTCGAGGTCTTCGGCAGGATGAGGCTCAGGTTCTTCCCCGTCGGCACTCTCAGGGGAAAGGGCATGACCAGGTCACACCGCGCGGTGGCCGAGGCGACCAGCGCCTCGTGGCCCATCAGGACCCCGGCGCCTTCGACCGCGGCTTCGAGAGCCAGGCTGTAGAGGGAGAAGCGCGGTCCGACCGTGCCGTCGACCGCTTCGGTCCCCGCCTTCCGCAACCATAGCGGCCAGTCGCCCCGCCAAGAGGCGTCGTGCAGCAGAACCTGGCCCGCCAGATCCGCAGGTCCGCGCAGCGGCGGCTCGGCGTCCAGCAAGTCCGGGCTGCAGACCGGGAAGATCAGGTCCTCGGCGATCGGGATCGCCTCCGCGCCCGGAAGGCGGTCCTTGGTGTAGAAGAGCGCGAGGTCGTAGAGCTCTCGGCCGAAATCGGGCGGTGCCTCCAGGGCCGAGATCGAGAGGCCGCCGGCGGGGGCAAGCGCCGCCAGGGCGGCGCGGCGCGGCGAGAGCCAGAGCTGGGCCAACGCGGGCAGGGCCGCGACCCGCAGCTCAGCCGGACCGACGGCATCCCTCAGCGCGCGAACCGCCGATCCCAGCGCATCGAAGGCGTCGACGAAGGCCGGCAAGGCCGCGCGCGCGCCCTCGGTCAGGCGCAGGCCCTGGTTCAGGCGTCTGAACAGCGGCGTCCCGAGCCAGGCTTCGAGAGCCTTGACCTGCTGCGCCACGGCTCCGGGGGTCACGTTCAGTTCTTCCGCGGCCCGGGCGAAGCTCTCGTGCCGGGCCGCCGCCTCGAAGGCACGCAGGGTGTTCAGGGCCGGCAAGCCGGGGCGGGGTGCCTTGAGGGACATCGCGAGACCTAGAATTTCTATGCCTGAACCGCAGACTATCTGGTTTGCGGCTCAAGGGCCAAGCCAGGCATCTTCTCGCGAGATCGACGCCTTCGAGGACTGCATCCATGACCCGCCCGACCTTCGCCCTCAATCCCATCGCCGAGAAGCCCTGGCTGCCGGCCGGCTGCGCCGCGACCATTGCCGAGATCGAATCAAGCTTGGACCTGGAGGACTGCGAGGAAATCGAGGCCCGGCTCTTCGACCTGGTCGAGGACCACGAGCGGCTGATGGATCGCGAGAGCCTCGGGCTCAACGCCGGCACCAACGTCATGAACCCGCGGGCCGCCGCCCTGCTTGGGCGCTCGCTCGGCAACCGGCCGAGCCTGGGCTATCCCGGCGACAAGTACGAGATGGGCATGGAACACGCCGAGCGGATCGAGGTCCTGGCCGAAAGCCTGGCGAAGCGGCTTTTCAGCGCGCCCTATGCCGAGATCCGCGTGCCCTCGGGCGCCCTTGCCAACCTCTACGCCTTCATGGCGACCTGCCGGCCCGGCGACCGGATCCTCGCCTTCAGCGGCGAGATGGGCGGCCACGTAACCCACCACGCCGCCGGCTGCGCCGGGCTCTACGGCCTGGAGATCCATCCGGTCCCCTACGTCGGCGCAAGGATGACGATCGACCTCGACCGTCTGCGCGACGAGGCGCACCGCCTGCGGCCCAGGATGATCACCCTGGCCGGCAGCCTTTGCCTCTTCCCCTATCCCGTGGCCGAGGTCCGGGCCATCGCCGAGGAGGTCGGGGCGCTGGTGCTCTACGACGCCGCCCACATGGCCGGCATGATCGCCGGCCGGCGCTTTCAGGACCCCCTGGCCGAGGGCGCCCAGCTCATGACGATGTCGACCTACAAGGCCTTCGGCGGCCCGCCCGCTGGCCTTGTCCTCACCAGCGAGGCGGATCTGGCCGAGAAGCTCGACAAGATCGCCTTCCCCGGCATGACCGCCAACTTCGACCTCGGCAAGACCGCGGCCCTGGCGCTCTCGATCCTCGACCTGCTGGAGTTCGGCGAGGGCTACGCCGCGCAGTGCATCGCCAACGCCCAGGCCCTGGGCGCCGCGCTCGCCGCAGAAGGCGTCGAGGTGCAGGGCGTCGAGGGCCGCGGCCATACCGAAAGCCACCACCTCGCCCTTCCCGCGGCGCCCTACGGCGGCGGCCAGACCGCGGCCAAGCACCTGGCCGTGGCCAGGCTCCTGCTCTGCGGCATCGGCCTGCCCCTGCCGCCGGTGGCGGGCGACCTCAACGGCCTGCGCCTCGGCACCCAGGAGGTGACCCGCTGGGGCCTGAAGGAATCCCAGATGGAAGCAGTCGCGCGCTTTATCGCCCGCGTGCTTGCGAAGGGCGAGGCGCCGGGAAGCCTGGTCCCGGAAGTCATCGCCTTCCGGAACGACTTCCAGACGCTGCACTACATAAGGTGACGGCCCGGGCGCGCAGCCTATCCGGCCAGGGCGGTCTGCACGAGGTGCAGCGGCCTGCCCTCCAACGGCAGGGCGAGCGCTGCCCGGTGCCCCCGCTCCGACATCTTGCGCCAGGTCTTGCGCAGGATCTCGACCAGCTTGGCGTCGTCCTGGCCCTCGGCGAAGGCGGCGAAGTGATGCGCCAAAAAGACCAGACAGGCGACGTCCTCCAAGGCCTGGGACTCCGGGTCCTTTTTCAGGCGCTCCTTGCGCAGCAGGGCGCCGACCCGGGCGATCAGAGCCTCCTCGAAACCCAGGTCGCGCAGAATCTCGGCCGCGCGCTCGGCGTGGAAGGCCTTGAGGTCGCGGCGCCAGGTCAGGTAGCCGACCCGGCCCTCGGGATAGCTGTTCCGGGGAATCCGCCAGCGTTCCAGGTGCTGGGCCCGCGCTGCAAGCTGCAGTTCCGCCGAAGCTTCGGGATAGACCTGGGCGAGGCAGGCGCTCATCCGGCGGCCGTAGATCAGCTCCTTCGGCTGCGGTCCCTCGGAACCGTCTTCCAGGTTCGGATCGGCGGCGTTGGCCCGGTCGAAGGCGGAAAGGGCCGCCGTCAGGTCGGGCGCCGTCGTCGAGGGATCGAGGGCTAGCGGCTGAGCAGACATGCGTCCTCCTCTTGCTGCGGCGTTATCGTTTGGCCGGTCTCGGCCAGGGCGCGCGCGGCCGAGTCCAGGATCAAGGTATCGGTCCAGTCGGCGGCGCCGATCGGCCCGAGGTAACGCACCTCGCGTCCCGAGGCCGCGATCAGGGCCGGAACATCCTTGCGGGCGTGGCGGCCCTGTTCGGAAAAGCAGCCGGCGACGACGAGCCGCCGCTCCGGGGCCGCGGCCAGGACGGCGTCCAGTGCCGGCGGCTCCTCCAGGAAGGCGCAGTCGACCCGGAGCCCCCCGGCGGCGCGGCCGACCTGCCGCGCCAGGCGCTGGGTCGCCTCGCGCGAGGCGGAATTGCGGCGTGAGCCGTGGCCGACGAGCACCAGGGCCAGGTCCTTCGTCGACCAGCCCGCGCGGCGCGCCTCCGCCTCGGCGGCGGCCAGGAGCCCGGCCGCCAGCCAGGGATGCGTTCCCAGGGGCCGGCAGAGGGTGAAGCGCGCAGGCCCGCCGAGATCCTGCAGGCGGTCGCGCAGCGCGGCGAAGGTCGTGCCCTCCGAGAGCAGCAGCGGGACGACGCAGATGCGCGCACTGGTCAGGCCGGCGACCACCTTTTCCAGGGGCGGGTCGCCGTAGAGCAGCGCGCCCGCCGTCTCGGCGCACCTCAGCCGGCGACCGAGCGCGGCGGCGCGCCGGGCCAAGTCTTCGCCGCTGCCGGGGCTGCCGTGGGCGCAGAGCAGCAGCGCCGTGGAGGCCGGCGGCACCCTAGTGGCTGGTGCCGTCGGAGAAAGTGATCTTGTTCCAGACATTGTACTTCCCCGAGGGCTTGGACATCGGCAGGCGCTTGACCTCCTCCAGGGTCGCCGCGTCGTAGACGACGATCGCGCCGTCGTCTTCCCAGATGGAGAGGAGGGCGTGGCTGCCGTCGCGGTCGAACTCGACGTGGGCGGCGGTCTTGCCCGGCGCCGGTTGCAGAGTGCGCGCGATCTCCAGGGTTTCCTTGTCGATCACGTGGACCAGGTCGCGGTGCGGCCCGAAGAAGACGTCGGTCCAGGCGTAGCGCGTGTTCTCGTGGCTGCGCAGGAAGAAGCCCGGGCCCTTGGTCTCGACGGTCTTCACGATCGACCAATCTTCCAGGTCGATGACGCTGAGCCGCGCTTCCTTGAGGTGCGGCGTCGCCATCACTTGCCGATCTCGATAGGTCCAGGCGATGCCCGAGCCCAGGTGCGGCAGGCCGGGCAGATCGATCCGCGCGATGTCGCGGCCGACGTTGAGGTTGACCACCACCGCGCTCTGCCCGTCGCGGGCCGAGCCGATGAGGTTGCGGTAGTCCGGGGTGAAGAAGAAGTCGTCCAGCGGCTCCGGCGCCTCGATGCGGCGCAGGGCGAAGAGCCCCGATTCCGCAGCCAGCGCCTCCTGCATCCCGGCCTCGCGGGAATGGACCAGGCCGGTGAAGACCGGCGGTGCCTCGGGATCGGTGGCGATCTCCCAGATCTCCGGCACGTCCTTGAGCGCGGCGACGAAGCTCTTGCGGGGCCGCGCCTGATAGACCGCCGAGACCCGCGACGGATTGCCCCAGCGGTCGACCGCCGGGATGACCTTCTCGACGGAAAGGTCCTCGGCGCTGAGCAGCACCAGGGTCTGCGGCAGGTAGTTGGCGACCGCGATGTGCCGGCCGTCCTCCGAGATCGCGATGTTGCGCGAGTTGATCCCGGCGCGGACCTCGGCGACGGTCGAAAGGGCGTAGAGGTCGAACTTGGTCACCCAGCCGTCGCGCGACATGAAGAAGACGTAGCGGCCGTCCGGCGTGAACTTGGGCCCGCCGTGTAGGGCGTAGCGGGTGGGGAAGCGGTGCAGCGGCTCGAAGCGGTCACCGTCCAGGATGGTCGCGTGGTGGTCGCCGGTCTCGACCACGACGAAAAGGTTCAGCGGGTCAGCCGCGAAGACCGGCTTATCGACCGAGGGACGCGCCTCATCGAAGGTCCGGCTGGCCTCGATCTCAGCGACGCCCCAGGTCGGCAGCTCGCGCAGCGGCGTGTAGATCAGCGCGACCAGCGCCTCGATCTCCGCCCCGCTCAAGGTCTCGGCGAAGCCGGGCATCTGGGTGGCGGCCCGGCCTTCGGCCACAACTTTGGCCGCCTTGGCCCGCTTCAGCCGGCGCAGGTTCTCGGGCAGCAGCGCCGGTCCGGTGCCGCCCAGGCGGTCGGCGCCGTGGCAGGACGCGCAATGCGTGGCGTAGAGCGCATCGCCCGCCTCTGCCGCCGCGGGCGGCGCGGTCCAGCCCAGCAGGGGCAGGAGGAGGCTAAGCGCGCAGGCGAGCCGCTTCATGCTTGCGTCCCCTGTAGGGTGTCACGGTCAGGCGCTCGCCGCCGTCCTCGACTCCGATCTCAGCGTCGGTCAGGTAGCAGGCCGGGTCCTCGGCCCAGGGATCGCCGGTCAGCTGCAGGGCGCGGACCCGGGTGTTGCCGCCGCAGATGTCGAAGTGGCGGCAGGCGCCGCAGCGGCCCTTGACCCGGCGCGGCCGCTGCTTGAGGCCGGCCAGGATCGGATCGGAGAGGTCGGTCCAGATCTCCGAGAAGCGCCGCGCCTTCACGTTGCCCAGGCTGTAGTGCCACCAGAAGGTGTCCGGGTGGACGTTGCCCAGGTTGTCGATGTTGGCGACGTTGACGCCCGAGGCGTTGCCGCCCCACTGGGCCAGCTTGGCACCGATGTGCTCCGCCAGCTCCGGAAAACGCCGCCGGACCCAGAACAGCAGGTAGACACCGTCGGCGTCGTTGTTGCCCGTGACGTACTCCTTGTGGCGCCCGGCGTCGGCGTCGGCCCAGGCCCGCTCGAAGAGCAGGTCCATGGCGTCGCGCGTCACCTGCCAGCGGGCGTCGTCGCCCCGGTTCTTGTTGCCGCGGCCGGCGTAGACCAGGTGCGAGAGGTAGAACTTGTCGACGCCCTCGGCCTCGGCGAGGTCGAGCAGGGCCGGCAGCTGGTGCGCGTTGTCCAGGGTCATGGTGAAGCGCAGGCCGACCTTGATGCCCCGGTCGCGGCAAAGCCGCACGGCGGCCAGGGAGTCGGCGAAGGCGCCGTCGCGGCCGCGGAAGCGGTCGTGAGTCTCGCCCAGGCCGTCGAGCGAAATGCCGACGTAGTCGTAGCCTATGTCCTGAATTCGCTCGATGTTGCTCTCGTCGATCAGGGTCCCGTTGGACGAGAGGCCGACGTAGAAGCCGAGGTCCTTGGCCCGCCGGGAGATCTCGAAGATGTCCGGACGCAGCAGCGGCTCGCCGCCGGAGAGGATCAGCACCGGGACGCGGAAGGCCTTGAGGTCATCCATCACGGCGAAGACCTCCTCGGTCGAAAGCTCGCCCGGGAAATCGACGTCGCCGGAGATCGAATAGCAGTGCTTGCACAGCAAGTTGCAGCGGCGGATCAGGTTCCAGATCACCACCGGCCCCGGCGGATTGCGCTTCGGCCCCAAGGGGGTCGGCGCCACGATCTCCTGCATGAACTGGCTGAGCCGGAACATCTTTTTCTCCTCAGGCCGCGATCCGCAGGCCGGTCTTCTTCAGGATCCGGGTGCTGTAGAGCACTTCGTGGGCCGACGCGGCCGGGCCGAGCAGAGCCGAGATGCGCGCCACCTTGTCCTCGACCTCCTCGCGGCTGCGGCCGTGGACCATGGCGAAGAGGTTGTAGGGCCAGAGCGGCAGGTGCCGCGGCCGGCGGTAGCAGTGGCTGACGAAATCCAGGGCCCCGACCTGTGGACCCAGCTCTGCGACCCGGGCATCCTCGACGTCCCAGACGCTCATGCCGTTCGCGGTCCAGCCCAGGGCATAGTGGTTGGGCACCGCGCCGATCCGGCGCACCACGCCCCGCGCCTGCATCCGGCGCAGGCGGTCCATCACCTTCTCCGCCGAGACGCCCAGGGCCTCGGCCAGGGCGTGGTAGGGGCGCGGCACCAGCGGCAGGCCGCCTTGCGTGGCGGCGATGATCCGGCGGTCCAGGTCGTCGAGCACGGCTAAACCTCCACCTTGAGACCGATGAAGAACTCGTCGAGCTTGGGCATGCTGTAGACGCTCAGGCCGGTCTCGGCCTCGATCGCTTTCGCGACCTCTTCGATGCGCTCCGGATGCTCGCTAGCCAGGACGAACCACATGTTGAGGGCGTGGTCGCGGGCATAGTTGTGGGCGACCTCGGGATGGGCGTTGACCTGTTCAGCGACGGTGTCGAAGCGCGCCGCGGGCACGGCCATGCCGCAGAGGCAGACCGCGCCGCCCAGGCGCTCGGCATTGAACAGGGGTGCGAAGCGGCTCAACGCGCCGGTCTCGACCAGCCGGCCGAGGCGCGCGATCAGCTCCTCCTCCTCGATCCCGAGTGCCGCCGCCGCCTCGGCATAGGGCCGCTCGCAGACGGGGAAGCCGCCTTGCAGGCCATTGACGATCCGCCGGTCCAGGGAGTCGAGCGCTACGCTCATGCCGCCGCCTCCTTGGCCGCGCCGGAGAAGCGGGCGCCGCGCTGCTTGAAGCAGCGGCGGCTGAAAAGCACGGCCTGCGGCAGCGCTCGTGTCCCCGCGGTGTCGTTCAGTTGGCCGATCTGGCCTTCGACCGTGATCCGGTCCCGGCCGTGGATCATGCAGAAGAGGTTGTAAGGCCAGCGCGGCCGGCGCCGCGGCCGGCGGTAGCAGAGCGTGACGAAGGGCTGGCCGGCGAAGACGGCCGCGACCCGGTCGACATCTTCGTCCGCGACGTCCCAGACCGCCATGGCGTTGGCCCGGTAGCCGAGGCTGCGGTGCCGGACCACCAGGCCGAAGCGGGAGATGACGCCGCCGGCGCAGAGCCGGCGCAGGCGGTCGATCACCTCGGCCTCGCTCCATTCGAGACGGTGGGCCACGGCGGCGAAAGGACGCGGCACTAGGGGCAGGCCATCCTCAATGGCCGAGAGCAACCGCCGGTCCGCGGCGTCGGGTACGAACGCCGGCGCCGCGCTGCCAGCCTTGCCCCGGCGTGGGGACTCGCCGCCGCTGTCCAGGCCAAAACCCAGGTCGATGTGGTAGGCCCGCTCCAGGGGCAGGTCGAGCACCTCGAGGCCGCTGTCCCGGGCGATGCGCGCCAGGGCCGCCGTCACCGCCGCGCGGTCGGGCGCGGCGACGACGAACCAGAGATTGATCTCGTGCTCGCGCTCGTAGTTGTGGTTGACCGCGGGCTCGGCGTCGACCCGCGCGGCCACCGCCTCCAGGCGCGCCGGCGGCACGGCCATGGCGGCCAGGGTGCTGGCGCCGGCCGTGTTGGGCCGCACCACGGCGCCGACCCGCGAGATCAGGCCCCGCCGTCGGAAGTCGGCGAGCCGCTCCAGCACGGCCGCTTCGTCGGTGTCGTGTGCCGTCGCCAGGACCGCAAAGGGCCGCGGCTCCAGCGGGAAGTCCCGCTGCCAGCGGTCGAGCAGCGCCAGTTCGAGCGGAGTCAACGTCTCGATCATAGGCCCAACCGCGTCGCGCGAGCGGTGAAGAAGATGCCGCTCGGCTTGGCCACCGGCAGCTCCGCCAGCTTCTCGAAGCTGCGGGTGTCGTAGACCTCGACCTTGTCGGCGTCGCGGACCGAGATCCAGACCTCGTGGCCGCGCGGCGTGAACTCCAGGTGCAGGACGGCCGGGCCCGGCTCGAAGGCGTGGATCACCTCCAGGCTCGGCACGTCGACGACCTGCACGGTGTCGTTCCGGGGATGGGCGAAGTTGACCCAGACCTGGCGGCCGTCGGGCCGGGCCACCGCGAAGATCGGCTGGCCGTGAACCGGGATCCGGCCGAGCTCGCGGAAGCTCCCGGCGTCGACCGCCAGCAGCTCGTGGCGTCCGACCGCCGGCAGGATGAAGCGGTCGCCGGCCCGCGCCCAGCCTTCCAGGTGCGGCATCTTGTAGACCGGAAGCTTCTCCTCGCCCCGGCCATAGCCGTCGAGGATCCGCTCGACCTTCGGCGGCGCCGCCCAGAGGTCCAGATGCGCCAGGCCATCCTCGCCGAAGAGACCGGCAATATAGTGCCGGCCGTCGCCGGTGATCAGGGCGTCGTAGGGCAGCTCGCCGATGTCCTTGTATTTCGTGACCCGGGGCGTCGCCCCGCCGGAGAAGTCGGCGACCCAGATCTCGCCGCCATCGTAGAGCGTGAAGACGAAGCGCCGGCCCGGCGCGTCGACCAGGCCCACGGTCTTGGAGCGGGCGCCGCCCGTCCCTTGGCCTGTGGCGCCGTAGTCGGCCGGGATGTCGGCGACCGGCTCCAGGGTCGTGGCGTCGAAGACCCGGACGCCGCCGGGCTCGTAGTTGGAGACCGCGACCAGCCGGCCGTCGTCGGAGATCGCCCCGCCGATCGAGTTGCCGGCCTGGACGATGCGCTTGGCGATGCGCCGGGTCAGCAGGTCGATCTTGGTCAGGCCGCCGTCGCGGCCGAAGACGAAGGCATAGCGCTGGTCGGGGGAGAAGACCGCCGAGGCGTGCGAGAGGTCGCCCAGACCTTCGACCCGGCCGAGCGCCCGCCGGGCGCTGGTATCGACGATCTGCACCGAGCCGCTGGCGCGCTCGACCACGATGCCGAGGTCGCCGGTGCCGCGCAGCTCTTCGGCCTCGAGGCCGCCCAGCGGCGCCAGGGCCAGGAGCAAGACCGATGCCAGGGTCGCGAGCCGCATCATTCGATGGTTCCTTGCTTCAGGGCGCGGGCGATCCAGAGGGCTTCCGCCTCGCTGAGCTGGCCGCGCCAGGGCGGCATCGGCGTGCCGGGAATCCCGTCGAGGATGACCTCGGCCAGGGCTTCGGCCTCGGCCCCGGCCAGGGCCTCCGGCAGCAGCGGGCGGCCGAGCCCGCCCTTCAGGGTCATGCCGTGGCAGGAGCCGCAATCCTGCCGCACCAGATAGGACAGGGCCGCCTGCCGCTCGGGCGTAGGCTTTCCGGCCGTGCCGGCGGCGACGCCCCAGGCGGCGAGCGCGACGGCGCTAAGCGCCGGAAGCCACGCGAGGCTCTTCGCCATCTTCCGCCTCTCCCAAGGTGGCGCCCAGAGCCGCCACCTTGCCGATGATGAACAGGACCGGACCCTCGAAGTCCGCCGCCCGCACCGCGGCCGGCAGGGCCGCCAGGCTGGTCAGCAACCGGCGTTCCCGAGGGGTCGTCCCGTTGTTGACCGCAAGCGCCGGGGTCTCGGCCGGCAGGCCCCGCGCCATGAGCTCTTCGGCGATCTGTTCGATGTGCGCGCGGCCCATGTAGACGACGAGGGTCGTCTCGGGATCTGCCAGACCGTCCCAGTCGAGCTCGAGGTCCTGGTCCTCGCGGCAGTGTCCCGTCAGGTAGCGCACGCCGGTCGCGAGGCCGCGGTGTGTCAAGGGCACCCCGGCCCGGGCCGCGCAACCTTGGGCTGAGGTGATTCCGGGAATGACCTCGCAGGCGACGCCGCGCTGCGAAAGGGCCGCCGCCTCCTCGCTGCCGCGCCCGAAGACGAAGGGGTCGCCGCCCTTGAGCCGGACCACGCGACGGCCGCTTTCCGCGAGGCGGATCAGCAGGGCGTTGATCTCGCCCTGCGGCACCGGATGGTGCCCCGGTTGCTTGCCGACGTAGATCCTGGCCGCCCCGGCCGGCGCCAGCGCCAGGATCTCGTCGGAGACCAGCCGGTCGTAGACGACGACCTCGGCGCCTTCCAGGCAACGCAGCGCCTTGACGGTCAGAAGCTCCGGATCGCCCGGCCCGGCGCCGACCAAAAAGACCCGTCCAACATCCTGCATCAGTGCCTCCCTTGGAAGCCTGGAAGCGGTACGGGCGGCCGGTCGAGACCCGCCGCCCGTGGACACCACAGCACGCTCAGTAGACGTCCTTGCGCGTGTTGTAGACGTTGAACTTCCCGGTCGGCGTCTTGAGCCGCGGGTCCTTGATGACATGCTTCATCTTCAGGGTCTTGTCGTCCACGACCACGATGGCCGATTCCTGGTCCACCGCGTTCCAGACCGAGAACCAGATCTCGTCGCCGGCCTGGTTGAACTCGCCCTGGACCACCCGGCGCACGCCTTCGCTGATGCCCGACCATTCGCCGATTGGCAGTACGGTGTACTCCGGCTCCTCCTTGGTCAGGTCGGCGATCTTGAAGACCGCGACCGAAGAGGCGATCTCGGCCTCGGGATTGAGCGGCGTGTCGACGTAGAGGTGCTTGGACTCCGGATGGGTCTTGACGAAGAGCGATCCGCCGCCCTGTCCCTCGAGAGTCTGCACCACCTTCCAGGCGTGCTCCTTGTTCTTCTCCGGATCGGTGCCGATCAGGGAGATGGTCTCGTCGCCCAGGTGGCTGGTCACCCAGACCGGCCCGAAGGTCGGGTGCACGATGTTGGCGCCGCGGCCCGGGTGCGGCTTGATGCCGCCGGACTCGATCACATCCACCAGGCGGCCTTCCTTGGTGTCGACGATGGCGACCTTGTCTCGGGCATTGGCCGCGACCAGGAAGTAGCGGCCGGTGGAGTCGAAGCCACCGTCGTGCAGAAAGCGCTCGGCCTCGATCGCCGTGACCTTCAGGTTCTTGATGTCCTGATAGTCGACCAGCAGGATCTGCCCGGTTTCCTTGACGTTGACGATGAACTCGGGCCGGTAGTGCGAGGCGACGATGGCCGCGACCCGCGGCTCCGGATGGTACTCCTGCGTGTCATAGACCATGCCCCGGGTGGACATGATCTTGAGTGGCTCAAGGGTGGCGCCGTCCATGATCACGTACTGCGGTGGCCAGTAGGACCCGGCGATGGCGTACTTGTCCTCCCAGCCCTCCATCTTGGAAGTTTCGACCGAGCGCGCCTCCGAGCCGATCTTGAGCTCGGCCACCGTCTGGGGCTCCTCCATCCAGAGGTCGATCAGATTGACCTTGGCATCGCGGCCGATGACGAAAAGGTAGCGGCCGGAAGCCGAGAGCCGGGAGATGTGGACCGCGTAGCCGGTCGGGATCACCGCCACGATCTCCTTGGAGTCGCCCGTGATCAGAGCAACTTCGCCGGTGTCGCGCAGCGTCACCGAGAACAGGTTCTCGATGTCGTAGTCGTTCATCTTCTTGGTCGGCCGCTCCTCGACCGGGATGAGGACCTTCCAGGTCTCCTTCATCTCGGCCATGCCGAACTCCGGCGGCGCCGTCGGCTCGTTCAGCAGATAACGAGCCATGAGATCGATGTCTTTCTCGTTGAGGTCGCCCGAGGTGCCCCAGTTCGGCATCCCGCCCGGAGAACCGTAGGTGATGAAATCTCGGAGGTAGTCGTAGCCGTTCTCACGCGTGAGGTCGGTGGTCAGGGCCGTGCCGGTCGCGCCCTTGCGCAGCACACCGTGGCAGCCAGCGCAGCGCTCGAAGTAGATCTGGTTGGCGCGGTTGAACTCTTCCTGAGTCATCGAAGGCACGCCTTCCTTGGCGCCGGGCGCTTCCAGCTCGCCTTCCTTCAGGACGTCCAGGCTCGGCTCGTATTTGCCGCCTGGTGTGGTCTTGTGCTTTTCGACATCGGCGGGCTTTGGCGACTGCGCTGCGGCCGGAAGCGTCAGGCCGAGCGACAGGACGATGGATAACGCGAGCGACGGCAGGAGCGCCGCCTTCGGCTGGGCAGTGCAAAAAGTCATGGTCTCTCTCCCAGGACACATGGAGCAGCGTCAAGATGCAGCGCCGCACGATGCTTCGCCTTGACTTCGATCAATTATGGCTGCGGTATGGCAGTTGATCTTGGTCAAGGCCCGTCCCCTGGGCCGGTCTAGTGTCGATAAATGCCGCTTTCCTCGCTCTTGTCGCGCCTGGCCGCAGCCGTTCTCGCGGCGCTGCTGCTGCCGTCTTGGGCGCGCGCCGATACCGGCCTCGCCGCCGATCTCTTCGCGGTGCCGGAGCCTTCGCTCAGCCTGAGCGCCTTCGAAGGAAATCCGCCCGCCGCCGAGGTGAGCCGCGACGGCCGGCTACTCGGCTACCTGGTCTCGAGCCAGGCGGCGATCGCCTCGGTCGGCTACTCGGGCAAGCCGGTCGACGTCTGGCTGGCGATCGACCTGGAGGCCCGGGTCGCCGGCGCACGGCTGGTCGCTCATCAGGAGCCAATCCTGGTCATCGGCGTCACCCCGGAGGACCTGGAGTCCTACGTCGCCGGCTTCGCAGGTCTGGACCTCGCAACGGGCAGGCTCACGACCGAAACGGAGGACCCCTCCCTGCCCGAGGTCGTGGCCGGGGCGACGGTTTCCAGTGCCGTGATCAAGGACGCGATCCTGCGCAGCGGCCGGGCCGTCGCCGCGGCCCGCGGACTGCTCGGCGGTGCCGGCGCCGGACCGCAGCTCGACCGCGGCAGCTTCGCTCCCGCGACCTGGGGCGAACTGATAGAGCGCGGCGCGCTGGTCCGGCGCGACGTCGCCCGCGGCGAGGCCGCAGCGGTCCTCGGCGAGACTCCGCCGAGCGGCGCCGAGGCCGAGCAGACCTTTATCACGCTGCTCGCCGGCCTGGCGACGACGCCGAGCGTCGGCCAGAACCTGCTCGGCCGGCGGAGCTACGAGTCGCTGCTCGCCGAGATGGGCGCCGAGGACAACCTGCTTCTGATCGCGGCAGAGGGGCTCTACTCCTTCAAGGGCACCGGCTACCGCCGCAGCGGCGTCTTCGAGCGCATCGAACTGCGCCAGGACGCCCGCACGATCAAGTTGACCCGCGACTCCTACAGCAACGTCGAGGAGCTCCGTGCCGCGGGCGCCCCGGCATTGCGCGAAATCGGCGTCTTCGAGCTGCCGGCGGCCAGCGGCTTCGACCCGGCTCGGCCCTGGGAGCTGGTGCTCCTGGTGAGCCGGGAAGGCGCCTCTGGCGGGTTGGTCACGGGAACCTTCCCTCTGCGCTATCGGCCGCCGGCCTGGCTTTTCCTCGGCGGCATCGAGGAGGCCGAGGCCGTCCCGCCGCAACCCACCTTGTGGCAGGAGATCTGGCGGGAGCGCGCTTTCGAGGTCGCCGCACTGACGCTGCTGCTGCTGGCCCTGGCGTCGATCCTGGTGTTCCAGGACTCCCTCGCGCGGCGCTACCGGGTTTATCGCAGAGTGCGCATCGCCTTCCTCGTCGTCACGCTGGTTTGGCTCGGCTGGATCGCGGGGGCGCAGCTCTCCGTGGTCAATGTCCTGACCTTCGTCCAGGCGCTCTTGACCGGCTTCCAGTGGGAGCTCTTCCTGCTCGACCCGCTGATCTTCCTACTCTGGGGCTTCGTCGCCATCGGCCTTCTGTTCTGGGGCCGCGGCGTCTTCTGCGGCTGGCTCTGTCCCTTCGGTGCCCTGCAGGAGCTGCTGAACATGGCGGCGCAGCGGCTGCGCATCCCGCAGCTTTCGATCCCCTTCGCCCTGCACGAGCGGCTCTGGCCGATCAAGTACATTCTCTTCCTGGGGCTCTTCGCAATCTCCCTGCATTCAGTGACCCTGGCCTTCCGCTTCGCCGAGGTCGAGCCCTTCAAGACGGCCATCACGCTCAAGTTCCTGCGCGATTGGCCCTATTTGCTCTACGCCCTGGGGCTGCTCGTCGCAGGGCTTTTCGTGCAGCGATTCTTCTGCCGCTATCTCTGTCCCCTGGGGGCCGCGCTGGCGATCCCCGCCCGCCTGCGCATGTTCGAATGGCTGAAGCGCAAGGTCCAGTGCGGCCGGGAATGCCGGATCTGCGCCAGCCGCTGCCCGGTGCAGGCCATCCACCCGCTGGGCCAGATCAACCCCAACGAATGCATCCACTGCCTGAACTGCCAGACGCTCTACTACGACGCGACGACCTGTCCCCCGCTGGTGGCGCGGGCGCAGCGCCGCGCGCGGGCGAGCCAGGCCGCCGCCGCGGCCGGAGGAACCGACCAGGGGCGCCAACTCAGCGGAAATTGATCTCGATCAATGAGAATGCTGGCGCTTCCGGCATAATGGTGAGACTGCCAAGAACCAACAAGAAGACACGAGCCGGGAGTTCGTCATGTACGGCAAGCCCGCGGTGGCTGAGATCGCCCGAGAGACCCTGATACTCAAGAGCCTCCCGAAGGATCTGGCGGAAGAGCTTCTGCAGACCGCCGTGACCAGGCACTTCGACCGGGGCGAGACGATCTTCCTCCAGGGCGACGCGGCCGACTACATCTTCATCGTAATCGAAGGCTGGGTGAAGCTCTTCCGCATGACCCCGAACGGGACCGAGGCCGTGGTCGGCGTCTTCACCCAGGGCCGCAGCTTCGCCGAGGCCGCGGTCTTCTCGGGCGTGCCCTATCCGGTCACCGCGGAGGCGGTGACAAGCTGTCAGCTGCTGTCGGTTCCGTCGCAGGCCATCCTGTCGCGCATGCGGAACCGGCCGGAGCTCTGCCTGGCGGTGCTGGCGGCCTCCTTCATGCACCTGCACGGCCTTGTCAGCCAGATCGAGCAGCTGAAGGCACACACCGGCGCCCAGCGCCTGGCCGAGTTCCTGGTCGACCTCTGCCCGGTCGAGACCGGCGCCTGCACCATCACCCTGCCCTACGACAAGTCCTTGATCGCGGGGCGCCTGGGCATGAAGCCGGAGAGCCTGTCGCGGTCCTTCGCCAGGCTGCGGGAACAGGGCGTGAGCGTCTCTCACAATCAAGCCGCGATCCGCGACGTGGAAGCGCTGCGCAACTACGTCGAGGAGGACCGGGCCCTCGCCTGGAGCCGCGCCCAGTAGCGCTATCCCAACATCCGATGCAGGCGCGCGTCCTTGGTCTTGAAATGCTGGGTGAACCAGCTCTGCAGGTGCTCTGACAGGACCTCGTCGTAGTCGGCGTAGGCACCGCGCGCTTGATTGTCCATGATGTCTCGGATGCCGTCGAGCAGCGCCTCGTGGTCCGCCTTGTGCTCAGCGTACTGGTCGTAGCCGCGTTCGCGCATGATCTTTTCCTCCAGGGCGAAGTGCGCAGAGATCTGGGCGTGGATCTGGCCAAGGAAATCCGCGACCGCTTCTTCGTCCGCCCCGCCCTGGAGCCGACCGTGGAGATCGTTCAACAAGGCGATCAGGGCTTCGTGCTCGTGATCGACCGAGGCGATCCCGGTGCGGAACTCGTCGCGCCATTCGACCAGGGTCATCGCCGGCCTCCGTCCGCGGACGGATCGGCGTCGGCCAGCCTCCGCGGCTCCGGGCCTGCCGCCGCCTCGGTGAAAAGAAAGCCGCCCGCCTCGGCCCGGAACTCGATGACCAGGCGCCGGCGCGGCGCGATGTCGACGGTCTCCTCGCGGCTGTAGTCGAAGCCCTCTGCGCGGTCGCTGTCGCGCAGGCGGGCGACCAGGCTGTGCCGGCCGCTGGGCACGACGAAGTTCGCGTAGAGCTGGGAGGGTCCGTCGCCGAAGAGTCCGCTCGGCGGGACCGCCTCGCCGACCAGCAGCGCGCCGTCGAGCTCGATCTCGACCACGACCGCTTGGCGGCCGCGATCCTCGCAGATCATCGGCTTGCGCTGCGACGGCGGCAGCGCGGCGATCTCCTCGGCGGTCAGGCGCCGGCACGCGCCAAGACGCTCGCCGCTGTGGGCGATGTTCAAGGTCAGCTGGCCCTGGTCTTCGGGAAAACGCTCGTAAACCGGGCTGTCGGCAAAGAACCCGAGCAGCACCGCGATCAGGCCATAGACCAGCGCCTGGCCGAGGTATCGCAGCAGCCTAGGCATCGATCTTCTCGCCCTGGCGTCCGGCATTCGGCCCGAGCGGCGGGCCGGAAGGCGGCCCGGGACTCGGCTTTGCCGGCGCCGGCAGGTCGGCCAGCGCGGCCTGGAAGTCCTCGATCGCGCGCTCCAGGCGACGGCGGTCGCCGCTGCCGGCCCAGCAGACCGAGAGGCGCTCGCGCGGGACCCGGCGGCGCAGGTAGGGGTCGCGGGTGCCGGCCAGACGCGCCGCCATCCACTCGATGCCGAAACGGTTGTGACACTCGCCGTCGCGACAGCCGGTGATGACGACTCCGCCGGCGAGATCCCGGCTCAGCACGTAGTCGATGAAGGAGGGCGGCAGAGCCGCCGTGCAGGGCAGCGAGACCGCCGCAATCTCGGCCCGCCGGAGCCGCTCCACCGCGACGGCGTGGTCGCAGCCGAAGACCAGGACCAGGCGCTGCCCCGAAGTCGACGCCGCGGCGGCCTCGACCCGGTCGCGCAGGGCGCGCAGGCTGCGCTGCGGCAGGTCGATGCCCGGGACCAGAGCGCTGGCCCGACGGAAGGGCGTGCTGGTCGGGCAGGCGCCAGCGCAGATGCCGCAGGCGACGCAGAGATCGGCGTCGACGACGGCCTCCTGCTCGAACGGCAGGCCGTCGCTGCGCGGCCGCATCTGTATGGCGTTATAGGGACAGTCATCGGCGCAGCGCGCGCAGCCGTTGCAGTTCGCCAGGTCGACCACGGCCGCGACTTCGGCCGTGCGGCGCAGCGGCGGCAGCCAGGGCAGCATCACCAGCATCAGCCCCAGGACCCCGAGAAAGACCCAGACCGCACCCTTGGAGAAGATGTCCATCAGGGGATAGGCGACCAGGTAGTACCAATCGAGCTTGAGCACCGAGGGCACCGTCGACAGGTCCGCGGGGCCGTGGCTCACCGCCGGCTTCACGAAGGCGAGCGCCAGCAGCATGACGAAGGTGCCGATGGCGAGGCCGCGCCCCGGATTGATCTGCGGCTTGGTGACCCTCTGCAGATGGATCCAGAGGACCAGGAGCAGAAGCAGCGGAACCACGATGTGGATGAAGGTCATCAGGGTGAAGAAACGGTCGTCCAGCGAGGCCGGCGTCAGGAAATTGCGCGCGATCGGCTCGCCGAAGATCGCCAGCCAGTCCAGCCATTCGGTGGTGGCGATGGCGATGTACTGGGCGAGCTGGTCCCAGACCAGCCAGTAGCCCGAGATCCCGGCGATGAAGACCAGCGCGAGGACCGGCACCCCGGTCACCCAGGTGAACCAGCGGGGACCGCGATAGCGGCCGAGGGCGAACTCCCGCAGCATGTGAACGACCATCATCAGCACCATGCCGTCAGAGGCGTAGCGGTGCAGGCTGCGCATCACGCCGCCAAGGTACCACTGCTCGCTGGTGAGGTAGGCGATGGAGTCGTAGGCCTCTGTGGTGCCGGTGTCGAAGAAGATGTAGAGGTAGATGCCGCTGACCGCGACCACCCAGAAATAGAAAAAGCCGAGGGCGCCGAGCTGATAGAGCGGGTTCCACCGTGGACCGAAGAGGCCGTCCAGCCAGCCTTCGACGGTCTGGAAGCCCGCCCTCATCCAGCCCTGAAGGAAGCTCAAGACCGGGACTCCGGGAGGCCGGAGGGGGTCGTTGACCGGCTGCGCCACCAGGCACGCAGCAGCAGGACCGCCATGCCGAGCAGGCTGGCGGCCCCGACGGTGAAGGCAATGAAGATGGAATAGTCGAAGCGGTAGCGCTGGCTGTTCGGGTCGTAGTAGGTGCAGAACAGGCGGATCCGGTTCACCAAGTTGGTGACCGCGCCGGCCTCGGCCCGCCGCCCGAAGACCAGCTCCATCAGCGGCTCCACCAGCGCCGGGGCCTTGAAGGTCGCGCCGTAGACCTGCCGGTAGATGCGGCCCTCGGCATCGATGATCGTGGTCTGCGCCAGGTGATCGAAGCCGCGCGGCGAGGGGAAGTAGATGAAGCCCAGGTTCTCGACCAGGCGCTCGAGGGTTTCGGCGTCGCCGCTGAGGAAGGCCCAGTTCGCCAGGTCCACGCCCTGGCCGTGCGCGAAGGCGCGCATCCGCGCCGGCGTGTCGCCGCGGGTGTCGAAGCCGATGGTCACCACCGAGAAGCTGTCTGCGCCGAGGCTGTCCCGCGCCACCGCCACCGCGTCCTGCAGGGTCTGGACGACGATCGGGCAGGACTCGGCGCAGGCGGTGAAGACCAGGTTCACGACCAGGGGCTTGCCCCGATAGGCGGCCAGCTGGACCGGCCGGCGCCGGGTGTCGAGGAAGTCGTAGTCGCCCAGGTCGCGACCGATGGCCGCTTGGCTGTAGGCGATCGCCGCCTCCGGGTCGAAGGCGACGGCGGGATCCGGCGCCGCCTCGGCCGGGCCCGCGAGGATCCAGAGCGAAGCCAGGGCGCACACGCGGGCTTGCCTGGCCAGAGCGTGCATGGCCCGGGCGCGCATGGCCGGCCCTATCCCAGGATCAGGCGATCGGCGATCGCGGCGAAGAGCAGGAGGCCGAGCTGGACCAGCGAGGCGAAGAAGTTGGCCATCGCCGCCCTGGGGCCGGGGTCCAAGACCAGCTGCACCGACTTCTGAACGAAGTAGGCGCCGCCAGCGGCCGCGCCCAGAAGGTAGATCCAGCCCATGCCGAGCGCGGCCGGCAGCAGCGACAGGATGACCAGGGCCAGGGTATGGCCGAGGATGACCCAGGCCGCCAGGGCGTCGCCGACCACCACCGGCAGCATGGGCACGCCGGCTGCGGCGTAGTCCTTGTGCAGGGCGGTGGCCAGGCTCCAGAAGTGCGGCGGGGTCCAAAGGAAGAGAACCACGGCCAGCACGATCGGCGCGGCCGAAAGGCTCGGGTCTACGGCCGAGGCCCCGGCCAGGACCGCGAAGCTGCCGGCCAGCCCGCCGAAGACGATGTTCGTCCAGGTCCGGTTCTTGAGCCAGATGGTGTAGACCACGCCGTAGGTGAAGGCGCCGAGGAAGACGTGGATCGCGACCGCCGCGTTGAAAGCCCAGGCCGCCATGGCCACGGCGAGGACCAGGATGCCGAGGATCGCGACCAGCCAGAGCGGGCCGGGCTTCAAGGCGCCGGTCACGAAGGGGCGCCGGCGGGTCCGTGCCATGCGGGCGTCGAGATCGCGCTCGACGTACTGGTTGAAGGCGCCGGCGCTCGCCGCCGACATCAGGACGGCCAGGGCCAGGACCGCGACCTTCCAGCCCTCGACCGCCGGCCCCGGGGTGACCGCCAGGCCGCCGAGCGCGCAGAGCATGATCGCCAGGCCGATGCGGAGCTTGAAGACCGACCAGAGCTGCCCGATGGTGTCTGCCATTCACCCGTCTCCAGATCGCCGGCGGCTCAGCTCAGCGGCCAGACCTCTGACAGGAACTTCCAGTTGATGAAGTAGTAGAGAACGAAGGCCAGGAAGAAGACCGAGACCAGGACGATGGTGCCGGGCAGCTTCAGGGTGCCCTCGCTGCCGTAGGTCGAGACCGCGCCGCCGGGGGCGACGATGGGATTTGCCTTGATCGCGGCCTCGTCGCGAACCTTGCCGAAGAGGATCGAGCCGACCACGACGATCACGTACATGGCGCCGCCGACGGTTGCCAGGACGGCGAAGATGCCGTTCAGCCCCATCATCAGGAAGGCCGTGCCCGGATAGTCGAAGGTGAAGATCGAGTCGCCGAAGGTGATGTCCCAGTGCCGGCGCGACACGCCCAGGGTCCCAGCGCCCATCATGAAGAGCGAAATGCCCGCGACCCCGATGCCGAAGACGTAGGGCTGCCACCTGGCGAGCGCGGGCATGATCAGCTCGCGCCGGAAGATCAGCGGCACCACCAGATATGTAATCGCCATGAAGGCCAGGGTCGTGCCCGCGACCACTGTGGCGTGGAAGTGCCCGGGCACGTATAGCGTGTTGTGCATCAGGAGGTTGATCTGCTCGGTGCCGAGCACGACGCCCGAGATGCCGCCCAGGAAGCCGAACAAGACCAGCGAGATGAACAGGCCCGAGAAGGCCGGGTTGCCCCAGGGCGCCTGGCGCAGCCAGCCGAAGACGCCCTTGTTGAAGCCGCGCCGGCGCTGCGCCGCCTCGATCGCGCCGGGCAGGCTCATGCCGTGGATCATGCTGCCCAGCACCGCGAGATAGAGCGCGTAGCTGGTGTTGAAGACCTTCCATTCCGAGCTCAGGCCCGGCTCGGCCAGCATGTGGTGGGCGCAGGCCAGCTGCAGGAAAAGGATGTAGAGCAGGAAAGCCGTGCGGCTGACCTTCTCCGACAGCGGCTTGGCGCCGAGCACCAGGGCCGCGATGGCGTACCACACGGCGACGTGGGCCGAGACGTTGATCTGCTGCGAAGAGTGGCCCATGCCCCACCAGACCAGCTTGTACATCACCGAGTCGATGTGGGTGATGTAGCCGACCGACCAGAGAAAGGTCGGGATCAGGATGATCGCGCCCGAGGCGATGGTGAAGACCGCAATGATCGCCGCCGTGATTGCCCCAAAGGTGACCAGCGGCACCGAGCCCTCGTAGGTCTTCTCCTCCTTGGCGATGACCAGGGTGCCGAAGAAGACCATGCAGCCGAGCAGGGCTCCGACCGCGAAGAGGATCAGGCCGAGGTAGAAGTGCGGCGCCGCCTGCATCGGCACGTAGGAGGTGAACATGACGCTGGATTCGCCCTGCAGCACGGCGACCGTCGCCAGCAGGGAGCCGGCGATCATCAGCAGGAAGCCGAGCCAGGCGAAGCGCGGCGCGGCCAGGCGGCAGTTGAGCAGGACCGCCGAGGCGAAGTAGAGGATCGCGATCTCGAAGAAGATGATCCAGAACAGCAGGACCGCCGCGCCGTGCGCGGTCAGGATCGCGTAGAACCACTCGGCCGGCAGGATGTGCACCGCCGGCCAGCGGGTCAGGGCCACCAGCAGTCCGAAGAGCCCGCCGACCGCGAGGAAGACGACGGCAGCTACGGCGTTGGCCTTGATCAGGGTTTCCGCCTTGGCATAGACGTGCAAGCCGGTGTCGCCACAGATCCGGTATTTCTCCTCTGGCCGTGCCAGAGCCCCATCCATTACGCCTGCGGTCATGACTGCCTCTATTGCTTATCGACGACGCGGATCTTGCCGACCATGGTGTGATGGCCGACGCCGCAGAACTCGTTGCACACGACGAAGAAGTCCCCCGCCTCGTTCGGCGTGATGGTCAGCACCATCTCGTAGTCCGGATGGACCTGGAGGTTGATGTTGGTCGGCTGCAGGGAGAAGCCGTGCTGCCAGTCCATCGAGGAGAGGTGCAGGCGGTAGCTCTGATCCTTCTCGAGCTCGAGGACCGGCCACCACTCCCAAAGCCGGGAGATCATGTAGACGTCGCTGCCCGGCGGTGGATGGACCACGGGCACGCCGGTGTCGCCCTCCTCGCCGACCTGGTACCGCTCGACCATCGCCTCGGTCTTCTCGGCGAAGGCGTCGGGCGTGATCCGGTAGGCCTCGTTGGAGAGGTTCTGCTCGCCCTCCAGGTGCCAGTAGATCATCGCGAAGAACATCACCAGGCCCCAGAGGAAGGCGATGGAGATCCAGATGATCTCCATGCGGTGCAGGGGCTCGGACCACCAGTTGCCCTTGACAGGTTGAATCGCCATGGCTGTCCGCTCCCGCTATTCCGCGATGGGAATCTGGATCACTTCCATGATTCCCCAGATCAGATAGAAGACCGTCGGCATCACGACGCCGAGGAACAGCAAGAGGAAGGGGTTGTCCAAGAGGCGCTGCATGGCCGGAACGCGGCCGCTTGGCGCCGCGCCCTCCGCCTCTGGCTGGGTCTGACCGGAGTCCGAATCTGATGTCGACATGAGCGTTCCCCTTGAGGCGAGCGTTTCGCGCGGCCGGAGGTCTTTACAGGCCGCCTCCGACTCCATCGTGCCCAATAGTGTTCGACGCCCTGCGCGCGTCCTTGACTTTCATCAAGGTCCGCAGGCGCTGCGGATCCGGCTATCCGCCTGCGAGAGTCCGGATCACGGAGAAGCTGACCAGCAGGGACACCAGCAGGATGGCGAAGAAGACCACGCTGCGCTGCTCGAAGCGCCG
>JAAUXY010127777.1_pt1 | contig 30484 bp, 23 predicted proteins | sample 7278121 | NCBI WGS metagenome assembly JAAUXY01 (sample SAMN14350117, study PRJNA611818) | marine sediment metagenome | isolation source: surface marine sediment (1.8m) | place: French Polynesia: Moorea | collected 2018-08
GCCGTCGAACGGACTGCCGTTGTCTGAATTTGACCAACATCAAAGCAAACGCGAGTTCGACTCGAGGTTCGGAATTCGGCATTCCACTCAGCGACCAACAGCCAGACCTGGCGATAGTTTCTCCGGTAGCGATGCGGGTGCAACGTTCCCGCCGACATTTACGAGGGGAAGTTGGTGACGGCACTGCGATTCGGATTGATCGGACCGCGAAGGGCGCGTCAGGGGCTCGGGCCTTTCGTAACGAAATACCTGCTGGAGTCAGGCGCGGTGGTCAGCTCCTATGTGAGTACCAGCCCGGAAACGCTGGAACTGAGCCGAATCGCGCTGGATAAGTGGCACCAGATCTCCGCCCGCGGTTACCTTTCGGTCAGCGAGATGCTGGCACATGAGGACCTGGACGCGTTGGCAATTCTCTCTCCGGCGGAAACCCATGAGCGATATCTCATGGCTGCGGTGGAAGCGGGTCTCGACGTTTTGTGCGAAAAGCCCATAATCTGGGGAGATACCGGCCTGCGAGAGCGCGCCGCCTCCATCGTTGCCTGCTTTGAGAACAGGAATCTCCTGATTCGGGAAAACTGCCAGTGGCCCTACACGTTGACAGGCTTTCATGCGCTCTATCCCGATACACTTGACGCGCAGCTCGAGCGATTCGATATGCGTTTGTCTCCAACGGCCCAAGGCGCGGACATGCTTAGAGATGCGCTGTCGCACCCATTGAGCATTCTTCAGAAACTAGCGCCGGATGAAAGCCCGAAGATTGTCGAGCCAGGTTTCGATGTCAGTCGAACGCAGATATCGCTCGATTTCGAATATGTGACCAAAGCATGTCGTATCGGAGTCAATGTCGATCTGATGCGGGCGAAGACCTTCCCGAAAGAGGCCAGCTATGCGATCAACGGGCATTGGGCGCGTCGGGAAGTCGAGACCCCTGACTATCGAATATATCTTTCGTCCGGCGATCGGCGAGTATCTCTCCGTGACCCTCTGGCAGAGTCAATCGACGATTTCCTGTCGGCTATGCGGTCAGATGCGCGAACTCCGGACGCCGGTCGGAACTTGGAAATCCTGCAGCGGATTGCGATGATGGAGCGGCTCGTTTCGGCTTATGAGTCTGTGGATCACCGCATTGCGATAGCGGATTGACAGACGAGTCAACTGTCCGGCAAGTACGCTATTGAAGTGGGAGACCTCGGTGAATCGACATCTGGAACAGCATCCTGCGAGCTCGAGCGGGCGCATCGTGGCGGAGTATCCTGAACTCAGGCGCATCCTCACCGACGAGTTTAGTCAGGACCAGTCTATCGTCGTCGCAAGCGGATGTTTCGATGTGCTCCATGTCGGGCACATACGTCTGATCACCGAAGCCGCCGCCATGGGGGACTTTCTTGTCATGGCTCTGAACACCGATGCCGGCATCAAGGAACAGAAGGGCCCACGCCGACCGTACTATCCACTTGGTGAGCGAATGGAAATCATCGCGGCGCTGGGAGACGTGGACTTCGTTACCAGTTTTCCCGAGCGCACGCCGGCAGAGCTCATCGCTTGCCTGCAGCCCAGCGTGTTTGTGAAGGGTACTGACTGGAACCCGGATGAACTTCCGGAACGGGACGTTGTTTTGTCCTACGGTGGTCGCATCGCGATCTGCGGCGACGAAAAGAGCCATGCGAGCACAGACGTAGTCACGCAGCTCAGCAGCCGCTAGTTTCGGCTTCGTCCTTCCCTACAGCGCGACCGATTCGGTCCCGCCGCAACCGGGAATGTCGGCAATATGCAGGCCGATCTTGCCGATTTGAGCGTCTGCTAACTTCGGCAAACGACACCCATCAGTGTTCCACGACTCCCAAAAGCGGCGGGAACGTGCATTTCAAGATTCGTGGACTACAATAAAGGAGCAAATTGACCATATTTCGCTGGAAAATGAAGAACCAGCTGATTCCAAAGGAAGCTTGACCATGCCGAATCAATACACAGGCCCTTTGGCGCAGTGGATTTCTCAATACGCCCATCACCTGCGTCATTCCCCGGAACTTGTCGCTTCACTAAAGGCAAGCGGACCGGAACTCTTTGAAGAGGTCCCGATTCCCCGCGCTCTGGTCGATTCATTTGAAGGCACAGGCGCTGCCGGATACACACCCAATCCGTGGCCGGTGGGCTACACGCCATGGCCCGGCTACACACCCTGGCCGTGGCCGTTCGATCCCAGGGGTCCAGGCGGCGGTTTCGGTTGGGGTCAGGGAGGTTCATCTGACGTGCTCGGGGGCCTCGGCACATTCTGGGACGTCATGCCGGAACGCGAGACTCCGCTGGAGAGCGCGTGGCAGCCCTATGCACCGAGCGTGACCAGACGAGCCGGGCCGGCCGGTTACACGCCCTGGCCACCCGGCGGCGGCGGTCCCTGGGGTCCCGGTGGCGGAATTCCATGGGGCCCGGGTGGCGGATTCCCGTGGGGCCCCGGCGGTGGATTCACGTGGGGCGGTGGCGGCGCTTCCGACGTATTCGGCGGGCTCGGCACATTCTGGGACGTCATGCCTCAACGCGAAAGCATCGACGAGCGGCTTTCGGACAGACTGATCGCCAGCAGCCATCGTGAACTTATTGCGGTTACACGCAAGTTCATCAAACAACTCGAGGCAGGTAAGGTCGCAGAGTGCATGAAGTTGATCTCGAAGGGCTACGGTGATTCCAGTGGCCGTGATGCGGAGGCATTCAAGGACGAGCTCAGCGAACTGATCAGTGGGACTAACTCGCGCCGTGTGATCCCGCTTGACACTGAAGGTGTGGATGCGAGCGGAAATCAGGTTCTAGCTGTCGTTCGAGTGGCATTCGAAGCAACGTCGGACGACGACGAATACGTGAGCGATCTGATTACGGCAGAAATCGTGTTCGAACTCGGGCCGAACGAGAAGTGGCTCATCAGCAGCATCAACATGGTCTGAGCCCAGGATTCAGTTGGGTGAATCAGATCACTTGATTTCACTGACAGGGCCGAACAATAAGAAATGTCAGGAGTCTAGCGAAGACTGACCCGGCCGCGTAGATCTTCGACAGCCAGGTGCACTGTCGACATGTCGGCAGTGCACCGGATTGTAAGATTTACGATGCCCGCGGCTGCTCCCGGCTGAAGACTGGTGACCGTCATTCATTCGTACTGCTAATCGGGAGCGTGACTCATACATGCGATCATCCAATCGGTCCCAAAGCGCCTCGACCCCGAGAGCGTATCTCGTCGCGCCGAAGGCCCATCTATGACTTTGGAGAAGGACTGGTACGCGCACGCGGTGCTTCGTGAGCTCTATGGACTCATCCAACTCTTCTTCTTTCGCGACCATCTCACCGTCGGCAATGATATCGCGCTGATAGGCGCACAGTCGGAGTTTCGCGAACTAACGGAAGATTTTGCCAGTACGGCTATGGCTGCCGGCGCACCCCAGCTCTCGTCGTATCTGCGTGAGATATCGTTCAGTCCGATTACTCAACTGGACCAGCAGTATCTGTCGGAACCTCTCGATATGCTCCACAATGCCCTGGCAACGCATCTGCCAGGCTCGCGCCATCAGCCCCACTACCTGGAACAGGTAAGAATCCCTGACTCCATCGAGGAGCTCGTAATTGCCGTTGGTGCGACCATTGGTGTCGGCGACGAACTCCTTCTCGCGCAAGCGATCAACGAGCGGGCCAGATCTGTTAACGGGGTGAAGCTGAAAGTATCGTCACGACAGTCGTCGATGTGGCAGAGAGTTGGTGACGTATGCGAGCCTATCGAGGATCCTCCTCGAGGAGCAATCGACTATCTCGATTCTCTGACGGAGGCAGAACGGGCGAAGACAGGATTCCTGTACCTCGACTTCCTGGAGAGTGACCCGAGTAGCCAACCCTACGTTGGCCCGTCCGGACTCGCGTTCGCAGCCCGATGGTACATGGGCTCGTACTACGGCGATGTCTCGTCACTGACAGACCTAAAGCGATATTTTCTCCGTTATCCTGAAGGGCTGCCGGAAAGCAGATGGCTCGAATGCCTGTGGCTCACAGGACAGATTTTCCCGACGATCAACAAGCCTACCGAGCAGCAGACTACGAAGAGGGCCGGGAACGGCCGGCGTCGACTTGCTCTTCAGGTCCTCACCGCGAAGCAAGAGTTGATGTTGCCGCCGGATTTCTATGCCGCCGTGTTTCATCAACTCGAGGAAAGGCTGCCCGACGCTGTCGATATCGCCATTATGATGGCGCCGAGCCCACGGTCTAGAGAGATCGGCCGACAGATCGGCAATCGATTGGCTCAGGTTATCGGCAACAAACGCGTGATCATTACTGAGGACCTGCGCATCGTTCAGGTCATCGACTTCCTGGGCGAATCGGATCTGTTATTCGGGCCCGATACCTTCACTAATCACGCTGCGGCCCTACTCAATCTTCCTCAGGTCGTTATGGTTCGACCTGAGCACCTGCCCTGGATCACACCCGGCATGCCGACGCTGATCGCCGAGGCGTTACGCGACCCACGAGATCTGGCAAAGCGATGTGCCGATCGCCTATATGTGATGCTTTCTCTTGGCGATAGAGACTCACCGAGCGGTCTCACCGATGCCGCCGATCGGTGGCACGTTAACGCCGTGACACTGCGTGACGCAGTTGCGCGCTACGCGATCAACAGAGAACTCTCAGACCCGGAAGTTCTAAGGCCCGCAGTGGATGAAATCATCGACTTATACAAGACGCATCGACATGCTGTGGCCGGACTTCTAAATACACGGTTTGGAGACGACCTCCCGGAATTCTGTTTTGCGCGGCCACTCGACTATCGGAACCCGGATGAACGGGTGCGTGCTGTGGCGCGTTTCTATCAATCCATTGGCATCTCCGACATGAACGGTGTATTCGAGATAATGAAGTCATGATCAGCATTCGCGCATTCGGCTTTCTTGAACAACTCCAGGACAGACATGGAACTCGGAAAGACGAATTCTTCTCGCGGTCTGAATCTATTCGGGAGGCGATATTCGATAAGGTCACAGGGGAACGTGACCGCGTGCTCGAAGAGCTGGCGGAATCCCTGAGCGCGAAGAAGCTCTCTGAACGTCTGGTGTCACCATTGATCGGCGACGTTGTCGATTACGCACGGGAAACGGATTGGGCGATTCTCGACTGTATGGTGTTGGCTGCTTGCGCCGGACGATCGCCGGAGTCTATTGCGAAATCGATGACACCCGCGTTGCTGGCATTTCTGGCCATTCGGATGCTGGATGACGCGCTCGACAAGCACGATACATATAAAGACGACTACGCTACCGTCCGCGGCGCGCTCCGGAACAGATATCCCGACCAGGAAACCGTCGACGGTGCACATTGGCTGCTGACAACAATGATCTTCGCCGAGGCAATGCGCCACACCGGCGAGGAGGACAACTATTTCTCCTGTCAAACTCTCGAAGCGATGATGGCCGAGTTCACAAACGACCGGGCCTGGAATGCCGCGGACTACAGGGAAATGGCGGTGGGGAAGATGGTCAACTACGGCTTGTTGATCTACCAGCCGATTCTGAATCTTATCGATACTGATTCGGACGATGCTCTGAGGACATTTGTCGAATGTGGCTCATTCGTGGGCCAGCTTGTGAACGATCTCGGTGACGTGGAATCGGACCGGCAGCGCGGTCAGCCGAACTTCTGGCTGGTGGAGCCCTCGCCAGCCGCCGAGGCAATGCTCATAGGAGAGTTACAACGCATGGAGAAATTTGCAGACACTGCGCCTGATGACTTTTCCTACTATGCCAGCGCGCGAATTCACGACCTCGCGGACTATACGCTTCGGCTGCTGGGGGAGGCGCGGCCAGCCGCCAGTGCGTGACGATGGAAACGGACCAGACAACTGTTGGAGGAAGGCGATGAAACATAGTATTCATGACTTCAAGAACAAGCTTCAACAGAAATCCGTCGTCCCACATGTCGCGGACTATGTAGCATGGCGCCGCCAGCTTGCCGCGCTGAAGAACCGCGAGGGCAACGGAGTCGAGCAACCGAACCCGCCGATTCAGGCGCCGATTTCGATCAATCTCGATCTGACAACAGCCTGCAATTATCGATGCACGCATTGTATCGACTGGGACATTCTAAACTCGAAAGTCAGGTATCACGATGACGAAGTTCGCTCTTCGATCAAAGTACTCGCAGAGCATGGACTGCGCTCCGTCATACTGATCGGTGGCGGTGAGCCGACGATCTACCCGGGATTTGTGGACACAGTAAGGTATCTGAAGGAACTCGAGCTTCAAGTCGCCGTTGTGACGAACGGGAGTCGAGGTGACCGTGTACTCGAGATCGCAGAGTATCTCGGCCAGGACGATTGGATCAGGCTTTCATTGGATTCCGGATCCGATGCGCTATTTCAGGCCATGCACAAGCCGGTGCACAAGAAAGTGAATCTCGACAGGATCTGCGAATGGGTAACACGATTTAAAAAGGCGAATCCCTTACCCAAGGTGGGCTATTCTTTCCTGATCACTTGGCGCGGCGCCGCGCGCGACAGCGACTCAATACATGAGAACATCCACGAAATCTTCGAGGCCGCAGAACGGGCGAAGAGCTATGGGTTCGACTATATCGCGTTCAAACCCGTGCTCAATCGCATGTCGAACGGTGCAGAGGTGATGACTCCGACGAGCGCCGAGGATGGAATTCACCCAACGGTTCGGAAAATTCGGCAGGAAATAGACCGCGCGAAGACACTCGAGAGCGATCGGTTCCAGGTGTACGAAGCCATCAATCTACGAATGCTGGAATCGGGCAAATGGACCGACTACACGAATCAACCGCGAGTCTGTCATATGCAGGCATTCAGACAGGTACTGACTCCTATGGGTCTCTACAATTGCCCTGCACACCGGGGCATCGACAAGGCCCGGATCGCCGGTCGCAGCGCCTACGTCGATGAGTCCGGTCTTAGCAATACAACCAAACAATTGGCCGAATTGCAGGCAACCTTCGACGCCAGTCACGAGTGTCGCGAGGTCACTTGCTTGTACAACGATGTCAATTGGTGGATCGACTCAATGATCGAGGCGAAGCAAAACGGCGCAGACCTGATTCCGAGCTACGAAGACCATGATTTCTTCCTCTAGCCGCCTCGCTCTTATGGCAGGCCACGTTTCGCTTCAGTCAGCATAAGGTATTCTGCGGTCGACGCACCGAACTCGAGGCGCGGGACGCTTAGGCGCATTGCGCAGACCGCGCTTCAGTAGTGCGATTTCGTCGTTGCTGAGTTAACGCTCGTGAATCACGGCGACAACACCACCTATCGCGTCTGATCCTCCGACGGATCCACTTACGCGCTTCGTATTCATCGTCAGGGATTGCGCACTGCCAACGCGATTCGCTCTGAACTTGCGTGGCTGGCAGCGCTGAGAGAGGAGGTTGGGCTCGCGGTTCTGAGCCCGTTGCCCACGCAAACCGCGGATGAACTCTGCGACGTACCACGTGCGGATGGAACTGTCGCCGATTCTTGTGTGCTCATCCATTGGATTCATGGTCGCTTCTACAACGACGGACTCTAGCCAAAGCGCCTATGGCGTGCCGGTGAGATGATCGGAAAACTGCATGCTCATTCCGAGCGGTTGGATCACTCGACAGTTTTCTACCGCGAGCGCGTCGACCGGCCGGCCGGCAGGGGTACTCGGTTTCCACGAGCGCGCACACTGGAAAACGCCGCAGGTCTCCACGACCACGACGAAACCGATGTAAAAGCGGCGACCGGACTGATAGGAAGCAAGATATCGCGGGGTCACGCACAAATCCTAAGCTGGGTCACCAGACATGTGCGCGCTGCACAACAGGTGCTTGGCTGGCAAAGCGACACGTTCGGAATCATTCACGCAGACCTTCATCAACGCAACCATTTGTTTGCCCAGGGTCGGGTATTGGCGATCGACTTCGATGACTGCGGGTTTGGACACTATCTCTATGATTTCGCCGTAGCATTGGGCGAAATCGTCCATTTGACCGATGCAAGGCAGCTGCGCGCGGCGTTCCCGGAGGGTAATCGATCGAGACGTGGCTTTCCCGAAACCCATAAGGCATACGATCCCTTGTTCATCGCCTACAGAGATCTTCATATCGCAGTCTGGCTGCTCGAACAAAGAGACAGAGGACAGTTGCGCCAAATGTGGCTGCAGAAATCCATACAGCTCTTCGCCGACTCGATAGAGCGACTACTCTCAATCGGCGCCTGGACGTCTTCTTATTCGGGATAGCGGGTTAAAGGTTCGGCGAAACGACGGAACCAGGGTTTAAAACCCGCTGGTCTTGTTTGTAGAGCACCAGAAGGTTGTCAATTATGAAGTTGTCGGCGTCGCCATCGTTGTTAACGGCGCTGCGTATGTGCAGTACATTCTGTTCCCGTAGCGTATTCGGAGAGATCAACATTACATTGCCATTCCACGTTGCGCGCAGAATATCCTGCATTGAAGTCAGGATGCCGTCACCAACCTGATCGACGAATGTCACTGAGCTGAAATCGAAACTCGTGGGAATACCGCCGAATACGGTCTGCTGATTGATCTCCATGACATTGTCCGCCCGAGATACGCCCATCGACTGATACAACAGGATCGCCGTCTGACTTGAATCGATACAGGGGCATTCGAACTCGAAGTTCTTCTCCAGACCTACGAATGGCGCTTGTTGCTCCAATCCGAAATCCAGATTCTCATTGTCGCCGAATCGCTGCCTGACATTGATGACGACTGTATAGTTGAGTGACATCGAATTCTCCTTATCAACTCGTTTTTTCCGAGATACCAGCAAGCGGCCTCGACAACGCCGGGTCGACGAAATACCTTATCCTGACATGATACTTGCTTTCTCTGGAGCGCATGCACTCAATCTTGGCGGGGTGGCGGTGACGCCCGTCAACCTCTCTATATAAATAGCACTCATTCTGGGAGGGGTTCCGTGACAACTAACGATTCCGAGATCTCGCAGCTATTTCAAACGCTTGAAGACGGATACTGGGCGGCGTTCGACGACGGATCATCGGACGCGCTGGAGCGCTTCATCCACCCGGTTCGCTTTCTGGGATGCACATCTACCGGGAGCCCACTGTCCAGAACGGCATTGCTTGAAAAAGTCGCGGCCAACAAGAGGAAAGAACAGAAACGGGCGACGATCGACCTAATCAGGTACATCGTCATTGGAGATGCAGCGATAACGCTGGTTTCGCGAGACGCTGGTACCGGCATGAAGATAGTCACACACTCGTGGGTATGCGAAGACGGAAAGTGGCTCATGATCGGAGGAATGAGCCAAGAGCTTTAGCCGCAAAGGTCCGAAGCAGGTCCCGGTCGACTGACAGACGCAAGAATTAAGCAGATGGTGGAATTCGCTTTCCGTTCAACTATAACTACATGTATATCGAGTTAATCCGAATCGGGAGGCTCGGACATGCCGCAGCAACGAGAGGTTGTGAAGTGCGAGTGGAAAGTCTGCTGGAAGTGGATCTTTCCGTATCCATGCAAGAGATGTCGAACTGTGACCCAATGGTGCTATCAGTTCACCTCGGTCAAGGATCAGTGTTTTGTATTTCGTGAGAAGCACTGTGGATGTGAAAACGGGCGAGAATTCTGCTGGTGGGATGGTTGCTTCGGCTGGTTCACTGCATGGCGATTCGGCGTAACGGTTTGTGTCGACAATCAACTGGAGGATAAAGGACCCTGCAGCAGTAGTTCGATACCTCACGGTGAAGTGCCCGGTTCGCCTCGCTGGATTGGCGATGGCGTTGCCATCGGCGGCCAGGCTCTGACTGCCAGCGATCAGGGCGGCGATCAATCGGCCGAGTTTTCGCCTCCATTGGAAGTCCGCGAGACCTGTACGACATGCATCGTGCTTCGCACTATCATCGTGGTTCTGGCTCTCTTCGGCTTATGGGCGGTCGTCAACTCAATGTAGACGCGTGGACATCCTGTCCAGACTTGGTGAGTGTAAGAACGTCATCGTAGAGCCTTGCTGGCCGAGAAAGTTCGTATAGAGGCCTCTCCATCAAGTGTAGGAACTTCGCTTTAGGTCGCAGTCTGCTAGTGCACAGGTACGCCAACTATTCAGCGCAGTTGAATTATTCGGACCATCCGTATCCAAATTATTTCTCTGCGAGGGCTGACTTTCCATGCCTGCCCGCAATTGCCGAGATGAGGTCTATACTGTAAGCGAAAGAACAAGAAGACGTAGACAATCCGAATGGCGCGCCTAACAAATTCGTCTGCAATCCGCCACAAGTGAGTTGCTCCAATGTGATTCTCGTTACGCTGGACGATCCTTGCGATCGCGGCGATGGCCCTGCTGCAAACGAATGCTCGTGCCGACGGCGGACACGACATCGTCAACATGTTCCAGTCTGGCGGTGGAGTAACAACAGCCTCTCGCTGGTATACGTTCGATGATTTCAATCGGCCTATTGCGCCCTCTGCGATCTACCGGAGTCGAGGCCCCGGCGAACTGGTCGGAGGCACAGGGCGTAGGGTGTACTTCGGAAGCGACATAGTCAGATTCTGTGTCAAGTACGAGGACGCTGCGATAACATAACTATACAACGACGGTTCTCGACGAGGGCAGCGCGAATCAAGAGGCGTATTCTTCAGCTCGGACGGCGAGAACCTCGGTGGCGGCGGCGCTACCGCGAGAGATACGTCGGTCCCGGATGGCGAATTATCGCAGTTCATTTTTTCTACCGACTACGGTGTCGTCAGCGCATACTCGAATCCGTTCTTCCTGAGCACTGATGGGCGAAATCTCGGCGCCCGTCATGTACGACCTGGCGCTTGACGAGGACGCTTCGGAGAACAGCGAAATCAGAGTAGGGTATTTCGTGATCAAGTTGAAGGCTGTCGATCCATTCGCGGATTATGGGCGTAACTTCGATGTGAGCGAGTACGTGATCTACCTTGCAATCGACGCGAACGAATCCGGGAGGCAACCACTACAGATGTCTCGATGACAGCCTAATCCTGATGCGAGGATGGTCGATGCACACATTGGCGCGGTTCGAATCTGGGAAAAGTTCTTTGGCGTCAGCTAAGCAGGCTAGTCAGCAGGCGAGATAGGGTCCGCGTACGCTTGTGAGATCGGTAGAGCAGCTCATTGCATTTTATCAAGTCAATGGAAATGTGATCTGACCCCAATCGGTATCCATAATTTGCTGCGATACGGCGATTAAGTTGCTGTAAATGACCCGCCGTCACGATTCGGTAAAGACTTACTACCAGATGCCAATTGCCGCGGCAATCGACCGAGGCCGGGTGAAAACCGAGATCGTGATCGAAATTCGCATCAACACTCGAGAGCTCCCGGTGAGGACCGCCTGGAACTGCTAAAGTTATAGTCTAAAGAACAAGAAGTCACCCTCCTGCGCGCCTCCTATCATGGCGAGCGAACAGGTACACAAGAATCCCGGGGTCCTCAACGTGAGCCGTTAGCCCTGTATCTAATGCGTGCGAGTAGTTATAACATCTTCGTTGAATTGCCGGGCAATCCGGAACGCGTGTTGTTGGTCCACGGTTATACCGGCGCATACGATCTTGTGTCGAAAAGCGTTGCGTCCTTCGTGCAATCGCTGCAAATTTGCAAAACTCACGAACCACTATTCGGAACGTGGTCGCCGGCGCCAGGATTCGACGAAACATCTGAACCTCCCTCGTTGCTATCACTAGACCGCCTTCGCAAGCGCGGCTATCTCACCGACATGACACCTGCGGAGGAGGAATCTTACTTTCATCATGTCGCGACGAGACTACACGAGATCTCTCGCAGACAGATTCGCTACGTCATGATGCCAACCTATGACTGCAATTTACGTTGCGGATATTGTTACCAGGACCATTTTCGGACGGATTCCAGGTTTGCACATCTACTCCAGATCATGACGATCGACGTTGTGGATCGGATTTTCGCCGCTATGCCGCGTATAGAGAAAATGCACGATGTGAGTGCGACGCCTGAGTATTCGCGCGACATCACGTTTTACGGTGGAGAACCCCTGACAGAAAGATCGCTGCCTATTGTTGAATACATCATCGAGAAGTCGGCTGAAATCGGCAGCGCTAGCTTTTCTGCCGTTACCAACGGCACTGAACTGGCCGCGTATCGCCATATCCTCGCCCCAAACAAAATCTCCTCTCTTCAATTCACTCTTGATGGCCCTCCCGGTATTCACGATACAAGACGGGTGTATCCAAGCGGGGCGGGCTCGTTCGAATGCATCGCCAAAAACATACAACTTGCGCTGGACCTCGGGGTTCAAGTGCTCGTTCGTGTAAACGTAGATCGCAGCAACATCGAGTTCCTGCCTGAACTGGCCCGTGAGATCGTGTCACGTGGCTGGATTCAGCATGATGAGTTCTTCGCCTATGCCGCTCCAATTACTGTTTCGACTCCCAAAAGTCGCAATCAGCCTACCAGTGCGTGTGACACCTGCGGGATTGGTGCGAAATCGTCCACGAGCGAAGCGAGCATGTCTACTTGGCAGCTGGATAATGCCATCGCGACTCTTCAAGAGAAACACGAGGTAGTTCGAGTGATATCCAGGTGGGATGAAAGACTGGAATCCACCGTAGGCGGGATTCTTCAGGGTCTATCCGATCCCCTCTCGACACTCACATCTTCATTCTGTAGCGCTCACCGCGGAATGTACCTATTTGACCCATTTTGCGACATTTACGCCTGTTGGGAGCGCACGGGTGACCCGAAGCATAGGATCGGGACCCTAGATGCGGAGGGAAACGTATCTTTGAGCGATAGTGGTCGGATTTGGCGGCGACGACAGGTTTCCGATCACCCTGTCTGTCGCAGATGTCGCTTCGCCCTATACTGTGGCGGAGGCTGCGCCGTTCGTGCAGATGAGGCTGGCCGCGGCCTTGCCGGAAATTACTGCGATGGATTCGCTGCACGCTTCAAATCGAGTGCCGCGAAAGCGTTCGCGGACTTCAGTCGCTCGAGCGAAGCAAGTCCCCCATGATCAACAAAAAAAGATTGGTTACGCTAGGAGGCCATCATGTCAAATGACAAAAGCAAGTCACCCGAGCCCGGAGCATTTCAGGACAAACTCGAGGAGGTAAAAAGCCTAAACCTCGAAGGTTTGGATATTGACGAGTTTGAACGACGTCTTGATATCGCCGCAAAACTCGCACAATTGGATGCACCGGGTCTCGGCAAGCCGAAGAAGTGCGGCTTTTACATTTGGGGACCACCAAAGCACAGCGTGACGATAGAGGTTCCTCGAAAACGAGAGGGCGATGACGAATGACAATCTCGCGACCCTTGCCGATTCCGCTTAGCAAGGAAAACGAGAAAATCGTAGCCGCACTCCACGAGTTGCGGGATCGCTGGCCAAGGACTATCAGAGATCTCGATTTCTCGGGAGAGTCTGCACTAAACGTCTTCCCGCATCTTTTTATCGGTGCGTTTCGCGCACTGACAGAGACAAAGGTCAGGCCGCTAGCTGTCGCTGGGCGCCTGCTGGCCGACGCAATCTTCACTTTCGATGAATCACTCGACGGGGATGCCGGGCGAGGCTACAGCCTGATTCAAATGCAGGCGATACAAGCAGAAGCAATTAGACTGATGGCAGGCCTTTTCCCCGCCGGCTCCAGGTTTTGGGACTATTTCCATCGGTATTTCGGTGAATTCCTCGATGCGCACCAGCAGGAACAGGAGTTCATAAATGGGAACCTGCCGGTGAACGAGTTGACTGACAGCCTGGCAATCGAGCTGATACTCGGAAAACACGGAATGGCGCGACTTGCGCTTGCTGGTCTTAGCGAACTTGCTGGCGAGTTCGATCAGATTACGCAACTTGAAGAATCCGTTGATCGATACAGCATCGCTCGTCAGATGATCGATGATCTACGTGATTGGCGTGCCGATTTTTCTTCCAGGACCCCAAGTCTCGTGCTGGCAAGGGCTCTTCGTGGCATGTCGGAATCCAATGTTCCCTTGTCACATTTGCAAGATGCAGATGAAGTCGGCCGGGTTATCTACTATTGTGGGCACGCCGAATACGTACTGGAAATAGCAAAAGAGTCAATCGCTCATTCGGCGGAATTGACGAAACATATTCCTGAACTATTTTGGAATGATTTGATCCACGACTTGCGTTTGCACATAGAGTCTTTGTTGGTCGATTTTCCGCAAATCGAGAATCGAAACCGTGCGCGAGCCAGCAGTTAGTCACGGTATGGGGCGGGGGCAGCGCATGTTTCGGAAATCGGCTGAGGAGTTCGAGGCCGACCTTCGAAACAAAGGACATGTACTCTGACGCCAATTTCCCATCTTTCACAAAGCAGACTAACAATTTGAAGCGTTCCGCTGGAGTTTTTCGCTATACCCAATAAGATACTTATACAACCTCCGCAGCCGGCGGAGCGGATGCGCGTGGTGCCGTCGAACTGCGCCATTCCTCGACATGATGGTCCGCCGGCGAACTTCCCGATTCCGAGGGTAGGGGGCGAACATGAAGGCCGGGCGCACGCACAGCTTTTCATACCTGACCAGCAAACTCAGTCCAAAGCACACGTTCTTACCGAGTCTTGCGGTTGTCTTGCTGGCAGGCACACCGATTGCCGCGGACGCCGCCAATCTGACGTCATGAAAACCGGCTTGGGCGAGGGCACCGTGACGATCGCAATTGCAGTCACTTTGAGTGCGCCGCGATTTCGGCAGCGAAGATGGCGACTTATGGGTGTTTCCGGTCTTGAATATCACATCTTATGAGGGTGATCGATGGCATCTTATGCCGGACATGGGATCCGTAAGTAATTGATTCTTGTGGTTGCGGGATCACGGCTCTTGGTCCAACCCGCATGACGTGGGAGTGCACACCAGCTGTCATATCGCTTCATAGGTCTTCTTGAATCAACAGCAGAAAGATCGATCGGCACTTGCGGCCTGCCATACGTGCAACAAGAAACCACCCTTACCGGGAGCAGCGGGACGGACCGCAAATTCCGCTTGCGGACTGTCGAGCTTGATGGATTGAGGTAGACCACGATCCGCTGCTGGCCATAGAGAGGCGCCTGGACCGCGCCCCCTCCGGTCGACAAGAACCGATCAGTCTGTAAGGCGCGGTCAAGAGCCTCATTGGATAGCCGAGCTACCATGCCAGATCGACAAGCCCCAAGGCGCTGGATTCAGCTCAAGACGAATGACGTGAAGTAGACGTCTTCGACGTTGTCGTTGCCGTACGTCCCAAGGACGCGCTGAATTTCCGTGAGGGCAATCTCCCGCAATGCGTTCTTCAATTCACGATCGTTCACAGTATTGAATTCAGCCTGTTGGAGGACGTTGAGGATTCTGTTGCTCAGAACCTCATGATATCGCTCCACGCCTTTGATGGCGTCCTCGTCCCGTGACATGACTGTGATACTGAGTTTGAGAAGCCTTCCGCGTCCCTGCGCATTGAACTCGACCACAAGATCGGGATACAGGTTGAAGAAGAACTCGGGTCGATTTGCAGTGTCCGACGGAAGCGCTTCATCGCCTTGGCTGAATACGGACGTGCCGGTGTACCCGATCATGGAATTCACTCCAAAGAAACCGAGCGCGCCAAGCGCCGTTACGGCCAGCCCCAGCAGCGTCATGTCGAGCATCGTCGCTTTCGAATGTTCCTCTGTAGCTTCTGCTGTTTGATTCACGATGCGTCCTCTTTCTGGTTTCGTGTACCAGAGAATGCAAACCGCGTGCCAATTCGAAGGTGTCCGTTTTTTTCCTTTAAGGTCAGTCTCTTAGCTCGTTCTCTGCAATGCTCACGCGTAGCCGGACGGCGTCAGAAAACCGTCGCAGTGTCGGTTTTCCAGCGCGCCTCTTGCGTTGATTGCTCAGACCTCGCGGTTCGCGAGGCCTTGATGCGCCTACGGTATGATGGCCGGAATGCGGCCTCCGTCAGACGCCGAGATTCCCCTGTTTCCGTGTATCGAGAACGATCTCACCGAGCTCGGATATAGCGGGGTCGGCTTTCTGTATGAGCTTCGCCGGTCTGATCAGATCGAAGCCATCTCCGTCATGCCTTTCATAGATATCGCGAAAGAACTTGTCTGCACCCTTACCCCCTCCAGCGACAAGATCCGGCATAAAGACGTTGAGCTGAAAACCGGGGAGGAGATCGAGATAGTTTCGCTCCGTGCTGCATTTCACCGCCCAGAAATGGGCCTTTTTCGGATCGCTGCGCCTTTCTAAATTCGGGGGAATCGTGGCGTTTTGCGATCGGTCCTCGATGTTGGCGATGTCGTAACCGTCCAGCACGAAACGCTCCACGAACTCGTCAACGCCGCTTCCCTTGAAGGCCGCCATGTATTGTCTTAGGAAAGCCTTGAAATCGGAATACGCTTCCTTCGGGACTCTGCGCTGACTCCGCTTGGTAAGCTTTTCCCGTGCGGCGGGCATCTCGGCATGCGGCTGACGTCGCGGAGCGGCTTCCTTGGGCCTGAGTGCCGAACCGCCGGCAGCCGCCGAGTCGTCGCGTACGAAGTCGACGGTGTCGGGCGGAGACTGAGTCGCTGATACCGCCGGACTGTTGCGCGGGTCGACGCCCGCGCCAGTACCCGTCGTGCTCCCCGGATCCGGCTGGTGCGCTTGCTTCACTTGTTTCGGGGCGCGCTGAGCACGTATCAAATACTCCAGATTGGCGCGAATGACTCTGAAGTCTTCGAGAGCAGCGTTGAACCTGCTCATTTGACCGTGTATCCAGACTTGCAGAACCGCGAGCCATACAATCGCGGCAATCAGTACTATCCATAGCAGCAAGAGAACCGAATCCGTGCGACCAGTGTCCAGCGCCTGCTGCGTCAGCAGGGAGGCGGACGTAGTCTGAACAGTCATCGTCTCCGCCTGTTCGGTTGCTGTCGGTAGCGTGGAAACCGGGTTCGAGCGCGGCTCGGAGGACCGCTCTCCGTTCATCGCCACTGCGATGATAATCACGAGGAGCGCTGCCAGCACTATCCCGCCGATCAACCATGAGCGGATTTGCGAACGACTCGGCTGGCTAGGCATCTTTTTGACAACTACGAGAAACAAGAGCGCGGATGCCGCGGACGAAGATTGGCTGGCTCTTAGTCAAATACTCTGCAGCGCCCTCACCTCTATCAACCACCTGGCGATCGTCCCTGATACGCGCCTGCTGGTCGGCAAGAAAATCGTCCAGCGTGGCGCACAGATCGTGCTGCCAGTCATCGATTGGTAAGCGGTGGCCAGAGACTCGAGCGTATCGATCCACAAAGTCGCGCAGAACCGGAATCTCGCCGTCGACGTGCCACGAACCGAGCATCCGCTCCTCGGGTGCGTTCTCGATGGAGCCATCGGCCGAGACTTCATGCCCCGATCCGAGTCGAACGATTTCCCCGCCGATGTTCTCGGTCATCGCCGCATTGAAGTCGAGGTCCTCGGCGCCAACGCTATCGACCAGCAAGCCGTATGCGACTTCGTGTTTGGGCTGGCGGCTGAATTTGACCTCGATGGGTCTGTCGAAACCGGCTACATCGGCCAGCAGACTCGCGAGCCTTTCCACCTCAAGCAGACCTACCGCTTCGAATTGCTGCCACAGCAGCGAACCCTGTCCGCCGAAGCACACTGTGAGCTTACCCAGGTCTTTGTCGAAGTGACCATCGCTGCTCAGTTTGTTGATTACCAGGCCGAAATAATACATGAGGCCCGCTAGGGCCAACTGACCGACTCGGGCGAATGCGGTGGTCTCTTTCTCGCTTATCGCTGCCGGCAGATGTTTCTCGAATTCCCTGCGAAACTCGGCACTGTTGACGATCGCCTCGATCGCATTACCGACCGGGGTTTCTTCAATACCGACCTTCGCGATTTCCTCAGGCTTTGCCTGAGAGAAAAGTTCCGCCGCATCTGCAGTGACGCCGCCGAGCCCGAGCGTGTCAAAGTAATGCGTGTAGTGCGCAAGAAACTTCGTCACGATATTCTGCGCGGCGAATTCCAGCGAGCCGTGCCACAGCAACCGGCGTTGTTGCCAAATGGCAACGTCCGAGGTGTGTCCGCCAATATCCACCGTGATCACACTTTGAGTGAATGCGGCTTGTTCTTCCTTGCTGAAGTACAGCGCTGAAGAAAGACTCTCAGCCTTCATGAGGATTTCGCCATCGGCGCCCGCTTCCTTCAGCGCGCCCTTGATAAGGCCTTTGTAGCTCTTGATGCGACTCTGCGTGAAAGCAGTGGGATAGGAAAACCTCCACTTGATCCTTCTTCCACTGGCGCCCTCACGCATTAGCTGCATCTGCGTCTGCGTGATCACCTGGTCGAGGAATGTCCCAATGCGCTGATTGTCGCGTATGGCCTCGCCCCACTTGAGATTGAATTTCAGTGTGTGGTCGGGTTTCGTCAGATCTTTCAGACGCTGTGCCACATTCCGGCGATAATAGATGTTGCCCGCCAGCAGCAGCCGAGGATTTGCGTTTTCGGCACCCTCCCATTCCCTGTCACGAAAAACTGTAAGGAAAGGGGTCGAGACGAGGTCGGGAGGGATAAACTCGAATCCGAGTTCGTCGGTGTGTTGGCCAATTGCGTGATTGAGTTGCTCATCGAAATCGACCGCCTGCGGCGAATTCTGATCGCGACGACAGTATACGGTCGTGTTGCTGGTGCCGAAATCGATGCCTACCTGCCAATCTGCCTCGTGGCGCACCGGAACAGCCGACGGGGAATTCAACAGAATGCCTATCGGCATGTCATCCTTGTCGGCGCACAGAAACGCCTCGACCGGCTCACGAAAGCGGTGAATCTCCTGCCTTACGTCCGCTCGTCTGACCCGCGCAGATTGAACGGAAGACGGGGTATGAAAGTCTACGTCCGGCTCGAGGGCTTCATCGACCCTGCTGGAATCGGGGAAACGGGTGCGAAACAGCTCTGCAGAAAATGCTGTCGAGATCCCGAAGGCAAGTTTTGGGTTACCGCCGTAGTAAACGAAATGCCGCTGATTCTCGGTGTCGATCTTGCTTTGCGGCCAGCTGACAAGATTTGTGGGATTCTGGAACTCGACGACCTCGCCTTTGTCACTGTCGTAGGTACGCTCGAAGCGCACGCGCTCATCCCCGATCGAGATAGTGAGAGAGACCGTTACCAGGTGGTCATGTGTTGAGACCTCGATATCGTTGCGTATCTGCTCGGGCGTCAGGTAGTACAATGCGCGAGCAGTCAGCGGCAGCAAGTAATCCTCGAAGCCTTGCGGATGACCAGCCACGTTGAGGTTGTCGACGTGCACCAGGTGTTTGGTAAAGAACCGATCTTTGACCTCGACGGGTATACAGTCGCGTGCCTGCATCGCATCGCGCAATAGCTCGCTCGCCTCTTCATTGAGGGGCCGATGTATCAGATCGAGCGAGTACGGGGGCCACACGTACGGTCCGATATCCGAGAGTTCCCGGTCGATCGCCACGACCGCCGGCATGAGATCCTTTAGGTCCGGGCGAGCAGGAACCAGCGTCGACGGCGTCATGTCCAGCTGCGGATCCGGGACGAGGCGCACGCTGTCATAGACAGGATCTTGAGGCGCCTTGATCTTCGGCGTGCGCGAGAGTATGAAATGGTTTGCGACAGAGACCGGCCCGACCCGCGCTCGACAATCTCTGAGAAACGCACTCAGGTGGTCGTCCACTCTGCCCCGGACCTCAACGTCCGGGCTGTCCAACCGGCTCAGCGAGGCACGCGCGTTCTCCAGAAACGCTGTCATGGCCGCGAACTCCTCGGCCGTCACCTCATCGACTTCGAGCGGGTCTCGCAACACGCCGTCGCGCAGCCAGGGAATGCTGTCATCCTCGAGATTGAATGACGCAGATGGGCAAACGAGGGTTGCCGGGTTCAGGAGTCCGACTGCCGTTTCGCCGTGCAAAATAACCGCAATCTCGTCCCACGAAGACGCGTTGCTGATCATCTGTGCCGGCAATACCTCGTGATGACTGGCTATTTGGGCAAACAGCCCATCGAGACCGCTGAGCTTTAGCGGCTTCATCTCGATGGGCAACGCCAGCAGACGTGACGTGGCAATGACGGACAGCAATCCGCGCCATTGCCCAACGGACTTCTTGTGCAAAGGGTGCGACGGCTGCAACAAGCCATTGCGGAATACTTCGACCTGAGCCCAGACATCGGGCACCGACACGATTTCCGCGAAGTGGAAACTATGCTGTTTCGACCTGAGGCTATCAGCGATCTGGTCAAGGACGTCCCAGGGGAATACTTCCCATTGGCCGGGAGCGGCAAGCGGCTTGACCGTTTTCTTTGTCCTGTGCATCGGTGGCAGCATCGGGACGACTGATTTATCGACGTTGTCCGGCGGGCGGTTCATTCCGCGTTCTCCAGTTCCCCACAGAGATCGTGCAGCGCCCCGCAGAACTGACCGAGACCCCGTCGGGATGCTTGAGGTTTCACAGTGCAAAGATGCGAATATACCCAATGCAGCGGCTTGCTACGGGCCTCGCGCACGAGGCCAGGAAAATCCCCAAGGCTGAAGTCCGCCGGTTCGAGCAGTTCGACTCCAGCAGCCGGCTCCCTGTTGTAGCTGAACGCGTTGAGATCGATGAGGTCGACAGGGTTGTCAGAGTGCGTCGCCCTTTGGATCGCGCCGAACCATACCAGCAGCCGCCGGCAGTAGTTCGCTATTTCGTCAAGCGTGCGCTGCGAGCTCTCATCGTCGAGATTGACGCCATTCAGGAGACGGCGAAACCATCGTTGCCCTCGGATCGCACGCCAGTTCTCCGGCCGGACGCCGCTGCGATACGCTGCCAGGAATGCAAACGCAAAGCGCAGTGCCTGCGCCAGTCTGTTTTTGGTTTCGAATACGTTTGTGTCCCGAACCTCCGGAACGCTCTGCCAGGTTATGGGCGGGTCGTTTTGACCGATCAGGTGCACCGGCCCGTCATCATACGATGGACGAGCCAGAAAACGGGCGCCCGCCAGCGCCGCAATCAGCTCGGGAAATATCGCCGGATTCTGTTGCTGCGTGCCGCCCGGTTCGAAGTCGGCCATCTCGACCATCGGATTCCAGCCGACGGCATAGAAATCGTCGAATACATGTTTACGCCTGAGCAACGACGAGTAATAGGCCAGAGCGCCTCTGGTATTTTCGAGAAACGCATCTGACTCGGCGAACGCCTGTCCGTCGTCGGCCTCTTCGGGTGCCCTGAAGACGAAGTAGGGCAACATCAACACGCCGCCGAGAAGCACGCTGCCTGTCAGGCCTCGACTATCGATTTCATCCCGCAGGCGCCGCGCAACGGTCGGAAATCCGGCGGCACCGGTTCCGCCGAATATCGAGGCCATGAGGAGGATTCTGATCGGGCCCTCTGTTTTGGCGGTCTTGAAGCCCTCCCAGACATCCGACCAGAATGGGTCGCTGCCGTCCACGGCAGAGCGAAACACGGTTGCGCCCAGCGCCGGTCGGCCGCGGAACCCCTCGGTCAGCCGCGTGACTCGATCGGTGTTGGAGAACAAAGACTCATACAGCAGCGTCTCATCGTCGCTCATGCCGCCGCTGCGACATAGCCGCTCGAACGATTGGTTCGCCCGAGCAACTGGCGCCCACACCGCTTTTCTGGCGGTGTGGAACTGCGTGTGAAACAACGAGCTGTCGCCCAGGTCGCTGCCGTTGCTCCGAAGACCGGTATAGCAGCGGCCGTATCCGTCCAACAAGGTCTGGCAGCGAGCGAAGTTGCCGTTCGCGCTGTCTTGATCCACGATGCCTGCCCACACGTCTTTGGGCGCGAGCCCGGCGCTGCTAAGCCCGATAAATGACTCCAGGCATTTGCTGCCGGTGCCACCGAAACCGATCACGAAATTGGTCAGCATTGAGCAATCACCATCGAACTACGTTGCCGCCCAGAGGCACAGCCGGGTAGGCGACAAGCGGCGAGCCCAGCAGCGTGGCGACGAAAAAAGACACCAGATACGTCAGCATGCCGTACCCGAGGCTGATCTGGTAACCGAGTGTCGATATATAGGTCGTTCCCACCCAAAGCGTGACGACGAATACGCCAAATGCGGCCAGGCCGCCAGCCACGAAAATCAACCACCATATTCGTCGCAAAGGGAGAACCTGCTCCGGTTTTTTCACGCGTCTGGTGAGACCGACGACGAACCACGCCAGGCTCGCGATTACCGCGGCCAGCGACATCAATAAGAACGTCTCGCTGGTCTGATCGCGCGCTGCGGCAATGACGTTTTGACGTGCAATACCGGTCATCGCTGTTCGCCATTCGGACCTTATCAAGGTCTGCTCGACGAACCCGTCCGTCGTGATCGCCTGAGTCCACGCGTTGAACGTCAGGAAAGCGATGCCGAGATGGACCGCAAGCAATATTACGAGAGCCCGAAAATTGTAAGCTGCGACACTCATATCATTCGGCCCAGACCAACACTTGGATATCCCCGACGACTTTGCCCTCGATCTCCCGGCTCAACGTGCGACGCAGCGCAAGATTCAGCTGATTCAGGTTTAGTACCTTGAAGAATTCGGGATTCCCGTCCAGGTACTCGGTTTCTGACTCCAGGGGGAAATCCCATTCTCGGAACCACTGAGACTCCGGAGAGTTATCTGCCATGGTTTCCGCGAACAGAGTGACCCGAACAAAGTAGTGCGCTCCGTTGACCAGCTTGGTCAAGCCGTCGCTGCGATCGAGCAGCTGCAGCCTCGGCTTCGAATCCGTACCGTAGGCGACGGAAATCGTCGAACCTACAGGCCAGCGCGTCCACGAGCTACGGCAGTCACCGGATTCCGGACCACGCAACCAAATCTCCTGGCCTGCATACATCGATCCGATGTGCGGGGTATTCGGAATCTGCAGGGACTGGAGATCGATGACGAATTCGATGCCGCGCGCGCGCGCCGAAAGCACGTACTGCTGCTCCTGTGCAAGCGCCTCGCTGAGCAGCGTAGTGGACTGGGCACCCCGAAGTGCCCTGATGCCTTGAGTCTCGGCAAGATCGCTCAGCGTAATCGGCTGCGGTATGGCCTCGGTCGTAAAGATCGTGCGGTGCGACTCGACGTCGGGGATAGTTGCCAGAACGTCCTCCAGCTCGTCCACGTAGTCGACAACGTGAGGCAGCGACCCGACGACCACCACGAAAAAAGGCCGCCAGCCCGACAGGTCGTATTGGCCACGCTGCGGGAGGTCGTATACGGTTCCATTGAAGCGGCTCTTGATTCCGACAATCGCGATTGCACGATCCATACTCATTAACCGCGCAAGTGGCGCGATCAGATCGCTGGCGTCGATGACCTCTTCATGACGAAGGAACAGATCAGTCACAATGACCGACATATCCTCCGGCGATTGCTCCGTTACGCGATTGAACACGTCGCCGAGCCGGCTCTCCTGATATATGCACTCGGGGTCAGCCGAGCTCGGAACGCACGGCCGGCGCCCGCTTCCCGTGTCGTAAAAGCTCGGCTCGCGAGCAGGCGAGAAGGACCTGAGGAATCTCGCGGCGTACTCGATTTCTCCGGCGTCGATCTCCAAAATTCTGCGACCGAATTTGTAGCGGGATACGTCCACATCGTGGCCCGCATCCGCATACGCAGGGTCAAGTTGGCGGAGAACCGCACGATAGATGAACTGGGACTGAGGCTGATCGGGCTGGCGGACCACGTAGCCTTTCATACTGAGCGAAGCGTCTACGTACAGATTCAGACTTCGCGGCACCGGCTCCATGGTTTCTGACGGACTTTCGATTGCTGTGAGCGCAGGCAGGCACGGCGACGACGGGACCTCCCCGCAGGCTGCCAATGCCAGTGCGGCAAGGAGAATTGGCCCTGCAAACGCCAGTCCCGGTCTCCTTGACCGCTTCATGTCTTCTACGTCGGGATTTCGCTGTTGCCCCAGATGGCTCCTGCAGCAACGGCCGCTCTTCGCAATCCTCACCTCTTATTTTCCTTATCTGGTTCGGTAATCGTCGGATTTGGCGGTTCACGCTTAGATTAGCCGCTTCACGGATTTTTTGCACGCCGTTCTGAAGCGCCGGGATGCGCATAATTTGAACCATAACGGACCAATAAAGCTTGTCTCGGTAAGCCAGAATTTCGTACCGAGCCCGAACGTCCCGACGTCCCTGCCGGGGGGGCTGGAGCGGCCACTCTAAAGTAGCGCCGAGCCCGGTTGAATCGACGAGATCGTCTATACTGGAGAGTGTGGTCGACACCCGATTCCGTACCAAATTGACGCTCGGATCTGGCGTCAACACTCCCCAAAGGCCATCTGATGGCTGTTAGCGTGCGGTCATTCATCTTTTTGTGGTGCATAACTGCACTCGTCGCCGGCTGCGGTGCTGGCGATCGGTCGGCCGGCGACGCCGGGCCCGGGATCGAGTTCAGATACGATTCGGAAGGTCGACTCTCAGAGCTTCGAGGCCCCGGCAAGCACCGGGAGAGCGTGGAGTACGATTCTCGCGGTTTACCCGTGACGATTCGTGCGAACGAACTCGAGCGGCATTTCGAATACGATGCGAATCGGATGTTCAGCGGCTTCGTGGACGATAGCGGCAGAACCGTCATCGAATTCGACCGCTTTGGCCGTCTGACGGGGACACGGCATCCGGGCGGCCAGATGCTTCGCTACGAGTACGACGATCTCGGCCTGCGGGCTGTGAATCTCGACGACCATTTCGAGCTGCGGTACCAGCGAGACCTCTTCGGCAGCGTTACGAGTGCTGAGACTCCCGCCGGCGACTTTCACTTCGACATCGACTACTCGGGTCGGATCATGCAGCGGCGCTATCCGAACGGCGCCTTTAGCGTGTTTGAATGGAATACGGCCGGCCGAGTGATTCGAATTCAGCACGCGGGGCCCGATCGGCATCTGCTGATGAAGTTTGAGTACGAGTACGACGATCTGGCCCGGTTGCGACGAATCACCGAGTTGGGAAGAAACGGCGACGTCACTCGTATCGAGCTGACATACGACGAGTATGGTCAGTTGCAGGAGGCGGAGTATTCGGACGGCCGCTTCTATCGCTATTCGTACGATATTCGCGGCAACCGCACAGAGGTAAGCACGAATGCGGGTTCCACGAGCGCCTCGTACGACGAATTCGATCGGCTGACGGCGTGGAACACGCAGCCAGCATCACACGATGCGCTCGGCAATCTGGTGGCGGTCGGCAACCGCAACCATCGGTTCGATGCGCGCGGCCGCCTCGTCGATGACGACCATCGCTCATATCAATACAATGCGCTCGGCTTTCGCATCGGCGAGTCTTCCAGTGAAGGCGATCGATCGTTTGTCCACCTGTTGGACGGACTGCCGCGTCTGCTGGCGGAAGAAGGCCCGGAGCAACGGCATTACCTGTGGGCCGACAGCATGCTGCTCGGCCACGTCACTGAAGACGACGTTGCGGTCTACTATTTCGAAGATCACCTGGGATCGATACGCGGCGCCATCGATGCCAACGGGCGGTGGTTGGGGCGCGCCGAGTTTTCTCCGTTCGGCATTCCCATTGCTCGCATAGCCGGTGTCCGCCACGGATTCACCGGTGAGGAACAGGACGAGGCGGGTTATGTTTTCTTGCGCGCTCGTTACTACTCTCCCCTGATCGGGCGCTTTATCGCGCGCGATCCCGGCCCTCTAGCGATGACAGGTCTCGGGAAGCAGAATGACTATGCGTACGTCGGGAACGCCGTACACAACTACGTCGATCGCAACGGCGCGGAGCGAGAGCCCGTCAGGTCGCCGGTAGGACCGGTGCTTCGGTTTCCGCCGAAATCTGACGCGGAATTCCTGTGGGATCTTGCCTCCGCGCTCGTTGGCGGACTCGCGGACAAATTCATCGTGCCCGAACCTCTGGACTACAGCGCAGACTGGCGACAAAAGTACGAACACCGGGGGTATTGGAAGTCTTGCGATAGATGCTATACGCCCAGATACGACGAGGTCATGGCCTTTCTCGACGAGTTCGAGAGGCGTACGCCCGCCAGTCAACTCCACAGGTATTCTCTATTGCCCGGCGTGGAGCAGGACATCTGGCCTCGAACGTGGAAGAACGTCAGCAAGGTCCGGCGACCCGACGGAACGATCGAAGACATGGACTGGCGGGCGGCAAACCGATTCCTACCGCGCAATCCCTATATCGCCGCAACCGTCATTGTTGTTCGCACACCGGTTGAGATGGTGTATCTCGGCGCGAAGTTCACGGCGGCTCCCGGTTATCTGAATACCTATAACAGCTTAGTCGAAGGAGTTCCGGTTACAGAATGGCCGCCTTACCTTCACCGATTCACGCCCGGTTATATCAGCAATCAGTATGACAACGTCATTCAGAATTGGTCCGGTAAGCTGAGCGGTTTGGATGACTACACTAGTTCCCTCGCTCGGGAGGAGGACGTTTTCCGTTCGCCCCGGTTGCGAGACCTTGCTGTCAACGACGTTGATGACGACGACTATGCCGATATCGATCCTTTCGGCGATCCGGACATTACCATGCCCGATGGCGGCAGCGGTACGGGACCCGACGACGGCTTCCTGGGCAATGACGATGACAACTACGACGACGACTCTGACGATCCAGTCGGCGACATGGACGACGGCAGCGTCGATTCCGGCGACGATAGCGGTCCGGACGACGGCAGCGATGAAGGTCCCGGCGGCGGTGGTGGTGGTGGCGGCGGCGGCGATGACCCCGGCGATGGCGGCAGCGGTGGCGGCGGCCCGCGTTGTCCCGGCGCGCCGGGCTGCGGCGATGGCGGTGGTCCCGGTGGTCCCGGTGGTCCCGGTGGCAGCGGCGGTCCCGGCGGCGGCCCGGGCGGTCCTCGTTACCAGGACAGTTCCTCGAATCTGCAATGGACTCGCCCGCCCGATCCATTGCAGACGCCCAACGTAGGCGGTGTGTATCTCGACGCGGTGGCGGAGGTTGTCGGCGATCTGGCGTCGCTCGACGGCGCAACCCTCGATCTCGAGAACGGACGTCTGCTGCTAACCGGCAGGGACGGGACGACTGCGGATATGCCGCCGGTTCGGCTCGACGATCTCGCCGCCGCCTACAGTGCCGTATTCGGCGAGAACAGTGTGGCGCCTGCCGTGACGATCGACCCGAATCCGGACAATCCGCGGGCCGAGCAAATGCTGGTGCGTTTTTTCGGCGGCGTGGAGAACACGAACTTCGGCATGGTGTTGTTCGAATCAGATCGAGTCATGAAAGCGCTAAGCCTCGGAGAGGACAACCTCACAGGCGAGGTTGCCAGCGTCAACGTCGATGGCTTCTATCCGCTGCCGGAGTTGGCCTTCTCGAATCTGGCCGGCAGCCACGATGACGAACTTTGGTCCCGATTCTGGCTCGTACCCGATCAGGTCATCGTCATGCTCTCCGACGATGGCAGGTCCGTGACGTTCCCCGATACCCGCATCCGTGTGAAGACTGAGACCATGCGTTGGCAGCGCGGCGAACTCGTGCCCGCCGAAGGGCAGCGCGACGAACAGGCCGAGTATTTCGCCGCTCACTTCACGCAGCACTACGACGAATATGCCGAGCAACACCCCGTGTTTGCACAGCTCAAGACGCTCGTCAACTTCATCGCATTGCTCGAGTGGCTGAAGCGCACCGGCGGGCCGGACATGTATTGGCTGACTCGATACCTGAGCGCGGAGCCGACGCCGGAAACGACGCCGTCGCTCACGGTGTCGCGTGAAGGTGGGCAGCGTATCGTGTCGGTTTTCGGCGGCACCGATACGGCGTTCGAGCCCATATTCGTCGAAGACACGGACTCGTCAGCCAGCAGAAGCGCACATCTGGCGCGCCGCTCTGTTGAGGATCGTCCTGGAGTATTGTCAACGAGTATCGAAGGGCAGGACGGTCCGCTTCGGCTGATTACGTTGCCGACCGGTCAGGTACGTGCGTCACGGCCGCGTATCGTTCGTGAGCGCGAACTCGACCTCGTGTCGCGACTGTACTCCTCCGCGGACGACCTGCATGGCGAGTTCGGGCACAGCTGGCGCATCGATCTGCCGCGCCTGCAGATCTGGCGGCCGCGAAAAGGCGAAGACGGATATATAACCTTTGACGGGGTCGCAACTCCGGATAGGCGGTTCGCGCTGCGTACACCTCTCGGAACCGGTGACGTCACCTTTAGGGACGTCACGTTCGACCAGGAATTGCAGCGTATCGCATTCACGCCCGACTATTCGGACGAGATACGCGCGCTCTATCCGAATGTCGACGGCACCTATCGTATGGAGCGTTTAGCAGGCGATGCGTTAGTGTTTGACGACACCGGTCGGCTGATTCGCCACGAGCAGTCAGCCGGCGACAATATCGCCTATGCGTACAACGCAGAATCGCAGCTCGTCGAAGCGACGCGAACAGGACCGGATCCGGGTTCCCTTAGCCTGCGCTATGACGACGAGGGACGAGTGCGCGAGGCGACAGTCAGCGGTGAGATCATCAGATACGAATACGATGCTGACGGCAATCTCGCTCGAGTGGCCGGCGCAGTGCCGACGATCGAATACCGATACGACGATGAACACCGGGTCCGCGGCGTCTCGGTGGATGGCGAGACAATTGCAGAACCCGCCTACGATGAAAACGGCAACGCACTCACGAGCGGTGAGAGCGAGACAATGGTCGCTTACGATGCCCTCGGCCGCGTGATCGAGATTGTGGCGAAATCGGGAGACCGGACGACGTTCCGGTACCATCCGTCCGGCGAGATCGCAGGCCGGGTCGTGCAAGATGCCCACGGTGCCCGTCTCGAAACCACGTATTCGCCAGACGGAAGGAGCGTATACGTCACTGACGGCACGGGCTGGTCGGCGAGTGCGACGCTCGATGCATTCGGACGCCCGATCGCAGTGCAAGAGGACGGCCGGCTGGTCTGGCAGGGCGCATACCGCCGAGTTCTGTCCCCGAGCCCGGCCAACGAGCAGTCGACTGAATCGCGCTGGCTCGTCGACGGCCAGACCGAGGCGATCGCTTTCCGCTCGTTCTTCGATGATCGTGGCAGGGTGATCGAGACCACGCTGACCACGGCCAATCCACGCGGAGGGTACTTGCGGGCAAACTACGGATACGACGCCGCGACCCTGAGCGCCATCGAAATCGAGGGTCTCGTATCCGGAGAATGGCGCTTGACGGACGGGAAGCCGGTCTACTGGCGTTATGGTGATGACGAGACGATCGCCGAATACTCCGACAGTCGCCTCACGCGAGTGGCTTCAGACGACGGTGAGGTCTCGGTATCCTACGACGAATCGGGGTTCTCCGAATTCTCGATTCGAATTGGTGACATGATCGGTCTCCAGAAGTATCGAGAGGGACGCCTCGTCCAGCGTACGAACAGTAATGGCGTCGCGGACGATCTGTACTACGATGAGCAAGGACGCTTTATCAGGATCGAACGAGCAGACGGGGACCGGTGGTCCATTCAGAGAGATGCGACCTCGATATCAGTACTCCGCGGCGATACGCCCAGGCTTCAATTGCGGTTTGACGAAGACGGCCGCCTGACGCAGCTTCAATACTGACCGCGCCGCCGGGTTGAAAGAGCAAATCGGCAGTGACCGGTGCCTGTGCGGTCCTTGTCGTTGCATGCAGGCAATAGAAACGTACCGACGGTGCGCGCGCTAGCACCGGCGGAGCGGTGAGGGGCACAGGCCGCAGTTCGATTGAATTTCGTGGTGCCGAGCGATTTCTTCGCCGCCCGGAGAGCGGTGACCGCAATGTAGCGTGGACACGCACATTGCACTCCAACGGTTCTCACAGGGTCGACGGGCCGCCGTTCAGATCTGAGAGAGAAGAAACTCGCGCCGTGGGCCAACTACGTTCTAAGCGGGCGTCCGGACATCCGACTTCCGAGGGGACAGTGATCGGGCGTGATGGCCGCTATCGTGGTCTTCGGGCAAGCTCACGCAGTTCGGCGATTCGGTGTTCTGGCAACTGAGCGACCAAGCATCCAGTATCGAGAAACCCGATAATTGCGCCGCAGTAGACAGGAGAGAGGGTTGATCATGATCGGATGGAAGCTGGTTGCTGTGCTGTTCATTTGCATCTCGGCTCTGAGCGCGTGCATGGGCAAGGACGCCGCGTCGCTCGGCGAAGTGCAGAGCGTTGCTGCATTCGATGCAGCACGGGTGGATTCATTCCTGGACTCAGCCATCGAGAACAATCGCACCGTTGGGATTTCCGCCCTCGTTTATGTTGGCGGTAGAGAGGTCTACTTCGGTGCGCGGGGATTTGCAGACCGCGAATCGAATGCCCCGATGTCCCGCGATACGCTGGTGAACATATATTCAATGACAAAGCCCGTGACGGGCGTCACGCTGATGACGCTGTACGAAGACGGGTTGTTCGATCTCGATGATCCGCTGTCTGACTACCTCCCTGCATTCGCGAACCCACAGGTCTTCAAAGGCGTTGACGCAGACGGGGCGTTTATCGTGGAGCCGGCCGCCAGGCCAATCACTATCATCGACCTGATGCGCCACACGGCAGGATTCGGCTATGGATGGGAAGGTAACCC
>JAAUXY010064431.1_pt1 | contig 30446 bp, 37 predicted proteins | sample 7278121 | NCBI WGS metagenome assembly JAAUXY01 (sample SAMN14350117, study PRJNA611818) | marine sediment metagenome | isolation source: surface marine sediment (1.8m) | place: French Polynesia: Moorea | collected 2018-08
ACTGCGCGTACTTCTCCGCCGACGTTGAATACGGTCTGGTCACGCCAGTGGGTTTGCCCGCTGAGGTGTTCGATGGCGTTGATGATCTGCTGCATGTTGGCTTCATAGTGGTGGTGCGATACCCGCGACGTCAGGTGGAACATGCCGCGGTCGATGATCATGCGGTACATGAATCCCCGTCCGGGCAGGTGCAGCTCACCGCCTTTTGCCATGGCGTCGAGTACCTCGTCGGCATCGCTCTCATCCGCAATCACCATGAGCACCTCTTTTTCGTGCTCCTTGGTGATGCGCAGCCAGCCCAGCCGGTCGCGCAGGCCGCGGCCTTCGCTGTAGTACACGATCGGGCCGTGGGCACCCGCATTGATGGCGGCTTTGCTCACTCGCTCTGACAGCTGGTGGCCGACGATGCAGTAGATGATGTTGAGGTTTTCGGTCAGGTTGTGATTTGACTGCACAACGCCTGCCCCCTCGCGCTCGGGCCAGGCGTGAAAGTGAGTGCCGAAATAGGCGTGCTCACAAGGCGTCGAAAATACTGCCCCGGTGGCCTGCTGGTGCAGACGTCCGCGTTCCACGATTGTGCTGACCAGGCGCGGCACTTCGCTGTTGGGCACAAGCAGATGCATCATGGTTTTTGCCGGGCTGATGGGCGGCAACCAGCGTTTCCACCAGTGGTCGTGCAGAAGCGTGCCGCGGGCCTGCCAGACGAGCGCGCTGCTGCCGGGTTCGTCGAGCACCGCTTCGGAAACGGGTGCAACGCTCGAGGCAGGTAACACGGCGGTTACCATCGATACGGCATGATCTTGAGTAAACATCAGTTCACCTCCGCTTGCATGAGGCCGTCGACGGTGTCTTCACCTTCTTTTGTGACGGTACGCTGTTTTCTCTGGGTATAAAGCCCGACGCTCAGCACGGTGAGGATCGGTCCAACCGACGCCAGCGCCAGGATGCCGAAGCCATCAGAGACGCCGGGAATGTTGGCGCCGACGCCAAGGCCCATGGCAAGGACCAGAGGCACGGTGATTGGACCCGTGGTCACGCCAGCGCTGTCCCAGCTGAAGTTGACGAAGTCGTGGTCCGAGAACCACGTCAGCACCAGCACCAGGAGATAGGGCGGCGCCAGCATCCAGAAGAGCGGCAGGTCATAGGCCATCTTCACGATGCCGGCAGCGATACCGAGCGCTACGCCGATGGCGACGCTCTGCATGAGGAGCTTCTTGCGGAACGCACCCACCGTGATGCGCTCGACGGTATCACCGAGTGCATTCAACGCCGGTTCCGCGAGGGTGGCGCCGTAGCCGAGGAAAAAGGCAAAGCCGATGGCCACGATCTTGCCGTAGTCCACGTACAGTGGCCCTTCGACGTGGTCCAGTCCCCAGGGAATGATCTCCGCGAACGCCACCGGTACGTTACTGCCGAGCTGTCCGCCGAGCGGGGTAAGGCCGAGCGCAATGCCAAGCCCGAAGAGGGTCATACCGGCAAACGCGAAAATCACGCCGATACCAACGTCGTTCTGCGGATTCATACGCTGCCGCAGCACCAGGCGCAGCACGACATACAGGAAAAGGCATAGTGGGATGATGGCGCGCAGTGCGTCCATGAGGGCTGTTTCCATCGTGGTGGACAGTGATGTCGAGGCATCCCAGTTTTCTTCACCCGTGAAGGTAAAGTCCCGACGATACGGCTTGGTAATGACCATCTCCGGGTTCATGACCTCAATTTTGCCGTTGACCAGGCGGGCGCTGCCGTCGTGCATGGCGAGTTCGTACCCCTCGGGCAGCTTGCCGGAGGTCACGTAGGCGTTGAATTCCTCCTCGGTGATGGGCTCGAGGGATTTTTCCAGCGTGATGGTCTCAGCGGTGTCCTGCGCCGCCGTGACGGTCACGCCCATTTCCCCGGCATAGTTCGCTGCACCCCAGTAGTCCTTCGCGCCGTAGTGGAAAAGCGCCAGCAGCAGAACGGCCACAATGGGGAACAGGGAAGCCAGTGTCACGATGCCGAAGCCCGAGTTACCGCCGCTGCCGGAATCGCCGCTGACGACACGGCACACGCCGATGCCGAGAGCCAGGACCAGCGGCACGGTGACCGGGCCGGTGGTCACGGCGCCGCAATCCCAGGCCAGGCCAAGCACGTCTGCGAGCTCGGGAACCTGGCTGAAGTAGAAAGACAGTCCCAGCAGCGCGCCGACGGCCGGCATTGCCAGATACTTGAGAGGCCAGCCGAAGAAGAAGCGCAGCACGCCGAGCATGACCGCAAAGCCGACGCCAACGCCGACTGAGCTGACCAGCTGGCCGGAAAAGTCGTTCAGGAGGCTGTAGAGCAGCGGCGCTTCGTCGGGCTTGACTCCGGCGCCGGCGGTTTTCAGCACCGCAATGGCGGGCTCCGCGAAGGTAGCGCCAGCGCCGAGCAGAAAAGCAAACACCAGAATGACTGGCATTCTGCTGTTTTTCGGCAGCACGCTGCCAATCTCTTCACCCAGCGGCATGAGTCCCAGGCGTAAGCCCTCCATGAAGAACATCAGCCCCACCGCGACGATGAAGATGCCAAAGGCGATCATACCGGCGTAGGCGATGGGCAGCTGCAGGATCAGCAGCTGAAAAACGATGAGATAAACCACAATGAACCAGATGCCGTTCACCTGGTTCATGAAGTTGCGTTTGACGTACGGCCAGAGGATTCGGAACGTATCTGAATACCCCAGCTGGAATCTCGGATTGTCTGGTATCTGAGCCATTAGCCTTCCATTGCGCGTAGCTATGCACAGGTTATCGGCGTGCCCCGGCTCAACTTGAATCGGTTGACCATAGAAAGTCCTGCACTGACAATTTATTGACGCGAGGGGAGGCAGGCGTTGTTCAAGACATACTTTTTTCTCGAAGCGGACGTGGGCACGGATCCGTTTCGCCACAGCGGCGAGGCGGCGCTGCAGGCGCTGCAGACAGCCGTGCCGGAAGCTGCTGGCTACACACAAACGCGCAGTTTGCCCGACCAGGTAACCGATGCGCCGCCAGCCTACGCCGGCGTTGCGGAGCTGTGGTTTGCCCGCATTGAGGATGCGCTCGCAAGCACGGCGCATGCCCGGGCCTTGACCGCGCTGCTCGCCGAAGGCGTCCGTGTAGGTCCCATTGTCACGGGCATGGCGCGCACCGTCATGCGGCTGCCTGCGCACCACGACGGCGGTCTCATCAAAGGTGTGTTTCCGTTTCGGCGCCGCGCGGATCTCGGGGTGGCTGATTTTCAGCGCTACTGGTGGTTGAACCACGGACCGATAGCGGCGCTGACCGAGCAGGCGGTGTATTACCTGCAATGCCACCCGCTTGTTGAAACCTATGAGCGCGGGCGGCCGCCGTTTGATGGCATTACCGAGCTGCATTGGCCGGACGTGGCCGCCGCGCGCGCCGCCATGGCATCCCGGCAGATGACCGAAGATCAGTCGAATGACGCCAAAAACTTTGTCGATCCGGACAGCGTGGTGTTGTTTCTAGCCGCTGAGGAAGTTGTGCTGGCGGCCTGATGCGCACCCGTGGCGTAGGTAATTTCCGCGATCAGGAATATCCCGCATAGAGATCTCCGTGCCTGCGCGGTAGGGTGGGGTGAAAACTGGGGAATATATACGATGAATCTGACGCACAACGCCAAGATCCTGGCCATCCTGGACAAGCCGAAGCACGAACAGCTTGCCTGGCGCCGTACCCTGGAGCTCAAAGGTCTCACCAACGCCCGGGTAGATGCGGTGTCGTTCTGCTGGAACGCCATGTGCGAAAACCAGGCTGTCCTCGACGCGGCTGAGCGGAAGAAGCTCAAGCACACGCTGGTTGAAGAGCGCAAAGAGTGGCTCAAGGGGGTCGTTGAAGACGAGGCTAAGGTGCGTCAGCGTGTTATCTGGGAACACAAGATCGGCGACTGGGTGACCGATGAGGTTGCCGAGCGGCCGGCGGATCTGGTTGTGAAGACGGTCAACAAGAGCAAATCGCTCATGCACACTCCGACGGACTGGACGCTGCTGGAGAACTGTCAGGCACCGCTCCTGTTCACCTCCGGTAAGAAACGACGCTCGGGAAAGATCGTGGCGGCCCTGGACTTACGCCACAACGACACAAAGCATCGGCATCTGAACTGCAAAGTGCTCGATGCGGCGCACGTGTTCGCCAAGCTCCACGATGCCGAGGTGCACGTTGTGTTTGCCGTGGAGATATCTCAGGTTCTGCGCGACCTCGACATCCTCAACGAAACCGTATCCAAGAAGAAGATCGTGGAGCGCGTGACGCCCGAGCTGAACCGCCTGCTCAAACCTTACGATATCCCGAAGTCGCGCATCCATCTGCCCGTGGGCAAAGTTGGCAAAGTTGTTGCGCAGACCGCGCGCAAGCTCAAAGCGGACCTGCTCGTGCTCGGCTCCTACTCACACCGGGTCAAGCAGAGGGTTGGCGTCGGCAACTCTGCCGAGAGAATTCTCACCAAGGCCGTCACCGACGTGCTGGCCGTGCATCCGTAAAAGGACGCTTGTCAGGGGTAGTAGTAGACGTTGTAGGGCGGCACCCAGATCTGATAGGTCTGCTCGAGGAACGTGGTCAGATCCACCAGCTGCTGGACCGTCATGACGTCGTTGTAGACCGGCATTTTCGATTCGCCTTCCTCAGTGACCGTCATGGTGTTGGCGCCTCGGGACAGCTTGTGGGAAGGGTTGATGATTGAGGTCACCAGATCGGCGTAGGTCTTCACCCTTGTCACGGTGCCGCCGAGCTCCACGTGTATGGGATTGTCGCCAAGCGGCGCATGCTCGACTTTGTCGGTCACGGAGTGACAGTTGTTGCAGCCGAGCTCAACGAACGTGGCCTGGCCGGCTTCAGCGTCACCCGGCGGCAGAACGAACTCGTGAGTGTCACAGGCGCTCATACTCAAAATCGCCAGCCCGATAATCGTGCCGCGAGTCAATTTGGAAAGAAGCATGCCGACCCCCCGCTTGTTTGTTCGTGGCCGCCAACATACCAAATTGGTACCCTCGCAGAAATGGGTGATGCGCAGCTCGAGGCTACGTAGAATTGCGCATAAAACCAGTGCATTCGATCTGCTTCACTGAATGCCATTACCGATTGTCAGGAGTCGAACATGCGGGTCATTGCAGGCCTCTTCTGCGCGCTGATGTTGAGTGCGTGCGCGACACAGATGCAAACCGGCAACCAGTGTGTGGTTGCGCCAGGTTTTCTGGATGAGCAATCCACGTTTACGTGGCGCAGCGACCAGGCATTAGACCTCGACGATCGGACCGGGTACATCAGCCCCATTGTTGCTCAGGGACTGACCGACGCGGTGGCGGCGGAGCTTGGCCGCAAAGGATTCGCCTATGTCGAGAACGGCGCTGCCGATTTCGAAGTTGCGCTGACGCTGCGCACCCGGCGCGAGCTCATGTCGATGACCATCAACGAATCACCCTGCGTAGACGCGGACTGCTGGGAGCGTATCGATCCTGGCTCCACGACGCGGATGGATATGCGCACCATCGGTTTCCTGGCCGCGGATGTTTATTTCGAAGGTGAGCCCATCTGGCGCGGCTGGGTGGAACGTGCTCTTTACCCGAAAGACCGGGACGATGCGGAGGTGGTCGTCGCCGAGGCGGTCCCCGCGTTGTTCGAGTCTTTCCCGCCGTAAGCAGGCATTAAACGAGAACTCGGGGAGGAACCATGTCGAAGAATCTGGACATTGTGCGCGAATTTGTCGGTAACTGGAGTGGCATGGACGCAGCACAGCTTGCCGAGTACTTCACTGAAGATGGCACCTACTACAACATGCCGGCCAACCCGGTGACCGGACGTGAGCAGGTAAAGGGTTTCATTGAAGCTTTCCTCTCAACCTGGACGGAAACCACCTGGGATATCCTGAACATGGCCGAGCACGGCGACGTGGTGTTCTGCGAGCGGCTCGACCGCACTAAGACCACCCAGGGGGATGTGGATCTTCCGTGTGTCGGCGTGTTCGAGATGCGCGATGGGAAAATCCATGTGTGGCGCGACTATTTCGACATGGGCACCTACATGAAAGCGATGCAGAGCTAAGCTTCTGCGGGTTTTTCCAGCAGCGAAACGAAAAGCAGCAGGCTCGGCAGCAGCAGCAGATTTGCTACAAGCGCGATGATCATCGCCAACGCCGTCAAAAGTCCGAAGTAGACCGTCGGCACGAAGTTCGACAACACCAGTAGCGAAAAGCCCGCCACCACGGTGACGCTGGTGAAGTAAATGGCGCGCCCGATGCTGCGATGCACCGCTGCGATGGCTTCCCGAGCGTTCCTGCCATTGTTCCGTTCCTCGCGATAGCGATGCAGATAGTGGAAAGCATCGTCCACGCCGATGCCGATGGTGATGGCGGCGATGGTGATGGTCATCATGTCCATGGGTATGCCGCTGAAACCCATGAAGGCGAGCACGCAGGCGGCTGCCAGCACGTTGACCACGAGGCCGACAATCCCGAAGGTCAGTGATCTGAGCAGCACAATGAACATCAGGAGTGTTGCCACGACCACGTAGATCAGCGTATCGCGTTGGGATTCGTAAAGCTGGCGGATGGACTGCCCGAAGAGAATGAACATGCCCGTGGTGCCCACCCGGTCAGCCTGCCAGTTGAGCTCCTCAGCGGCGAAGCGTTCGATATCGGCAACCACCTGCGGATAGTCCGCCGTGGCGGTTGCTTCCCGCATGCGCACGCTGATGCGGAGCTCGCCGGTGTCCGGATTTGCATAAGGCGCAACCAGGCTGGCACGCCCTTCGTCCAGTAGCGTCACCAGCAGCGCCAGCTGCACGTCATCGAGCGGTTGACCGTGATTCGCCGCCTCAGCCAGGCGGGCGAGGTCCGCCAGCGAAGTGGCGCTGCCCACGTCGGCGCGGTTGCGCAGGTACTGGGTCAGCTCTTCTATGTGGCGTACCTTGTCAGAGGTGAACCAGGCGCTTTGCGGATACTCAGCTTCCTCTTCCACGAAAAAGTCGTCGTCTTCGTCGAGCTCTTCCTGCACAAAAGGCTCGAGCCGCACGACGATGTCCAGTGGCAGCACACCGCCGAAGTTGGCGTCGACGTATTCGAGCCCCTGGCGGATGTCGCTGTCTGCCTTGAAGTACTGGCTGAACTGGCTGTCGAGACTGAGCCTCGCGAGCCCCAATCCGGCGGCTATGAGCACAATCAGCGCGCCTGCGGCTACCCAGCCTGCGCGGTTTACCGCGAGATCTCCCAGCCAGATGGAGATTCGCATGGGCTTGAACACCGTCTTGCTGGGCGGTCGTGGCCCCAGCATCAGCAGCACGGTCGGGAAGAAGACGTAGGTAACGACAAATGCGCACAGAACCCCGACGGCCATCATCCAGCCGAAATCCTCCACAGGCGGGATACCCGACGTCAGCAGGCTCGTGAACGCAACGATAGTCGTCGCGGCGGTATACGCACAGGGCGCAAACTTGGACAGCATCGTTTCCGCCACTCGCTCGGCATGCGGCTGATCCGGAATGGTGCGGATCAGCTCGCGGAATCGCACGACCAGATGAATGGTCAACGAGATGCTGATGATGGCGAGGAGCGATATGAAGTTGCCGCTGACGACGCTGATTGGAGTGTCGAGCGCGCCCAGGACGCCCACGACGAGAATGACCGACAGCGTCGCGTTGCTGGCGCATAGCGCCAGCCAGCGTAGACGGCGGAAAAAGAGAAAGAGCGCCAGGCAGATGACCACGGTGGCGGCAATACCGAAGTTCCTCACGTCCGCGCGCAGATAAATCATCATGTCGTGCGCAATCAGCGGCACGCCGGCGATGTGTATGTCGGCATCCTCAGCAAAACGCGCGCGCACGTTGCGTATCTGCTCGATGAGGATTCGTCGGTCCGCTTGTGAGTGATCTTCGCCCATGGATTCCAGAGTGACCTGGATGGCCGCGGCGTCTCCGGATTCCGCAACGAGCTGCCGGGTAAAGAGCATGCTGGAGGCGAAATACGCCTCCGCGTCAGGCAGCTGCGCGGGTTCCTCCGCCAGCGTGGTGATCGTCTCGCCAACCAGCATCGGCACGGAACGCAGGCTCAGCGTGCTGGTCACGCCCTCGAGATCCGCCAGATCCTGTTCGATAGCGCCGATGAGGTCGAGCGTTGCGATGCTGAAGAGCTCTGTTTCGGGCTGTACGGTTATGAACAGGTAGTCGTCGCTGGGAAAAACCTCGGCAACCTGCAGGTACTCGTGGAACTCCGGGTCACCTTCGACAACCAGCGTTTCGGAGCTTGCATCGAAACTCAAATGCCTGCCGAACCAGGCGGCTACCGCCACCACGAGCAGCAGCGTCGTGACCGCGGCCAGCGGATGGCGCAGCAGCGCCAGGTACAGACGCTTTGCGAGCGCCATCAAGCGGCTGCCCAGAGCACAGCCGAACGTATTGCAAACGCGCAGCACACCGTGCCGCCGATAGCGGCGACGATTGCCTTCAGCCGCTCGGTCTGCCAGGCCAGACGGGTCAGAGAGAAGTTCACCAGAGCAAACACGGTCAGCATGATGACTGCCGTCAGTTCCGCCAGGAGCGCCAGATTTCCTGCCAGCGCAAGGAGCAGCACGATGGTGCCGGCGATCAGCGTCGCGCGTATGGGCGTTTTTGTTACGCCGTTGACGTGTCCCAGCATCTGCGGCAGCTGCTCGCGCGAGGCAAGCCCGTATATGACACGGCTTGCCATGATGACCTGGATGAGCGCGCCGTTGATGATGGCAAAGAGGCCAATCAGCGAGATGACCCAGGGGTCGCTGCCGGTCAGATGGCGATAGACATCGGCGAGCGGTGCGGTCGAATCTGCCAGCAGCGCCGGACCGGTGGCCATGATCGTCGCGGTGACCAGGAGCACGTAGATCAGCGTGGACAGCCCCAGCGTCAGCAGGATAGCGCGCGGCAGGGTCTGGGACACGTCCTCAACTTCCTCGGCAACTTCCACCATGTCTTCGAAACCGATGTACGCATAAAACGACAGCACGCCGCCCGCGACGATTCCTGACCAGGCGGCAAGGGAGAGGTCCGGAACGTAGAGTGTCAGGTCGAGACTGGCAGGCTCTATCGCGGTGCCGGCCAGGCTCGTGATCCACAGTAAACCGAGCACTTCGACGATGCTGATGATGCCGGCAATCCACACTGATTCGGCGATGCCCCAGGCGGCAATACCGATGAGTATCAGGCCTGCGCCGGTGATGGCCACGCTCCGCGGCACTTCGAGAAAAGCATGCAGGTAACCGACAAAACCGTTCAGGAGCGCGGCGGAGGATACCGTGCCGGCGAAAATCACGAGGATGCCCACGAGGCGCGCGAGGCTTGCCGAGTCGAGGCCGCGCTCTACGTAGAGCGCAGCGCCCGCGGCGCGTGGAAAGCGTGCCGACAGCTGGGCGAACGACAGCGCGGTAAATCCGGCCAGCATCGCCGCGAGCAGGAACGACCACGGCGCGAGTGACCCCGCCACGTTGGCAATTTCTCCGATTAACGCATAGATACCGGCGCCCACGGTGGTGCCGAGACCGTACAGCACCATTTGCGTCAGCGAGAGGCTGCGGTCGAGAGCAACGGGTTCGCTCAAAATACCCGCCCTGATTGTGTTTGGCGCACCCTAACATCCTCAACCGCGTCGAATATCCGCAATACCCGCAGTGCCGCTTGTCGGGCTTAAGGAAAATACTTAGTGTACCGCCAGCGCCGAGCCCGTAGGCTTGCTCAGGCGTTAGCGCGCTTTCGGAGAAACCATGAAATACCTCGCTGCGATTGAACTCCTGGATGAACCGGCCAGAGCCGTGCTCGAACGCGCCCAGGCGGTTTGCGGTGATGGCGATCAGCTGGAAGTGGTGCACGTCGTCGATCCAACGTCGGTGGCCTACAGCATCGATCCCACGATGAGCGGCGAGATGTACCAGCAGCGCTACGAGCAGACGATGGCGGATGCGCGCCGCCGCCTGATCGAGCTATGCGCCCCTTTCGGGATCGATGAAACCCGGCTGCATGTGCGCTATGGGCGCGTTGCGCATGAAGTGCATGCCCTGCTCAACGAAGGCGGTTACGACGCCTGCATGCTGGGATCACACGGACGGGCGGGCTGGCAGCGGCTCCTCGGATCAAAAGCTGCCAGCATTCTGCATGGCGTGCCGGTAGACACCTGGGTCTTCAAGCTGGTGGAGCTCAAAGAGAGCCGGTAACGAATGGGGTCAGCCGTCGCCGCGGCCCGTTGCAAAGAACACCAGCAGCACCATGTCTTCCTGAATCTCGAAGAACGCGTGTTCCTCGCTGGCGCGCACGTACATGACGGAGCCCGGACCCACATCGCGGGTTTCGCCAGCGACTTTCAGCTGCGCTTTACCTTCCACCACGTAGTACACCTCGTCCTCGTCGTGCGGCGTCTGCATGTCGGAGGAACCTTTCGCGAGGCGATAGAGACCACAGTGCATGGACGGCACGCGGAGGAATTCCTGGTAGCTTACGGGCGCGTCGGCATCTGCCGCAGCCAGTTGCGCCACGTCGAATACCTGCCAGCCTGAATCAGTCATACGCGCGCCCCTTGCCTGATGTTTCGATCAATAAGTGTATTCCGGTGCGGGGCCGAAGTCCCATAGCAAAACCGTAACCGTCAGAAGACCAACAAACGAGACGAGCGCAACCGCGAAGACCGCGCTGGCATATAGAAAGCCCCGTTCCTGCACAACGTGCATGACCGGCGCCACACCGGCGTACAGCAGGTAGATACAGTAGCAGGCGACCGCGACGCCCAAAGTGATGTCGAGCCAGAGCACCGGATAGAGACCGAGGAGACCCGCAATGAAGAACGGCGTTGCCGTGTAGGAAATGAGCGTGGCTGCCTGAGAGAAATTGGCCTTGTCACCATACGTTTCGGACATCCATTGCACCATGAGCGCCAGGAAGATCACGCCGCCAACGCAGGCCAGGAAAAACATGATGCACATGGGGAGTGCGCTTTCCGGAGTCAGACGCATGGTCTCACCGGCGACGTCCCAGCCATACTCGGTGACGCCGATGTACCAGCACAGCGCGGGAATGACCGCAAACGGAATGGTGTGCGTCAGCAGCACCTTTGCCGCGCCGGGATTGTCGTCCGCGATGTTCTGCCAGGCTTTTTGCGGGGTAAACATCAGCAGGAAGCCATTTAGTATTGTACTCACGAGTCTTACTCCTTCGATTCTTCGGCGAGAATGTCCACCGCTTGTTTATCCAGATTTTCGAACTGGCGGTGGTTGACCGCCCAGATGAATGCCCACGCCGCGACGCTCAGCAGCACGATCGACAGGGGTATCAACAGCATCAGTATGTTCATGTTTGTGCTCCGATAGGCGTCTTCAGGAGTCGCCCTGCGTTGGCCATCACGATGAGTGAGCTCAGCGACATGCCGAGCGCCGCGCCCCACGGCGGTACGTAGCCGAGGGCCGCCAGTGGTATGGCAATGACGTTGTACGCCAGCGCCCAGCCGAGGTTCTCGTACATGATCCGGCGCGTGCGCTGACCCACGTTGAAAAAATCCACCAGCGTGCCGAGGCGTTTACTGAGCAGAATCACGTCCGCCTTGGATTTGACCAGATCAGCCGTCTCCAGGGTTGCCGCGGAAATGTCGGCGCTTGCCAGGGCCGGTAGATCGTTGATGCCGTCGCCAACGTACAGGGCGCCGCCGCTGGCCGCTCTCAGAGCGGCTGGCTTGCCTTCGGGCGTTGTGGCCGCCTGATAGTCGATATGCAGACGCTCAGCAACGTCGGCGCAATTGTCGTCGTTGTCGCCCGAAACCATATGCACGGCGAGACCGTGCTGCTTGAGTGCAGTCATCGTTGCAGATGCGTCGCCGCGCACGTCATGGCTCAGGCTGAACACCGCGGCGGGCTCGGCGTTGATGCTGAGGTACACCGTCTTGCCGCCTGCGGATTCGCTCGTGGACCCCTCGAAGCCGCAGAACGGGGCGGATCCGATGCGCACGTCATTTCCCGCGATTGTGCCGCTGATGCCGGCGCCGGTCTTTACGCTGACATCTTGGGCAACGTATCGGGTCGGCCGGTGGAACGCGCGCGCCAGCGGATGGCTCGAGTGCATCTGCAGCGCAGCCGCCATTTCCAGGCACTGTTCGCGAGCAAATGACGGTTGAGTCTGGATGCTCGTCAACTGCGGGCGAGGGTCGGTCAGCGTGCCGGTCTTGTCGAAATACACGTCACTGATCCGGGTGACGCTTTCCAGCGACTGCGAAGCTTTGACGAGCACGCCCGCCTGGCGCAGGCGGGTCAGCGCCGCGGTCAATGCCGTCGGCGTTGCCAGCGACAGCGCACAGGGGCAGCTGACAACGAGCACGGCCAGCGCCGCGGTGAGCGCCTGTGCGGGATCGACCAGCTGCCAGACCAGGTAAGTCGCCGTCGCGAGCAGCAGTATGCTCGGTATGAAAATGCGGGCCACGGCGTCCGCCAGGCGGGCAAGCTTGTGCTTGTGCGCCAGCGCGGTGTTGGCTAACTTGTCTATCTCGGCAGCGCGGGAATCCGCCGGTAGTGCCGTAACGGCCATGGCGAAGGCAGGCCCCGTGTTCAAGGTGCCGGCGTAGAGTTGTGCGCCTCGCTCGTGGTGACGCCAGGCGTCTTCTCCGGTGAGCCAGGCTTCCTCCAGCATTGCCGATTTGGTCAGGAGCTGGCCATCTGCCGGGAGGCGGGCGCCCTCCGTAATCCACAGCTCGTCACCCAGGCGCACGTCCTCCAGCGCAGTTTCGACGTGCTGATTGTCTCGCACGACAAGTGTCTGAACTGGCAGAGACGACAAGAGCGCGTCTTCGACCTGCAGGTGGTGACGCATCCGTTGCTCGAGATAGCGTGCGCCGAGCATCAGAAACGTGAACATCACAACCGAGTCGTAGTACACCTCGCCGCTGCCGGTGAGGGTGCTGGTCAGGCTGATGGTAAACGCGATCGCAATGGCCAGCGCAATGGGCGTGTCCATGTTCAAACCCTGTCGCCTGAACTTGAGCGCGTTGACGAAGAACGGCACGGCCGAGTAGGTGACGACGGGAATGCAGAAGAGCAGCGCCGTGAATTCGAGCAGCCGGCGGATACTGTCCTCGATTCCCTGGAACGCGCCGGCGTACAGCGCAATCTGCACCATCATGACCTGCATCATGGCAAGACCGGCGACGCCGAGGCGCTTCAACATCACGCGATTGGCGGTGGTGTCCACCCGGCTGTCGCCTTCCAGGCGTGGCGTAAAGCCGACGTCCTCGATGCGCTCCAGCAGCTGGCTCGCGGCGAGGCTGTCGTCATGTGTCACGAACACCTGCCGGCGCACGGGATTGAACTGCAGCTGGGAAACCGTGCTGAACTGCTCGAGCGCCGCGCTGATCTTGTTCGTGCAGGCGGCACAGTGCATGTCGGTGACGTTGATGGTGGTTACCGTCATCGCGACGGCTCCTCAGCGGCGCGCCAGCTGGTTTTCGACATTGGCGCCTCTTCCGGTTGAATGCTGCGGTCGGTGGAGGTCAGGGCGAAATAGAACATCAGCGCGCCGAAAATCACGCTCGCGAGTGGAATGCCGATGACGAGCGCAAGCATGGGATTTCTGTCTTTGCGCTGTGTCATCGACCTGCTCCGGGAGCGAAGAACGTGGTCGTTTCCACGACACACTCGGCTTCGCGGCAGACCTGCAGCTCCACCGGCGTGCTGCCGGGCGCCGCAGACTCGCTGACGAGCTGCAGCGACAGGTTTTCGATGTCTCCCGGCTCGACGCCAACGGTCGCCGTGGACGTGAGCTCGATGTGCTCCGGGCTCACGAGCGTGATCGCAAACGCCGCGGCGGTCTGCGACTTGTTCATGATCTTCAGCTGGTAGTCGTTCTGCACCACGCCGCTGGAGTTGGTGGTGTAAAGCTGGCCGCGTTCGCGCAGCACGTCGAAGCCAAACGTGTGGCGGTTGAAGAGCGCAAACGTAAACGCGCCGATCAGCGCCGCGCACACCAGGGCATAGCCGATGCTGCGCCCGCGCAGGATGCGCGTCGGGCCGCCTTCCAGCGCGCGCTCGGTGGTGTAGCGGATGAGCCCCGGCTCGTAACCCATCTTGTCCATGACCTGGGCGCAGGCGTCGATGCAGTGAGCGCACTCGATGCACTCGTATTGCAGGCCGTTGCGGATGTCGATGCCGGTGGGGCAGACCTGCACACAGAGCTGGCAGTCGATGCAGTCGCCAAGCTCACCTTTTTCCGCATTCCGTTTGCGTGAGCCGCGCTGCTCTCCACGGGCCGCGTCGTAAGACACGATCAGCGTGTCTTTGTCGATCATTGCCGATTGAAAGCGCGCGTAGGGGCACATGTACTTGCACACCTGCTCCCGCATCCAACCGGCGTTGACGTACGTGGCCGCGGTGAAAAAGAACGTCCAGAAGAGCGCCCAGCCGCTGACCTCAAAAGCCGCAAACGAGACGGTCAGCTCGCGGATGGGCGTGAAGTAGCCCACGAACGTGAGGCCTGTCAGCCCGGCGAAGCCGAGCCACAGCACATGCTTGGCCGTGCGGCGGCGGATTTTGTCGAAGCTCCAGCGTGCCTTGTCGAGGCGGATGCGCTGATGGCGCTCACCTTCGGTGATCTGCTCAGCCCACATGAACACCGCGGTCCAGACGGTCTGCGGACACGTAAAGCCGCACCACAGGCGTCCCACCATGGTGGTGACGGTGAAGAGCCCGAACGCCGCGATCATCAGGATCCAGCCGAGGAGCCACAGATCCTGAGGCCAGATGGTCAGCCCGAGGAGATGGAACTGGCGGGCGGGCAGGTCGAACAGCACCGCCTGACGATCACCCCACATGAGCCAGGGCACGGCGAAGTAGCCGAGGAGCAGCGGCCATCCGGTGTAGAACCTGAGCTTCTGATAGAAGCCGCCGACGTAGCGGGTAAATATCTTCTCCCGCTTTTCGTACAGGTCCTTCGGGCCGAAACCCTCCAGGCGGATAGGCTCTTCGGCCGGTCCAGTCACTGGCTGAGGCTCCGCACGTACGTGGTGAGGATGTGGATCTTGTCGTCCGTCAGGATGTCAGTCTGCGCCGGCATGTTGCCCTGACGGCCATGGGTCAGCGTGAAAGAGATTTCTTCCACGCTGCCGCCGTAGAGCCAGATGTCGTTGTTGATGTCCGGGCTGCCGAGGAGCGGATTGCCTCCGCCTTCTGCAGTATGGCAGGCAATACAGATCGTGTTATAGGACGCCATGCCCGCTGCCGCCGCTTCTGCGTCGTGTTCCAGACCCGCAAGCTTGCGCACATAGTTGGCCACGTTGGTCACACCTTCTTCGCCGAGTGCCGGTCCCCAGGCGGGCATCTGTGCAACGCGGCCCTGCACCAGCGTGGTTCTGATGGCGTCGTAGTCACCGCCCCAGATCCATTCCTCGTCGGTCAGATTCGGGAAGCCGAACGAGCCGTTGGCATTCACGCCGTGACAGGTGGAGCAGTGGTTGATGAACAGCCGCCGGCCAACCTGCATCGCCCGCCGGTCGTTTATCAGCGTATCGCTGTCGATGGCCCCGAGCTCAGCGTAGAGCGGCGCGAAACGGGCATCGTGCGCATCCACTTCCGCCTGGTGCTGGCCTTCCGAGCTCCAGGATCCGGCCCCATCGAAGTTGCCGAGACCGGGATAGTAAGCGAGATAAATCAGGGTAAAGACGATGCTCACGACAAACATCCCCACCCACCACATGGGCAGAGGATTATCGAGCTCCTGGATACCGTCCCACTCGTGTCCGGTGGTTTCTTCGCCGGACGTGGTGCGATTGGATACGAGCAGCCATCCCATGGCTGCGAGGCTCAGGATGGTGCCTAAGATGACAAACCAGTGCCAACCCGCGCTCATCGATTATCTCCTTCGTCTTCTATGGCCATGCGGCCCTGTGCTTCCAGGCGGTCGCGGTTCTTAGGCAGAAATACCCAGGTGAAGAGAACGGCGAAGCTCACCACTACGAAAATCAGCGAAATGATGCGTATGTCGATGTCCATTACTGTCCTCCGGCTCCACCTGCTACCGGCGGCGCTTCCGCCTGGGCGGCCTCGGCGCTGTAGTTGCGCATGTCCAGACCCAGCGTCTGCAGGTAAGCAATGAGCGCTTCCGCTTCTGTCCGGCCTGCTACCGCGGCCTGCGCCCCGGCAATCTCCGCGTCGCTATAGGGCACGCCGAGGGTACGCAGCGTTTCCATCTTGGCTGCCGTGTCCTCACCCGTGAGCGTGTTCTCGAAGAGCCACGGATACGCCGGCATGTTGGACACCGGCACGACGCTGCGTGGATCGGCCAGATGCGCGCGATGCCAGTCGTCGCTGTAGCGGCCGCCCACGCGGGCGAGATCCGGCCCGGTGCGCTTTGAGCCCCACAGGAAGGGGCGCTCGTAGAGATCTTCGCCGGCGACCGAATAATGGCCGTAGCGCTGCGACTCCGAGCGCAGCGTGCGGACCATCTGCGTATGGCAGCCGACGCAGCCTTCGCGGATGTAGATATCGCGGCCCTCGAGCGAGAGCGCGTCGTAGGGTCGCAGGTTGGCGATCGGCTTCGTGCCGGAGTCGAACAGCAGCGGAAATATCTCCACGATGCCGCCGATGCTGACCGCAAAGAGAATCAGTCCAATCAGCACGCCCACCCGGGTTTCGATTTTGTCGTGACTCATGCTGATGCTCCTTCTGCTGCGGCCGGCTTCATCAGCGGCGTTGCCGGAGCGGCTGCCTCTTCGCGCGTTTTGCCCTGCGTCGTCTGATAGACGTTGAAGGCCATGACGCACATACCGACGAAGAAGATGGCGCCGCCAATGAAGCGGGCGTAGTAGCCGGGATAGCTCGCCTCAACCGCTTCGGCAAAGCTGTAGGTCAGCGTGCCGTCGATGCTGGTGGCGCGCCACATCAGGCCCTGCAGGAGACCGTTCACCCACATCGAAGCGATGTAGATCACCGTGCCGAGCGTGGCCAGCCAGAAGTGCAGGTTGATGAGCTTGACGCTGTACATCTCGCCGGGCTTTCTGCCGAAGAGAATCGGAATGAGGTGGTACAGCGCGCCCATGCTCACCATGGCGACCCAGCCGAGCGCGCCGGAGTGGACGTGACCCACGGTCCAGTCGGTGTTGTGAGACAGCGCGTTGATCGTCTTGATCGACATCATCGGACCTTCGAAGGTCGACATGCCGTAAAAAGAGATGGAGACGATCAGGAACTTGATGATCGGGTCCGTGCGCAGCTTCTCCCACGCGCCGGAGAGCGTCATGATGCCGTTGATCATGCCGCCCCAGGAGGGCGCCAGCAGCACCAGGGACATGACCATGCCGAGGCTCTGCGCCCAGTCGGGCAGCGAGGTGTAGTGCAGATGGTGCGGGCCGGCCCACACGTAAATCGCAATCAGCGCCCAGAAGTGCACGATGGAAAGACGGTACGAATAAATCGGCCGGTTGGCCTGCTTCGGCACGAAGTAGTACATGATGCCGAGAAAGCCCGCGGTCAGGAAAAAGCCCACGGCGTTGTGGCCGTACCACCACTGCATCATGGCGTCCATGGAGCCGGCATAAGCGGAATAGCTCTTGGTCAGGCTCACCGGCAGCGCGAGGCTGTTGAAGATGTGCAGAATCGCAACGCCGATGATGAGCGCGCCGAAGAACCAGTTGGCGACGTAGATGTGCTCAACCTTGCGTTTGGCAATGGTGCCGAAAAAGACGATGCCGAATGCCACCCACACCACGGCAATCAGGATGTCGATGGGCCACTCGAGCTCCGCGTACTCTTTGCTGCTGGTGATCCCGAGCGGCAGCGTGATGGCGGCGCTCAGGATGACGAGCTGCCAGCCCCAGAACACGAACCAACCCAGACCTTTGGAGATCAAGGGCGTGCGGCAGGTGCGCTGGACGACGTAAAACGCGCTTGCCATGAGCGCACAGCCACCGAACGCGAAGATCACCGCGTTGGTATGGAGGGGCCTCAAGCGGCCGTAGCTGAGCCAGGGAATGTCAAAATTGAGAGCGGGCCATGCCAGTTGGGCTGCCAGCAGGAGGCCTACGCCCATCCCTACCAGCCCCCAGACGACAGTGGCGATTGCAAAAAAACGTACGACCCCGAGGTCGTAGCTGGGTTCTTCGACCGACGTCACCTATCTTTCCTTGTTACCTGTTTTTCGGGGGATGCTAGGGGGCGTTTACCCCCCGCACCATTAGTACTTCCCGATAGGAAATCAGCTCTCCTGCTAGGAGATCAGCTCTCCTGCGGGTGGATCTTCACGACGAGAACGTCACAGCCCACGCCATGGAGGACGGCGTTTGCGGTGGATCCAAGCAGGAGCCCGATGCCGTGCCGGCCGTGGGTGCCGATCACAATCAGGTCAGCCGCTATTTCCTCGGCAAGCTCGCGAATTTCGTAGGCAGGTGTGCCCAGCCGCACGTAGACATCGTTGATGTTGAACTCTGCGCCGAGGGTGCGCAGCTTGTCTTCGGCCTGCTGGCGCATTTCTTCCTCGAATGGCACGCCGGCCACGACGTTAGCCATGTCGAGACCGCCGTAGGTGCGCGCCAGGGGTCGCACGACGCATACCGCGTCGACCTCCGCGCTGGTCTGGGCGTCGGCCACGTTGCGGGCCGCAGCCATGACTTCTTCTGCTTCGTCGGTCAGATCAACTGCTACGAGAATTTTGTTGTAGGCCATGTCACTTCCAGCTTGAGGAATGGTGGCCCAACAATAGAGTCTCCCTGCGCGCCGGCCTATGCGTAAATGGCTGGTAACGGATGAGGGGATTCCACTATGGCGTCGCGCCGCTGTGGAGCGCTTCATTATTCGTTGCAACGGGCATGGGAAGCCAGAATGGCGTTACCCAATCCTCATTTCGAAGCGAGTTACGCGCGCATCTTCGGTCAGGACGTCGGGATGGACGCGCGTGCGGATGAATTCTTCACAGCGTTTTACCATCGTTTCCTCGAGGAGCCGGGCATTGCGGGCATGTTTGCCACCACGAACGTGGCGCGTCAGGTGCAGATGCTCAAGAAATCGGTTTTTCAGCTCGTGTCTTTTTACGTCGTCGACTCACCGACACCGGAGATGGAACGGCTGGCCATGCTGCACCATCAGCTGGGCCTCGCGCCCGATCTCTTCGATGCCTGGATGCGGGCGCTCCTGGATACGGCAGCAAGATACGACCCGGACTATGACGAAGTCACGGAGCTTGCCTGGTGCTGGGCTCTGGCTCCGGGAATCGCCTACATGCGCCTCGCTCCACAGCTCAGCGGGCAGAACAATGGCGACTCTAAGTAGATTCCCGAATTGGGCGCCAAGGAAATGCGGCGCTACGCTTTGCCAATGAAAACGGTTCTCAATAAGCAGCACGAGCAACCTCTGGTGTGCGTTGTGGACGGCGATCCCGCCGTGCGCGACGGCCTGACCTACCTCTGCCAATCCAGCGGCCATGACGTGATAGCGTTCGCGACGGGTGCTGCTTTCCTGCGTCAGCTCGATCAGCGGCTGACCACCAAGTGTGTCATCTGTGAAGCGCAGCTGCCGGACGGCAGTGGCGTGCACATCTATCAGGAGCTGTGCCGCCGCGGCTATGACGCTCCGTTTGCTCTTTTGTTGAGCCGTCCCAGCGGTGAGCAGACCGCGCTGGCGCAGAAGCTCGGTATCGACTTTGTCTGGGCAAAACCCATCACTGAGCACAGCGCGCTGGTTGCGTTTCTAGAGGCGCCGGCCTGATGGCAGGCGAGGACGGAGAACGCCGACCGGGAAGCAACGAAGCGCTGGTGCTGGGCCGGCTCGAGGAAGATCACCATCATTTATCCAAAGTCATGCGCGTGCTGGAAGCGCAGCTGGCCAGGCGCGAGGATGAGGACGATGACGTGGACTGGTCGCTCCTGGCTGAGGTGCTGGCTTATGTCAGTGAGTACCCCGACGCGGTGCATCACCCTCTGGAAGACCGGATGTTCGATAAGGTGTTGGACAAGGGGCTGACGCCTGCAGAACGGGAGCTCGTGCATTTCAACCTTTCCCAGCACGCCGAGATCATTGGCGCCACCGCGCAGCTCGCCGCGGATATAGACCGCATTCTCAACGATATTGTGGTGCCGATAGATGTGGTCGTTGAGCACTGCGGGCGCTATCTGGACATGCAGCGTTCTCACATGCGCAACGAGCAGGTGCACCTGTTTCCTCTGGCGGAACGCCTGCTGGAAGAAGCCGACTGGCGCGAGATCGCCGAGGAGCTTGCCCGTCAGGAAGATCCGATGTTCAAGCTGCGCCAGGGGCGCTTCGACAGCCTGTACGACCACGTCAGCAGCTGACCGGCTGCCAGCCCGACAAACGATTCGAGCAAAAAAAAGCGTCGGCATCCCAGAGGATGCTCGACGCATTACCCGCCCGTAGGTGAAAGGCGGGCTGTGGAGATGATCGTTTACCCGCGCTCGATTTTGATCGTGCGCGGTTGCTGACGGCGGTCCTTCGGCATCGTCACGCTCAAAACCCCGTCCTTGTATTTCGCCGTTGTGCCTTCGCTTTCGACGTTGCAGGGCAGAGGTATGACCCGCTTGAAGCTGCCGTACGCCCGTTCCGTGACCACGAGGGAACCCTCCTGCCGGGTGGCGCTGGTGCGCTTCTCGCCGGCGACGACAAGGTGGTTCTCCAGCACTTCGACGCTGAGGTCCGTCTTGTCCATGCCGGGTAGCTCGAGTTCCACATGAACGCTCGATTTCTGCTCGGTAACGTCAGTGGCCAGAACACCCCAGCGCTGTGCGGACTGCTCCTGCTCGCGTTCCGGCGTGAAATAGGTCATGGCGCTGACCGCCTTGTCCCGCAGCGCGTGCCAGCCGTTCACCAGCCATTGCCAGGCGTTGCTGTTGTCGTTGGTTGGAACTTGAGATGCCATGGGTTACTCCACCGTGATCTTCTGCGGTCCGTTTTCCGTGGCGCTGGGAATGCTCACATGCAGCACACCGTCAGTGACCTGGGCGGCAATTGCCTCGGCGTCGACGCCCGCGGGGAGCGTGAAGCGCCGGGTGAACTTGCCGTAGCGTCGCTCGCGGCGGATGTACCCGTTGTCTTCCTTCTTCTCTTCGCTTTCGTCACTGCGCTCACCTTCGATGGTCAGCACGTTGTCGTGGGCTTCCACGTTGATCTGGTCGGGCTTGAATCCCGGAACTTCCATATCGATGACGTAGCCGTCGCCATCCCGGCGAACGTCAGCTGCCGGCATCCAGACATCGCTGTCTGCAAGCAGACGCGACGGAAATCCCTGCGCTAACAAGCTGCCGAAGGGACGGTAGAAATCGTCGAATACATCAGTGGGCTTGATCAATGAACTCATGATGGCTCCTTGTTTATTGTCAAAAGTCTATGTGTCAAAACCGCTGCTGAGTGGCAGGAACTGCCACCCCCTCAATACCAATCATTGGGCCGCCCAATACGGCTTTCATTACGTAGTTCCCGCAGGACATTCGCAACTTCCCCTGATACCTGGCGATTTAGGCGCCCTCTAAGCTGAAGGAACACGTCATCTTTAAAGATCCGTTCTATGAATGCCGAAGAAGCACGAGCCAGGCTGGAGGAATACCAGGCCAGCATCAATGTGCGCCGCGAGAAACTTGCGCGCCATGTCAGCCATCGTGAGGAACCACTGCCTCAGGATTTCGCCGAGCAGGCCGTGGAGCTCGAAAACGATGAGACGATGGTGGCGCTCGAGGATGAGCTGTACGAGCAACTGCGGGCAGTGGATGATGCGCTGGCCCGGCTCGATGCAGGCACTTATGGACAGTGTACGGAATGCGGGGAGCAGATTGCCGCGGAGCGCCTCGAGGCGTTACCGGCGACGCCTCTCTGTATCGATTGCGCAAACGTCTTGGAGCGTTGAGCGATAAACAATAAGGGGAGAACAGGTATGCATAACTTCATGAAACGCGGCGCCGTTGTGGCGGTCTGCGCGGCTCTCAGCGCCTGCGGCGCGGAGCAGACGGAAACCTCGGCTGCGGCGGAAGCGGCGCCGGCACCGGCGGCGGAGAGTGCGCCCGCAGGCGACGCTGGCGTGTCACGCCTGCCGGTCAGCCTCAACGCGGTCATGGTTGCGATGGTCAATCATGCGGCGGATCCGATCTGGGTGGCGGCATGGCGTAACCCTCAAACCGATGAAGAGTGGCGCGAGCTCGAGCGCCGCGCCGTGCAGCTGGAGCTTGCCGGCGCATTGCTTGGCGTGCCGGGCACCGGACCCCTGGATGATGCCTGGGCAGGCAGCGCGGACTGGCAGCGCTGGTCAAACGACATGCGCATGGTCGGCGAAAATGCGGTCCGCGCGGTGAGAAACCGGGATCTCGAAGCCATCTCCCTCGTCGGCGACGACCTGGTCGAGATCTGCGAGGGCTGTCACATTCAGTTCAAGCCCAACCTGCCCACCGGCGGTGAGTTCGGTGAGTTGTCACCGACCGAAGGCGACTTCGAAGGCGAGTCCGAAACGCCTTAGTCGGAAAACGGGGCCGGAGTCTTCCGGCCCCGACCCCATTACCTCTAGTCGATTTCCCAGAGCTTGGATCGAATGGCGGCTACTTCGTCAGCTGCCACCGGCTTTGGCATGCTGCCCCAGTTCTCCTGAATGTAGTTCACGATTGCCGCGACGTCGGCGTCAGTGAGCTGACCCCACGCGGGCATGATCGGTATCGTGTGACCGTTCATTTCACCGGCACGGCGGAATCTGCCGGTGATCACCGTCTCAACCATGTCGGACGGCTCGCGCATCGCTGCGAGGCGCTGTAGAGAGGGATACCAGGGCTCAATACCCGCGCCAGTGTCTCCGTGGCACGTTGCGCAGTGCTTGGTGAACACGTGCTCGCCGCGGTTGGCCGAGGCGTCTGTGGCCGCGGTTGCGGACTCTTCACCTGCGGTAGCGCAGGCCTGGGTGCTGCAAACGATGCCGAAGACGAAGACCAGCTTGGTCAGGGTTGGGCCCAGCACCTGAAAAGGTCTCTGAAATTGTGCCATGGTGGTTTTCCCGGTTGCCGATACGACCTTGATAGCATGGCTGTCGGCGCCGACGAACTAAGGGATATCCGAGGTCGCGGCAGCGAGACTCACGTTTCCGGCGTGGTCGGGTCCAGACGGCGGATTCTGATCTGCCGGAAAGCGACCTCGTCGCCATGGTCCTGCAGGCCAATGTGACCTTCGCGGAGCGCGCCGTAGCTCGTCCAGTCGGCGAACTTGCTGTCCGCCACGCGCTGCTGCCAGTCCGCGCTGCCGAGCTCGTACTCGACTACCTTGACGCCGTTCAGCCAGTGCGTCACTGCGTCGCCATCGACGCGCAAGCGCACGTGGTTCCATTCACCCGCGGATTTGACGATTCCGCGTGGCACGGGATGGAGCGCATAGTTGCTGCCAGCGGAAGTCAGTGGGCTCTTGCCGTCACGATGTCCGGCATCGTCGAGGATCTGCAGTTCAGGTGCGGACAGGTAGATACGCGGCTGGGATTCGTCCGCGTGAAAGAAGATGCCGCTGTTGCCGCCCGCAGCAACGCGCCACTCCAGCTCGAGCTCGAAGTTTGAGAACGTCTCACGGGTAATGAGATCCCCGGCCTCGCCAACCCGCGTGAGGTTGCCGTCGACAATCTGCCATCCGTCTGACGCCTCGGTCGCCTGGTAGTTACGCCAGGCTGCGAGATTCTCGCCGTTGAAGAGCCACAGCCACGGATCCGGCGCGGCGCTGGCGGGCAAACTCGCGACGCTGCCGACGAACAGTACGAGAATAAGCACACGTTTCATGGTGTCCCTCGATCAGGTTACTGAATGCCGGCATTGGCCGCTTCGTGGGCGTTCCATTCGTTGAGGTTGCTGCCGTATTCGATCATGACGTGTTTCTGATAAGCCGGACGGTCCGTCAGGCGCGCATACCAGGCTTCGAGGTGCGGCAGCTCGGCACGTTCTACGGGCAGCGTCATATAACGGTACATGATGGCGCCGTTGACGATGTCCGCCATGGTCAGCGCATTGCCGCAGATGTAGTCACGGCCTGCCAGCTGCGCGTCCAGCTGGCCGAAGATGCGGCTGCAGTTTGCCGTCAGCTGCGCCAGCTTCTCGGGCGTGGTCTCGAGCCCACGCACCATGGTCATGAATAGCGGAAAGAACGCCGCGCTGATGTCACTGCGATGCCACTCCATCCACATGTCGGCCGTGGCCAGCGTGGCAGGATCGTCGGGCCACAGGGAACCCGCACCGTAGGTGCGCGCCAGATGACGTACACAGGCGCCTGACTCCCAAACCGTGATGCCGTCGTCCACGATCGTTGGCACGACCTGGTTGGGGTTGGGGTAGTCGTCCGGGTAGCCGAACGAACCGCCGACATCCTCGCGCTGGTAGGGAACGTCGAGCTCGCCCAGCGTCCACATGACTTTCTGCACGTTGGCTGAGTTGCGTCTGCCGAGAACGGTGATCATCGGGTGCTCCAGGATTTTTGCCCAGTTTAATCCAGGCGCTTGTGAAAGCGCAGCGTGGCGGCCGCCATGACCACCGTGAAGAAGAGCAGCAGCGGCCACAGCTCCGGGGTCAGAAGGTCGAGCGGTGCATCGCGCAGCACCACCCCGCGGACCACGCGCAGGAAGTGGGTAAGCGGAAAAAGCTCGGCCAGATACTGCGCCGCCCGCGGCATTCCCTCGAAAGGGAACATGAATCCGGACAGCAGGAGCTGTGGCAGAAAGCTCATGAAGGTGACCTGAAATGCCTGGAACTGGGTTTCCGCTATGGTCGAAATGAGCAGGCCCAGCGACAGCACGCTGATGACGAACACGCCGGCACCGAGATAGAAGTCCACAAGGCTGCCGCGAACCGGCACGTCGAAGAGCGCCATGCCAAGGAGCAGGATGATGGAAATCTGGATGTAGCCGATGAGCACGTACGGGACAATCTTGCCGATCATGAGCTCGAGGGACTGCACCGGAGTGGTAATGAGGAGCTCCAGATTGCCGCGCTCGCGCTCGCGCACGATGGCGATCGAGGTGAACAGCACCATCGTGAGCGTCAGGATGACGCCGCAGAGGCCGGGCACGATGAATACCGCCGAGCGGCGCTCAGGGTTGTAGAGCGGCCGGGTTTCGAAGACCGGGGTGACACCAGCGGTTGGCGGCGTTCGGGACGTCAGAGCGTTCAACGGCAGCTGGTTGAGACCGCGCACGGTTCCCAGAATGACCGGGTCGCTGTCGTCGACGAGGAGCTGCGCGTAGGGTGGGCGTCGCTGCGCCACGCGCTCCTCGAAATCGGGTGGGATGTAGACGCCTACGGAGATCCTGCCCGCCTGAATCATGCGTTCGAGCTCGGCCACGCTGTTGGCGTGGGCAACGTACTGCAGCACCTGAGAAGCCTGCGCGGTGCTCAAGACCGCCCGCGACAGAGACGTGTTGGCTTCGTCCACCGCCGCCGCGTGCAGGCCGCGTACGTCGTTGTTGATGGCGTAGCCGAAGAGAATCGACATGACGATGGGAATGCCTGCCACCATGCCGCCCGTGAGGTGGTCGCGCTTGAGGTGGAAAAACTCTTTCTTGGCGATTGCCCAGATGCGCCGGACGCTGAACTGCATCATGTGGCCTCCCGCGTGGCCATCACAAACACGTCTTCGAGATTGGGCCTGACCAGCCTGAGATCCGCTTGCAGCCCCGCCTGGTTCACTGCGCGCTCGAGCAGCGCCGCAGGATCGTCGATGTGCGGCAGAACCAGCGCATGCAGGCGCGAGCCCAGCTGCGCCGCGTCGACCACCTCCGGCAGGTTCATGATCAGCTGGCGCACTTCCCGCATGGTGGGTGATTCGACCTCCACGACGCTGGCCGGCAGGTCTTCGAGCAGCTGCCGCGGCGCGCCGTCTGCAACCAGAGCGCCGCTGTCCAGAATGGCAAGCGCATGGCAGCGTTCAGCCTCATCCATGAAGTGGGTGGTGACGAGAATCGTGGTGCCGTCGTCCACCATGTCGAACAGAAACTCCCAGAACTCCCGGCGGCTTTCCGGGTCAACCGCGCTGGTGGGCTCGTCGAGGAACAGCAGTTCCGGCTCGTGCAGGGTGACCGCGGCGAGCGCCAGGCGCTGACGCTGCCCTCCGCTCAGCGTGCCGGCCAGCTGGTCGAGGCGATCGTTCAGCGCGAAGCGTTCCACCTGGGCCGCAATGCGCTGGCGGCGTCTGGCGTTTTCGATACCGTAGACGCGGCTGATGAACTCCAGGTTCTCGGCCACCGTCAGGTCACCGTAGAGCGAGAACTTCTGCGTCATATAGCCGATTTTGCGTTTGATCTCCTCGGCGTCCTGCAGCACGTCGATGCCCAGCACGTTGACGCTGCCGCTGGTGGGCAACAGGAGACCACACAGCATGCGGATGGTGGTGGATTTGCCGCAGCCGTTCGGGCCGAGAAATCCGTAGATCGAACCGGTGGGCACCTCGAGGTCGAGATGGTTCACCGCGGTCAGGTCGCCGAATTGCTTGGTGAGTCCCCGGGTGGAGATTGCGGCGCTCACGGCAGCTCCGGGAATACCACTTCAACGGGAATGCCGATGGGCAGCTCGCTGGCCGCTTTGTCCTCGAGATCAACCTCAGCAAGGAAGCTGAGCCGTGTGCGATCGTGCTGGCTGAGCGCGTAGTAGGGGGTAAACGATGCGTCTGCGGCAACCCAGCGCACCCTGGCGACGAACGGCGTGGCGAAGCTGTCGACGTGCACCTCAGCCGCCGTGCCGGGTTTGACGCGCGTGCGCAGTATCTCCGGGATGTGCACCCTGGCGTAAACGGGCGTGTCCGCGAGCACGGTCACGACCGTAGCACCCGGTTGCGGACGTTCGCCGAGCTCATACGGCAGCGCCTCGATGATCCCGTCGACCGGGCTCGACACGGTAGCCCGCTCCTGTGTGATGCTCAGATCCCGCACGGTGGCGCTGGCTGCGGCGTAGCGACTGCGGGCCTGATCGATCTTCTCGTTACGTGTCCCTTCGAGCAGCTCGTCGAGCGCAGCCTCCGCTTCGTCTACCCGTGCCACCGCCTCGTCGTGGCGCCCCTGCAGAATGTCTACGGTGCTTTCGGTGGAGAAGTTGCGCTCAACCAGTGATTTTTGCCGTTCCAGCTCGTGGCGGGCCGTCTCTGCTGCGCTCCTGGCAGCCACCAGCCGTGCCCGACCCTGGCTGATCGCCTGCGCCCGCGGTCCTTTTTCGGCTTCCGCGAGCGCGGCCAGCGCGGCGGATTCCTCGGCGCGTGCGCGGGCGAGAGCGGCTTCGACCCGATCCGTATATTGCTCTATGAGCGCCTGCCCGGTACTCACGCGGTCACCCTCGCGCACGAGGATTGCGCGGATGGGTTCGTTGGTATCCGCGGTCAGCTCAATGCGATCCCTTTCCAGGGTGCCGAGGGAAGGCGTTTCCGACAGGGGCGCTTCGCACCCGCTAAGCAACAGAACGAGAACGATTCCTTCAGGTTTCATGCGGTAACTCCAGACTGGCGAGCACGGACTCGGTGACCTGGTGGCGGATTTCGTCTTTGACGGCTTCGCTGTAGCCCTCGGACCCGAGGCGGCGGTAAAGGATGGTGCGGCCGAGGTGAAAGATGATGATCTGGCCCACCACGGCATGGGTTCTGATCTTGGCCGTATCGGAATGCGGATCGAGATCCAGGATCCAGGACACGAGATCGGTCATGAGCTCATGCAGCCGGCGGGGCAGCGCATCGTACAGGCGCGTGAAGTGTGGGCCGGGGTAGAGCAGCTCCCGCAGCGCAAAAGGAATGGCGTTCTGCAGCATCGGATTGTCCAGAAACACGCTCAGGACGTTCGCAATGAGCTGGCGCATGAGCTCCGCCTGCCGCTGCGGGTCGTTTCCCGCAATCGACTTCGCGGAGCCGGCCATCTGCGTGATGACCTCCAGGCGCGGCGCAACCTGGCTGATGAGATAGTCGATGGCGCCGACGTAGAGGTCTTCCTTGCTGCCGAAATGGTACTTGATGAGCGCAACGTTGACGCCGGCCTGCTCGGCGATCGCGCGGGTTGAAACGCCTTCGTAGCCTGCTGCTCCGAACTGCTCGATGGCGGCGTTGATGAGCTGTTGGCGGCTGTTGTCCTGTGCGTTCATGCAACAAGTTAAACATAAATCTAAGTTTATTTAAACGTTTGTTTAAAAGCCCTGCAGACGGCCATCAACGACAAGAAAGTGAACGAAGGGCGTGGGCGCACGTGTGACGCAGCTGGCAAATCCGCAGATGATTAAGCGCGCGTTCAGTTTCGCTGGTCTAGGATGCCCGCCGTGCCGTGTCACCCAAGGTCGCTAAAAGACACCGGTGCCCGGCGCGCTACTCATTGGAGAATTGAACAGGAGAGTACAAATGAAACCAGCGAAGTATCGTTTTATTGGTATGGGTTTTGGTCTGTTTGCCCTGGGCGCCGGCATGGCAGCCCCAGCTCTGGCCGATGACGGCATGAGCTACAACTACGTCGAGGCAGCCTACGTGGACACGGAGATCGACGATGGTCTCGACGTCGACGGTGACGGCTTGCTGCTGAACGGCTCAGTCGAGCTGGGTGAGAATTTCTTCCTGACCGCGGGGTACGGATCTCAGGAGTTCGATTTCAGCGTTGATCTCGATCAGTGGGCCGTTGGTGTCGGCGGTCATGCGCCGATTACGGACAAGCTCGACTTCGTTGCGGCGCTGCGCTACATCGATGCAGAGGTAGATACGCCGTTTGGTGATATCGAGGACGACGGCTACGGCGCGGGTATTGGTCTGCGCGGCAAGGTGACCGACAACATCGAGCTCGAGGGTGGCGTGAACTACGTCGATCTCGACGATGGTGGTGACGACACGTCGTTTGCCTTTGGCGGTCGCTATTACTTCACGGAGAACTTTGCCGTGGGCGCCGGCGTGGAGCTGGGCGATGACGTGACCAGCTGGCAGGCTGGCGTGCGCATCGAGTTCTAAGCGGTCCCGCTCGATGACAAACGGGGGTGCCAGGCACCCCCGTTTTCGTTTGCGCCTTTACAGAAGCTACAGGTGGACAAAGTCACCCCGGCGCACCTTGTCGCCGTCGATGATCTCGGCCCGGGCGTAGCGCTCGTTGACCTCGACGACACGCACTTTGCCCACTTCGCGCTCGACGGTATCGAGCAGGAGCCCCGTGGCCGGATCTACCAGGCGGCGCACGACCGTGGACACCTTCAAGAGATCACCTTCGCGCACGCCCGAGGCGCGATCGGCGTTCAGGAAGACTTCCCCGGCATCCGTTCCGGCAACCTGAAAGCGTCGCTCGACGGATTGCTGCAGATCCTCGGCAATTTTCAGCACCGCCTGGCCCAGCGCGTTGCGTGAGGCAACGCCGAGGGGCGATTTGGCGAAGGTATCACCACCGAGGCTTGCGCGCCTGTAGTCGAGGCCAATCGTCCAGCCGCCGGTCTTCGAGTCCGCGACAACGCGGTGAGAAGACTTGGTGTGCCCGGTCGTGGCGTCGATGATGGAGATGTCGAGACCCACGTGCGCCTTGCTGCCGTTGCGCCCGAGCCGGATGCCGAGCGGGGTGTTGGGCAGACCCATGCCGAGCGTCAAGCCGCCGCCCTTCTTGTTCGGATCGAACTCCGTGACGGTGCCTTTGATGATCACCTCTGCGCCGACGATCCGTCCCGCGCCCGGTGCGGTTTCGCGACCGACGACGCCAGCGAGGCCGAGCTCCTGCTCGCGCAGGAGGTTCGAAAGACCGGTCCGGTCCAGGACAATGAAGCAGTTGGTGCGGGTCAGCTCCGTCGCGAGCTGGGCGGCCAGGCCATCACCGACGTTGTAGCCTTCGAATGCGGCCATTTTGCCGGTTGCGTAGAAGCCGTAAATGGCAACGCGAGGCTTGAGGCCGGAGCATTGCATGTTGTCGAGAGCCTGCTCCAGTGCAGCAGCTTTCATGCGCTTGTTCTCTTTGCTCTTTGCTTCGGCGACGCCGACGACTGCGGTCAGCAACAGGCCGATGCAAACAAGAAGTATCAGTCGGGAGCGTGTCATGATCTCAGGTCCTTGTGTATTTGCTGTGGTCAGACGTAGGTCACGGTGAGTCGCTGACAGGTTCATCGTCTTTCACCCTGTCTCTCAACATCGATTCCAGGTAGCGGATCTGCAGCTGCTCGCTGTAGGCGCTCGAGGTGCCGACCGGATGCACGTAGAAGAGCTGGCCACCGTAGAGCGGCAGCGCCCTCAGCGACTGCTCCGCCAGGTAGCGTTGCACCGCGGGGTCAAAACGCTGCTCAGGCAGCAGGATGAAACCCGGCAGGTGCGGGTGGTGAAGCAGGGGATTGGCGCTTACGCTGCCCGTGCATATGACGAGGGCCAGGAGGCCCGAAGCGATGAATTTCATGGTTGGCCTCCCTGAATGGTCACGATGTCGCGCTCGGCGGAAACGTTTCTGCCGCTGATGTCACCGGAGTTGTCGCCGCAGATGACCACCGTGTTGCCGCTGTTTGCCTCGACGTACACGTCCAGGCAGCGGAAGCTGGATTCG
>JAAUXY010056449.1_pt1 | contig 30423 bp, 32 predicted proteins | sample 7278121 | NCBI WGS metagenome assembly JAAUXY01 (sample SAMN14350117, study PRJNA611818) | marine sediment metagenome | isolation source: surface marine sediment (1.8m) | place: French Polynesia: Moorea | collected 2018-08
GGCAGCATCAACGGCCAGCCTGCCGACTTCGACATCGAAGATGGCATGCTCGACCGGGTCTCCATCCAGTACCAGCTGATGCGAGATCTCAAACGCGGCGAGCTGCGGGAGCAGTATCTGTTGTTCGACATTGACGAGGTGAAAGTCCTCAACGTGTCGAACGCGGGCGAACGCGAGGTGAAGACGCCAGCCGGCCGGTTCAACGTGGTTGGAATACGGCACCAGGCGGAAGGTTCGTCGCGAACGACGACGCTCTGGTGTGCGGAAGAACTGGATTTCCTGCCCGTCATCATCGAGCAGCATCGCAAGGGTAAGCTGCGCCTGCGAGCGAAGCTCGAGAATTACACGGCACTCAATGCGCGAACTGACCAGTCTCGCTAGCGGCTGCTGCGCCGGAGATACATCTGCTTCCCCCGGATCAGGACGTCGTCTTTGTGGACCAGGCTGACTTCCCGGACGAGCTGCTCGCCGCCGGGTTGAAGCGTCCAACGCTCCGTCAACAGCGCGCCGTCCTCATCGAGGGTCTTGATCTCCAGCGTGTCGCCGACCCAACCGGCCGACCGCTGTGCCTCGATCGGTCCCACCGTCACGTCCAGCAGCACACCGAACCGATATTCCTCGACGATCGATCGGTCGAAACTGATGAACAGCGCGGATTCCGCCTGCGTAATCTTAAGTTCGTTGCCGGATTCGAGGAACACGCGGGCGGCCGATCCAGGTTCCGAGCGCTTGCTGCGGCGAACGGGCGCGCGCCTGTCCCTCGGGATTATCAGGGTGTCTGTCGCTCCGCGAGGCTCCTGCCTGCTGTCGGCCTGCTGCAGGCTCCAGTAACCGCTCAGGTCGATGTCGTCCGGGATCTCGGTTGGTGGCGGGTCCAGCAAGATCGGCGCTGCACAACCGGCGAGCGCCAGCAAAGCTGTCAAACCAATGAGCCGCAACGTGTCTTCCCGGAGTCGAAAGCGCCAAACTACACAAAAAGGCAGATCTCGCCCAGTGCTAAGCTGGGCGTCAACCAAATCGACTCAGAATCGTTCTACTGTTAGACGAATGGAAACTCGTACACGGAGTCTGAAATGAAACGCACAGTCCTCATCGCAGCCTGGTCCACGATGCTGCTGGCCGGCGTCGCAGCCGCGCAGTCCGCCGACGACGTCCGAGCCATGACGCCGGAAGACCGGAAAGCCTACTTCCAGGCCATGCCGCCGGAAGAACGAGCGGCGAAACGAGAAGAGCTTCGCGACCACTTCGAGTCGCTGAGTGAGGACGAGAAGCAGGCGCTGCGTGAGCAACGACGTGCCGAGAGAGACCAGCGCAGGGCCGAGCAACGGGCGAAATGGGACGCGATGTCTGAGGAAGAACGCCAGGCCATCGTTGAGCAGCGACGGGCCAGTCGCGACGAGAAGCGCGCCAGGATGCGCGAGCTCTGGGATTCCATGTCAGACGAAGAGCGTGCCGCTGCGAAAGCCCGCATGGCCGAGCGTCGCAAGCAACGCTTACGCGCTGATCAACGGACCGACGATCCGTAATCGAAACCCGAGCAGGGCCGCTACCGCGCGGCCGCCAGCAGGCCGCGCTCGCGGTCGTGCTGACGCAGATCGACCGCTGTCTTGATGACGATCAGCGCAATCAGCAGCAGGACCGGACTGTCTGCGAGCATGACCAGAAAGCCGCCGACAATAATGGTGATGTGCAACACGATGATTCTGCCGTAGGGCCGTGTCATCAGTGACGCCGCCGACATGCGCTGATATTCGCCGCCACCCAGGTAGTTCTTGAAGAACGAGAACAGGTGGCTTCCGGCAATCGCCAGCAACCCGAGGCCGATCACCGGGTCTGCAATGAGTTCGCCGGCGCTGCGTCCGTCGCCGAACATGCCGATGACGAACTGTTGGTGTCCGAAACAGAACATCCCGTAGTGAACGGTGAAAAACGCCGCCAGGAAGATCTTTGCTGCACCGCCGACTTGCTTGACTTGGCCAAGCCGTTCGACCTTGGCGCCCTGACGTCGCGGATCGTCAGGCGAGATGAATTCGCCGCTGCTTTTCAGAATACGGGCCACGTTGATGACGCCAATGATGACGTTTTCTGCCCAGTAGAAGAACACGACATCGAACACGGACCAGCCGAACAGCAGGACGCCGAGCAGCGGCAGACTGTTGACCGCGAGCAGTACTATCGCTGAGGGTCGCGTCAGTCCGGTTCGGTCGGTCAGCGCCATGCCGGAACAGTGATCTAGTCTTCGGGCAGCGGGATGAAGTCCGTTTCGCCGGGTACCTCGTCGAACTGCCCGGTTTTCCACGCTTCCTTCGCGGCCGCCATGAGCTTCGGTGAGCTGCTGACGAAATTCCACCAGATCTCGCGATCGCCGTCGAGCGTGTCGCCACCGGCGATCATGAATCGGCTGGCCGCGCGCGCGATGACGGGTACGTCGCGCTGATCTGACAAGATTGCCATGACGCCGCCACCGATGGCCTCGCCGCCGATGTCCACTTCGCCGTCCACGACGTAGACGGCCAGCTCCTGTGCATCCGGCAGCTCGATACTGGCGCCCTGTTTCGCGTCGACCGCGGCATAAATCGTCGTACTCTCCGTCCGGACCGGAGACGCTACGCCAAATGCGTCACCGATGATCATCGTAATCGTTGCGTCGTCTCGCTCAACGACCGGGATATCGTCGGCGGTGTAGTGCTCGAAACGCGGTTCGATCTCCTCCTTCTCGACCGGCAGGGCGACCCAGATCTGCAGGCCGTGTAAGTGCTGGCCGCTTGCCAAAACCTCGTCGGTCACCTTCTCCGAGTGCACGATGCCTCGACCTGCGGTCATCCAGTTCACCTCACCGGGGCGTATCGGCTGCACGTAGCCGAGGCTGTCCCTGTGCAGGATCTCCCCGTCGAACAGATAGGTCACCGTGGCGAGACCGATGTGCGGGTGCGAGCGAACATTGACGCCCTTGCCCGGCGGGAAGTCCGCCGGTCCCATGTGATCGAAAAAGATAAACGGGCCCACGCGCTGGCGCCGCCGGTCCGGCAACGTTCGGCGCACGCTGAATTCGCCGAGGTCTCGTGGCTTGGGCTCAATCAAAAGGTCAATGACGGGATTCGACATTCAGGTCTCCGTTTATCAGGACGCGATCGGTGGATTATTCGGGCTGGCCCGGTTCATACATGCCTTCGTGGATGCGGCCAGCCCGAACGGCCAGCGTCTTATCCAGCTTGATCTTGTAGTCGCTGTCTCGCAAGCGATCGATCAGGTGCCATTCGCCGCGGCATTCCTCGGGATCCAGCGACATCTTCAACCAGCCACGATGGTCGGTGTCCATGTAGCGAATGTGCGGATTAACGGCCATGGCGCCATCCCGAACTGCGCCGGGATACGCCTCCGGCAGGTACTCGGCAAAGCCCGGCGACGTGACTGAGGTTGTCATGAACTCCGCGGCGACGGGCTTATCCATGCCAATCGGCGTAAGCTCGCCCGCCATCGCCGTGTGCAGGTCTCCGCTGATGACGACCGGGTTCGACGCGTACCTGGCGAGACTCGTCAGGAAGTCCTGTCGTGCGACGGGGTAGCCGTTCCACGTATCGAGAATCATTGGCGGGTTGCCTTTACTGACCGCCACGTAGTGGTCCAGCTGCTCCCTGGGGAGCATGGCCGGCGCCTCGAGATCCAGCAACGGTTCCAGGTCGGGCGAAACGTTCGGCATGACCATGATCTGCTGTCCGATCAGTTGCCACCGCGTGCCGCCGGATTGCTTGAGCTGTGCCTCGAGCCAGGCCTCCTGCTCCCTGCCAAGTAAGCGACGCTCAGGATCCTCCATTGCAGCAACAACGGCTTCTTGCGACGTGTCCTCGCCGGCGTGGGGTTGCACGTCCCGACCGTACAGCCGCGTATCCAGCATGATCAGGCTCAGCAAATTTCCGAAGTCGAAGCGACGGAAGATTGTCGTCTGCTCGCCGCGATGCTCGGCTCGAATCGGCATCCACTCCATGTATGCCTGGATCGCCGCATCCCGGCGAGTCACCCAGTCGCCTTCGGAGACGTCGTGATTCTGCGCGCCCTCCCGCCAGGCGTCATTGGTGAGCTCGTGATCATCCCAGACCACAACGAACGGATGATTCCGGTGGGCGGCCTGCAGGTCAGGATCCGATCGATATTGCGCATATCGGGCACGATAGTCTGACAGGCTGGTTATCTCGTATGGCGGGTCCGGCACACGGCCAAGCGCCTCGGCGTGCTCCGTCGCGTATCCGCCGGGCCCGTACTCGTAAATGTAATCGCCGAGATGGATGACGGCGTCCAGGTCCGCCTGCTCCGCAATGTCCCGGTAAACGTGGAAATACCCGTACGGATGGTTGGAACAGGAAACAACGGCGAAATTCGCTGCCTCGACGGAGCCCGTGGGCGCCGTTCGCGTTACACCCGTCGGAGACCTGGTGCCTCCGGCCTCAAATCGGTAGTACAGGCGCACGCCAGCGGGCAACCCGGTCGCATCGACCTTGACCGTGTAGTCTCGGCTGGCGTCGGTGTCCGCTTCCCCGGCCGCAACGATCCTGGTGAATCCGGTATCTGACGAGACCTCCCAGCGGACCCGTGTTAACGCGCTCACCCCGGCGATGCGCGTCCAAAGCATGACGCGGTCGGTCAGCGGGTCCCCGCTGGCGACACCGTGGTCGAACCGCGGCGTCTCGGCGTTTCGCAGTGACCTGGGCACGCAGCCGGCAAGCGCGGCCGCCACGCCGCCGAGCAGCAGTTTCAGAACGCTACGCCGCCTCACTGGCCGTCGCCCGATCTGGCGATTACCGCGTCGGCTTCGATCTCCACGACCATATCCGGGTGAATCAGGCGACTCACCTCGACCATGGACGTCGCCGGCGGCGATTCTCCGAAAACCTCGGCGTGAGCCCGCCCGATCTCGCTCCAGTCATCGATGTTGGTGACGAAGATCCGCGTTCTCATGACATCTGACGCAGAAGCGCCACATTTCTCCAGCGCCTGCATCAGGATCTCGAGGCAGCGCTTCGTCTGTGCGTAGGGATCACCGACGCCGACGACTGCACCGTCTTCCCCGACAGCGGCCGTACCCGATACCGCGACGTGACCGGCGTGGCACGTGGCTCGGCAGTAACCAACCTTTGTTTCCCACGGTGCGCCGCTGCTTACTCGCTCAAGCGTCATTCCTAACCTCATGTGAATTCGATATATCGTCTATAACTATCTGTTTATTAGTTCTAAATCGGCAAAAGTAGAGCACGAGCAGCGATACCAGTGAGTACCCGATACCGGCCGCCAACGCGAACGGCAAGCCACTGGCAAACGCCGCCAACGGTGTTAACAACACCAGGCGTATCAGCTCGAACGCGGTCGCGACAGGCTTGCCATCGCTGATGAACCCGAGGCTCAACAACAGGCTCCACAGCCAGAGGCATGGAACCACCACGGCCGCGGCCCCGTCGCGCGCGAACAAGAGCCCGATCCCGAGCACAACCGGCACGAGCACGAGGAACTGGATCAGCAGGTAGTCGCGCGTGCCCGACGCAATGGGCGGATCGTACTTTTCGAAGGTCTCGAGATCGGACGGCGTTCGCGGCCACTCGAGTTCGACGTCATCCGGCCTCCAACCGGTACGGCGGAACCAGATCGAAAGCTTGTCGCGCCAACGTTTCGTCCGCGACGCATCGAACCAGAGGTAGCTGTAAACCTGGACATTCGCCCAGAACGGATTCCAGCTCGCCAGCGGCTTTCGAACGCCGAAGACCACCGGCTCGTCATCGAGTTCTTCCTGGAACGTGCCGAAGAGGCGATCCCACAGAATGAAGATCCCGCCGTAATTCTTGTCGATGTACGCGTCGTTCTGCGCGTGATGCACACGATGATTCGACGGCGTCACCAGTATCCGGTCGAGCACGCCCAGCTTGTCGACGAAACGCGTGTGCACCCAGAACTGGTAGATCAGGTTGATCGCATTGGCGGTTACCAGTATTTCGACCGGGAATCCGAGCACGAAGAGCGGGACGTAGAACACCCAGCTGAACAGGAACCCGGTGCTCGTCTGGCGCAGCGCCGTGGACAGGTTGTACTCCTCGCTCTGGTGATGGACCGCGTGTGCCGCCCAGAGCACCGAGATCTCGTGGCCGAGCCGGTGATTCCAGTAGTAGCAGAAATCCCAGAGGACGATCGCCAGCGCCCACCAGGCGAGCCCGGTCAATGACAGGTCGAAGTTCGACAATGGGATCTCGACGATCGCCAGGTGCTCGAGAACGAGGCCCCACAGCAGTATGGCCAGGAACCTCGTGAAGTAACCTGTTGTCACGTTCAGCGTGCCTGCATTCAGGCTGTTGATCGCGTCATTGAGCCGATAAAAGCCCGTGCCCCGGGCCCTGTCGAGCAGCAGCTCAATCGTCAGCGCGAGCAGGAAAAACGGTACGGCCAGGGCGATCAGATCCATCGCGCGAGTGTAAGGGATCGTGCGCACGACGTCTCGCCAAATACGCTATGCTCCGTGCGTCTTTGAAAGAGCCCAGACCATGATCAATCATGCAGAAGTCGCCATGCTCGAGGAGGCCCTCGACGTCCTCGAGGAGGGTTTTACCGACCTGCCGGCCTTTGCGCCCGAACTGGATCCACAGCGCTTGAGGCCCGTGCTCGAAGCCGTTGCGGCCCGGATGCAGGACAACTACCCGTACCCGCATCCCTACTACGCCGGACAGATGCTGAAGCCACCGCATCCCGTCGCGCGCATCGCCTACGCTCTTTCGATGTACATCAACCCGAATAACCACGCGCTGGACGGAGGCAGGGCCAGTTCTGCGATGGAGAAAGAGTGCATCCGGGATATCGCTGCGATGTTTGGATGGTCCGAACCGCTGGGCCACCTGACCGGCGGCGGCACGATGGCCAATCTCGAGGCGCTCTGGATCAGCGACCGGCTGCACCCCGGCCAACGCATCCTTGCGTCGGACCAGGCGCATTACACGCACGGTCGGATTTCCGACGTACTGAAGATTCCGTTCGCCGCGGTGGCGTCAAATGCGACCGGCGCGATGGACATGGAGGCTCTCGAGAACGAACTCGAGAAGGGCGACGTGGGCACCGTGGTCGCCACGATGGGAACGACCGGGCTTGGCGCCGTGGATCCGCTGCCCCGGATCCTCGACCTGCAGTCGAAATACGGATTCAGGATCCACGCAGACGCCGCCTACGGCGGCTACTTCGTACTCGCGTCGAACTTAAGCGAAACGACCAGGCGGCGCTACGATGCGATGACCGAGGTTGACTCGATCGTTATTGACCCGCACAAGCACGGCCTGCAACCGTATGGCTGCGGCTGCGTGCTGTTCAAAGACACATCGGTCGTCAAACACTACAAGCACGACTCGGCGTACACGTATTTTTCGTCGGACGATCTGCATCTCGGGGAAATCAGCCTCGAGTGTTCGCGCGCCGGGTCGTCGGCGGTTGCGCTGTGGGCCACCCACCGACTGCTGCCTCCTGTCGAAGACGGTGAGTTCGCGTCGTCACTGGACCGCTGCGTCTCGGCCCTGCACCAGGTGCGGGATGCGCTGGATGCGAATCCAGCATTCACCGTGCTGCACGATCCAATGCTCGACATCATCGTCTTCTCGGTCGCGGGCGACGATGCCGGGACCGTCAGCGCCGCCAATCAGCGCCTGTTCGATCGGGCCGCGAGGCGCAACCTGCACCTCGCACTGATCGAGATGCCTGTCCAATTCGTAAACAACCGAATGCCGTTGGATGCGAGCGAAGCGGAAACGGTCACCTGCCTGCGATCGGTGCTGATGAAGCCGGAACACGACGACTGGGCCCACGACATCATCGAAATCCTCAACGAACTGGGTGGTTCCTGATCAGCTGGCGATGCCCTTGGTCGCCGCGTAGCCCAGGTAGAAACAGATAAACGAACCGATCATCGTCGCCGCGAAGTAGCCGAAGCTGGCCATGACGCTGCCCTTCTGCAGCATCGTGTTCATCTCGAGCACCAGCGACGAGAGCGTCGTAAAGCTGCCGCAGAAGCCGACCGCGAACAGCAGTCGATACTGATCGGGGACGACGCCGGCCGAATTGAACCACTGGCTGTTGGCCACCAGGTAAGCCACGACACCCATGACCAGGCAGCCCAACAGGTTGGACATCAGCGTGCCCCACGGATAATTCGTGTCGCGTTGCAGCGCGAGGTTCAGCGCGAAGCGCGCGACGGCGCCCAGCGCACCGCCTGCCGCGACGAACAGGTAACCGAGGGCCAGGGTCTTCAAGCCGTCAGTCTCGCAAGCGTATCGACATACTCGCGCTCCAGGCGCTCGACCAGCTCGCGGACGCGGGGCACATCATCGATCGATCCGACACCCTGCCCCGCGCTCCAGATGTCCTTCCACGCCTTCGATTTCGACTCGGCCGCGAAGTTCATCGCCGCCTTGTCGCCCTCGGGGAGCTGATCCGGGTCGAGCCCGACCTTCCTGACGCTGTCTTTCAGGTAGCTGCCATACACACCCGAAAACAGCGATGTGTAGACGATGTCGTCCGCCGCGCTGTCCACGATCATCTGCTTGTAGGCATCGACGGCATGCGCTTCCCGCGTGGCGATGAAACGCGTCCCCGCATAGGCGAGATCGGCGCCCATCGCGCGGGCCGCCACGATGTCGCCGCCCGTGCTGATCGCACCGGACAGGATGAGCGTGCCGTCCCACTCCTTGCGTATCTCCTTAACGAGCGCGAACGGGCTCAGCCTCCCGGCGTGACCGCCGGCACCCGAGCAAACGGCGATGATCCCGTCGACGCCCTGCTCCATCGCCTTACGCGCGTGCCTCATGGTAATGACGTCGTGAAAGACCAGCCCCCCATAACTGTGCACCGCCTCGACGACTTCGCCGGGTGGCCGGAGGCTGGTAATGACAATCGGAACCTCGTGCTTGACGCAAGTCTCCATGTCCTCCGTCAGTCGCGTATTGCTCGCATGCACGATCTGGTTGACCGCGAACGGCGCGACAGGATCGTCCGGATACTTCGCCGCGTGACTTGCCAGTCGCGCCTTGATGTCCGTCAGCCATTCGTCAAGCAGAGACTGCGGCCTTGCGTTCAGAGCCGGAAAGGATCCGACGATACCGGAAGCGCATTGAGCCGCCACCAGGTCTGGCTGCGACACGATGAACATCGGCGCGCCGATCAGCGGTAACCGGAGTTTTCCTTCAAGTGATGCTGGGAGCGACATGGTTTGCCCTGGTTAAAAAAACCTATGCTAACAGCCGGTCGACCGACTCCGTTACCGTGCCTGTTTCTCGAGCATGAAACTCGCTTCGCAGTCGGCCACGACGCAACCGTCCTCGACGCGGGTTGCCTCACCCCGGAGCACAACCAGCCGACCCTTCTCTCGCTCGATCCAACCCTCCAGCGACAGCGTCTGTCCAACACGTACCGCGTCGCGATAGCGAATCTCACATCGCGCCGTGTGAGCCTTGCGACCCTGCCGATACAGAACATTCGCCGTCACATCATCGAGCGCGGAGTAGATGATGCCGCCGTGCACGGTATCTTCCCAGCCCACGTGATTCTCTGTCGGAGGGCGCAGTGCAGGCCTGCCCGTCAAACTCGAATTTGATCTTCAGGCCGATCGGGTTATCGACTCCACACGCGAAGCACATCGTCGCCGCTTCGACGGGTCGCGACAACTAGGGAACCTGCTGGTTGAGGATCAGGCTGACGCTGCTTCCCGGCGCCGCCTGGGCGGTACCGAACCAGTCGCCGCTCCTCGCCGACGGCTGGCCGGACAGCGACGCACGCGCGATGACCTCGACGGATTCAAGCGTGCTGATTACCCTGCCCGCGATCATCGCATCCGAATCCGTCATGACGATCGTGGTCGGGAGCTCGCTGAGCTGTCGACGCTGAACCGCGATTGGCGGCGCCGGCTGAGCCGGGTCGCGCGCGATAACGAAAACGACCGTGCTCGGCGGCAACGTCTGCTTGATCTCAGCCGGCATATCTACCGCAAGGCTCAATTCGCCCGGGGCGGGCGCGGGCGTCGACGCAGGCTCCGGCGCGGTGCTTGCCACCGGGGCGGCGCTCGCCGGCGGTCCTTCCATACCGCGCCATTCGGCAACCCGCTGCTCGATCAGTTGCCGGATCTCGGGGGGCGGCCCGGTTGACAGCAGCCTCTCCCGGCGGTCAGCCGCTTCCTCCAGGTTCCTGCGAGTGGCCGATGCAATACCGCCCCAGAACAGCGCGGATGCGTTGCCGGGCTCCAGCGCGAGCGCATTCTCAAACAGCTGGACGATGTCCGAGGTCAGCGACTGGCCCGACGCAGCGAGTTTCGATTCGCCGAGATCGACAAGCGTCTGCGCGACTCTGCCTTCTTCCAGCGTGACGGCCTCCTGGAACGCATCAGCGGCCTCCTGGAACTCGCCCAGGGCAAGGTAGGAACGGCCGAGCATCTTCCATCCGTCTACGTCACCGGGCTCCTTCTCGAGGCGCTCAGCGAGCGACGCCACCACGTCGACGACGTCCGGCACGGCATTGGGCGTATGCGACTTGAGTTCAGGGCTGCCGATGTCCTGATACAGCAGGAATGACGCCCCGACGACAAATACACCGGCCGCTGCGCCAAGATTCACGGCGCCGGGTCTGACCATCGGGCGAACGACGAACGCCGCGGCTACGAGAGCCATGACGAAAAATACGATCCAGAGAATCACGTGTTAGTCGGTTCCTGCAGGTCGTCTTCGATCGGCATGTTCATGCGACGTCGAATGATGTTCACAATCACACCGCCGCCGAGCAGCAACAACAATGCGGGTGCGATCCACAGCACCAGGGTCTTGCCGGACATGCGCGGCCGATACAACGCAAACTCACCGTACCGAGCGACCAGGAAATCGTAGATCTCGTCGTTGCTCTTGCCTTCTTCCAGCAGACGACGTATCTCGCGCCTCAAGTCGGATGCGAGAAACGCGTTGGAATCCTTTATCGACTGGTTCTGGCATTTGAGACAGCGGACTTCGGCCGTGATCTCCTCATACCGGGCCTGCATCTCAGGATCTTCGAACGCCTTGTCCGTATCGATCGCCAGGGCAATATAGGGGACAAACAACAGCAAGGCCAGCCATGAGTTTTTCATGAACCACCCCCGATCTTGGGCACGAAGTCACGCTCCCAAGCGGTCGCATCCAACGGTCCCAGGTGTTTGTGCAGCACGATACCGTCGGCGTTAACGAGAAAAGTCTCCGGCGCACCGTAGACGCCCCAGTCGATCCCGACTCGGCCATCCTGGTCGAACCCGGATGCCACGTAAGGATCGCCCAGCGCCTGCAACCACCTCAAGGCTTCGCTGCGCCCGTCCCGCCAGTTGATGCCGTAGATCGGAACGCTCTGGCTTCGCGACAGCTCCATCAGAAACTCGTGCTCTTGACGGCAACCGACACACCAGGTCGCCCAGACGTTTACCAGTGCGTACTGCCCTGCGTAGTCGCTGGAGCTGACGGTCTTCTCCGGGTCCTTGAGTGAAGGCAATGTGAAGTCCGGGGCCAGCTCGTCGATAAAGGGAGACGGCAGTTCACTCGGGTCTTTCGTCAACCCGACCATGAAGATCGGGATCAGAATGACGAAAGCTGCGAGCGGCAGCAGGAATCGGCTCATGCAGATACCTCGGAACCGACCGCTGGCGCCTTGGCCTTCGACCGCACCCGGGTTCGATAACGACGATCTGTCGCGGCTATCGCGCCACCCAGGGCCATAATGAACGAACCCAGCCAGATGAGTCGAATCAGCGGCTTGTACTGGACCCGTACGCTCCAGGCATCGTTACCCAGCGGGTCGCCCAGCGCGACGAACAGGTCGCGGTTCCACAGCGCCAGGATGCCCGCTTCGGTCATCGGACTGGTCTGCACGAGGTACTTACGCTTCTGCGGCCGCACTTCGCCGATATACTGGCCGTCACGACGAATCTCGACCACGCCCTCGATGGCCGAGTAGTTCGGTCCTTCGACGTCTCTGAGCTCGCGGAGCTCGTAGCTGTAGTGGCCCACGGTAATGGACTCGCCCGGGCTCAACGAACGATCGGTCTCAATCGAATACGCGAGAACGACCGCCACGCCCAGCGTGAACATGCCCACGCCGAAGTGCGCAACGTGCATTCCAAAGGCAGCGCGCGTCAGACCGGTAGCGCCCTCGGCGCGCCTCCAGGCTCGGTAGGGTTCAATGACCGACGCCGCTATGATCCAGACGCCCGCCGCGACACCGATACCGACCATCAGCCCGAAGCGTTCGTACAGGATTCCGGGCACAAAGATGCCGCAGACCAAGGCGATCAACGCTGCCCACTTCAGCTTACGGCTCAACACACCGTCCGGCGTATGACGCCAGGCCGTGTGCATGCCGACGCCGATCAGGAACGTGAGCGGGATCATCGGAATAGCGAAGGCCACCTCGAACCATGGCGCACCGACCGAGATCTTGCCGGCCTCGAACACTTCGACAACGAGCGGTGCGAGTGTGCCAATAAAGATCAGCGCAGCGGCGATCACGAGCAACACGTTATTCAGCAGCAGGAATGTCTCTCGTGAGTTCGCTTTAAACCCGGCCTGCGAGTCCAGCGACGGCGCACGCCACGCATAGAGCGTCAGCGCGCTCACGATGACGATGCCGAGGAACGCGAGGATGAAGAATCCACGGGCCGGATCGGTCGCGAACGCATGGACAGACACCAGGATGCCCGAGCGCACGAGGAAGGTGCCCAGAAGGCTCAGCGAGAAAGCGGCGATTGCCAGCAGCAGGGTCCAGCTCTTGAACAGCCCGCGCTTTTCGGTCACGGCGAGTGAATGAATCAGCGCCGTGCCGACGAGCCACGGCATAAACGACGCATTCTCGACGGGGTCCCAGAACCACCAGCCGCCCCAGCCGAGTTCGTAGTAGGCCCACCAGCTGCCCAGCGCGATGCCGATCGTCAGGAACAGCCAGGCCGACGTCGTCCACGGACGCGTCCAGCGCGCCCAGCGCTGGTCCAGGTCGCCGCTCAGCATCGCGGCGATGGCAAACGCGAAGGCAACCGAAAATCCGACGTAGCCGATGTAGAGCATCGGCGGATGAATGGCGAGCCCGGGATCCTGCAGCAGAGGGTTCAGATCCGCACCGTCTGGCGGTGCCGGGAATAACCGGTCAAACGGGTTCGACGTCAGCAGCGTAAACAGCAGGAAGCCGACAGACAGCAGGCCCAGCGTGCCCATGACTCGAGCCACGAAGCGATCCGGCAGGCTCTGGCTGAAGTGCCCAACCAGCACCGTCCAAACGGAGAGAATCAGGATCCACAACAGCAGCGAGCCTTCGTGTGCGCCCCAGACCGCCGAGACCTTGTACATCGTCGGAAGTGCGAGTTGCGAGTTGTTGGCGACATAGGCAACCGAGAAGTCGCTCTGCAGAAAGGCATAAACGAGGACGGCGAACGAGAAAGCGACGAAAACGAACTGCCCGTTGGCCGCCGTCTTGCCAATCGCCATCATGGCACTGTCGCCGCGGTGTGCGCCGACGAAAGGGAAAATGCTCTGGCACAGAGCCAGTGACAGCGCCAGGATCAGCGCGAAATGTCCAATCTCAGGGATCACGAGTAGTTGCACTCCTCGGTTCCACTCGCCGCCTGGCTCATCTTCTCATCGACGTGAGCGGCGAGCGATTCAGCCACTTCCGGAGCCATGTAGTTCTCGTCGTGCTTCGCCAGGATCTTGTTGGCGACAAAGATGCCGGATGCGTCGTCGATCTTGCCGTGTGCCACGACGCCCTGCCCCTCGCGAAACAGGTCCGGCAGTACGCCGGTGTAGCTGACGGGCATCTCGCAGCGCATGTCGGTCACGCGGAAGCTGACCTCCAGCGATTCCTCGACACGTTCGATGCTGCCGTCGACCACCAGGCCGCCAATGCGGAAATTCCTGTCGGCCGGATACTCGCCGGCGATCACGTCCGTCACCGTGATGAAGAACATCATGTTGTCCTGAAAGGCCCTGAGTGTCAGAGCCGTCGCTATAGCCAGACCGACCGCTGCCAGCCCCACGGCCAGCATTCTCTGCTGTCTTGGTTTCATTTTCGTCCTTCCATGGCTCTCAAACGAATCTCAATTTCGCGCTCCATTATCTTATGCCGCTGCCGCGCTCGCCATTCGATTAATCCGACAACGAAAGCGGTCAAACCGAAACATGACCAGACATAAGGACCGTACTCCCCCATGCTCAGCATTTCCATCATGCCGGCTGACCTCCGAGCGCAAGCTCTTTAACCCAGCGTTTACGTCGCTCTCGAAACAATACCTCGGTTCGTACGCGCCGCAATAGCATACTGCCGAAAATGAGCGAAAAGCCGAAGATATTTGCGAGTAGCGGGTACAGCATGCCTGCGTCGATCGCCGGGCCTCCTTCGGCCAGCAGTGTCTTGCCCTGATGCAGGGAGGTCCACCATACAACCGAGAAGTGAATGATCGGCACATTGATTGCGCCAACCATCGCCAGCACCGCGCTCGCTTTGTCAGCTTTGGCCGTGTCACTGATCGAAGAACGCAGCGCCATGTAGCCGAAATACAGAAACAGCAGAATCAGTTCCGACGTCAGCCTTGGATCGCCCCACTCCCACCAGGTTCCCCACATCGGCCGCCCCCAGATCGAGCCCGTCGCCAGCGCCAGGAACGTGAACGCCGCGCCAATCGGTGCGGCAGCCGCCGCCACCGCGTGAGCCAGCTTCATCCGCCAGATCAGGCCGATGCCCGCCGATATCGCCATGATCATGTAGGCCATCATCGACAGGTAGGCAGACGGTACGTGGACGTAGATGATGCGAAACGCATCCTTCTGCTGGTAATCCTCGGGCGCGACGAACAGCCCGTTATAGGTACCCCAGGCTACGAGCAGGTAGCCGGGAATAGCGATCCACGGCAACAGGATCGCCGAGATGCGGTAGAAGTGCGGCGGAGATGCCAGCTTGTGAAAAAACGTCCAGATTGTGTTCCACATAGGTCTAGGTCGAACTCTACTCGTTGCTGATTCGAAGAGCGGCGGCCGTTGCGAAGGGTGCCAGGGTCAGAGCGCCCACGGCATACGCCGCCAGGAAAAAGATGCCGGCCGAGTAAACCTCGTTTCCCGCTGCGAGGGCTACCGTCCGCGCACCGAAGATTAGCAGAGGCATAGACAGGGGCAAGACGAGCAGACTCAACAGAGCGGTGCCCCGATGGATCCCGACGGTCAGGGCGGCACCGATCGCCCCCAGAAGGCTGAGACTGATCGTGCCCAGAAGCAGTGTCATCATCATGACGACGATGACTTCGTTCGGCAGCCGGTATGTGACGGCCACAATTGGCGCAACGATCACCAGCGGCAGCCCCGTCACCAGCCAGTGCGCCAGTGTCTTGCCAAGGCCAATGACGGGCAATGGCTGTCCGCTGAGCAGCAGCTGCTCGAGACTGCCGTCCTCATAATCGCTCATGAACAGGCTGTTTAGCGATAGCAGCATCGCCAGCAGCGCCGCCACCCAGGTCACGCCGGGGCCAATTTCCTTGAGTGTCTCGTTGTCGGGTCCAATCGCCAGCGGAAACAACGTACTGACCATCAGGAAGAACACCAGCGGATTCAACATATCGCCGGGCCGGCGCAGCGACAGGAGCAGTTCCCGCTGCGTCGTGGCGACGAAAGCGGTGATCATCCCGGGCATCGACGGACTCGCTTCGCTCACTGGATCACCAGTTCATCGACTGGAACGCTCAGGCTGAGCGCCTGGTGGGTCGCGATGATAGCCATGCCACCCCTCGTCAGGTGGGTGCCGAGCGTCGCTTCCACGAACTCACGACCTGCCACGTCGAGGTTCGTAAACGGCTCATCCATCAGCCACAGCGGCACATCCGCGATCAGCATTCTCGCGAGCGCCGCACGGCGCTGCTGTCCCGCGGACAACTGCCGCATCGGGAGTTCCATCTGCTTTTCGAGGCCAACCGAGCACAATACGTCCCTCGGGCTCGCGTCTCGCTGCGGTCGGAGCATCGCGTCGAATTTCAGGTTCTCGAGCGGCGTCAGGTCCTGCTTGAAACCCGTTCGATGCCCGTACCAGACGAACTGCGAACGAAACTGCTGCGGGTCTTCAAGCACCGGGCGACCGTCCCACTTGATCGTGCCCTCTTCCAGGTCAATAAGGCCCGCTAAAGCTCTGAGCAAACTGGTCTTTCCGCTGCCGTTTGCGCCTTTCAGCGCAAGGACGGCACCGTGCGCCAGCGCAAAGCCAATGCCCGCGAAGAGGCAACGCTCTCCCCGAAACAAAGTCAGGTCTGCAGCTTCAAGCTTATGATTCAAAGGTTTAGAGGATCCGGGATTCGGTTTGAGTAAGGAATGTTCGCATTTTAGTCATTGATAAACAATTAGTTAACTAGCTTTATTAAAGTTAACTATTATTAAAATGTTCCGAATCCTTGTTTCTTCGAATCAAGATGGGCAGTAGTTTACAAGCCGGCCCTAACCTATCTATATTGGATGGCCGGCTGCGGGGATACATTCTAGCCGGTAAAGAATAACTACTAAAACGATTCAAAATCGACTACCGAGTTCAACTTTATGGACCTTGCTGCGGCTGGCCTGTCTGAGCAACCTTTCCGGACTCACGGACGCCCGCTGGTAACCGTCAAGTATGCGTCTTTCAGGGCTGCGTACGACGCACTGACCGACATGCTCGAGTGTCGGCACGGACTGGTGCTGCTCCAGGGCCCACCGCTATCGGGCAAGACAACCATCTCCAAGGATTTCGCGGATTCGCTGACCGGCGAATGCGCGGTAGCCGTCATCGACGGTCGTGGCCTCAACACCTCGAGCCTGCTGAGCGCCATGCTGAGGCAATACGGCTACGAAATCGACAGCGACTCCACCAGCGAGCTGCTCGCGATGGTCAAGGTTTTTTGCCTGCAGCAGACCGCCTCGCACAAACCACCGGTCTTGCTGCTCGAAAATGTCCACGACCTGAATCCGAGCGCGCTGCGCGCGCTGTGCGAGCTGGCTGAGCTCAACGTCCGCCAGTTCAGTGCGCTGAAAATGGTGCTCATGAGTAACCGCTCCTTGAGAGCGATGATCGAGGCGCCGGCGATGGCCTGCATCGCGAAGCGCATCAGCAAGGACGTGCATATCCGGCCGATGTCTTCTGAGGACGCCCGGACCTACATTCACTCGAAGCTTCACGCGGCAGGGTCGCAGGATCCGGATCAAGTGTTTCCGAGCGCGATCTGCACTGAACTCTGGCAGTCGTCCGGTGGCTGGCCGGGCATTCTGGACCGGGTCGCCCTGCTCGCGCTGGCGAAAACAGAGTCGCTGCCGGTTTCAGTCACGTCAGTCGAGCGGCCGTCGCTACCGACCGGCACCTGGGAAGACAAATCACCGGACGCGGCGCCCGAGCAAGGCGAACAATCGCGTATGCCGAAGCTGGTTGTCTCCTGCCAGGGCCAGATGTTGAGCGAGATAGACTTCGACAGGAGTCGGGTCCTGATCGGCCGCTCCGATCACAACGACATCTCGATCAACAGCAAATTCATCAGCCGCCACCACCTGCTCCTGGTCCGTCACGGCAAGACGACGTTCATGATGGACCTGAACTCGACCAATGGGACTTACGTGAACTCCCGCCGGGTGTCCAACCACGTACTGATTGACGGGGACATCCTCAGCGTCGGCAACCACCGCATCAAGTTTGTCGACCCGCATGCAACGACGCGCGGCATCGTCGAGGGCGTGGATTTCGCGGACACGGCGATCATGAAGACGCTCGAGGATATGCGTTCACTGCTCGCTCAGGAAAACACCGAGATGCTTCCCGCAGCGAGCAGCGAGAACCTGCCGACCTACGTTCCCTAGCCCTTTCAACAGGCCCTAGTCTTCCCGGCCGTACAGGTTCTCCTTGAAGTGCCTGCGGCACATCGAGACATAGCGGTCATTGCCGCCGATCTGGATCTGCGAGCCCTCGCGAATTGGCGTGCCGTGCTCATCGGTACGAATAACCATCGTCGCCTTCGAGCCGCAATGACAAATCGCCTTAAGCTCTTTCAGATTGTCCGCCCAGGCCAGCAGGTACTTGCTGCCCTCGAACGGCTCGCCCTGAAAATCCGTTCTGAGGCCATAAGCGAGGACGGGAATATTCAATACATCGGCGACGTCGCCAAGCTGGAAGACCTGGTCTTTTGACAGGAACTGCGCCTCGTCGATGAGGACACAGTGCAGTGGCCGTGTGGTCCTGCACTCGTCAACGATGCGCAAGAGATCGTCTTCCGGCCTGAACGTTGTCGCATCCGCTTCAAGACCGATTCGCGACGTCACCCGGCCAACGCCATAGCGGTTGTCCAGCTCCGGAGCGAGGACCAGCGTATCCATGCCGCGCTCCTTGTAGTTGTAGCTTGATTGCAGCAAGGACGTCGATTTGCCGGCGTTCATGGAGGAGTAGTAGAAGTACAGCTTGGCCATGGAACAATTTGACTCCGGTGCGCGTGCACCTGGGAATAAGAGAGTCAGGATTGTGTCACCGGGCGCGCGAAGTTGCACCCCGGGCTTGGGCTATCGCGACAGGTAGCGCGTGATCAATCGGCGACGAGCTTCGGACTGCTTGCCGCGCTCGGGAAGCGAAGCTTCAATGCACGAAGGACAGAGGTTTTTGATAGTGTGTCGCTCGGAGATCAGCTGCGGGACCGGCGTCACTTTTCCCGACCGGAAACACCGGCTGCAGATCACGAGATCACTGATCGCGCTGACCAGACGGTAATCAACATCGGCGGTTTGCATGACACGTTCCTCCAGCGTTCGGAGCCAGTATCAGCAGCAAAGCAAGCACTTTCCATAATCTCGCCGGTCGGGGCGCCAAAAGTGTTAACCAGTCGACGTTTCACCCTGCCCTGGCGCACAGTTTTAGCCAATTAAAAAGGCCGGCGCCCGAAGGCGCCGGCCTGTCATAGTCATGAAAACCTGACGAATCAGAAGTTATACGATGCCTGCAGTGACACCGTTCGGCCCTGTCCGAAGAATGAGTAATTGGACTTCACACCGAAGCTGCTCCCGGCCAGTGGCGTATCGCCACCAAAGAACAGCACCTGCTCGTCCGACAGGTTCTTGCCCAGAACCGCGACCTCCCAGGAGTCGGTACGCAGCGCTACACGCAGGTCTGTCTTCGTGTAGGCATCCTGCACGAGCGCCGGATCATAGGTCGCACTAGCGTCGTACTTGCCCGTGTGGAACATATCGAGACGGATACCGAGATCCATCGAATTACTCAACGGATATTCAAAATCGAAGGTCAGGTTGCCCTGGACATCCGACAGCATCTGGTTTGAGTTGCCGGTGTAGTCGCAGAGCTCGCGTGTGCCGTCGTTATCGATATCGACGTTTGGCGTCTGACCGAAATAACACTGGCCGTTTCGGAAATCTACGAACTCGAAGTCAGTGAAAGCGATGCCACCACTTATCGTCAGGTACTCGCCGGCCGCTACACGACCGTCGAATTCGATGCCGTTGATGGATGCCTCTGCAGCGTTACCAACGTTGAAGCCGAGGACACCGTCAAAGATCGAAATCTGAAGCTCTTCGTAACTGGTCGCGAAGAGCGCCACGTTGAGTTCCGCACGGCCATCCGCGAGCACGAGCTTCGTGCCCAGCTCAAAGCTTGAAGCTTCCTCGTCATCGAACTCGAAGGAGTCTTCCATTGTCCGGTAGAAAGACCGGTTGTTCGCGCGGAAGTCGTAGCTGCCGCTCTTGAAGCCGCTGGCCCAGCTCGCGTAGACCATCGCGTCGTCTGAAAGATCCCAGATACCCTTGATCTCCGGCGAAAACTTTGTCGTCGATCGACTGCCGGACACCGGCAGCTCGCCGAGCAGGCCGATCAGTGCCGCACCCGTCGGCCCGAGCGCTGAAAGATTGGTGGACGTGATACCAAAAATCGCCGGATTTGCGTAAACGAGCGGAGCGGCGACCTGAGGAGCCGGCAGTGGCGCGCCGCCGAGCGCTTCGATCGTCAGCGTGCGGCTGCCGTCACGCTGATCGTCGGTGACGCGACCACCAAGCTGTAACGTAAATCCCTCGGTGACGTGCAAGCTCATCTGGGCAAACGCCGAGATGATGTCGTTGTCAACCGATGCGATCCGAGCAGCCTGTGTATTTGCGATAAGCGATCCTGCGCCCGGCGAACGTGCGTTGACCGCCGGCACGAGAACCGAGTTTGCTGGAACCAGGATCTGGTCATTAAAGTCATGCTCGCTGGTTTGGAAATACAAGCCGACGATGTAGTCGACCTTATCCCCCAGCGGCGATGTAAGGCGAATCTCCTGGCTGAACTGCTCGTACTTCTCCTGCAGCGCCGCCTTGAAGACGTTCGCACCGGTGAAGTCGCAGTCGCAAAGCTCGTCATACTCGAAATCGGTGAACGCCGTGATCGACTGCAGCGTGTGCTCTCCGAGCGTCCAGTCGAGTGTCAGAACCGCGCTGGTCGAGTCATTGAAGCTGAAATCGCCGTTCGACGAACGCACGTAGTCCTGCGTGACGTTGCCGACGCTGGGGTCTGCACCAAAGCCGATCTGCAGGATCTGGTTGTACTGCAGGCCGGTAAATGGGCCGGCCGTCGCGGGCTGCTCGTTGATAATCTCGATCTGACGGCCGTAGACGTCGAACTCACTGCTTTCGAGTTTCAGCGTCGCTGTGAGGTCGTCAGTGACGTCCATTACAAGCGTGCCGCGTATCGTGAGGTCGTCTCGCGCCGGCTCGTCCGAGTTCGTGGTTGCGTTCTCGACGTAGCCAAGCGCGTCTCTATAGCGGACCGCAACACGGCCGCGCACACGATCTGAGAACGGTCCCGAGAGCACGCCTTCGACAATCGTTTCGTCGTCTTCGAACTCCTGACTGACGAGGACCCGCCCTTCAAACTGGTCGGTCGGCTTTGCGGTCGAAATGTTCAAAGCCCCGGCGACCGAGTTCTTTCCGAACAGGATCGACTGGGGTCCGCGCAGCACTTCGACGCGTTCGAGGTCGAGAAACGGCGAGCGGAACATCTGTGCCCGGCCGAAGGACACACCGTCGATATAGGTGCCGACGGACTGCTCAAACGCCTGGTTAATGCCGGAGCCGATGCCGCGGATGAACACATTCGTCGAGATGCCGGTTTCGGTCACGTTGAAATTCGGCACGAGGAACTGCAGGTCCTCGGCCTTCTGAACGGCGGTCTCGATCAGTGCGTCGCCGGCAACGGCAGATACCGAGACCGGGACATCGCTGAGTCCCTGCTCTCGATAAGCTGCGGTGACAACGATCTCTTCGAGCGAACGGCGATCACTCTTGCCATCCTGCTGCGCTAAGGCCGGAACCGTAAGAATGACCAATGCGAGCGTCAGAGCGCTCGTGGATAGAAGCTTCATAATTTCCCCCTAAATTACGTAGCGCCGGCGTTTTTTTGCCGACTGCTCCACAGTCTAACGCTAGTTTCAGGGAAATTTGACCTTTTTTGCCCTCGATGCGTTCGTTTTCGGCGAATTTGAGCGCAATTTGACTCTGAGGATCGTCGCAGAACTGCCGGGAAGAGCGATCGGGAAAAGAAATTCCGGGTGTCGCTCGAGTGAAGACTCGAAATACGATTGAGCTGGTGCCCGGGAAGGGACTCGAACCCTTACACCCTTTCGGATAGCGGATTTTAAGTCCGCTGCGTCTACCAATTCCGCCACCCGGGCAAGTTCCGCGCATTATAGGGCAGGTTCAGCCGCTTGCCAGCGCTGAATTTATGTAAAGGATTCGTCCCCTTAACCGATAAGACCCTCTGGAGAAGACTCTTTTTCGCGAGGACCCGGTGGCTTTAATCGACTGCTACGAATGTCATCAGCAGGTATCGACCAAGGCATTCGCGTGCCCGCATTGCGGAGCGCCGGCCGAGAACGTGCTGTCCGGAGAAGCGCTCCCTGCGTTCGCACCGCCACCGCCCCAGGACTACGCACCGGCCGGGCCAGCCGTTGAGTGGCCCGGGCACAAGGTGCATGCAGCAACCTTCGCGGCGCGTTCCTACTTTACGATCGGGGGCCTGATTGCGGCCCCGATTACGCCCTTCCACGGCATGGATGCGTTGATGGTCTATCTCGCGCAGTACCTGCTGCTGGGACTGGGCGTCGCTCTGCTCGCCTATGCCTACACGGCCAAGCCTCGTGACAAAAGTGTAGAGACCGTGATGGTCGTCGGCTGGGTCTACGTGCTGATCGTCGGCTCGGCTATCGTTACCGCGAATATCGTCAGATTCTTGTAGCGACCTGAACCCCTTCCTAGACGGGAGGCTCGACTCCCGAATCTCGTCGTCCCCTTCACCGCTGCTGCGTCACCAACGCTGCTCGGACATTCCTCGGCGGGCAATCACCGAACGTGCGGCTTGCAGAGCGTTTCGGCGATTTACATTGTTCGCACCAGCACTCAAAATTGGGCCTCAGGGAACAAAAAGAAGACTCATTGGGCACCTCACCAATAAAGAGATCCGGCACAACGAACTGCCCTTCTGCCTATCTAACGTCAGGGACCGCTGATGGATGAGCGGGTGCTCAAGCGTCGCATCCAGATCGCCGTGTCCGTGTCTATTGCGGCCGTACTGTTGTTGGTCATCCAGTTCGGCAGGCCGTCACCCAGCGGGCTATGGATGTCTACGCTGTACGAGTCCATGCATGTGCTTCTGTTCGGCCTGATCGCATTGTGCGTCGTCGTCGCAACGCCGCATCACTGGAAGCGAAGAAGACGGCTTGCCTTCATGATCGGGGCGGTGTTTGCGCTCAGCCTGCTCAGCGAGGCCGCACAGATACCGCTTGATCGAGACGCGTCGCTGGACGACCTCATCGCCGACTGGTTGGGCGCCGCGGGGTTCGCGTCAATCGCGATAGCGTTTGCGAAGAGCTTCCGGATGTCCGGCGCGGCCCGCACGGCACTGGTGGCGGGCGGCATCGCGGTGCTCGCATGGGCCCTGCTGCCGCTTGCGAAGGTCTCAGCCGCCTATATCGAGAGAAACCAGGCCGTGCCGGAGCTCGTCGTGTTCGATGCCCGATACAACAGTACCTTCATGCGGACGCAGAATGTGACGCTGACGAAACAGTCTCGTGGCAGCGCGGGCGGAGTATCGGCGCACGTACGACTGGAGGACGGGCCCTGGCCCGGCGTCATTCTGCGTGACCTTTACCCCGATTGGACCGATTACGAAGCGCTGGTCATCGAACTGCAGAACCCGGAGGCCATCCTGCTGAACCTGAATGTTCGCGTCGATGACGATGAGCACCGTTTCGGGGAGCAGCGTTACAGCGACCGTTACAACCTGCGGTTCGAGCTTGAGCCGGGCACGAAAATGCTTCGTATCCCGATCTCCGATATCGCAGACGGGCCGGCCACCCGAAAAATGGACGTATCATCCATCGACGGGGTAATCATCTTCGGTGTTCGGAAGGATGCGGGACGGACGTTCCTGATACACAGCATCCGCCTGGAGTAGCCGGCGAACTCTCAGTCGGTACCGAATCGGTTCCGCCTAGTCGCCGAGATCGAAGTTTGCCCTCAAATAGACCGTAACCGCGTCCTCGACGAGACTGCGCAACGTCGTCTCAACAGTCTCTTTCTTGCCCATGCCGATAGTCCCGAAGTCGAAGTCATAGGCAATCGGGATGCCGTCCTCGGTAATGCTCGAGAAGTTCACCGAGATCACGAAGACGGGATTCGTCTTGGCGGGTTTCAGGCAATACACCGTAACGTCGAGGAACAGGTCCTTCTCAGCGCCGAGGCCCACCGGCTTCACCCGGCTCCGGACGAGAACGCCTTCGACAAGCTCCGTCGTTTCTTCGAGGGTGATGGGACAGTATTCGTCCGAATAGACGAATACTGCCAGCTCGTCGGGGTTGTCCTTCTCCAGGACGGTGGCCAGCCACTCCGGAACCTCGGCGTTCGCCGGGTGGCCGATAAGCAGCATGGCCAATGCGAGTATGCCCTTCTTCATTGGTCGTCCACGGTCAATGTGCCTGCAACGAATTATTTCATGCCCCCGGGAACTCCAACAACAGGACTTTCCACAATACAAGAGCGGCCGACCCCAACGTTGAGATCAGCCGCCAGTCAATGCGAAAACCTGTTGTTCTACTGCGACGCGCTTCGGTTCAACGAGTTCGTGTCCAGGATCACATCGAAGCCCTGCATGTTCGCAGGGATAACCACGACACTGCCTTCGTTCTCTGCGAACTCGTGCAGCGCCTTATTGATCTCGTGCTGCAGGTACTCAGCCGTGAGGCTCTTGTTGATGATGCTGTTCGCCTCGGCAATACCCTTGGCGCGTTCGATCTCGATCTCGGCATCTTTCTTCGCGATTTCGACCTGGACCTGTTTCGCCTCGAGCCGCTTCTCGGCCTCGACCGCCTCGCGAATGGCCGCCTCGATGCTCGGGTCCGTGTTCAACGCACGAACGACGATACGCGTGATGTAGATGTCGCCGGAATCTGACTGGCTCAAGCGCCCTTGCAGCTCCTCGAGAACCTCGTTTTGCAGCAACTCGCGCTGTTTATGCAACTGGAGGCTGTCGATCTCCGAGACCTTCTCGTAAATCGCGGCTCGCGCTTCGCGGAACACCAGGCCGTAGGCCGGCAACCACACGCCATCGGAGCCGCGAACGGCCGATGCCGCGTACTTCACAAGCAGCTCAGAAACTCTGTCGGGCGGAACCCGATAAAAGACGGAGACGTCGAGATCGCGGAGCGACAGGTTATCAGCGGCCTTCGGCTTCAGGTCATCGATATCGATGGCGATTTCCTTGGCGCTGAACTCCTGCTTGCTCGTCAAGAGCGGCGCTTTGAAATTCAAACCTTGCAGCTGCTCCGTATGGTTAACCTTGCCCAGCGTTCGCTCGACGGCCACGTTGCCGCTCTCCACGGTGTACGCCGCGGAATACAGCAGGAACATGGCGAGGAATGCCGGAAACACGTACCCAAGAAAGCTGAATCGCTTCATTTGACTCTCCCTTATTGCGTAGCCCAAACGCGTTACTAGAAAGAGATATAGGGACGAATTTGCGTTTTTGCAGGTCCCGCGGGCGGAAAAACCCGCGTATCAGTCGATGCCGAGTCTCTCGTGCATGATCGGACTCGTCGTCGTGTACTGGACGTGCACCTTCTTGTCAGGCTCGACGCGCGCCTTGATCGCGAAGGCCGCGAGCGCCGCTTCGTGGAATCCACAGAGGATCAGCTTTTTCTTGCCGGGGTAGTAGTTGATATCGCCGACGGCGTAGATGCCGGGCTCGGACGTCTCGAATTTCTCGGTGTCGACATTGATGGTCTTGCGATTGATGTCGAGACCCCAGTCCGCTATCGGACCGAGCTTCGGCGCAAGTCCGAAGAACACGAGCACATGGTCGACGTCGACCTCGACGGCCTCGCCCTCCTTTGGCTGAATCGTGATCGAAGACACCTCGCCGTTCTCACCGGCGATGGCTGACGCCTTCGCGCTCGTGATCTCATCCATCACACCGTCCGCGACCAGCTTCTTCATCTTCGCGACCGAGTCATCCACGGCGCGATACTCGTCACGACGATGCACGAGCGTGATCTTCTCGGCGACATCGGCAAGCTCGATCACCCAGTCCAGCGCCGAGTCACCACCGCCAAGGATGGCGAGCTTCTTGCCACGAAACTGTTCGGGATCCCGCACGCGATAGTGCAGGGTCTTGCCCGCGTAATCCTCGGCGCCTTTCACATGCAGCGGCCGCGGCTGGAATGAGCCTACACCGGCGGCAATGACAACGGCCTTCGCTGTGAACTGCGTGCCCTTGCTCGTCTCGACCAGGAACGTGTCGTCATCATTGCGCTTTAGCGTCTGCACTTCCTGCCCTAGATGAAAGCCAGGCTCAAACGGCTCGATCTGTTTCATCAGCGAAGTCGTCAACCCCTCACCGGTGCAAACGGGAATACCGGGAATGTCATAGATCGGCTTGTCCGGATACAACTCCGAACACTGCCCACCCGGCTGCCGGATAGAGTCAACAACCTCAGCCTTGAGTCCAAGCAACCCAAGCTCGAAAACCTGGAAAAGGCCACAAGGCCCGGCACCAACAATAACAACGTCTGTATGAATCACGGAGTCCCTCCTTGGAACGAGAATCTATCGCAGTTCAGCCACGGATACAGCAACTGGCGCCACGACTTTTGTCGGCGGAGCGATAATTCATGCGATTAGTATCCCAGCCAAAACAACTATCCCGATCCGCGGTGATTGGCAATGGTACGTGAACAGGTCTCCCGTGCCAGACCGGCTCGAAACCACAAATCGGCAGCCCGGCCAGCGGACCAGTCGTTCCCGGGCATCTATTCGCTACTGCATAAATGCGACCAGCCAGACGATTCCGCCGAAGACCGTCAAGTAGAACAGTGTCGGCAAAATCAAGAACCAAAACCTCGCCTTCCACACCCCAAGCTCGAAAGCCGTTGTCGCTCCGATGTAGCTCACCACGACCGACCAGAACGGAAAAACCAAGAAAAGCACGTCTAGCGCACTGTCCGCCATGAAATGCTGGTAATAGTTGTCGAATGAAAATGCCGCGACAATGGCAATGATGACGGTCGGAAACGAGACCACCAATGTCGAGTAGATATTCACGTTCCGGGCGAGCCCACCGTCGATGTCTCTCGCGCCCGCCAGCCAAAGTCGGAATTTGTAGATCAGTCCTGCGATGTAGTAGGTCAGCGCGCCGCCAACTATACCCCCCGCAACGGCTGCGACCCAGAAGTAGGCCCACGATCCTTCGGCTATCCTCAAAATAGCCTCATTCACACCGGAGCCGAGATTGAACTCGGCCCGGATCAGGCGTGAATCAATCCGATCAATGAAGTTGCCGATACCCACCACCAGGATGACCGGCAACAGTATAGATACGCTGCTGATGTTGATCTTGCCACTGAAAAACTGTGCCGGCCTGCTGAACAGATCGACAAAATCAATCAGCTTCACGGGTTTGACATCGGACTGAGGCTTGGGTGGCGTTTGCGACGTAGTCTCGGCTACGGTCTTATTCATGCGTATCCCCTTGTTTTTTCAACCGCCGTGAGTATGAATATATAGAAACCAATAATAATTTGAAGGCGGGGAATCATTGAACGAGCTCGATGGCATGCACCCGGAACCTGATGAATCCATTCATCTCGCGGCACCGCTCGCAGTATGGAAGCTGTTTCTTCTGCTACTGCTTACGCTGGGTACTTATTACTTTGTCTGGTTGTACCGAATCTCATCGGATTTGAAGGCAAAGGGACTGCTGACCGGCGACCCGAGAGCCTGGGCGCTTTCGCCTCTGCTCGGTCCTGCGATGGCGCTGCCTGCCCATCGTCTCGCGACACGTCTAGAGGAGTGGCGCGCATCGGAGTCGCGTGAGTTTGGTCATTTCTCCGATCCGACCTTTGTGACCGTCTTGTCGATCGTGGCCTACTTACTGCTACTCATTGAATTTCTGGCCAACGGCGACCTTGCTTCCGGACTGGTCTTGTCTTTCCTTGCGCAAACTACGATCGCACTGATCCTGCAGGGGCAGCTCAATATCAACAAGGGGCGTTCCTACGAATTCCACACGCCGGCGTGGCGATTGGAGCGGTTTCAGTTAGGAATGGCTGGTGTTGGCAGCCTGCTCGCTGTGCCGTTCTACTTTTTTTACCTCGGCTCAGCTGTATTTTTTGGTGGTAATTCAATCAGTCCAGGTACTGTTGTCTTCAGCGACGACGAACGCGTTGGCATTCGCATTAGTGACAAGGGCTGGTCGCGGGTCGATGCAGACGATATGCAGGAGTTTTCGGAAATCGAACTGGCCGGTCCAACTTCCGACACCTGGGCTGTCGTTTATGACGTTAGTAATTCGACACTGAATGACACGCTCCTGAATCGCCAGTCCATGATCGAAGACGATCTTCAGTCGCCGTCCTGTCGACAATCAAAGATGCTGCAAGAGGACGGCTGGCTGGTGATTGGTCAAATGACTTGTGAGGGTCGAAGCCCGTTCACCGGTAATTACCTTTTTGAGTCGCGAGTAGTGCGAGACGAGAACGCAATCTATGAAATCGTGGTACACACACAAACGACATCGAAAGACGAACTTGCGGAACTCAGCCGGTTGGTTAGGACTCTTGCGGATAGTCTGGAGGTCTACAGCCTGTGAAAAAGCTGATTCTTCCTTTTGCTGGACTGATATTGGTGACCTCATTGGCCTACAGCGCGGAGTCGATCGAGCTGGAAAAAGGTGTTATCTGGGGTGCCGAAGCACAGCAGCCAGATCTTGATCTCATCGCCCGCATCGCCGCGATGCCGCCCCCTGCAGGCGACAATCAGTTGGATGTCATCTATCGACGCGTAGACTACCGAATCAGTAAGGGCTCCGTTGAACGGACTCGTTTGCGTGCGTTTCGCTACAACAAAGAGGATGCGTTGCAGGATTACGGCACGTTGAACTCGTCTTTTGATGCGAGCCATCAATCGATCGACATACAAACTGCGCTCGTCGTGAATTCGGACGGGACTCCGATTCTGGTCGATCCGAAGACCGTCCAAGTCGTGTCGGACAACAGCTTCAATGTCTTTTCCGACCGTCGTATCGTTGCGCTCCCCATGGCGGGGCTTGATGTGGGGTCCATCGCCATTGTCGAAGAAGTAATTACGACAGACCGCGACAAGAGCATTGCGCCGTGGAGTGCAATCGTATTTGAGCAGAATTCCATACCCCAGGGGCGATTTGAGATTACGATGAGCTGGGACTCTGACGATCTAAAGCCCAACTGGCGTACTGAACTAGAAGGTATGCAGTGTGAAGAGCGCAGCGACCGTAGTCTCAAGTGCTTTGCAGAAAATGTGGAGCCCTATCCATTAGGCGAAAACGCCGAACTCGATGACGTGATTCCTCAGTTCGTTGCTTCGGAAAGCGACACCTGGCAGGAGATCAGCGATTGGTATGACACAGTTTTCCAGACAGCACTTTCTGGTTCGCCTGCAGTCAGGGAAAAAGCTCGAAGTCTTGCCGACGGCCTCGAGGGCGAGCGCGCAGTACTAAAGGCAGTTCATGAGTTTGTTACACGCGATGTCCGCTACGTAGGACTGGAGCATGGCGTCTCAGCTTATCGCCCTCATTCAACCGACCTTACCCTTGAGCGTCGCTACGGCGACTGCAAGGACAAGGCAGCACTCATGATTGACCTCCTGGACGAACTCGGAATCGAGATGTCGCCGGTACTTGTCTCTACCACGCGTCGGAATCCACAGAAGCCGTCGCTGCCGTCCGTAAAGTTCTTTGACCATCTGATCGTCTGTGGGCATCTTAGCGATGGCTCGTACCATTGCCTGGACGGAACCGATCCGTATTCCGGAGTCGATCAACTTGCATCCTATTCACAGGGTCGAGTGGCGATGACCATAGCACCGACAGCATCGTTGGAGCAGCTGCCGGAAGAGCGGTTCACCTATCGAGCGGTCGAACGCCTCTACCTCACGCTCAACGACGAGGGAGAGTTGGTCGAGGTTGGGCAGATTGATTATCTTGGTGCTTACGGCGCGATCGTCCGCGGCATTCTCACTTCGATGAATCAGGATGAGCGTAACCACTGGGCGCTGAACGACTATCACAACACGGTCAGCGACCAAGTGGTTCCCGATTTCAAGTTCAAAGGGATCGACACGCCGAACACGGATCTCTCGATTGGTTGGGAGACAACCTACGACGATATGGCGAATGTCGGGGACTCGCTGTATTACCACGAAGATGCTGCTTGGCTGGATCAGAGCGTCGGATATCTTGGCTCAGAAAACGAGGTCTACGATTACCGTCTGCCCGGACTCAGATTCGAATCAATGGTGACCGTGTCGATCGGAGATGCCTGGAGAGTTAAGCAATTGACGCCCGATATCGATTTCACATCACGTTTCGGAAAGCTCACTCGCGTCGTGCGTAAAGACGAAAATGGAATGATCATCGACACCTTATTCGAAGCACCGAAACAAGTGCTTTCTATCGAAGAGCTCGAAGAACTTAGCCGGTTCCTGGAGATCGTTCGTTCTGAAAATAGCTGGCGTATAACCGGTGAACCGATAGAGCAGTAAACAGCCCTTCCAGCCGGCAAAAGCCCTCCCTCAACGGGGGCCTTCTGATGTCTGGAGGCTAGGGTCGGAATCGAACCTCGCTGGGACGCGTACCTGAATCCCAGATCACGTCACAAACCAAACCGACAGTAGGTTGACCACAAGATTAGGACTAACACCGTGATTTCGGGGCTGCTACCCGAAAACAATCAGGCCACCCTAGCCACGATTCCGACCTCTCCAAATGAAAAAGCCCCCTCAACGGGGGCCTTCTGATGTCTGGAAGCTAGGGTCGGAATCGAACCTCGCTGGGACGCGTACCTGAATCCCAGATCACGTCACAAAC
>JAAUXY010094997.1_pt1 | contig 30413 bp, 22 predicted proteins | sample 7278121 | NCBI WGS metagenome assembly JAAUXY01 (sample SAMN14350117, study PRJNA611818) | marine sediment metagenome | isolation source: surface marine sediment (1.8m) | place: French Polynesia: Moorea | collected 2018-08
ACCGTGTCGTTCTCATTAATGATGGGAATGACGTTGCGCTCCAGGAGCCGCGCCAGTGTGCCGCGCGCGTTCAGAAAGCGGCGACGATTCTCTGTGTCTTCAGGGGTCAGCAAGACCTGTGCGGCCGCAATACCATGAACCCCCAGGATACTTTGGTAAGCATGCACGAGCTGCACCTGCCCGGCCGCAGCCGCGGCCTGCAGGTCCTCGAGCCGGGCACGTGCCTTGTTGATTCCCAGCACCGAGCTGCCGATCGCGATGGCACCCGAAGACACGATCAGGATTTCATGGCCGTCCCTGGCAAGGCGGCCAATGTCGTCAGCAAGTGTTTCTAACCAGTGGCGGTTCAGTTCGCCGGCATCGTCAATCAGTAGCGACGAGCCGACCTTGACGACGAGGCGCCGGTAATCGGAAAGCGCCAGCGTGGCCATGCGTCAGCCGACGAGCAAATGCTGTCGGTCGAACGACGTGAGCGTAACCTCGCCTTTCGATACGGCAACCGTGCCACTGCGGGCAACCGCGGAGATCTCTCCGGCCTCGGCCGCCGCGTCGATGAATTCGTCGATTTCTGAAACTCGGCCAGTGAGCTGCATTGTGCAACTGCTCGACTCTTCGTCGAGCATCTCCGCGCCGAATTTCTTCGCAACGCCGAGGGCCTTGGCGAGGCCACCTGTACCGAGCTTGACCTTGACGATCGCGAGCTCGCGTTCGAAGTGCTCGCCAAGCGTCATATCGTGAATATTGACAACATCAACCAGCTTGGCGAGCTGCGCATTGAGCTGTGCTATGGCGGCATCGGAGCCGGTTACGACCAGGGTCACGCGCGAAACCCGGGGATCGTAAGTAGGCGCAACATTGAGCGTTTCAATGTTGTAGCCACGCGAGGAGAACATACCGGTCATGCGCGTCAGGGCACCGACCTCGTTCTGCAGGAGGACTGAAATTGCGTGTCGCATGATGAATTACACGTGAAACTGGTTTTGCCGATGGTTAACGCGGATGGTCGCGCAGATTTTCCAGTATTGCAATGCACCTGAAATTCGTAAACACTCGCGAGAAATCCGTTACTTATCGCACGGTTCGCAGTTCATGAACGACCAGGCCAATACCGCTGTCAGCGATCAGCATCCTTTAGCTGGCCAAACCCTGTCCGGTGCCGACACCGTCATCCAGGTGCTTGCCGATGAAGGCGTCGATACGGTCTTCGGTTACTCCGGCGGCGCGATCCTGCCGATCTACGATGCAGTGTTCCGCTTCAACGATCACCACACCTCACCCGACAAGGATGCGGCGATGCAGCTGGTCGTGCCCGCCAATGAGCAGGGCGCCGGATTCATGGCGGCTGGCTATGCGCGCGCGAGCGGCAAAGTCGGGGTCGTTATGGTCACGTCGGGCCCTGGCGCAACCAATACGGTCACCCCGGTGCGCGACAGCATGGCGGACTCGGTCCCAATGGTCGTTATCACCGGGCAGGTTCCGACAGCAGCCATCGGCACCGATGCATTTCAGGAAGCACCGGTCGCAGCCATCATGGGTTCGGTCGCCAAGCACGTATTCCTTGTTACCGACCCTGAAAAGCTCGAGGAAACCGTACGCAGCGCTTTCGAGCTCGCGCGCACAGGCCGACCGGGTCCGGTCGTCGTCGACATTCCCAAAGATGTGCAGAACTGGAGCGGCGCATTCAAGGGGCATGGCACCCTGCCCCTGCACGGCTATCGCAGGCGGCTCGCCAAAGTCGAAGCCAATCATCTCAGTGACGAAGCCTGCGAACGCTTCTTCACGTTACTCTCCGAATCCGAGCGGCCGCTGATCTACGCGGGCGGCGGCGTCATCAACGCCAATGCCACGAAAGCGATGCGGCGTCTGGCGAACGAGTACGGCATCCCGGTCACGACAACGCTGATGGCACTGGGCGCGAGTGACACGACGCATCCTCTGGCACTGCACATGCTCGGCATGCACGGCATTGCGTCGGCCAACTATGCGGTGGAGGATTGCGACTTCCTGATTACGATCGGCGCACGCTTCGACGACCGCGTGGCCGGCAATCCGGGAGAGTTCGCGCCGCGCGCCAAGAATATCGCCCATTTCGACGTCGACTTTGCCGAGATTGGCAAGGTCAAGCGCGTCGACTGGCACCATGTCGGCATGTTGGAGCGCGACCTGATCGACTTGCTCGACTACGGTCGTCGTATCGGTTTCGCTAAGGACTTTGAGACCTGGCATGAGGAAATCGCGCACCTCAAGAAAGAGTACTGCCTGAATTACGACCGTGATTCCGAGCTCGTGCAGCCTTACGCGGTTATCGAGGAAATCAACCGGCACACCAAGGGTGAAGCAATCATCTCGACCGGCGTCGGCCAGCATCAGATGTGGGCGGCACAGTATTTCGATTTCCGCGGGCCGCGCCTGTGGCTGACCTCGGGCAGTATGGGAACGATGGGCTTCGGGCTGCCTGCAGCGATTGGCGCGCAATTCGCCTGCCCCGATCGCATCGTGATTGACATCGACGGTGACGGCAGCATTCGCATGAACATCGGCGAGCTCGAGACCGCGACAACCTACAACACGCCGATCAAGGTCATTGTTCTGAACAACTATGGCGACGGCATGGTGCGGCAGTGGCAGCACCTGTACTTCGAGGGACGCATGTCAGGCAGCGACAAGTCGCTGCACAGCAAGGACTTCGTCAAAGCCGCCGAGGCTGACGGCTTCGAATTCGCGCGCCGCCTGGACAAGAAATCCGACCTGAAGAAGACCATTCACGAATTCATGGAATTCAAAGGCCCGGCCTTCCTCGAGGTGATCATCGATCGCGACGCCGGCGTCTACCCAATGGTCGGCCCGGGACTCTCCTACGACAACATGATCACGGGCGAGTGGATCAAGAGCCGCGAGAAGCCCGCACACGACACGCTCGATCCGAGCGAAATGTTCTGATGAAAAAAAGCCCGGGATGGCTGCGCCATCCCGGGCTCTCGTCATAGCTCTCTTTCCGACTTACAGCCCACCTGGCCCGCAGTCGTTCTCGAGAAATTCAATCATCGACTCGTACAGCTTGATCTGGTGACGATAGAACAGCGTGTTCGAGAAGTGATCCGCACCCTCGAGCCATACCGCTTCGTACGGCTTGTTGAGCCGATCAAGTTCCTTGAAGTACTTCCGAGCGTGCTCGGGCGGAACGCGTTGGTCGACGTCGCCGTGGACAACCAGCATGGGCACGTTGACCTTACCGGCTTCCTTGATCGGTGAAATGCTGTCGTCCCACATGCGCAGCTGCTCAACAGCCTGCGTGCCGCGCAGCTGGAAGCGGTAGTAGTTGACCTGCATCAGCGGATCCGTCACGGCCGCACCGGCAATGACGCACTGGTAAATCTGGTCTTCGCGTGCGGCAGCAACCAGCGCGGCGTAGCCGCCGTAGGACCAGCCGAACATGGCGATGCGATCAGGATCAACGAGGCCTTTCTCGACGAGGTATAGCGCGCCATCGTCCTTGTCGTCCTGCATCTTGAAGCCACCCTGGCCGCCTTCCATGAACGCGTCGGTGTAGAACTCCAATCCGTAGTTCGTCGAGCCACGGTACTGCGGTTGCAGGACCATGTAGCCGTTGTTGGCCAGCATCTGCGACCACTCGTCATAAACGACAATTTCCGAGACAAACGGACCGCCGTGCGGCATAACGATCAGCGGCCACGGACCCTCGCCGTTCGGGACCGTAACGTAGCCCGGGATCTTCTTGCCATCCCGCGCCTTGTACTCGACATACTTGACGTCAGCGAGCTTCTCGGACTCGAGCAGCGGCTGGCGACTGCCGACCGACTGGATACGACCATCCTTGAGCATGTAGTAGGTGCCCGGATCGCGCGGACCCGTATTCAGGATGGTCATCGTGGCGCCGTCGCGCGAGCGACTCGGGATCGTAAGCTGGTAGGCAGATGGAATCAGCTCAGAAAGCTGGTTGTACATCGCGCCTTCCATCTCGTCGAAGTACTCGTAGTGATAGCGGTCCTTGCCGTAAACAACCGCAACCACCGTGTCAGGGTTCGTCCAGTCGTTGCTGTGCATACGAACGCCGGCGACGTTGACGTCGTTGCGCCGGTAGATCAGCTCCTCGAACTGCCTGGTGTTCGTGTTATACGACCAGAGCCCGACCTTGTCGTGCCCATTGTTAGCAGAAACGAGGATATTGCCCGGCTTCGCCTCATCCAGACCCTGCACGGAGAACGTCTCGAAGTTCTCCTCACTGAGGCGATAGATTTCTTCCCACTTCTGCTTGGTCGAACTCGGGTCGCGCCAGTACCAGAGATAGTTGCCCTTCGCGATATCAAAACCGCGTGCGAGCCAAGGATGGCCTTCGCCATCAAACTCGACCGCACCGAGTGTCAGCTTGCCGCGAACCAGCAGCTTCTTGGTGCCCTTGTCGAGATCAAACTCCCAGTAAGCACGCGGACGAAACGCGGCTTCGAGCTTTGCGCCAGGACCATCAGCTTCGCCTTCCTGGAACGAGATGATGATCTTGTTCGGCTTGCTCGGCAGCAGGTTTTCGATGGCGGGGCCGCTTTCGTCGAAAGACTTGATCTTCTCTTTCTTGACATCGACAACGGCGAGGCGCGTTTCATAGACGCCCTGGTTAAAGCCCTCGATCCTGTCACGAACTTTCTGGCGCGCAGTGAAGACGATGTCCTTGTCACTGGCCCAGTAGATGTTCGTGATTTCCATAGGGTCCGCAGCGAAGCGGAACGGCTCCTTGGAAAGGTTTGCCGCGTCGTAAACCTCAACGACCGGGTTGCCGTCCTTGTTCGGGATTTTCATGATCGCAAGACGTTTTCCGTCCGGCGATACCTGCGCGTTATTGATTACCTGCCGCAGCGCCCAGTATTCGAGCGGATAAGGATCGTCCGTAAGTGCTGCATAGGCTGAGGAGAATGGGCCGGCCAACAGGAGCGCGGCGAGAATAAAGAATCGCTGTTTCATTTCAGTCAGTCCGGAAAGACGTATAAAAGAGGTCGATTTTATACGATTTTCGATTAAAAAAGGGCCCACGGCGTCAGCCGCGGGCCCTTATTCTTGCTAGCTATGAGAGCCAGCTACTCCGATCACTCACCGCCACCGAAGTTAACGGCGATGTTGAAGAAGTAGACACGGCCATTGATGTCATAGCCATAGCCGATCGGCGTGTTGTTGATCGCCAGGATCTCGGTGCCATCTACAACAGGAGGCTTCTCGTTCAGGACGTTGCGGATACCACCGCCAAACGTCCACTGATCGCCAAAGTAGTAGACCGACAGGTTGTGCAGCCAGTAGTTGTCTGCTTCACCGTAGTCGCGGCACAGGACGTCGTTCGGCGGACCTTCACAGGTATCCGACAAGGTGAACGCGTCGCTGAAGTCATCAACGCCAGCCGGGTCCTGGTTGACCGACGAAATGTAACGGGTCTCCCAGGCAACGCGAACGTCGTTGTACTCAACACGCAGGCCGGTACGCATCGTCCAGTCAGCAAAGCCCCACTCGCCCTGGAACGTGTCGACGTCTTCATTGCCATCGTCGTCGATGAACAGCGTCGAACGCTCGAGCTGGCGGTTAGCCTGCACGTCGAACGTGATGTCGTACGGACGATCAAAGACGGTCCACGTGTCGCTGAACGTCAGGTTGACGTCGACGCCGCGGGCCTTCTCAGCTTCACGGTTAATGAAGCCCGAGTCGATGATGTCGATGAACGGTGCGGTCGGATCAGACAGATCACGAGTAATACGGCTACAGAAGACACTGTTACCCGTCAACGAGTTGTAGCAGTCGTTCACGATGAACTGGCCGCTCGGCTCGATGATCGTGTTGTTGACTTCGATCTCGTAGTACGTAGCACTCAGAGCGATATCGAACGCGTTGGTGAACGGCTGATCAAACGCGAAGCCGGCCGACCAGGACTCCGATTCCTCGGCGAACAGGTCAGTGGCGCCACCGCGTGCGACTTCCGTCGACAGCACGTTAAAGCCATTGTTCGTTGCGATCGTCGGGTCTACGCCGTTGGCGATACAGTTAGCCAATACTTCCGGCTCACGATCGTCAAGCGTCGGATCGTAACCGCCCGAGAGCGGGTCAATCGCGTCGCCCGGAATCAGGCACGGATCGAAGATGCCGCTGAAGCCTGACTGCGCCTGCAGGAAGTTCTCACGCAGGTTCGGTGCGCGGAACGACGTACCGAAGGTACCGCGGATGAGCAGTGACTCAACCGGACGCCAACCAACCTTGAACGATTCGGTGTTACCCGAGCCGTACAGCTCGTCGTCGGTGTAGCGCGCCGATGCGTTCAGGGTCAACTCTTCGAAACCGGTCACACCGGCGAGGAGCGGAAGCTCGATCTCGGCGAAGATCTCGTCCGTGTCCTTGTCGCCCGTGGCGCCGCCATCGGAGAAGAAGCCCCAGAACAGTCCGTCGCGAGCGACGTTGTCCGGAATCGACTTAATGTCGTCGTTACGCGTCTCAACACCAATACCGAACATTACGTCACCGGCCGGCATTTCGAAGATCTCACCCGTTGCATAGGCGGAGATGATCGTCTGCTCGTACTCGGTGTCGAACGTACGTGAGCCAAACAGGAAGTCGCGCTCAGCCTGCGTCTCGAAGTCACCGGTCACAACACCTACCGGGTACAGCGACGGTGCGAACAGGTTAACCGGTACGCAGCCCGCAATCGCATCAGCGGGAAGCTGATCGAAGGTCAGACCGGTGCGGTTGCCCGTTGCGGTCGGATCGTTGAGCTCGCAAGGCGTGTTCGTCAGCGAGTAGATACCCATGGCGACATCGAGGCGGTCAGCGCGGACACCGAAACGGGCCGACTGCGAATCCGACTTCGAGAAGCTGCCGTAGATATCGAAGGACCAGTCGTCAAACGAACCGAAGTTCATGAACGGCATGTCCGTCTTCACACCGATAACGGCGCGCGTCTGCGAGCCTTCGACGTCCGTGAAGTTACGATCACCGCGTACCGAAACGATCGGCGTGACCGATGCAGCGCCGATCGGACCGCGCGTCTGGTCGCAAGAACCGCCAGAGCTCGGGTCACAACCGAATGCGCCGAGTACCTGTGTGACGAAGTTCGGGTTGTTCATCAGCGCGTCGTAAGCGAGACCGCAATCGGTACCGCCGACGGCTGCCGGGTTACAGATGTTGAACGGGTTGTTCGCAGGAACAACCGGGAACAGCTGGCCTTCCGACGAGTTCGAGAAGAAGTCGATTTCGGAATGGATAACCTCGAAGTACGGCGTAACGTTGGCTTCGCCGGCGAACGTGTATTCACCGTAGGCCATGAAGTTACGCGTCTCACGCTCGGGCAGCAGGTCAGAGTTCTGCTGACTTGCCTTACCGTTCAGGCTGTAGTCGCGGAAGCTCAGGTCTGTCTGGCCGTCGCCGTCACCGTCAACACCGAAGCCGAAGATCGACGACTCGGAGAAGTTCGCCCAACCGCCGTTCGTGAAGCCTGGCGTGTAGTAGATCGAACCGGAGAACGGTACCGAAACACGACCGGCGAGCGAGCCGATACGGCACTCGTCCCAGGCCATGCCGTAGCCGCCATTCGGGTTGTTGTAGAACGCTTCTTCGGTACGGAAGTTGCCGTTCTCATCGATTTCGTAGTGCTTGTCGCAACCTTCCGTCCAGGGACGGTCTTCGAGGCGAACGCGCTCGCTGTTAACGAACTCAGCACCGACACCGACGAAGCCACGGTCCCAGTTCTTACCCCAGAGGGCGCTCAGTGTCGTCTCGACACCACCGCTGTACTGAGGGATACGGTTGAATGACTCGATCTCGAAGCCATCAAAGTCCTTGCGGAGAATGATGTTCGCAACGCCGGCGACGGCATCAGAACCGTAAACCGAGGATGCGCCGTCGAGCAGCAGGTCGTACTGCTGAACGAGCGAGGCAGGTACGAGGTCGAGGTTCGCCGCGAACGGAGCACCTTCCACACCGGCAGGTGCGAGACGGCGACCGTTGACGAGTACGAGCGTACGCGCTTCACCGAGACCGCGCAGGCTGACCGTGGTCGAGCCCGGGCCATTATCAAGAACGAAGCCCTGGAACGTGAGGTCGATCTGCTGACCGGCCGACGCCGTGGACTCCTGCAGGATGTCGCCCGCGTCGATCAGGCCGACTTCACGGGAGATCTGACCCGTGATGACCTGCAGCGGAGAGATACTGCTGTAAGTATCGCGTTTCAGGCGAGAACCCGTGACGACAACCTCGTCAACGGCTTCATCATCCTGTTCGGATATTTCGTCCAAGGCATCATCGTCGTCGTCCTGTGCAATGGCCGGACCTGCAAGCAGGAACAGGCTTGCGAAGATGACAGCAAATGGACCGAGGACTCGCGCCAGAAGAGCGCGATCTTCAACTACTCTCATTTCTAACCCCTTATGCTGATTGTATTGACACGCTGCCGTGCCCGGCACCGCGTCTGGCCACCGGTCATTGCCGGTTTTGCCAAGCGCTCATGATGCGAAATAACTACAGGTTTGTAAATCCCAAACGCCAATAAATTCCATATGTTCTCGCTATATGTTGCATCTATGCAACATATTTCCGGCGAATCCGCGGACAATAGTTTCAAATGCAGTCTTTTTTAGTGTGAGAGCGGTCACGGCGACGCTCTGATGAGCCGGTAAACTCGATGCCAGACTATTGTCCGCAAACCGGAGTCACCGCATGAAACGCACGCTTTTCACCGTCCTCGGGACCTCCCTGCTGCTCGGCGCCTGCGGCGAGGGCAGCCTGTTTCCGGAACCCGATCAGGTCATTACGAACGGATCGATCACGCCGGCGAACGCACTCGATACGACGCGGGTCTCCTGGCAGGCTGCGCTGACCAGCGGCAACTTCTCAACCATCGGCAGTTCCCTCGGGCTGTCCGCCGATACCGGCGGCGGTGTGAGTAAGCCCGGCGCTGACGCCTTGAACGGCGGGCGCATCGGCAGTCTGCTGCAGAAAGTGCCCTTTGGCCCGGACGAGTTCCAGTGCCTGACGTCCGGTACCGTAACGATTTCCGGTGACATCGCCGACCCCACTGACCCAACCCGCTTGAGTATCAACGACACCTTCCGCGTCGTTTACGTCGCCTGCAATGACGGTGTCGGCGAGATTCTCGACGGCACGATCGACTTCACGGTGGGTGATTTTGCCGGCGATCTGCTTGCCGGAACCTACATGCTGAGCATGGATGCGCTCGCGGCGGACCTGCAGGTCAATGCTGGCGGTGTGACGACGGTCAGCAATGGCGATACGAGCGTGGCACTCGATACGATGGACACGCCGTTCATCGACGTGGGCACAAGCGGCTCGGCGATGCGCGTCGATTCCAGTGCGCGCTCCGATATCCTGATCAACTTTACGTCCGGCCAGACGGTGGACGGCAACATCGCACCGGCACCCTACACACTCACGGCCGCCGGGTCGCTGGACAGTACCCTCCTTAATGGCGTCGTCAATTACTCGACAGTCCAGACATTCCAGGGTGTTGGCACCGAGTTCCCGACCGAGGGTCGCCTCCGCGTTCAGGGCAGTGGCTCGTCGCTGGATCTCGTGGCTATCGATAACATCAATGTCGACATCGAGATCGACTCGAACGGCGATGGCACCATTGATGTGACGATCAGCACGACCTGGGCAGACATCAGCTCCGGCGGGTAGCTCGCCGGCCCGTAGCGTCTTGGTCGTCGCCCGGAACTGCTTCGCTCGCCATTCCGGGGTATTATGTGAACTGGCTCAAGGATTTCCCCCGGGAATTCCGCGAGATTGGCTGCAAGGCCCTATGACGTTTGCACCATGCTGATCACGCCGCGACGCGACAACCTGAACAAGATTGTCATCCTTAATCCCAAGGGTGGCTGCGGTAAGTCGACGCTCGCAACGAATATTGCCGCCAGCTATGCGCAGTCCGGACCCACTCCGGCGATCATGGATTACGACCCGCAGGGGTCGACCACGGCCTGGCTTGAGCGACGACCGGACGACCTGCCGGAAATCCACGGCATCACTGCTTACAAGAAGACGATGCAGGCCACCCGCAGCTGGCAGCTTCGTGTACCCAATGACACGGTCAATCTCCTCGTCGATTCACCAGCGAGCATCAATCACGACGACTTGCGCGAACTAACCCGCGACTCCACGAGTATTCTCGTGCCGGTATTGCCTTCATCTATGGATATTCACGCAGCGTCGCGGTGCATCGCCGACCTGTTGCTCGTCGCCAAGGTTGACCGCCGCGATCGCAAGCTCGCCGTCGTCGCCAATCGCACGCGCAAGAACACGAAGAGTTTCGCGAAGCTGATGCGCTTCCTCGATTCGCTGGGTATTCCGATCATCGCCGTCTTGCGCGACAGCCAGAATTTCGTGCGCTCTGCCGAGGAAGGCCTGGGCATCTGCGAAATGCAGCCGTCGCGGGTCAAGCCGGACGTTGCCGAGATGAACAAGATCATTGACTGGCTGAACGCCTGGCCGCAGCGCCGTCGCGATCCGGCCGCCATTTCGTCGATCAACGGCAAGTCGACCGTCGGCCGATCGATCCTGCGCCGGCCGCGCTTTGGTTCAGCCTGATTCGCCGCGCTGAATTGCGGCGAATAAACCGGCGTCTACATTACCGCCGCTAAGCACGACGACCGTCGTCCTGCCGGCGGTTTCTACTTTTTGTGACAGCACCGCGGCGAGCGCGACGGCCCCGCCAGGCTCGACCACGAGCTTCAGGTTGCGAAACGCGAAACGCATCGCGTCGCGGACTTCGTCGTCACTCACGACCAGTCCACGACTCAACAAGCGCCGGTTGATTGCGAAGGTTAGTTCGCCGGGCGTATGCGCCTGAAGGGCGTCGCAAATCGAGCGTGCTATGGGATCAATGTGTTCGGGTTTTCCCGATTCGAGTGACCTTGCCGTGTCGTCAAAGTCGCTGGGCTCGACAGGGTGCACATTGACGTCGTCAAAGCGGCTCTTCAATGCCGTCGCACTGCCTGCAATCAAGCCGCCGCCGCCGCAACAGACGAGCACCGAGTCGGGCACGATCCCAAGTTCGTCACATTGCTCGGCAATTTCCAGTCCGACAGTGCCCTGCCCCGCAATAATGTGATCGTGGTTATAAGACGGGACCACGACCGCACCGCGGTCGGCGGCTATTTCACGCGCAATCGCTTCGCGATCACCCGTATAGCGATCGTAGGTAATAACCTCTCCACCGAGTCGCCTGGTGTTGTCGAGTTTCGCGCGCGGCGCATCCTCGGGCATCACGATCGCAGTGCGTATGCCCAGCATCGAACCGGCAGCAGCTACGCCCTGTGCATGGTTGCCTGACGAAAACGCGACGACGCCGGCACGCGCCTGTTCCGGCGTCAGTTGACTCAGGAAATTGTAGGCGCCGCGAATTTTGAACGACCCCGTGACCTGCAGGCATTCGGGCTTGAGCAGGACCGCGCCGCCCGCAGCTTCATCAAGCGCATGGTTCTGTAACAGTGGTGTACGCACCGCGACGCCCTGCAGCCGCCGAGCGGCGGACTCGACGTCGGACTTGTCGATCATACAGCGGGCGACTCGATCAGTCGGTCAGTCTTTGCGGCGCAGATGAAGTCGTTGTCCGACAAACCATCGATTGCGTGCGTCGTATAACTCACAGTGCAACGACCGTACTCAACCGTGAGCACCGGATGATGCCCTTCACTGATCGCGATCCAGGCAGCCGCATTCGCAAAACCCAGGGTGCGACTGTAGGCGGGAAATTCGAACGTGCGCTCGATACTCAGGCCGTCCGCGCTCATCGACCAGTCGTCATGCAATGCAGCGAGCAGCTGCTCGCTTTGTTCTCTCGAGAGCGGCTCGACGCCACCCTCGCAGGGCTTACAACTTCGATTCACCAGGTCTTCACTCATTGCGGGCTCCTGTCGCTGGAGTCCCGACCCTAGCAATGGGGTCTGCGCGGCGCCACAAAAAAAGGCCGGCCCCGGGGCGGGCCGGCCAGGCGGAGACTCCAGAAGAGTCACAGGGAAGGGGTTGCAGCCACCGCTTGCGTGTCGTCGATGAAAAGCGTGACGCTGACGCGACGCTCGAGTGCGTAGCTATCCAACGTTGCGTCTGCAGCGACCGACTCGCCATGTGCCGCCACGTTGATGCGATGCGGATCGATACCCGCGGCAAGAAACTGGTCGCGGATGTACTGGACGCGCCGCTCTGAAAGGCCGAGGTTGTAGTCTGCGTTGCCACGCTCATCGGCAAAGCCGTCGAGCTGAATGTAGATGTCGGGCATCGAGGCGAGCGTGCCGGCGAGTTGCGCGAGGCGATCGCCCGTATCGTCGGCGAGCACGGCTTCGTCGGTGCGGAACAGCAGGTCCATCGCAATACCTGCCTGCATCAATGCAACCAGCTGCGGACGTGCAACGGACTGCAGCTGCTCGACTTCGCCATTGAGCGTGTCGATGTCCTCGGCCAGGCGCGCAACGGTCTCGTTTGACGTCGTCAACGAGCCTTGCAGAGTGTCGATGCGTTCGCTCTTCTGGTGCATCGTGTCACCAACCTTGGCGCCAATTGCTGCACCGATGATGAAGCCAACGGGTCCGCCGGCAACCGCGCCAACTATCGCTCCTGAACCAACTCCAATCGCCTCGTGCTTGTTCGTGCGGGTCTCGGCATGGGAAGGCATGGCGGCGAGCATGGCCACCGTTGCTGTAATGGCAATACTAAGATTTCGCATGTGATGATCTCCTCGTTCGTGGATGGCCTGCCGGCCGTCTTCGGAGTTCATTACACGAGCGAATAGCGCGCCGCTTGCGGCGCTATCGTGGAAAGCTGCGGATCAATTGTGGCGAATAATGGCGCTAGCGGTTTTCGTCGGTCAGCGCGACAAAGGTGCCGCCGTTGCGGTCGCAAAGTACGCGCATCAGAGTGGCAAAGCGCTGCGCAGTTCGCGGAATCTCGCCACCTGCGCGAAAACCGCGCGGAAAGCCAACGCCGTGTATGCGCACGCGGCGTGAGCCATCGCCGACGATACGATTGCGACGATCTATCGTCGCGACTACCTGGTCGATGTTGTAGTCACCGGCAAAGTCATCGCCGAAGACATAGATACTGATCTTCTTGTCCGGCTCCCAATAGGTCTCGATCGCTGCCTGGATGCCGTCGACCGGGTTCGAGTTACTTTGCGCGTACCAGGTTCGCATGCGATTAATGACGGCTTGCCGACGGCCGGGTGTGTCCGGAATCCAGCGCCCGGTGAACTCGGGGAACATGTAGAGCCCGTCGTCGTTCATGACCTGCAGGCCTTTGACCGTTGGGTAGGCATCAAGCGCCTCGCGTAACTTGCGCTGCACGAGCCCCCAGTTGTAATTGATCATACTGTTCGACGTGTCGATGACGAAGATGATGTACTCGCTATCAACGGGAATGCCGGCCACCGCGTCCTCGGCACTGCGTTTGTAGAACGGCAGAAGGCGTTTCATCTCCTCGGTCAGGCGCTGCCGCGCCGCTCGCAGTTCGCCTTCATCGATCGTCGCTTCCTCTTCCTGACGGCTTGCCTCGTACTGGCCCCGGATACGGTTCAGATCCCCCGACAACTCAGCAAGCTCCAGCTGCGTCGAGGCCGCCTCCTCACTGACTTCCTTGAGCTGCCGGTCGAGCACGGTCGTCTGGCCACGGAGATTGAAAAGCTCCTCCTGGAGCAATGCGATGAGTTGCTCGAGATTCTCCTCGGCTTCTTCAACCACGACGGGTTCGTAAATCTTGCTGAGCACGAGCAGCAGAATAATCGCGCCGAAGCCACAGCAGATGCAGTCGAGAAACGACAGGCTGAAAGCTTCGACATTGCGACGACGACGTGCCACTGCTCCTCCTTACGGCCAGTCCCGGCTGACGGTCATGAATGAACCTCGCGTCTGCAGTGCGAGGGACCAGAACGAGATGGGTGCGCCGAAATCTCCCTCCATCGGGAACAACATGACATTGACCGGAATACCGGACGGCAGCTCGCGCGTCGCGCTGTAAAAAATGTTGAGCCGCTCCACAGCACCGACGACCCGCTGGTTCGTCGTCGCAGCGGACATTGTCGGCATGCCGTCGACGATCAGGATGATGTTATCCGGTCGCGGAGACAGCGACTTCGCAACGGCAAAGGCCGAATGCATATTCGTGCCGTTCTTTGGCGGCGTGCGGCGCAATACCCGGACCGCCTCGTCGAGCTGAATACCATCGCCAGCCTCGAGCCAGACACCCTCCGTTCCCTTGATGACGGGTTCCGTGACGTTGTTGAACATGTAGATCTGGTAGAGATCTTCTTCGCCGAACTGCGCGGTAAGCCAGTCGACCGTTGCGATAACCTGGCGCCACTTCCGTGAACGCAGCTGTTCCGACTCCGGAAGATTACGACGCCGCAGTACATTGACAAGTTTGTCGCTGAGCATGCTCGCGGAACGATCGATCAGAATCAGCGTGCGTTCACCGCCTAGGCGGAGGCCCGTCAGGTACTGCCGATCACCGTCGCCCTTGAACTCGCGAATCTGCTCACCCGACTCTTCCTCTTCCTGCTTGATGGCGAGCAGCCGCTTGACCTCTTCTTCCAGCGACTTGATGTCGGACTGCAGCTTCTCCACGCGCTCGATCTTGGCGAGCGTGTCCTGGTCATACTTGTCGAGCTCAGCCTGGAGCTCCTGGATCAGAGCAATGATCTGCGCAATCTTGCTGTCCGCGTCTTCTTTTTCGGTCTCGAGCTTCTGCATCGTGTTGCGCATCAGCGCGAGATTCTTGCGCCCTTCGAGTACCTCGATTTCAAGGCGATTCGTCTCGGCCATCAGCGCGGCATTCTGATTTTCGGTCGTCGCATTGACGTGCGAGTTAATGATCATGAAAAACAGGATCACCGCACCGAAGCCGCAACTCATACAGTCGAGGAACGACATGCTGAAAACTTCGCCCTGTCTGCGTTTACGCGCCACCTTGCCGCTCCACGAAGATCATGCGCAGTTCGATACCGGGCGTACCGACCCGAATCACGTCACCCGACTGCAGCGATGCCGAGCCATCGATACGATGCCCGTTCAGGTAGGTGCCATAGCGACTGTGGTCCGTGATGACACATTGGCCATCTGTCGTCACGATCTCGCAGTGACGCCGCGACACGCCTGCGGCATCGAGACCAAGATCGAGCCAACGCTCACCGTCGACGGGTTGTGTACCGAGCACGAGCGCTTCGCCATTGACGGCAACCGCGTGGTGCTCGAGCAGAATATGAGTGGGACGTTCGCCCTGTCCATCGTCGACGGGCATCACCTCGACGGGTGACTGATCCCAGGCAAGATGACGCGCAAGCGTAACGGCGGTACCCGGGCGACTCTCGACGCATCGTCGCGCAAGCCCGCGTGCCGTCGCGCCTGGCTCAAGCAGGTAGATCTCACCGCCGACTCGCGCTTTTAGCGTGTCGGCGAGGCCAGGCATGCGCGCCGCCCGGTCCGACAATTGCAGTGCAGGAATCTCGCCAGCACGAACGAGCGCGCGCAGGTTGCTGACGATTGTCTGGTAGACCGGACCCGCTGCTGCGACGAGCTCGACGGACGAGATTTCAGCCTGGTGCGCAATACCGCGATACTCGACTTCCATCGGCACGCTGTCCTGCGTCGCTGCAATCGCCAGCCAGCCGAGGATACTGTCCTGAAGCGCCTGCTCCGTTTCGGCGGTGTGCAGGGGATCGAAACGCGATTGCTGCACGAAGGTCTCGGCGATGGTCCGCAGCCAGAGGTCGTAGAGATCGAGCATGCCGCATTCGTCGATAACGACGTTTCGCTCAATCTGCGCCTGCCCCTCCTGCGAGAGTCGCGTGAGCATCGCGGTGTGCAGGCTCAGATCGACATGGATCGGCACGCCGTGCGCATATTGTCGGCGGGTGGCCGAGACCGCCGCATCGACCAGTGCAACGACCGGGATCTCCAGATCGAGCGCAATGCCGAGCAGCAGTCCTAGGTGTTCGTTGCCCATGTAAGCCGGCACCGCAAGGGCAAGCCGGTCTCCGGGTTTCGCCGCGCGTTGCCACATTTCCTCAAGCTGGCGGCTAACCAGGTCGGCGGTGGTCAGGTGACGAAACCGGGGGTCCGCCAGTGGCTCAGTGCCGAGATTGGCGAAGTAACCGTGGTGAATCCGCCGTGGCTTGAGGCTCGCACTGGCCCACGCGGTCCGCCCGGTTGTAATGCCCTCGTTCTCGAGCAACGCGAAGCCGGGCTCGCGGTACAGAATTCGATCCCCGTCTGAGACCAGGATGCCAGCGTCGTTGAGATGTGCGGCCAGCAGGGTCATCGTCGGATCGTCAGTCTGCCTTCAGGTGACGAATGACCTTGTCGTCACAGTAGTTTTCGCTATCGAAAACGAGACGCTCCTGCAAGAGCTGCAGCTGGTGCACGAGGAACATCAGGAAGATGCTGATCAGCAGCGCGATAAAGGTCGAGTTGAACGCGACGCCAAGGCTCTGTGTTACGCCGGCGATATCGCCCTGGACAGCTTTGTCGGCCTGCGCGAGTGCCTCACCAATACCGCGAACGGTACCGATAAAGCCAATCGACGGAATGGCCCAGGAGATGTAGCGGATCATTGCGAGCTCGGATTCGAGACGCTCCGCCTCGGACTCGCAAATGGTATGCGTACTGCTCGATACGTCCTGGATGCTGCGCGTCGACGCAAAGCGTCGCAGCGCGTTGAGCAATGCGCGAGGCAACAGCATCTGCTGCCGATCCTCAGGCAGCGCCTGCACCTGGCGCGCAAATTCCCGGGTGTCCTCGGGAAGTATTCGCATCCCCTCTGGCACCTGCACGAGATCGACGTCGAGCAACTTGCGCTCGGCCATCATTTTGCGCGCTTTGTAGCCCATGATGGCGAGTGCCCAGAACATCAGGATAAAACAGGCTTCCTGTTCGAGGTCCTTGACCAGTACCCAGACACTGCGTTCACGAACGTAGTCGGGATTGGCTTCGGCGAGCATATTCTGCTCTTCGATAATCGTCGCTGCGTTGGGCCTGACGACCGACACGTAGAACGCGTGCACGATAATGATGGCGATAATCAGGGCGAACAGCTGGTAAACGAATTCGACCGGGATGTTCTTCTTGTTCATGTAATGGAACTCAGTATGGCAGCGACCTAGATGTCGACAGGAAATGCGATGTTCTGTTCGAAACGCACTTGCTCGGTGGCGATGAAATCGTCGTCTTCGGCTTCGGACCAGTCCTCGTCGAGACCGAGCAGCTCATCGATCTCTTCGTCGGTCACCTCGTCCTCGGGCGCGGCAGCTTCCTCAGCCGGCGGCGACTCGGTACTCGCATCGTCGTCAGTCTCGGCGTCCTGCGCCCAGGTTGCCGTCACGAAGAAAAGCGCGACCAATATCGTCAGGTACAGTCTGAACACGTAATTCCCTCCTCGGTGCCGTCATAGTGTATGACCACGACCGCGTTCGATTGTCTCACGTTTTTTAATCGGCGAACCGAGCTATACGGAATCCGACATCGGGTCTCGCGTCATTGCCGAAATCACGGTAGCTGAGACGGAGTTCACTAACGCCCGCATGCCGCCAGCTGGAGCCGCGAATGACGTGGCTCGTGCCGCGATCGGGACCAACAGGATCGACGACCGGCGTCGTCATCCCCGGCGTTGGCACCGTGTAGTAATCGTTGACCCACTCCGCGACGTTGCCGGCGCCATCGTAGATACCGAGCACATTCGGCTTGAAACTGCCGACCGGCGCCGTCGATGCGAAGCCATCGTCGTAAGCAGGCAGTATCGACGGCACGAGCTCGAGCGCCGAACGGTCAGCAAAGTTGCCGCTCTCCTTGGGCGGTGGCCACTTCGATCCCCAACCGAATTTGCGCGGCTGCGACTGACCTGCGTAACGAACTGCGAGTGCCCACTCGGCTTCGGTCGGCAATCGGTAACCATCCGACAACGGATACACCGGCACCCACCTGCCGAACTCATTCTTGTAAGCCGGCGTCCGCCCCTCTTTCTGGCTCAGCCAGTTGCAATACTGCACGGCCTGTTGCCAGGTCACATTCGCGACCGGGTTGTTGTCGGCCGACAGCGAAACATGGATGCTGCTGCCCGAGTCGTGATTGGCGAGAAACTCTGCAAATTCCCGGTTGGAGACTTCTTTGACGCCGATCAGGAACGGTTGCGTCACCGTGACGGGTACGATGACTTCGTTAGCACGGCGCCCTACCTCGGCACGCGATGCGCCCATGGAAAACGTTGCCGGCTCGACGCGCCGCATCGTCTGCCCTGCGGGCGACTCCAGGGTCTTGGCGATACGCGCATCAGCAACAGCCTGCTCGCTCACCAATCGTGCCGTCAGCGTCTGCGGGTAACCGGGCCGCGGGGTCACGGTTCGCGACCAGTTCACGTAACCCTGTCGACGTACCTCGACCGTGTGCGGCGCTGAACTCAGGCGCACCGTCGTCTTGCCCTGGCCGCGCGCCCGACCGTCCACGTAAACAGTCGCATCCTCGGGCTGGACGACGACGGTTACAGTGCCAAGTCGTGCCGAGAGGTCGACCATGATCGACTCAGAAGCGTTCGACTCCAGGCGGAGATTGCGGCGCGTCACGCCATAACCCGCTTTCGACAGACCAATCTCGTAATCCACGTCGGGCGTAAGCGACAGGGTCAGCGGAGATTGCCCCCGGTAGCGGCCATTAACCGTAACGTTGGCGCCTTTGGGGATCGTATTGACGATAAGTCGTGCATCGGCGGGCTGCAGCTGGATCACAGGCAATGCCTGCGCGATGTTCGGCTCCGCCACAACGGTGCCGTCCCAGGCACTGAAGCCGTCCTTTGATACCGTGATCTCGTGCGAGCCCTCTAGCAGCTCGATCGTCGCAGGGGTCACGCCGACCTGCTCGTCGCCCGCAAATACCATAGCGCCGGATGGCTCGGATTCGACGGTGACGTTCGCCCACCTCGGGACCAACTGCACATGGTAGTTCTCGAGGCGATCGAGACCTTCCATGTCAACGACACTGTAGAACGGCAGAAACCTCTCGGACTCGACGCGGACCGAATGCTCACCGGGCTCGAGCTCGAGCGGGCCAAAGGGCGCCTTGCCAACCTGGCCTTCGTCAACAGTAACGATCGCGTCCACGGCAGGTTCAACCTGGACCAGCAGTTGGCCGGGTTTCTTGCGCATGCGCAGACTCACGGTCATGGACTGCTCGTCGCCAACGATGAAGCTCTGTTTGACGTCGTAATAACCCTGCTTCTGCACGTTCACCGTGTAGTTGCCCTTGCGTAACAGCGTGCGATCGCCGATCGGCAGGCGGAACCAGCCGCCCTCAATACTGAAACTATCTGCGCCCGCCGGCTCGATTTCGAACTGCACGGACTTGGCGCTGAACAACAGGTAAGACGCCAGCAACAGGATCGCGAGACCCGCACCGACAATCACGCGCAGCGGGCTCGTGCGGTCTTTCTCGACGCGCGCCGCCGTATCCACGGCACGCTTGAAGGCCGTCGGCGCAATCGTCTCCTCGTCGGGGACACTCTCGTCGACCTCGACTTCCGGCGGGCGCGTCACATAGGCGCTGTCCTCGAGCTGCACGTCGAAGACCAGCCGCCCGTCGATGTCAGCCACCATGATGCGACTGCCGTAGAAGCGAAGCTCATCGCCTGCCTGCAGGCGGCGACTGGTTTCAAGCGTCTCACCGTTTAGCGCGAGGGACGCACTGCGGCCAACCGGCTGCACAAATGGCATACCGTCCAGCAGATCGATTAACGCAACAGGCTCGCCACCCGGGCCAGGCAGACGGACTTCACAATCGCTGCTTGTGCCAACGCGGATCGGCAGGTCGCTCGCCGTTACCCGTCGCTCACCTTCGACGTCCCTGATGAATAAGTGATCGAAATTCAAATCGGTTCCTCGCAGCGGATGACGACGGGCTGCATATCTATCTCGGGCGCCACACGAAACTCATGGCGCACGTCGCGAAAGCCGGGTCGACTCCCGACGGCTACGTAAGTCCCCGGCCGCAATTCGAGGGCGGTCGTCGCGAAGTTGCCAAGTACGCCAACCTTGTAGACGGTCACGGAAGTCTCGTTGTCCGAAACGAGTTCAACGCGCACTGGCGTCGCAGCGCGCTTCAATAGCCGCGACAACTCGTCACGCTGTCCGGCAAGCCGCGGCCCGATATCGGGCATACGCGTAATGTCGACGACGAGTAGCGTCGCCTGTTGCATGACGCCTGGGATCGACAGCCGATCGGGCTCGGTGATGTAGTCATCAAGGCGCTTGTGCAGGGCGCTCATCTGCCGTGATCGCGCCAAGCCCTCAATCGCAAACGACAGGTTGGCATCTACCTCGAGGATGCCCTCGTAGGTCGTCGCTGCGGCGTCCCAGTGCTCGGAACTCTCCAGCGACAAGGCTTCCTGCTCGAGCGTGGCGATGTTCGACAATCGCAGACCCTGGTCGACCTGCATCAGGCCGTCCTTAGGCTCTGGCGACCCGGGAATCAGCTGCTGTGCCATGCGAAACGCGGCGCGAGCCGACAGGTAGTCGCCGGCAGCCAGCGCTTCGAGTCCCTCGCTCATGCGTGAATCGAAACGAATCTTGGTGCGCGTCGCCCGCACCCGCGCAAGGCCCTCAGCGGCCGGCAACCAGTTGGCATCGAGATCGAGGGCCTGTGCAAAGCTGGTCTCGGCAGCGTCGAGTTCGAGCTGCTCTTCGTACTCAAGCCCCTGGTCAACGAGTCGCAGGACGGTTTCGAGGTTCCTGGCGCGTTCGAGACCGGCACGCGCCTCAGGGTGGTTCGGCGTAATCGCGACCGCAAGTTCGTAGAGCCGCAATGCTTCGGTGCGATCGCCCGCATCAAACGCGGCTTTTGCACCGGCCAGCGCTTTCTCAAACTCGGGCTCAACACGCTCGAACAGCGGCTCGAGCACGGTCAGCGCATCGAGATAATGCACCTCGGCAGCCGCGTAGTCCTTTCGCAGGTACGCGTCATCGCCGGATTTGTAGAATTCCTGCGCGCGGCGGTACTGAACCGGTGCCCAGCGCTGCACGCTTCGCCGTTCCAGCGTTTCGAAGTCCGAGAGGAGTTCGCCAAGAATGCTCTCGACGTTGAAGCGCAGCTTGCCGTCCTCGTCCAGACCACTGTAGTCGGCCTCGTTCTCATTGAACTCGATGATCTCGCCTTCGAGTCCGGTGTTCTCGGGAACGTACTCGCGCGTTACACGATTACCGCCCAGCGGGTCGTCTTCGATCGAGTCCGCCGCGACCGGATCCTCGCTCGCCGGCGCCGGAATCGCCCCTTCGGCCGTGGGCTCCATGCGGTTTGTTGCAGACGGCGCTTCTGTTTCGTCCACTGCGTCGGGCAGCAGGAACACGACACCCAGTAACAGCGCCAGCAGGACGGCCAGGCTTGCGCCGACCATGCGCGGATTCAGACCGCTACTGGCCGTCGCCGCTGGCGCCGGTGCGGCGGCGTCAGACACCGGTCGGCGCACCGCTGCAACCGTCTCGATGCGTTCGTCTTCGGCAACGGGGCGCGCCGCTTTGACGTTGCGCGCGACCCCCGGGGTGAAGCCCGCAGCGCGCAGTGCGTCCGCAACGCCGGCTATCGACGGGCGATCCGCTTCGTCCAGACTGAGCATGCTAGCGACGAGATCACTGACCGCCTCCGGCACGACTTCACCCGACGCGGCAAGCAGCGGCGCCGGTGGCGACGCATGGATATCTTCCGCTGTCGCAGCGGGCGACCACGGCGCACGACCTGACACGAGCTCGTAGATCAGGCAGCCGAGCGCAAAGACATCATCGGCCGAGCTTGCGGGCCCGCCCGCGAGAACCTGGGGGCTCGATGCAACGAGCGAGCCGCCGGCGCGACGAGTACCGTCCGCCACGGCGACGCCGAAGTCGGACAGATATGGGGCACCGTTGTAATCAAGCAGGACATTGGATGCTTTCAGATCGCGGTGCACGACGCCCTTGCCGTGCACGTAGCCCAACGCATCAACAACCAGTCCAATCGGACGCAGGATTTCGTCGAGGCCCGTTCCGGTCAGCGCACCAAGATCGGGACCATCGACATGCTGCATGCTGTAGAACGCAAGACCCTTGTCCTCATGAAACTCGAACACGCGCAGGATATGCGCGTGCATCAGTCGCAGATTGGCCTGCCACTCTTCGCGCAGTCGCGTTGCTGCATTTCCGGCTGCTGAAACGACCTTGAGCGCAACGCGTGCGCTCGTCATTCGATCGCGAGCCAGCCAGGTCTCGGCCTCACCGCCCTTGCCGAGCTGCCGCTCTAGTGTGTACCGCTCGGCGAGCCGGGTCCCTTTGGTGAGGTCAAGCATGACGTGTAACTAGTTGGTTGATGCGTTCTCGGTTGTGCGAGACGGCGCACCAACTTCGATCGACTGGGAGAAACCGGTTTCGGCCTGGTAGATCTCCTTGAGCAAGCGGCGCCATCCTTCGTATTGCGCCTCAGCGGTTCCGGTCAGGCGGCGCTCCTGGCCCTCGACCGATACCACCATCGGTGCTGCCTGCGCTCCGAACGACTGCGACAGCTCGGCGATCGTATTGAGATGCTCATCGGCGGCGTTGACGCGGCGTACGCCGGCAACGATGCGATTGAAGCCTTCAGAGATACCGATGTTTTGCAGTGCGCGATTGGTGCGGCGGGTTCGGCTGCTGCTCGAGTTATTTGTATCGACGGCAAGTGAGCCTGCCAACACGACGACGCCAACCAGCGCCTGCATCTGCGCCGACCGCTTCACCTGCCGGTAGTTAACCAGCTCCTCGCGAGATGTCTTACGCCAGTTGCGGTACGGAATCGCGATGCCGTAATAGAAGTTGGCGTAGTGCTCATTCAAGGTATCGACGACAAGCCGGTCGCGCTCGCGAATCTGCCGTAACCGCGCCACGGTAGGGTCGTTCTCGGCCGGCAAGCGCAGGATGTTGATAATGCCGTCCTCGTCCTGCGACAGATGCTGCCCGTACGCGAGCGGCGACATATCCGCAAAGAACTTGAGCTCGGAGATCTGACGGGTCTGCTGCAGTGCTCTCGGCGGCATCTGGGCCGCAAAAGCGTGCAAATCGTTGGCGATGTCGTTGAAGACTTTCTGGTAGGGATCGAGTCGCCGATCACGTCGTTCTGAATACGACGTGATACCGGTCTGGGTCTCGTACGTCTTGTCGTACCAGTGGCGACCGGCGGCATCGTCGACGGAGACGATAATCTCGACGAATTCGCCGTCCGAACGCTTGATGCTTCCCGAAATCACAAGATCGGTAAACGCTTCTCGTGACGGGATGACGCGCACGGCGCCCCAGTGACCCGTGCCTTGCAGCGTGGTTTTTAAGTGATAGGCGAGATACTTGGTTTCGGCGAGCCGTATTTCCTCGTGGACGCCGGTCTTGCGGGGGTCGTTGTTGTCGCGCATGCCGTGCGCGAATTCCACGATGCCAACATCGAGCAGCGCCGCCTCGTCAATTTGCGTCCGCGCGACGACAAGCTCCGTCTCCTCGGCGACGATGACTTCATTGACCGTACAGCCCGTGCCCAGCAGGCACAGCGCCAGGAGTAGCAGAAAAAACCTCAGCATGGTGCGGGACAGATCTCCTTACATTCCCTTGTACTTGCGGTATTCCTCCCAGAGCCGCTCGCGCAATTCAGGGTCTTCCTCGGACAAAGCAGCCTCACGCAGCTGCTTGGCGACGATGTCATCATCAATAATCGCTTCGATATCGTCCGGTGTCCGCTCAGCCACTTGCTGTGGATCCAGGGAGCCCGCTGACTCGCGTGCGCCGACGCCACCGGCCGAGTCGCCGCCACCGCCGCCACCACCGCTGCTGTTGCCTGCTGCACTGCCCATGGCACCAGCCGCCTGCTCACCAAGACTTATGGAGCCGCCGCGATTGCCGCCGGATCCCGTATCGAAGCCTTCCGTGTTGCGGGTCGTCGAGGAGATTTCGCGCTGCTCTTCACCCAGCGCTTCATCGAAATCGCCCATGGACTTGTCCAGCTCTTTACCGAGCTCGTCTGCCCGTTCCTGGTCGCCGCCCGGAAACTGACCGACACCGCCGGCACCACCAGCGACCCCGTTGCTGCCGTCGCAGCCACCAAGGCCGCCGCCGAAACCGCCGCCAGAAATACCGCCGTCATTACAATCATTGGCTCCAGTCTGGACGCTGCCCATGCCATCGGTACCGCCCATCGAGCCACCACCCGATGCGCCGCCACCCGACGCGCCGCCGCCCATTGAGCCGCCGCCCATTGAGCCACCGCCCATTGAGCCACCGCCCATCGAGCCGCCGCCCATCGAGCCGCCGCCCATTGAGCCGCCACCCATCGAGCCACCGCCCATTGAGCCACCGCCCATTGAGCCACCACCCGATGAGCCACCGGGCATACCGCCGCCGGATGAGCCGCCACCGGGCATACCGCCGCCCGAGGAACCGCCGCCTGGCAACTGGACGCCGCCGCCCATTCCGCCGCCCATGCCGCCACCGCCCATACCGATAGACGTTGAACACCCGGCGAGTATCAGACCTGTGCAAGCGATTGCGACGCAGCTACGCACGGCGCGCGCCAGTTTGGGATTCCTGGGGGTATGCTGGTTCATGAATTGTCTCCCGAATCCTTACCTTGGAACCCTGCGAGGGCGCCAAGTTCCCGTCATTGGGGTGTCCCAACGATACCACGTGATCGGTCCGGTTTGCGGAACAGGATCAGGGACAAATCATCCGGTTTGCTGGGCGTCCCGGCGCTCCGACCCGCCATACGTCGGGTTGCAAGTGACATAAGTCCGTCAGCGCCCTCCGCGAGCGGGCCTTTGCGAATACGCTCGACGATCTCGTCGGAATGCACGTTATCTGTGAGGCCATCGCTCGCCACGAGGACCGTATCTCGTGGACGCAGTTCGACACCGGCGCCAACGTCGATACGCATGTCGCTCGTGCCAAGGAAATTCGACACGAGATGGCGGTCCTCGTGATGCAGCGCCTCACGCTCGTCCAGGAAACCGGCTTCCACGGCAAACCCCGTCGGTGAATGCGCGGTCGTCTGTAACTTGATGGCACCGCGCTGCCCGACGACGAGCGCCTCGGAATCACCGATCTGGTAGGACCGCGCAATCAAACCCTCGATCGTGATCACGGTCAGCGTAGTCGCCGAGCCGTTGCCAAGCGCCATAACAGCCTCATTCGCTGCCTCGATGCCGTTGAGAATCGCCGTGCGCAGCAGCATCGTCTTGTCCATCGCGGTCTGCAGTGCCGCCGCCAGCCGCGTAACCGCGGTAAGCGATGCGCGTTTGCCGGCCGGCAAACCGCCTGCCCCGTCCGCAACGACCAATACCGCCGCGCCGGGACCGTACGGAATCAATGCTGTGGTGTCTTCGTTTTCGGTGGTTTTTCCGGGTTCGGGACAGGTGCATGCGACCGCAGTGCCGCCCGCTACCTCAACTTCGATCCGGTCCGGCGCCACGGCACCGTCCAGGATCAGCAAGTCGGACTGTTGGGTCGGTTCGCCGTCGGTCATTCGCGTCTCACAGGTTCCCGGCACCAGGCACAGTAGTTCCAGAACTCGTGCGCAATACCCCAGTTACAGGCTTTGCAGGAATGGCGGCTGCCGCGGAGTTTCCACGGACGCCGCACCTTCATGCGGCAATGCGGACAATAACGCATGAACGGCATCAGCGGCCCCCGGCAGCGCTTATTCGCGCACTTGGCGGTATAGCGTTTGTCCGGGTAGCGGCGGGTCGTTTCTTCGACAAAGCCTGGTCCGTAACACCAGGCGCAATAGTCCCAGTCGTTTTTCACGCCGCGCTCGCAGCGCGGGCAATGCGCCGGCATACGGGTATCGCAACCACGTGTCGGATTGTCGAATCCGCACCAGGGGCACGCTTGCATGCTTTCAGCGACCGGTCCCTCGCAATTACGGCACTGGTGGCGACAGTCCAACTGCTTGCCAAACTGACGCTTGAATTCGCGCCACTGCATCTGACGCCAGGAACTGCCGCGACGCGTGCCGTTCTTTTTCGATCGCGCACGCTTTTGTTTGCGCGCGTGACTGTCGATGCGTTCGAAGTCGGCTTGCATCTGTACCGCGTCGCGATAGCGCTTGGCAGGATCCAGCTGAATCGCCTTGCGCAGGATCTCAATGACTTCGGGCCGCACTCGAGCCTGCAGTTTTTCGTGGCCGGCGAACGGCCATTCGAACGGCCACTCAGGCAGCTTGCCAGAGAACATGCGATACAGAACCAACCCCATGGAAAACACGTCCGACTGGAACTTAGGCCGTCCCATCGCCTGCTCGGGCGCAATGTAGTCGATCGTGCCGGAGCCCGAGGCTTTCAGCGTGCGCAGACAGCGCTTTGCAAAACCGAAGTCGGCCAGCTTGAGCTGATTCCCGGGAAACAGTATGAAATTCTCCGGCTTGATGTCGCAATGGATGATGCGGTGCTCGTGCGCGTGTGCCAGTGCGGCCAGGCCCTGGCCGGCGAGATCCAGCTTGCTGGCAGTCGACGTACGACGTTCGATGCGATCAGCCAGCGATTCTTCGCCCAGTTCCATCGCAATGATGAAATGCTCATCGATGTAGCTCGCGTTCAGCACCGACAGGATGTTCGGGTGGCGCAGCTTCGTCGCGACACGCACTTCGTGCAGGATTTCCTTCTCACCGGTATACGGGTCCGTCTTCGGGATCTTGAGCGCAACCTTGATGTTCTGGATCGTATCCTGCGCGCGATAAACGTCCGCCAGAGGCCCCGACGCGATACGGCCGAGAATGCGGTACTTGCCGATCTTCTGGCGAGCTCTGAGCAAGGTTAGTCGTCCGTTCTGACGCGTCGTACGGCGTCGTTCCAGCCCTCGAGGAGACGCTCGCGCCTGGCCGCTTCCATCGCCGGCTCGAAGACAGCGTCACGCTGCCAGAGTTTTCCGAGGTTGCCCAGCGAATCGACAACGCCGGCCTGGAAGCCGGCGAGATAGGCGGCACCGAGCACGGTCGACTCGACGTTGTCGGGACGTTCGACGGGTATATCGAGCACGTCGGCCAGGAACTGCAGGAACCAGTCGTTGGCGACCATACCGCCGTCAACGCGTATGACGGTCGGACGCATGCCGTCATCGCCCATCGCGTTGATCAGGTCGCAAGTCTGGTACGCAACCGACTGCAGGGTTGCCGTGACAACGTCGTCCCGTCCGCTACCGCGTGTCAGGCCAAGGATGGCACCGCGGGCATCCGGGTCCCAGTAAGGCGCGCCCAGGCCAGCGAATGCAGGCACCACGTAAACGTCTTCGACGATGCCGGTGCGCTTTGCGATGGCCTCCGACTCGGGCGCTGATTCGATGACGCGCAGTTCGTCGCGCAGCCACTGCATCGCCGACCCGGCGACAAACACACTGCCCTCCAGCGCATAGGTCACCTCGCCGCCGATGCGCATGCCAACGGTCGTGAGCAGCTGGTTGTGCGAGGGCAGCGCGGTGTCGCCCGTGTTGGCAACGACGAAACAACCCGTGCCATACGTGCTCTTCGTCATGCCGGGCTCGAACCCGGCCTGACCGATCAGCGCGGACTGCTGGTCCCCGGCGATGCCGCAAACAGGCACGTCGCCGCCAATGCAGTCCGCACTCGCGATGCCGTAGTCGGCCGCGCAGTCTCGGACATCGGGTAGCAACGACCGTGGAATACCGAACATTGCAAGGAGGTCGTCGTCCCAGTCCTGAGTATGAATATTGAACAGCAGAGTGCGCGAGGCATTGGTTGCGTCAGTGGCATGTACGCGACCGCCGGTAAGACGCCACAGCAGGAAACAGTCGATCGTCCCAAAAGCGAGTTTGCCTGCCTCGGCTCGCGCGCGAACGCCATCGACATTGTCGAGGAGCCACGCCACCTTGGTGCCCGAGAAATACGGGTCGAGCTTGAGCCCGGTCTTCTCGGTTACCGTTGTCTCCAGGCCGTCATCTTTCTTGGCCTGGCAATAGTCAGCCGTGCGACGGTCCTGCCAGACGATCGCGTTGTACACAGGCTCGCCAGACTCGCGGTCCCAGATGACCGTCGTTTCGCGCTGGTTGGTGATGCCGATCGCCGATACGTCAGCCGCGGCCGCGCCGGCTTTTTGCATCGCGCCTTGCGTAACGTTCGTCACGCTACTCCATATCGCCTCGGGGTCGTGCTCCACCCACCCGGGCTGCGGGTATATCTGGGGAAACTCCTGCTGCTCGCTCGCGACGACGTTGGCGCCATGGTCGTAGATGACGGTGCGACTGCTGCTGGTGCCCTGATCGATGGCAAGCAGGAATTTTCCTCTCATGATGGCTCTTATCTCACACTGAATAACGGCGTCTTCACGCGCATCGTCTGCCCGGCTTCCGCAGGCCAGGGTTGCTCGCCCTGATTGTCCGCGAAGTCCGCGATGCGTGCACGAATTTCTTCGGGCCAGGGCGCAACGCGGCGAATACCCTTATCGAAGTGCAGATTCATCCACTCACACGTGGCTGCAAGAAAGCCTTCGGTCGCATGGTACATGCGTTGAAACTGGTGAATTCGCTTGTCGTCGTACGCGAGTATCTGGGATGTGATCACGTACGGCGCACCTTCGACGATTTCGCGCTGCCAGGTCACGTGTGACTCGACCGCTATCGTCGAGCTGTCATGCGTCCTGATGTAATCGTCCGTCAGTCCAAACGTGTGCCAAAGCGCATCCACGGCCTGATCGAATGCGAGCAGATAGTACGCCACGTTCATGTGATCATTGATGTCGATCCACTCCGGCAGAACCGTGCCGCGCGTTACCTCGATACCTTGCATCTCCATCCCCAGACTCCGGTCAATCCGTCGCCAGTTCGGCGATATCCGCGAAATGCGCGAGCGCGTCGGGATTCGCGAGCGCTTCAGTGTTCTTCACTGGATCGCCGTGCACAACAGAACGAACCGCGAGCTCGACGATCTTGCCGCTCTTGGTGCGTGGAATCTCCGGGACCGCGACGATCTTCGCCGGCACGTGGCGCGGTGTCGTGTTCTCCCGAATGACGTGGCGAATGCGGCTGCGGAGTGCGTCGTCGAGATCGACGCCGTCGCGCAAAATGACAAACAGCACAACCCGCACGTCGTCGTTCCAGTTCTGGCCGATCGCAATGCTCTCGACGATTTCCTCGAGCTTCTCAACCTGCCGGTAGATTTCCGCGGTACCGATGCGCACACCACCCGGGTTGAGAACCGCATCGGAGCGTCCGTGAATGATGAGCCCGCCGTCCTCGGTCAGCTCGGCAAAATCACCGTGTGCCCAGATCCCCGGGAAACGATCGAAATAGGCGTCGCGGTAGCGCCCGCCATCCGGGTCATTCCAGAAACCGACCGGTGCCGATGGAAACGGTTTCGTGCACACGAGTTCGCCATGCTCGCCGACGACGGGTTCACCCGCATCGTTCCAAATCTCGACGGCCATACCGAGGCCACGGCACTGCAGTTCGCCGCGCCGCACTGGCAGCAACGGATTGCCGAGCGCAAAACAGCTCAGGATATCGGTGCCGCCCGAAATCGAGGCCAGCTGCAGGTCATCGCCGATCGCATCGTATACGTAGTCGTAGCTCTCGGGTGCAAGCGGGGAGCCGGTCGACAACACGGCCCTGAGCGACGACAGCTCGTAGTCGTCGCGCGGCCGTACGCCGGCCTTCTCCAGGGCCGAAATATATTTGGCACTGGTGCCAAACACCGTGACCTTTTCAGCCTCTGCCATGCGCCAGAGAATGTGGCCGTCAGCATAGAACGGCGAACCGTCATAGAGAAGAATCGTTGCGCCCGTCGCGAGCCCGCTCACAAGCCAGTTCCACATCATCCAACCGCAGGTTGTGAAATAGAACAGCCGGTCGCTCTCGCCGATATCCGTGTGCAGGACGTGTTCCTTGAGGTGCTGCAACAGCGACCCGCCGTGCCCGTGCACGATGCACTTCGGCACGCCGGTCGTGCCAGACGAATACATGATGTAGAGCGGATGATCGAAAGCAACCGGCTCGAACGACAAGTCACTGCCGGCGATTGCGAACTCATCCCAGGTCGCCGCATTGTCGAGCCCCGTCTCGACCGGGATGTTATCGGCAAAGGGTACGACGACCGTACGTTCGATACCGTTGACCGCGTTAACAATGCCCGCAATCGTCGCACGCGAATCGCAGGTCTTGCCGTTGTAGTAGTAGCCATTGGCGGCAAACAGCACTTTAGGTTCAATCTGACCAAAGCGATCGACGACGCCGTTCACGCCAAAATCGGGAGAGCAGGAAGACCAGATCGCACCAAGACTCGTCGTCGCCAGCATCGCGATGACAGCCTCGGGACAGTTCGGCAGATAGCCGCCAATCCGATCTCCGGGCCCGACTCCGTGTGCCCGCAGGCCGGCTGCAACCGCGGCAACCTGGTCGCGCAACGTGTCCC
>JAAUXY010062940.1_pt1 | contig 30358 bp, 22 predicted proteins | sample 7278121 | NCBI WGS metagenome assembly JAAUXY01 (sample SAMN14350117, study PRJNA611818) | marine sediment metagenome | isolation source: surface marine sediment (1.8m) | place: French Polynesia: Moorea | collected 2018-08
GAAGGCATGACCGTGTGCGCCGTCACCGTCGGCGCGACCAAAGGTTATGTCTACCTGCGCCACGAGTACGAGTTCCTGCGCGATCGCCTGCAGAGGCGAATCGAGCGGCATCGCGAACTCGGATTGCTCGGTCGCAATATCTTCGGCCATCACGGCATTCATTTCGACGTCGAGATTCACATGGGCGCAGGCTCCTACGTGTGTGGTGAAGAGTCGGCTCTGATCGAGTCGCTCGAGGGCAGACGGGGCATCCCGAGGATAAGACCACCTTTCCCGGTCACGCATGGCTACATGGGCAAGCCCACGGTAGTCAACAATGTCGAAACCCTGTGCTACGCGGCTGCCATACTCGAGCACGGTCACGATTACGTGGAGAGCGACAACCTGGAATCCGGCTGGAAGATGCTGAGTATCAGCGGCGACTGCAAGTCTCCCGGCATCTATGAGCTGCCGCTGGGAACGTCGATACGCCATGTTCTCCAGATCTGTGGCGCGACGAACGTCCAGGCGGTTCAGGTTGGCGGGCCGGGCGGCATCCTGGTCGGACCCGATGACTTCGACAGGATCATCTCTTTCAGCGACTGCAACACGGGTGGTTCGTTCATCGTCTTCGACGAATCCCGCGACCTGCTCGACGTGGCAATCAACTTTACCCACTTCTTCGCCCACGAGAGCTGCGGATTCTGTACCCCCTGCCGGGTGGGGACCAAGCTCATGGTGCAGATGGCCGACAAGGTGGCCGACGGGCACGGTGCCCGACTCGACATCGAACAAATCGAACGTCTGAACAAACTCATGACGCAGGCGAGCCATTGCGGGCTCGGACAGCGAGCCGCGGTGCCGATACTCTCAGTGTATGAACAGTTCCCTGAGACCTTCCACAGGCGCATGGAAGACGTGGAGTACAAGCCGGCGTTCGACGTCGAAGCGGCTATCGAACGTTCCATCCAGATTGTCAGCGAAGAGGAGGCTGCGCGGTGACAGGCAGAATCAAGATTGACGGTCAGTCGATCCCGTTTGCCGAAGGCCAGACCGTGATGCAGGCTGCGGAAGACGCGGGCGTATTTATTCCCCACATCTGCTACCACCCCGACTATGAGGCCAATGGCAGCTGCAAGATGTGCACCTGCAAGATCGATGGCCGGCAAGTCTCGAGCTGCACGACCAGAGCGGTCGACGGACAGGTCGTCGAGAGTAACACGGAAGAGCTCAATTCCGAACGCCGCGCGATCGCGCAGATGCTGTTCGTCGAGGGTAATCATCACTGTCCTTCCTGCGAACACAGTGGTAACTGCGTTCTGCAGACCATGGCCTACCGTATGGGTATGACGGCGCTGATTTTCCCGGACTTCACGGCCGGGCGTGAAACCGACGCAAGCCATCCGGACCTGCTGATAAACCGCGATCGATGCGTGTATTGCGAACTCTGCGTTCGCGCCTCCCGGGACGTCGATGGCAAGGACGTATTCTCCATATCCGGTCGCGCCGAGAACAAGAAGCTGACGGTAAACTCGGACAGCGGCCTTCTGCGGGACTCGGGTATCAGCATCGACGATGCGGCGGCGAACGTTTGCCCGGTGGGCTGCATCATCCACAAGCACAAGGGATTCAAAAAGCCGATCGGCCAGCGTGACTACGACAAGCGGTACGTGCACCACAACAAGCTGAAGCAGCCCCGCCTGCCGGAATTCGAAAGAGAGCCCGGCCAGAAACTCAAAGTAGCGACCTGCTCGCTGGCGGGCTGTTTCGGCTGTCACATGTCGTTCCTCGACATCGACGAGCGGATCGTCCAGCTTGTCGAAAACGTCGAGTTCGATCGATCGCCGATCAACGATTTCAAGGAGCTGGCCGACGAGATCGACATCGGTCTGATCGAAGGCGGCGTCTGCAATACCGAGAATATAGAGACGCTTCGTGACTTCCGCTCCAAGTGCAAAGTCCTGATCGCCGTGGGTGCCTGCTCGATCAGCGGCGGTGTACCGGCGCTACGCAACGGCATCGACGTGCGCGAGTTACTGGAAGAGTCCTACATCAACGGTGTCGGCGTCGAAAACGGCCAGATCCCGACGGATCCGGAACTGCCATACATCCTCGAGGAGGTCAGCCCCATACACGAAGTGGTCAAAGTCGACTTTTTCCTGCCCGGCTGCCCGCCGCCCGCGGATGCGTTCTGGCAGATATTGACTGATATCATCGATGGTCGGCAGCCCGACCTGCCCTATGACCTTCTGAGCTTTGACTGACGAGACCGGCAATGACATCAACGATGGAAACCGCTGAAAATCGAGAGCAACTGAATCGCTACGTGATCGAGCCCGTGACGCGTGTCGAAGGACACGGCAAGGTCACGCTGCTCGCCGACGATGACAACAACATCCACGAGGTGCGCCTGCACATTGTCGAATTCCGCGGCTTCGAGCGATTCATCCAGGGCCGCCCCTTCTGGGACGTACCCGTCGTCGTGCAGCGCCTCTGCGGCATTTGCCCGGTGAGCCACCATCTCGCGGCCGGCAAAGCGATCGACAAGATCGCAGGCGCATCGCGCCTGACGCCCGTCGCGAAAAAGCTGCGAGAACTGGTGCACTTTGGCCAGATCCTGCAAAGTCACGCGCTACATTTCTTCCATCTCGCATCGCCGGACCTGTTGTTCGGCTTTGAAAGCGACGTCCAGAAACGGAACATTATCGGCGTCATCGAAGCTCACCCCGACACGGCCGTCCAGGGCGTCATGCTGCGCAAATACGGGCAGGAGATCATCAAGGCCATCTGCGGCAAGCGTATCCACGGTACGGGTGCCGTGCCCGGCGGCATGAACAAACCACTGAGCCGTGACGAACGGGACGACTTGCTCGAGAACATCGACCAGATCGTCGACTGGTCGGTCTCCGCCGTCGAACTCGCGAGCCAGTGCTTCCTGAGCAACATGCCGTTCAACGACGAATTCGGGACCATGCCCACGAATTACCTGAGTCTCGTGCAACCGGACGGCGCGCTCGAACTGTACGACGGCAAGCTGCGGGCAAAGAACCCCGACGGAGAAATGATATTCGACCAGGTCAGCGACCAGGTCTACCGCGAGCATATCCGCGAGGAGGTTCGCAACTGGAGCTACATGAAGTTCCCGTACATTGCCGAACTCGGCACTGACACCGGCTGGTATCGGGTTGGCCCGCTCGCTCGCGTCAACAACTGCGATTACATCAATACCCCGATGGCCGAGGCCGAGCGACAGAAGTTCCTGCAACACGGCGACGGCCCGCTGGTCCATGCAGCGCTCGGCTATCACTGGGCCCGTATGATCGAGTTGCTGCATTGCGCGGAGAAGATCAGGGAGCTCCTGAACGACCCCGAAATTCTCGGTACCGACCTGCTGGCCGCGGGGGAACGCTGCAATACCGGCATCGGTGTGATCGAAGCGACACGCGGCACCCTGTTCCATCACTATGAAGTCGACGATGACGACCTGATTCGCAAAGCGAACCTGATCGTGTCCACGACCAACAACAACCAGGCAATGAACGAGTCGATTCGTAAGGTCGCCCGTGATCAATTGAACGGCCAGGAAATCACGGAACCCCTGCTGAACAACATCGAGGTTGCGATCCGCGCCTATGATCCCTGCCTGTCCTGCGCGACGCACGCGGTCGGCAAGATGCCGCTCAGTGTCGAGCTCCGCAGCACGGCCGGTGAGCTGATTCACCGCCTGCAGCGGGACTCGAACGGTGAGTGTTATTGACCCTGCGCTGGTCGTACTCGCCTGGGGCAACGAGAGCCGCGCGGATGATGCTGTAGGGCCCATACTTGCCCGCCGCATTGCGGCGCTGGAGCATCCGCGGATAAGCCTCGTGGAGGACCTGCAGCTTCACATCGAGCACGTCATGGACCTCAGGGCGGACGTTCCCGCGCTTTTCATCGACGCCAGCGTTGGAATATCCGATGGATTTCGCATCGACGCGATCGCGGCACGATCGGATCATTCGGTAACGACTCACACGATATCGCCCGCTGCGCTCCTGCGCCTGTATGAACACACGATAAAGCGAGATGCCCCGGATGCCTGGTTGCTCCAGGTGGCCGGACGGAACTTCGAGCTCGGCGAAGGTATCGGCGAAGAGACCGCACGCAACCTCGAAGCAGCCTGGCGCTTCCTGTCCGGGGTGTTCTCGTCGCCGTGCGCGGAGTGGCCATCCCTGCTGGCGGCCGCTGGCTGCGAGCATCGATAGACCTTTACTCGGCGGCCCTTACGCCCGTGCTTTCTTCAGGGCCGGCGCCGGTGCGCAAAAAGAACTCGAACGCATCGTCGCGCCGACCCTGCAGGTAAGGCACGAGGTACAGGGCCGCCATGCCCTCGAGGTAGCGGGCATTCCGTATTGGCCCGACATCGACTGTTTCGAAACCAAGCGCCTCGACGAGCGCGGCGACGGACGCTTTTGCATCCGCATCGTTGCCGGCGATGGGGACGGTGACGGGGCCGCCCGCCGCGGCAGGATTCTCCATCACGTGGAAACCGACGGTATTCAGCGCCTTGACGACGCGCGCGCCGGGACGGCCAGCCTGCAATTCCTCGCCGGAGGATGAATCCGACGCCATGGTCATCAATCCGTCATCTGACGGTTGGAGCGCATTCGTTACGTCGATAAGGATCTTGCCGTCCATATCGCCCGTTGCGGCAAGCACGGACGGCATTGCCCGGTAGGGAACCGCAATTATGATCCAGTCGGCCTGTGCCGCAGCCTCGGCGGGGTTCGTTGCGGTCGCCCCCTGCCCCGTTCGCCGGACGAGATCGATCACGTCCTCGCGCTGCGGTTCCCGTGAACCGTATACGACGTTGTAGCCGAGCGCCGCGATTCGCGGACCAAGCGCACTGCCGACTCTGCCCGTACCCAGAATGGCAATGGCGTCTGCCCCATCGTCCGCATCATCAGCGGCGGCGGCCAGAGACGATACGAGGCACAGCCCCGTCAAGGCGGCCCATGCGAACTTCAGCGCGCAGCGTCGTCCGGTCAGAAGCTCACTCCGCTGACAGACCGCGATACAGAATCTCGGTAAACGTGTCGCCATTGATAAACGGCCACGACCACTCGTCGTTATAGTCGGACAGCGGGTTCGCCGCCTTTACTTCGTCGAGCGTCTTGCCTTCATCGATCAGCGCCTGCACGCGGTCGCGCGTCGTTTTGAGCATCGCAATGTTCTTCCGCATGTCGTCGTCGGTCGCCGATGCATCGCCATGTCCGGCGATGATTCGGGTGTCGGGTCCCGCCATGGATTCGATGACTTCCATTGCGTGCAGGAAACCCTCGATCGTCCCGCCTGAATCCAGATCGATGAACGGGTAAATCCCGTTGAAGAGTATGTCGCCAGCGTGAATCACGTCGATTTCGACGAAATGCACGACCGCATCACCATCCGTGTGCGCATCGATCGGATGCAGCACGGCAATTTCATGCCCGTTAAAATGGAATGTGACGGAATCCGAGAAGGTAACGACCGGCAACGCCTCTGGTGCCGCCTGTTGAGGCCCTTCGGCCGCCATGCGCACCCTTACGTTGTCATGCGCCACGAGTAATCCGCCTGCTGCCGCCATCTCCGCGTTCGAGCCCCGGTGGTCTCCGTGCCAGTGCGTGTTGACGACGAAGCGAATCGGTTTGTCGGTGATGTCTGCGATTGCCGCGAGTATCTTGTCGGCGAGCGGCTGAAACTGGTCGTCGATGAGGAAAACGCCATCTTCGCCCACCGAAACGCCGATCGTGCCGCCCATACCTGCCAGCGTGTAGATACCGTCGCCAATGTCCGTTGTTTTGATCTCGATTTCGTCCCAATCCGGCATCTGCGCATGCACTTGCATGACAGCAATTGATGCGATGAGGGTTATGAGTGATCCCCGGCAAATTTTTTTTCTCATGGCCTTTCTACCCCGCGTGTCCGTTGTCTTCGATTGTGGTCGATATCCTCCCGGATCGCCAGAGCCGGGATGTGCATTTCATATCGCCTTCAGGAAATCCGAAACTGCGCTCGCCGTTGCAACAGGCGACTCGATCCAGCCGAGATGCGACAGCCCGTCAACGCGATGCAGCCGGAAATCGGCGAGACGGGCGACCTCGGGTGCGACCATTTCGGTGTACGTCGCCCGCTCTCCAAGATCGCCGGACATGATCATGCCGGGGCAATCAATCTTGCCGAGATCCTGCCACAATCCGAAATCCGTGTTGGTCGCATAGACCTTGGCCTCGATCTCCGGGTCGCAGCGCAAGCGCATGCGCCCGTCTTCGGAATCCTCGAGCACACCGTTCGCCAGTACGAGCGCTGCTTCGTCGGTCGCCCCGATCAGAACCTTGCTGCGTATGTAGCGCTGCGCGAGGTCCTGCGCGCTTTCGAAATGCCGTTTGCGATTCCTCGCGCGAAACGCCATTTCCGCCGCTCCGTCGCGGAATGCCGCCTCGCCACTCCCGATCGCGGCGAGCGGCGGCTCGTAACCAACGATGGCATCGAACAGACCGCAATGATCGAGCTGGGCTCGCAGCGCACAGATGCCGGCAATCGAGTGAAACACGCCAAACAACGGTTCACCGTCATGTCGGTGTCGAATCGCTTGTGCAACGTCTGTCGTATCGGACGTCAGCAGCGGCAGCGAGAAAGTCTCCACGTCGACAGCAGGGCCCAGCCCGTGTCCACGGTGGTCGAAACACAGAACCTCGAACGTGCGTGCCAGCTCGTGGACGAAAGACGCGAACGCATCACAGGAAAATCCCGATCCGTGAGAGAACAGCACACGCGGACCATGGCCGACGCGACGCACCGTCGTCACCGCGGCGTCGCCGAGCTCAACGCGAAAGGAGTGTTCTGAATCGATCATTGAGTTTCCTTTCGCTTAAGCTCATACGAAAGGATGCGGAAGTCAACCGGGTCGCACGCTGACGTTTTCGCATCAGCCGGCCAATTTAACGCAGCGATTATGTGACTCTAGTCACAAAACGACGCCGACTCTGATCGCGGGCCGACAACGACGAAAAACGACCCCACACGCACAATTCACTCACATTCGAAACAGGTATCCCGAACAGGGAGGTTGAGTCACATGCGCAAACTGATTCCTGGATTTGCTCTGCTGGCTGCCGCCATCACGGTGTTGTCGGTCATGAACCACGACAATACGGAAGTGTCGGCCAGCATCGCGATCCGTGCGACCGCCGCAGCGCCGCAAGGCGCGACGGCTCACGTCGTTGCAGCCGCCGAGAACCGCACCGTCGCAGCCGCGATGGATGCAGCGCCTGAAAGCCCTGCCCCGGTCACCGATGCGGGCCTTGTGCGTTTCGTTCCGGCGGGCGCCGCGTCTCCAACGGAGGCCGTCAACGAGGCTCCGCGCTCGAAAATTGCGCCGTCGCGCACGGCGCTCGGCAGTTCTCACTCGTCTACGCCTCCCGCAGGATATGTGGATCGCGTGGTTGCACTGACCCGCGAAACCGATATCGACGCATTCGAATCGCAGATCGAGGACATCGACGGGGCGCTGCTGCGTTACTTCCCGAATCTGCACATCGCCAGCGTTCGCCTGCCGGCCGAAAAGAGCGTGCTCATCGACGAGCTGAACGGCGTGGGCAGCTCCGTCGAGGATGCGGAAGTTCAGTTCATGTCGCAGGCATCTCGCGATGCCGCTCGCCTGCCGACGGCCGGTATGCCGGAATTCGTCAACGTCGACACATCGATCGGGGTTGCCGTCCTCGACACCGGCGTGTCGTCGCATGCGGACATCAACCTCGCGTCGCGCGTCACGCTTTCTGCGCCGGCAACGGTGCTGGATTCCACGCTGCGTGACGATAGCGCGATCAAGGCACTGTACCTGTTCGACGAAAACCGCGGTTCGCGCATCTTCGATCGCGTCTCCAGCAACCCTGTGCACCTCGATCATCACGCGGACAACAGCTATCTTGCGCACCCGGACTCGGTATCCTTGTCGAGCCTGCGCTCGGAGAGCTCCTCGGCGGTCGCATTCGACGTGAAGAACGATTCGGATCATGCGATCGAGATGTTCCGGATCGACGAATCCGGCAACAAAGTCTCGCACGGTACTATCCAGCCGGGCGGCAGCATGGACTTTGACAGCCAGTCCAAGCATCCCTGGATCATCGCGAATGCGGCGACAGGCAAGCACGAGGGCCTGATCAAGGACCTGCCGGCGGGCAGCGACGAACCGATCCATTTTCGCGGAATCCCGTCGGACTGGAATAACGGCAAGCTCGAGGTCAGGAACGGCAACTTCGCCAACTACAGCGCTGCCGACAGCATCGGCCCGGCCTGCTCGGCGGCGGACGCGGTCACTTTCGAAGCCTGGATCGTGCCGGGCAAGTCGGATGATGAAACCGCTATCGTCGAGCGTGGTTGGAGCGACACGGCCGACTTCATGCTGCGGCAGTGGGGCAGCCGCTACCAGGGCCGTATTCGCAGCAGCGCCGGTACTACTTACGTGTATTCGGACTGGGGTTCGGTGATGCCTGGCAAGCTGACGCATGTACTCGTCACGCGCACCAGCGACGGCCAGACCCGTATGTATCTCGACGGTGCGCTCGTCGACTCCAGCAGTCACGGACAGGGCGGCTCGATCTCCTGGTCGCAGTCAAAACCGCTGCGCGTCGGTGACCCGTGGCCCTGGCATGGCACGCACTGGAGCGGTGAACTCGACATGCTGGCAGTTCACTGCCGCGGATTCAGTGATTCGGACGCGAACAATCACTTCGCTGCGGGCGCAGACGCCTACGTAAGCGTCTTCGACAGCGTCGGACACGGCACGCACGTCGCAGGCACCATCGCGGGCAACGCCGCCGCATCGGGCGGTGAGCACCAGGGCATCGCCCCCGGCGCACCCGTGTACGACCTGCGCGTACTCGACTCGCAGGGCCGTGGCACCGTATCGTCGCTGCTCGCTGCCTTCGACTGGCTGATCGACAACGCCGCAAGCGAGAACATTCGCGTCGTCAACCTGTCGCTCGGCAAGGCCGTCGAGGTGAAGAGCAGCCTCGATCCGCTGGTGAGCGCGGCCGAGCAGCTCGTGGCGAACGGCATCGTCGTCGTTGCCTCTGCCGGCAACTACGGCGACCTTGGCAAGTTCTACATCACGAGTCCCGGCAACGCGCCGAACGTCATCACCGTCGGTGCGCTGAACAATGCCGACACGGGATGCATGAACGACGACATCGTCGCTGACTTCTCTTCACGCGGACCGACGCTCTACGATCACTACATCAAGCCCGACCTCGTGGCGCCGGGCTATCGCGTGATTGCGCCGATCTCGGATCGCGCAAGCTTCAAGGACACGCTACCGGAGCGTATCGAGAGCTGCTCGTCAGTCAGCTGCTACGGTGACTATTTCCGCCTGAGCGGTACGAGCATGGCCGCCGCAATCACATCGGGCGCTGCCGTACTCATGCTGTCCGAGGAACCCGCTCTGAACCCGGGTACCGTCAAGGCGCGCATGATGCGTTCGGCACGCAAGATCCACGGTGATCCCATCGAGGTCGGCGCCGGCGCGCTCGACGTCGCTGCGGCTCTCCGGGAAGCGGGCTATGCGAGCAGTGCACCGAGTCCGCAGCTCGTGCGCCTGCCGGACCAGAACGGCATCGTCGTCGAAGACACGGGTGCGCTCTGGGGCGACGCAGAATGGGGCGCGGAACACCTGTGGACGGACGCGTACCTGTGGACCGACGCGTATCTCTGGACGGATGCCTACATCTGGACCGATGCCTACCTCTGGACGGACGCCTATCTCTGGACGGACGGCTATCTCTGGACCGACGCGTACCTCTGGACGGATGCGTACCTCTGGACGGACTCGCAGCTGTGGCAGGACGCTTACCTCTGGACGGACGGTTACCTGTGGACCGACGCAGACGGCATTGCTGCGATGAACGACGTTGCCGCAGGCACCGCGACGCCGCAGAACTGCTCGGTCGACATGGGCCAGAGCAAGTTTGCTGACGGCGGCTTCGAGCAGGGTATCGGACACCTTTGGGGTGCGTCGAACCCCGGCGTGCAAGCGAGCCAGGATGCCTACGCAGGCGGAGGCGCTGTACGCGTGAACGGCGACTGCGCTGCGCAGTCGGTCAACAACTTCGCCGCGGGTGAGCTGCTGACGATTACCGGCTACTACAAAGCGCTTCCGGGCTCGGGCTGGGGCAGTATTGGCGTCGACTACTTCGATGCGTCCTGGAACGAGACGTCCGAGACCTTGGTATCGCTCGAACCGGACAATTCGAATTACGAACGCGTCACGTTCAACGGCACCGTGCCGGCCGGCACCGCATACGTAACCCTCTGGTTCTGCGGCGGCAACATGGTGTTCGACGAGCTCGAGGTGCGCTGAGCACGTACCTTCACCGTGTGCCTCTGGCGAGGGCCGCCTCCGGGCGGCCTTTGCTTTTTGTGAAATTAACACTGTGAAATTCTTTTTGTGAAGTTTCATATTATTCTTTCGTAGTATGGCAACTCGTTCAACAGCTATCACGAGCGGTAATCCGAGGAGAGAACGATATGGCGCAGGCACACGCATCGGCTTCCCGGTACGGAAGCGAGACTGAAACAGGCGAGTTCAACCAGACCGTCGAGCTGCTCGACAAGGTCATCCCCCTCGCTGGCGCGAGCCACGCTGACGTGGTGCGCTACTCTGTCGAAATTCCGATGCGCTACGCCGAATGCGTTGCAACGCTCCGTGATGGCCGCAAGGTCGGCCTGAAGGACCCGACCTGCTTCGAGGGATGGTCCAGCCACGCGCCACGCCGATCCCTGCTGTTCCGGGACGGCGATGCTCATCTCGAGATCGAGGTCGGCCGCCGGCAGGCCGCACAGGCGCCCGGCAATATTCGCAATATCACAGCGCTCGAGGCCGCGCGACGCCAGCTGACGGCGGTTCGCAAGTTCATCGGCATCGACGGCGCCCTGCTGCTGATTCCTGCCGTCTAGACTCAGACCAGGTGATACGATACGCGCGGAGTGAATACCGCGCGTTCCCAAGCGCCCTGGCTTGTCGCCGCATGGGCATCATCGCTATTGGCATGCGTCTGGGCCTACTGGCCCGGACTCGCCGGTCCGTTCGTCTTTGACGACTTTGGCACCATCGCCGATCTCGGCGATCTCGGCGGCGTCAGGGACTGGAACAGCTTCAAAGCGTTCGTGCTCGGCGGCCATGCCGGGCCGACGGGCAGACCATTCGCACTGCTGACGTTCCTGATCGACGCGAACAACTGGCCCGCCGATCCCTGGCCGTTCAAGCGCACCAACCTCGTCATCCACCTGCTCAGCGGCATTCTGCTGGGCCTGCTGTCCAGCCGGGTGCTTAAACTGCTCGATTTCGATCGCCGCAAAGCGGGCTGGTGTGCGCTGATTGCTGCGGCTGTCTGGCTGCTGCATCCGTTTCTCGTTTCGACGACGCTGTACGCGGTTCAGCGGATGGCGCAGTTGTCCACGCTGTTTGTGTTTGCCGGGCTTCTCGGCTACCTGCGCGGTCGCTCGATGATTGCATCAAGACCCGCCTCGGGATATGTCGTGATGACCCTGTCGCTGGTCGTGTTCACGCTGCTGTCAACGGTCTCGAAAGAGAATGGCATCCTCTTGCCGCTGCTGGCCGGCGTGGCCGAGATCACAATCGTCGCGAGCCGCCGTCAGCAGCTGGCCCCGCTGAACCGTTACTGGGCAATCGCTTTCCTGGTCCTGCCCGCGGCCGTGGTCATCCTCTATCTCGGCGGGCGGCTGTTTCGGGACGACATCTTTGCCGTTGTCGGGCTTCGCGATTTCAGTCTCTACGAGCGCATCCTCACGCAGCCGCGAGTCCTCGTCGATTACCTGCGGCACTGGTACGTCCCAGAGCTCTACACGACGGGCATCTTCCAGGACCACATCTTGAAGTCGGAGAGCCTGGTTCGACCCGTGACCACGCTGCTCAGCGTCCTGTTTCACGTGGCCGTCATCGCTGTACTTGTCGCCCGGCGCACACGGTGGCCGCTCGCTGCATTTGCAGGCCTGTTTTTCTACGGCGCGCATCTGCTCGAATCGACGACCCTGAACCTCGAGCTCTACTTCGAGCATCGAAACTACCTCGCGGCAGCGTTCCTGTTTCTCCCGCTCGTGGTGGCGCTGAGAGACTGGACAACCATGCGCGTGTTCGGATTCGCTGCCGTGGCCGTCCTGCTGATGCTGACGGGATTCACGCGTTACTCGGCGACCATCTGGGCCAGCTATGACAGCATCGTCGAGGCCTCGGCGCGCAAAGCGCCGACGTCGGCGCGCGCGCAGCAACAATACGCTTTGAATTTGTTCAACGAGCAACGCTACGACGAGGCCTTCTCCATTATCGAACGGGCAGTTGCGACCATGCCCGACAAGGCGGATCTGCAGATTACTCGCACAATCATGCTATGCGAAGTCGGGCTGCTGTCGTCAGACGAATTTGCCCGGGTCCGTGATTCGCTCGCCGCCCTCCCCTACGATCCCCGGCAGATCGACTTTTACCAGAGGCTCTCGGGCGCGATCGTGGACGGGCGGTGCCCGGATGTTTCGGCTCGGGACGCGCAGACCTTGTTCGACGCCATGCTCGAGCTGCCCGCGAACAGTGACCCGCAGTCACTGGCGTACTCGCAAATCCAGTTCCTGCTTGGCTTCGCGCACGTACACCTGGACAAGCCCACGGCAGCCGCGCAGGCATTCGATCGTTCGCTGGTTGCACGACCGGGAGCCGGGCACGCGATGCTCATGGCCAGTATTTTTGCCGCGAACGAATACTACGCCGAGGCGCTCGGACTTTCCGACAGGGCACTGGCACGCATTCGCTCCGGTCAAAGCGGCGACCTCGAGAGTACGCGCATCAGCGAGGCGGAAATCGTCGACTTCCAGCGCCGCGTCCGCGAAGCGATGCGGGACCCGGACGCAACGTGAGGCCCGGCGCCGCTATTCACGTCATCGAGTGTCACGCCGAGGGCGAAGTCGGTGACGTCATCGTCGCCGGTGTAGAACCGCCGCCGGGCGACACGCTGTGGGAGCAGTCGCGTTGGATCGCCAGCGACGACCGGCTGCGCCGCTTCGTCCTCAATGAGCCTCGCGGCGGCGTGTTTCGCCACTGCAACCTGCTCGTACCGCCACGAAACACCGAGGCGGACGTCGGCTTCATCATCATGGAGCCCTGCGATACGCCGCCCATGTCGGGCTCCAACTCGATCTGCGTCGCGACCGTCGTGCTCGAAACGGGGATCGTTGAGATGAAGGAACCGGAGACCGCGCTCACGCTCGAGGCGCCGGGAGGCCTCGTACGCGTGCGCGCAACGTGCCGCAACGGCCGCGTCGAATCCGTGCGTGTCCGCAACGTGGCGTCATTCGCGCACAAAACCGGAGAGGTGCTCGACGTGGCAGGGCTCGGGTCGTTGACGGTCGACATTGCGTACGGCGGTGACAGCTTCGTCGTGGTCGATGCCGAGACGCTCGAGCTTGCAATCGAGTCCGCAAACGCGAACCGCCTGGCGGAGCTCGGCGTACGCATTTCCGCTGCGGCTACGGAGCAGATCGGCTTCGAGCATCCGCACAATCCGGACTGGCGACACGTTTCGTTTTGTCTGTTCGCCACGCCGATCGAACGCGCCGGCGCCGAGGCGCACACTCGTCACGCCGTCGCGATCCGCCCGGGCAAAATCGACCGGTCACCCACCGGAACCGGTGTCTCGGCACGACTGGCGTTGTTGCACGCTCGGGGCGAGGCTGACAAATCGACGCGACTTGTCGCGACGTCGATCATCGGCTCACGATTCGTGGGTCGAATCGAGGAAGAGGTCCGCGTCGGCGATTTGCCCGCGATCGTGCCGAGCATCGAGGGACGCGCCTGGATTTCGGGTCGCCGCGAGCTGCTGCTCGACCCCGATGACCCATGGCCGCTGGGATACCGCGTCTCCGACACGTGGCCGGGCGCCGATCAGTCCTCGAGCTGAGCGTGAACGGCGCGCCGCAGGCTACGCCGACGCGTCTCACAACAGCGGCTTCATCGCGTTGTCGAACCGCATCCACAGCGCGGGCAGGCGCCCCCTGTACCGAATGGCCCGGTCTTCCTCCTGCTGCGTCAGCCGTCCCATAGCCAGTAGCAGACTCCGGTTCGACTCGACCAGCGGCACCGATTCAGCGAACGTCGTCAGGCGCTGCCGGGCCACGATCGCGTCCTGGTGCAAACCCAGCTCGTCCTGCATCTTGCTCAACGCAGCGATCGGCTTGCGCCAGCGTTTCGGCCTCGCGACGCGGAAAAACTCGAGCAGGTATCGCATTCGCTTGGCGAGCAGGCGAAGTCGATGCACGTCCTCGGGCGCTGACTCCGGCGTAATCGCGTCGGCGCGCGCCTGCATCGTCTCGTAGACCTCGTGCACGATCAGGTCTTCGCAGTCCGCAATGCTCAGCCCCTCGAACCGGTTCTGATCCGGGTTGTGCTGTTTGCGCCCGACGAACTCGCGATAAAAATCGATCAGCGCCGTGTACCGGTCACTGGAGAGCGAATGCACGAGTGCAATATGCGCGCCGAACGTGGTCTGCCGGAGGTGCTCCTCGAACGGCGCCAGTATCTCCACGGGATCACCGTGCAGGCCGGCCCGGTAGTGATCGATCGCCAGTTCGCAAACGTCCGCATCGCGAACATGGCCGAGCTCCTTCAAAAGCCAGCGCAGCTCGGCATTCAGATGCTTGCGCTCCTCAACGGGCAAGGCCCGCCGAAACTCCTTCAAGACGGTGCGTGCCCTTCGAATCGCAACGCGCATCTTGTGCACGCCCTCGGGGTCGAGTCCTTCCCAGGCAAGCGGCTTTTGTCGCTCCAGCGCCTCGAGTTGCTGGCCCAGATAGTGATAGATGAGATCATGAATCGGCTGCCGTGGCCGTGGGCGATCGAGCGTGCCCGCCTCGTCGGCAGCAGGTTGCCTCAACCCGGCAGCCTGGATACCGCGCTCGAACTTGCTGAGCTGTGACGGAATGAGACCATGCCGGTCGACCAGGATGCCGGCCAGCGCGTCGGCGACGGCTGCATCTCCGGTCTCGAATTCCATCTCCATGAAACGAAACTGGCCCGGCGCTTTTTTGCGCACTTTGCGGGCCTTGATCCGCGTCCGATCGAAATCGAGTTCAAGTCTCGCGCCATTGGCGCCTGGGGCGCGAACGTCGAACACGGTGCGTTTGCTTTTGATCCTGAATAATTCCTGGCGAGGTTCGTCGCCGGCATAGCGGACGATTCGCTGCTGAACGGGACCATCCGGCAGTTTGCCTTTCTTTTTTCGAGGACGGCCGGGCAGCAGCTGCTCGATTTCCTCGCGACTGAAGACTGCTCCGTCCGGTGCGTGCACGGACTTCAGCGTCAGCTTTTGCCTGCCCCCGTGCTTACGACATCGGTACGCCCATCCTGCGCGCAGAATGCGCCAGTCGGCTGTGTCGAAGTAGCGATCCGTGTGCGTGGCAGTCTCTCCCTCGGATATGGAATATCCGAGCCGATCGAGCGTCGCCAGCACTTCATCAAACTGGTCTGGCTCGCGAATGAGAAACTTGGCTTCGATTTCCATGGTCACAAGCGCGTCGTGCGCGCGGCTATTCCTTTCAATCCCTCGACGAACAGCCACAGGAATACGAGAGGCAATATGATCGTCTGGAGGACGAAGATTACGATCAGGTTAACGATGTGTTCGCTGGCGTTCGATGCGCTTTCCCTGAGCCTCTCAATTTTGTCCGCGACGTTCATCGACTCGACGGATTCGTCGATCATCGTGCCAAGCCTGTCGAGAAACGACTCGTCCGGGTCTGGCTGCTTCCGCGGTTCGTCACGGTTGAGCTCCTCTATCTGGCTGCTCGTGGCTTTGAGCGCCGATGTCGCTGCCTCCTGGTCACCTGCGAGGAACGCGTCGAACACGACGTTAGTGCCTACAATCAGCATCGGGACCGCAAAGCGCAAAAACAAGGCAACAAGGAATATCCGCAAGAGCGTCGTCATCGTCTTGCCCTGCGGCGACATCGGCCACCAGTACGCCGCGACGAGCAAGACGCTGGCGACAGCGACGAACGCCGTCAGCCCCCACCATCCGCTGATATTCAAAAGGACGTTCTGCAATCCGAGCGAACTCGCCGCGACGAGCATCACGGAAGAGAACTGCTCGACCAAATCGTTGATCGGGTCGAGAATCTGCCCGACCGTGAAGTTCACGCCCACACCGCCGGGTTCGACGGCGACCTCCGTACCCTGCGCTACCGAAATCACGCCGTTCAGCGTGCGCGCGACCGCGAACGTGACGAGCGCGCGCTTGAACGCCTCGTCAGCATAGTTCGATGACGTATTGTCGGCGATCCCGCTGAATGCGAGAGCCGCAGCCAGGATGGCGATGATTGTCCAGGCAAGTCTGCGCTTATCCTTCATGCTCCCCGAGCATAGCATCGACGGGTGCGAAACGGGCCTGGAAGAACCGCAGGCTCTCCGGCTCGTACACGAACCGAAGTCCCCTTATCTCGTCCCTGCGCTGGAACAGCCGTATGATCCCGTCCGCGACCGCGCGCATGTGATCGATCGTGTAGACCCTGCGGGGTATTGTCAGGCGTACGAGTTCGAGCGCCGGCCGGTAGTTCTCGCCGGTCTCCGGGTCTCGCCCTTTGGAGACGTTACCGCACTCCATCGAACGGACGCCGGTTTCAACATAGATCTCGGCGGCAAGCGTCTGCGCCGGGAACTCGTCCTGGTCGATGTGTGGCAGAAAGCGTCGGGCATCGATGAATATCGCGTGTCCCCCGGTCGGCATGACGATCGGAATACCGGCTTCGCGCAGCATGTCGCCCAGCATGTGGGTCTGTCGTACTCGTGAACGGATGTAGCGATCATTCAGCATTTCCTCCACACCCAGGGCCATTGCAGCGACATCGGACGTTGACAGTCCACCATCGCTGATATTGCCTTCATAGATCCTCAACAAATGACGTGCTTTTGCCGCCCACTCGTCGTTTTCGCGGAAGGTCTGCACGCCGCCGATGTTGATCAGGAAGTCTTTTTTGCCGCTAACCGTGCAGCCGTCGCAATACAGCATCATTTCGCGCAGGATGTCACGCACCTTGACGTCGGCGTAACGCTCGTCGCGCTCCTGAATCATGCAGGCGTTCTCGACGCAACGAGTTGCATCGAAGAACACGGGCACGTCGTGATTGCCGCCCCAGGCGTATACGGCCTTCATGTTGTCCATGCTCACCGGCTGACCGCCCGCCATGTTCACAGCCAGTTCGAACGAGATGTAGGCGATGTTGTCGGCACCGTGCTCCGCAACCAGTGCGTCGAGCTTGTCGAGGTCGATGTTGCCCTTCCACGGATACTCGCTCGTCGAATCGTGCGCCTCGTCGACAATGACGTCGCGGAAAACGCCGCCGGCGAGTTCCTGGTGCATCTTCGTCGTTGTGAAGTACATGTTGCCCGGAACGAGCTGTCCCGGCTTGATCATGATCTCGCTCAGGATCTGCTCCGCGGCGCGTCCCTGGTGAGTCGGGATAACGTGCGTGTGGCCCGTAATATCACTCAGCGCCGATACGAAACTCGCGTAGGCCCCGGTAACAGTCGTGCCGGCTTTTGCCGCATCATAAGCGGCCCACTGGTCGGTACTCATCGCCGAGGTTCCGGAATCCGTCAGCAGGTCGATTTCGACATCGGCCGAGCGAAGCAGGAACGTATTGTAGCCGGCCTCGCGAATCGAGCGCTGCCGTTCCTCGCGTGTCAGAACGCCAACCTTTTCGATTGTGTGGATCTGGTACGGAAACGTCTCGAATTCGAAGGATTCGAGATTTCCGAACACGCCGTGGTATTCCATCTCGTCACGCCATTCGCCTGCCTGGCTGACTGCGAGTGGCTCGACGTGCTCGCGCTGGCGGTACAGGTTGATGATCGCGTCGGCGACCTGGTCCAGCTGCCTGTTCGTCATCGCCAGGCGCGGTACCTGCACGGGCACCAGGCGGTCTTCGTTCACGCGGCCGGGGGCATAGGCACGGACGCCCGAGGTCTGGTACAGCGCCGCGGAGAACAGGTCCTGCGTGTTCGTCTCGATTTGCGGAAAGAACTCGTCCGTGTGGACGTAAGCCCCATCGCAGCCGCGCTCCAGCGGCACGCCGCCCATGCGGCAGCGGTCCGTGAAACGCTTCGTTTGCTGCATGACCCAGTGCACTTCGGCTTCGTCGCACATTTCCTCGAGACCCTGCGACAGGGATTCCATCGTGCGACCAGCCATGCCGCCGTAAGTGTGCAGGCCTTCGTAGACGACGACCCGGTTCATGAGGATCTCGTAGTCGTCCGGGTTGTCGGTCGTCAGAACACCGCCCGTATTGCACTTCGGATCCTGGGAACCGTCGATCATGAAGACGGTGCTGGTCTTCGCGATCTGCCGAACGACGTCGGCAATCGGGCGATCCGCATAGCCGGCCTCGTGTTTCTGTATGTACCAGGCGTTCTCGACGACTCGTGAACCGTCGACGATGAGGCGGCAGCCCGCGCTGCGCGTAAGCGCCCTTACGGATCGCAGGTTCTCGAGGCTGACCGGATGCTGGCCGTCTGCAAACACCTCAACGGCCACGATCGCAACGTTGCCGTTGCCGAGTGCCTGGTCTAGCGCGACGAGGTCGAGGTTGCCCGTGAACACCGGGTCGTCGTGATTGCGGACGTCGATCAGCCGGCTCTCGGGCGAGCTGATCAGGTCGATGCGCGAGCCCGGGTTGTTCGTCGGCACATCCATGCCGACGGGGACCATCGTGTTGACGACGAGTTTCAGGCAGCCGAGCAGGTTGTGCGCGGGGCACACGTAGGAATGACCAAGCACCGACTCGACCGTACGTTGCAGGCGCTCGAAGTTCCTTGCGCCGGCGTACGCCTCGTCACCGACGAACTGCGCGGCACGCTGCTCCTGGCTCATCGCGTTGACGGCGCGCGAGCACATGTCGAACGTGACCTGGTCGGGCGTCAGATTGAATACATTGAACCGGGCGTCCGCAAGATGCACCTTGCGCTCTTCGGGGGTGAAAAACGACAGCAGCCTTACCGTGTGGATCTTGTGGGGCTCGTGGTCAGGCGGGCGCCGGTCCATTGTGTACTCCTTCTATTCGCGTAATTTCGCCTGTGCAGCGGCCAGTCTCGCGATCGGCACACGCGGCGCCGAGCAGGACACGTAATTCAGGCCGATCTCGTGACAGAAGCCGATCGTCGTCGGGTGACCGCCCTGTTCACCACAGATGCCGATCTTCAGTTTCTTCCGCTCCTTGCGTCCTTTCTTTACTGCAAGCTTCATGAGCTGACCGACGCCCTGGATATCGAGGACCTCGAACGGGTTGTCCTGCAGGATCCCGGACTCGTTGTACATCGGCAGGAACTTGTTCTCGGCGTCTTCGCGCGAGAACGAGAACACGGCCTGTGTCAGGTCGTTGGTGCCGAACGAGAAGAACTCGACGCTCGCGGCGAGCTGCTTCGCCCGCGTGCAGGCGCGTACCGTCTCGATCATGGTTCCGAACTTGAAGTGCAGTTCATTGCCGGTCCGTTCCTCGACTTTCGCCTTTAGCTCGTTGACGGTCTTGCGCACGTGCGCGAGCTCCTGGGAGGTGATGACCTGCGGCACCATGATTTCGGGGTTGACGTCGACGCCGTTGCTCTCACACTCGGCGGCCGCTTCGAGAATCGCCTGGATCTGCATGGCGTATATCTCGGGATAGGTAATGCCGAGGCGTACGCCGCGATGCCCGAGCATCGGGTTGATTTCCTGCAGGTCCCTGACCTTCCTGAGCATGCGCTCTTTCTTGATGATCGCGTCGGTGATGTGCTCTTCGCTCAGCTCATCGAAAGGCTCCGGCAGCGGGGCGCCTTCGGCGAGCGCCGTCAGTGCCGTCTGCCGGCCCCGAACGATGTCGCGATAGACGCGCAGGTTCCTGATTTCGTCGAGCAATTGCTGCTCGGTCGGCAGGAACTCGTGCATCGGCGGGTCGAGCAGGCGCACCGTGACCGGGTTCGGCGCCATCGTCGTGAACAGCTCGACGAAGTCGGTACGCTGAATCGGCATCAAGCGGTCGAGCGCCTTTTGCCGCTCCTCGGTGTTGTCGGCAAGGATCATGTCGATGACGATCGGCAGGCGGTCGCTCGCATTGAACATGCGTTCCGTGCGGCACAGCCCGATGCCCATCGCGCCGTATTCACTGGCTGATGTGGCCGCATCCGGCGTATCGGCGTTCGCCATCACCTTGATATCGGCCGCATCGTCGGCCCAGCCGAGCACCTCCTCGAGTTCGTCCGAGAAATGCGCCGCGATCGTCGGTATGGCGCCCGGGTACACGAATCCCGTACCGCCGTCGAGCGTGATGACGTCACCTTCGTGGATGATCTGCTCGCCGACAAACGCCTGCCGCAGCTTCACGTCGACGATGATGCCTTCGGCGCCCGCGACACAGGGCTTGCCCATACCTCGTGCCACAACGGCAGCGTGCGAGGTCTTGCCGCCACGGCTGGTCAACACACCTTCAGCAGCGAAAAAACCGTGAATATCTTCCGGACGCGTTTCCTCGCGAACGAGGATGACCTTTTCACCCGTGTTGCCGAGTTTCTCGGCGAGGTCCGCATCGAAGACGCACTTGCCGGATGCCGCACCCGGCGATGCCGGCAGACCCTCGGCGATAGGCTCGATCATGCTCTCCGGGTCGAGACTCGGGTGCAGCAGCTGTTCGAGCAACTCGGGGTTGATACGCAGCAGAGCCTGTTCTTTCGTAATCAGGTCCTCGCGGTACATATCGACCGAGGTCTTGACCGTCGCAGTCGCGTTCATCTTGCCATTGCGCGTCTGCAGGCAATACAACGTGCCTTTCTCGATCGTGAATTCGTAGTCCTGGATCTCCTGGTAGTGCGACTCGAGCTTGTTTCGCAGTTCGACCAGCTGCGCGTACTGCTCGGACATTTCGTCCTTGAGGTTTTCCAGCGGTTTCGGCGTACGAATGCCAGCGACGACGTCCTCGCCCTGTGCGTTGGTCAGGTACTCGCCGAACATCTCCTTTTCACCGGTGCCCGGGTTGCGAGTGAAGCCGACACCCGTTGCGCAATCGTCACCCTTGTTACCGAACACCATCGTGCAGATGTTCACCGCGGTGCCGTTGGCCATGTCGGGCGTGATGTGGAACTCGCGCCTGTAATCCACGGCACGTTTGCCCATCCATGACCGGAATACGGCCTCGGTGGCGAGCCGCAGCTGTTCCATGACGTCGTCGGGAAACGGTTCGCCCGTCTCCTGGCGCACGACGTTGAGGAAATGCTCGCTGATCTCTTTGAGGTTTTCGGCGCTGAGTCCGACATCCGCCTTGACGCCTTCCCGCTGCTTGATCGCCTCGAAATGCTCGTCGAATTTCTCGTCCCCGATGCCGAGCGCCACCTTGCCGAACAGCTGGATGAAGCGCCGGTAGGCGTCATAAGCAAAGCGCTCGTCGCTGGTCTGCTCGATCAGGCCGGCCAGCGTGCCCTCGTTGAGGCCCAGGTTCAGGACCGTGTCCATCATGCCGGGCATGGAAAGCGCCGACCCGGAACGCACGGAGACGAGCAACGGGTCGGGCCCGGAACCGAAGGTCTTTCCGGTGGCCTTCTCGAGGGCCTCGATTTCCACGGCGACCGCGTCCATGAGCCCTTCGGGCAGCCGGTCTTCCTCGAGGTAATCCAGGCAGGCTTCCGTCGTTATGACAAATCCGGGCGGGACGTTGATGCCGATCTGCGTCATCTCGCAGAGGTTGGCGCCCTTGCCGCCCAGCAGCTTCTTGTTCTGGCCATCGCCTTCTGAGAACGAATAGACGTGCTTTTTGCTCATGATTCTCGGTCCGTTTGGGAGGGAAATACTGCGCGAGGAATGGTCCTCCAATGGCACGAACCTTGCTATTACGGCAAACCGCAACCGGCTTCGCCAAAAGGAAGGGGCCGCTTCCGCGGCCATCCCGGTTTTCGGGCCTTCTCCGCGCACCGGCGCCCCGGGTCGCCTGAGAGTGATCGAAGGCACCGTGGGAGCGCCGCTGGCGGCGCGAGCGATAGCTGCGCGCGTAGCGCGCGGGTTGTTGAACTACGCGACACAAGCTCGCAGCAGCGGAGTCCGATCCGAGTCCGACACGGACGTCGGGCGACGTTGAGCGAGAAGTCCCTCCGGCCAATGCGCCAGTCGCGCCTCTAGCGGCGCTCCTACAGGCTAGTGCGTCGCGAACGCGGTTTCGAGATGCAAGCGAAGCGCCGCCGTGCCCGTCTTGCGCTGCCGCTGCTTCGGGCTGATGAGAACGACGTCTCTGCCCGTCAATTCCATGTCGGGAACCAGGTCGACAAGCTTGCCGGCTTTGAGCCAGGGCTCGCAAAGGTACTCCGGCAGTCGCGCGATGCCCAGACCGGCGAGGGTCGCCTCCCGTTTTTCGAGCAGGCTGGAGACAACATAGCGGGCATTCACGGTGACCGTGGTGATCTTGTCCTCGCGCTGGAATCGCCAGGTATGCCGATCCGTGCACGAGCCTTCGACAATGCAGGCGTGGGATTCGATGTTGAACGGCGAGCGCAACGGACAACGCTGCGCCGCGTAGTCGGGGCTCGCATATATGGACTGGGGAACCGCTGCGACCGTGTTGGTCCAGCCGGCACGAATATCAACCGGCGCCAGCGCAAAGCCGATATCGACAGCGTCGAGCGCTTCGTCGGTCCACACGGATACGGGCTGCCGTTCTACTCGCACGCCGGTGTTTTCAGCTTCGAAACGCACCAGGTTCGGCTCGAGGTACCGGTCGATCAGGTCAGGCGGCGCGCCCACGACAATGGGGGCGCTGTTTTCAATCAGTGAGCCGGTCAGAGCCAGCGACTGCGCGTGCTGCGCTGCTTCCAGGAGCTGCTCGCAATGCTCGAGGCAACGGCGACCGGCATCAGTGACCGCGATATGCTTCGGTGTTCTGTCGAGCAGCTTTACACCCAGTGTTCGTTCAAGAGCACCGAGCCGCCGACTGATCGTCGAACGTTCCATCCCGAGATCGGCCGCGCAGCGCGAAATGCCGCCGGTCTGTACGATCTTTGCGAACAGCGCAAGATCCGCGATCTGCCTGAGTTCTCCCTGCATGTCTCCCCCCGATCGTTGTGACCCTGTACCCATAAGACCCGGCTCGTGGCGCATCGGTTGTTGCGGATCGTGCGTTTGATCGGTGATTCACGGTCAAAACGTGCGGATTTTTTCCATCGTCTGAATTTTTCCGCAGCTCATGATCAAACGTTATGAAAAAGAAACTTATGCGCGGCAGGAATGTCGAAAAATGGGAGCAGTTGCGCATCGCTGCCGGGGGAGGACTGTGAACACGAAAAAACCAAGTCTGGATCTGGATAGATACGACATAGCGATACTTTCCGCGTTAGCCACTGACACGCGACTGACGACCGTCGAATTGGCAAACATCGTGCATTTGTCGCGATCGGCCGTTTCCAGGCGAGTCGCAGCTCTCAAGAAACAAAACATCTTCGACAGCGCCGCAGGCATCCTCAATTACCAGACGCTCGGGTTTGGCGTGCGCGCGATGATTGAACTCAAAGCGCCCAGCCGTGTTGCGGACACATTACGTGAGCGTCTGCTCGAGCGTCCCGAAGTGCTTTCCGTTGCAACCATTTCCGGAGACGGGGTCCTGAACGTCGAGGTCATTGCCGTCGACATGGAGCACTTGCGCGAGTTCGTACGCTCCCTGCAGGACAGCGCAGACACGACCACCAAGATCATCTTTGCCCACGAGAAGTCGCCGCTGACGCTGGTCGAGCGGATGCGGATGTTCAGCGATCAACGCACGCACGCTCACGTATAATCGCTACGTGCTGCAACTGCAGAATATTCACAAGTCCTATCAAATGGGCGCGCAATCCCTGCACGTCCTCAAGGGCATCGATTTGCAGATCGACGCGGGCGAACTCGTGTCGATCACGGGATCATCCGGCTCGGGCAAATCGACCCTGCTCAACATCATCGGCATCCTCGACGAACAGGATGAAGGTAATTACACGCTCGACGGCCAGCAGATCGCTTCGCTGTCAGAGAGCGCAGCGGCCGAGCTGCGAAACCGGCACATCGGTTTCGTCTTTCAATCCTTCAATCTCCTGAACTTCAAGAATGCGACCGAAAACGTTGCGCTGCCGCTTTACTACCAGGGCGTCAGCCGCAGGAAACGTAACGCAACGGCGCTCAGGTATCTCGAGATGGTTGGCCTGAGTGACTGGGCTCACCACCTGCCGAGTGAGCTGTCGGGTGGACAACGTCAACGGGTCGCAATTGCGCGAGCGCTGATCGCCGAGCCGGCGATCGTGCTCGCCGACGAACCTACGGGAGCGCTCGACAGCGGGACTTCGACCGAAGTCATGCAGATCCTCAAGGACCTCAATGCCGAAGGCAAGACGATCCTCATCGTTACGCATGAAGCGGATATTGCAGCGCAGACCGACCGAATCATCCACCTCGTTGACGGGCAGATAGACAGTCATGACCTGGATCCCTCCAATGTTCAATCTTGATCAGTGGCAAGAGATCTTTCAGGCGATCCGTACGAACAAGCTGCGTACGTTCGCGACGGCGTTCGGCGTCTTCTGGGGCATCCTGATGCTTATTCTGCTGCTGGGCGCAGGTCAGGGCCTGCAGAACGGCGTGCAGGGGAACATGCTGCTCGATGCCATCAATAGCATCTGGTTCATTCCGGCGCGCACGTCGATGGCTTACGAGGGACTTCCGGCAGGACGCGACCACCCGTTTATCGAAGATGACCTCGAGGCCGTGTCCGATCACATCGAGGGCATCGAATTCATGTCCCCGGAAAACCGGCTGATGGGCGACTTCGACGTGAAGTACGGCAATCTCGCGGCGTCCTTCCAGGTGTTTGGCGCCGACTCGGAGTATTTCGGAATCAAGGTCACCCAGAAAGTCATCAACGGTCGCTCGATCAACACACTCGACGACCGCGATCGCCGCAAGGTCTGCCTTATCGGAACGAAAGTCGCCGAAGCAATTTTTCCCGACGGCGTCGATCCGGTCGGCGAGTACCTGCAAATAAAGGACGTGAGCTTTCGTGTCGTCGGCGTTTTTCGTTTCGATTCCACGTCGCAGACTGACCAGGCCTCGAGGATCTACATACCGTTCTCGACGTTTCAGAGCATCTTCAACCCCGATCGCGAAGTAACGCTGTTCGCGGTCACCACCGCAGCGGGCCGCTCCGGCCAGTCGCTCGAGGAAGACATTTTGTCGTTCATCAAGAAACGGCAATCCGTGCACCCGGACGATGAACGTGCTTACTGGGTGCACAACCAGGAAGAACAGCATCGTAGCGTGACGAATTTCTTCCTGGCGATAAAGGTATTCATCTGGATGGTGGGGCTCGGCACGCTGACGGCCGGCATTGTCGGCGTGAGCAACATCATGATCATCGTGGTGCGGGAGCGAACCCGGGAGATCGGCGTACGCAAGGCGCTCGGGGCGAAGCCCGCATCTATCGTCGGCATGATTCTGCAGGAATCCGTCTTCATCACGATCGTTGCCGGCTACCTCGGGCTCGTGCTCGGCATCGCGCTCCTGGAAGGTATCAACTACGCGCTCGCCGCTCTGGGCGCCGACCTCGAGTTCTTCAATCGGCCCGAGGTCGACTTGCGCGTCGCACTCGCTGCGCTGTTCGTGCTCGTCGTTTCCGGCGCGCTGGCGGGCCTGATGCCCGCGATCCGGGCGGCCCGCGTAAGCCCTGCCGAGGCGCTGAGGAGCGAGTAGCCATGTTTGATCTCGACAAGTGGGAAGAGATCTGGCTGACGATGATGCAGCACAAGTTGCGAACAGGCCTGACGTCGTTCGGCGTGTTCTGGGGCATCTTCATGCTCGTCATCCTGCTCGGCGCGGGCAAGGGCCTCGAGAACGGTGCATTGCGGAGTTTCGACATCGCGCGGAATGCCGTGTTCGTGTGGACGGAAGAAACCACGGTACCTTACGCCGGGTTCGATGCCGGGCGGTCCATCCAGTTGACCAATGAAGACTACGACGCGCTGTCGCGTCTCGACGAGGTCGGGGTGATATCGCCGAGACTGCGGGTAACGAACCGTTTCGGAGGCCAGGTACTGACGATCGAACGCGGCGACGAATCGGTAGCGTTTTCCATCGAGGCGGACCTGCCGTCTTTTCTGGACATTCGGCCGTACGTCATCGAACAGGGTCGGTTCCTGAACCAGGCCGATGTCGACGGCTCCCGCAAGGTGGCCGTCATCGGCAAACGCGCTCGCGACGAGCTGTTCGACAGCGGGGAGCAGGCCGTAGGCGACTACATCAGGATCGGTGATGTGCAGTTCCGGGTCGTTGGCGTGTTCAACACTCGCGCCCTGGGAGAAGAGGCGATTAACGAATTGCAGGTCGTTCACCTGCCGATTACGACCGCGCAGCGCACGTTCAACATGCCCAATCGCATTGACTGGTTCGGGTTTCTGCCTGCGACGGGATTCTCGGCGACCGACACCCAGGATGCCGTGAACGCCGAGCTGCGCAAACGTCACAAGATTTCGCCCGACGACACGATGGCGCTGCAGGGTTTCAATCTCGAGCAAGCCTTCAACGAATTCCAGAGCGTGTTTCGCGGTATCAGCGGCTTCAGCTGGTTCGTGGCCATCGGCACGATCATCGCCGGCATGGTGGGCGTCGCGAATATAATGATGATCATCGTCAAGGAGCGAACGCGGGAAATCGGAATCCGCAAGTCGGTCGGCGCGAAGCCTTTCTCGATCATCAGTATGATTGTGCTGGAGGCGCTGGCGATTTCGGGTGTCGCGGGTTACGCGGGTCTGCTGACGGGCGTGCTGGTCATCGAGGGCGTCGCTACGGTCATGCAGCAGTTTGGCATGAACAGTCAGTTCTTTGCGGACCCGGAAATCGATTTCGGCGTGGCAATGTCTGCTATCGTCGTATTGGTGGTTACCGGTACGCTCGCGGGATTGTTCCCGGGCATGATGGCTGCCCGGGTCAACCCGGTCTATGCGCTTCGCGACGAATAAGAAGAGCAAGAAATATGAAACGTATCTTTATAGTGCTGGTATTCGTGCTGTTTATTGCGGCGTTCCTGGGTACCGTCGCGTTCCTGTACAACAAGTCCCAGGAACCGCCTGTCGTCTACGAGACCACGGAACCGTTTCGCGCCGATATCGTAAAGAAGACGGTCGCCACCGGTTCGATCGTGCCACGCCGCGAAGTCGCACTGAAATCCCAGGTACCGGGTGTCGTCGACGAGTTGTACGTCGAAGAGGGACAAGCCGTCGAACTCGGCGCGCTGGTCGCGAAAATCCGCCTCATTCCCGACATGGTCCGCCTGAACGACGCGGAAGCAGCTCTCGAGGCCGCCAAGATCAATTTCGAGGACGCCAAGCGGGAAATGGATCGCCATGAAGACCTGTTCAGGCAGAACCTGATCTCGGACTTCGAAATGAAAGGATTCACGCTCGAGTACAAACGCGTGCGCCAGCAGCTCGAAGCAGCGCAGAACAATCTCGAGCTGATCCGTGAGGGGTCCGCAAAACGTTCCGGCAACGTATCCAATCTGGTCGAGTCGACCGTCGAGGGCATGGTGCTCGACATCCCGGTCAAGGAAGGCACATTCATCATCGAGTCGAACATGTTCAATGAAGGAACAACGATCGCCAGCGTCGCAGACATGAGCGAAATGGTATTCGAAGGACGTGTCGACGAAGCGGAAGTGGGCCGGATTGCCATCGGCATGCCTTTGATCCTGTCGGTCGGCGCAATCGAGGGGGAAACGTTCAACGCGGAGCTCGAGTTCATATCGCCGAAGGGCGTCGAGGACCAGGGCGCGGTCAAGTTCGACATCCGCGCTGCGATTGAACTCAAGGAATCGTCGTTTCTGAGAGCCGGTTACAGCGCAACCGCCGATATCGTGCTGGATCGTCGCAGCGAAGTTCTTGCGATCAACGAGCGCGACCTTATCTTCGAGGACGGGCAGACCTTCGTTGAAGTCATGACGGGGCAACAGCAGTTCGAACGCAGACAGATCGAAACGGGACTGTCGGACACGATCAACATCGAGATCATCGACGGCCTGCGCGAAGGCGAGAAGATCAAAAAACTGTGAACGAGCCACCGCTGAAGGGAATCAGGGTCCTTGAACTGGCCCGAATCCTCGCCGGACCCTGGGCCGGGCAGGCTCTGGCCGACCTCGGCGCGGATGTCCTGAAGGTCGAGAGTCCTTCCGGCGATGACACACGTCGCTGGGGCCCGCCGTTCGTCACGAATCCGGACGGGACGGAGGACGCCGCGTATTTCCACGCAACGAATCGCGGCAAGCGATCTGTTGTCATCGACCTGTCGACGCGCGAGGGCGCGGCCGATGTTCTCGGGCTGGCCAGGGACGCCGACGTCGTCATCGAGAACTTCAAGGTGGGTGGTCTCGCCAAGTACGGCCTCGACTACGAGAGCCTGTCATCGATCAATCCACGGCTCGTGTACTGCTCGATCACGGGCTTCGGTCAGGACGGACCGTATGCGAGTCGTCCCGGCTACGATTTCATCATCCAGGGCATGAGCGGCATCATGGACCTGACCGGCGATCCTGCCGGCGAACCGCAGAAGATCGGCGTGGCGTTCGCAGACATCTTTACCGGCCTCTACTCCGTCATCGCAATACAGGCGGCGCTACAGCAGCGGGCAGCGACTGGCAAGGGACAGCACATCGACATGGCGCTCTTCGACAGCATGCTGGGCGTACTTGCGAACCAGGGCATGAACTACCTCTGTTCCGGCGAGACGCCGACGAGACTCGGCAACCGACACCCGAACATCGCGCCGTATGAGGCCTGCCCGGCCAGTGACGGTTGGTTCATCCTGGCCGTCGGCAATGACACGCAGTTTCGCCGGTTCTGCGAGAGGGTCGGTCTGGACACACTGCCGGACGATCCCCGATTCGCAAGAAACGCAGACCGCGTCACAAATCGTGAACTGCTGAGCGATACCATTTGTACTGAAACACGCAAACGGACGCGGGAAGAGATGCTCGAAATGCTCGAAGCGGCGGGAGTGCCGGCAGGACCGATCAACACGGTCGAGCAGGCACTTTCGGATACGCAGGCGCAGTTTCGCAATATGCAACTGATGGTCTCGCGCCTGCAGGACGGTACCCGAATCCCGGGCATTCGTACGCCGATTCGCTTCAGTGACTCGGATCTGGATCTTGACCGCCCTGCGCCGCGACTGGGTGACGGAGAAGCGCGATGGCTGGGCGAATAGCGTTTACGGCAGGCTGTCTGGTCGCCGGCGCACTGATGGCGTCGCCGGTAACGGCGCAGGTACTCAACGACCACGACAACGGTCCGTTGACGGCCTATTTCGGCGTACCCGACAGCACCGAGGGCGCACGGCTGGCACCTGCCGAAGAAACGCGATGGGACGCATTACTGATCACGTCGAGTCACTCCATCAGTGACAACCGGCTGGGCGAGAGCATCATCCTCGACGGCGAAACGACGCGTTTGCAGCTCTCCTGGCGCCGTGGCATGAGCGAGCGCCTGGAAATCGGAGTCGACCTTCCTTACGTGTGGCATGAGTCCGGCGGCCTCGATTCGCTTGTACAGAACTGGCACGACTTGTTTGGATTTCCAGGCGGTTTTCGCGGTTCGCGTCCCGACGACAAGATCGAATTCCTTTACGAAGACCCGCAGGGCACGGTGATCGACTTCACGCGCAACGTGAACGGCCTGGGCGATGCGCGCCTGCTCGCCGGCTGGCGCCTGTCGTCCGGCGAAACCTACGACCTGGCGCTGCGTGCAAGCGTAAAACTGCCGACCGGTGACAGCAGTGATCTACTCGGCAGCGGCGGCACCGACGTGAGCCTTGGTTTGGCCGGCGACCACGACGCGCTGTTCGGCGTGGCGGGGTTCAGCGGCTTCTACCGCCTCAACGCCGTCCTCGTGGGAGAACCCGATCGGCTGTCCGACCGCCACAACGACGCGTTGGGCCACGCATCGATCGGCCTTGGCTATCGGCTGGGAGACCGCGTCGAACTCCGCGCACAGGCCTCCGTTCGGTCAGCCGCGTACGATTCCGGGATAGAGGTCCTCGGGGACCCGTCAGGGACCGCGACCTTCGGCGGCAATATCCGCCTTGGCCGGGATTATGTCCTGATGCTCGCAGTTTCCGAGGACATCAAGGTGCGCTCCGCCCCGGATGTCACTTTTCGCCTCGCGCTGCGCTACTTGCCGGAACGACCGTAATTCGGGCAAACCGAAATCCGTTTTTTGGCCCCGCTTGCGATATGATCGTGGAAAACGATTTATAAGAGATATTAAAGGGGTAACTCCGTGCCTTATAAAACC
>JAAUXY010155656.1_pt1 | contig 30280 bp, 22 predicted proteins | sample 7278121 | NCBI WGS metagenome assembly JAAUXY01 (sample SAMN14350117, study PRJNA611818) | marine sediment metagenome | isolation source: surface marine sediment (1.8m) | place: French Polynesia: Moorea | collected 2018-08
GGGAATCAGGGCTGAAAAGAAAATCGAGCCGGCCACTGTTTTCTATCTGAGTGCCTTTAACAAGGCACACAAATCCTGGGATCTGTTTGTCGGTGAGTCCAAATGGATCTTGCCGGACGAAGAAAAAGGCTTCAGGCATAAATTTGGCGCTGTTTTAAAGTCGACTGAAGATACAAATGGGCTGCGTGTGGAAAGTGATTCCTTGGATAAAAAAATGCCGCTGGCTTCAGATTATCAATTTTTCCGCCAAACGGATCTGTTAAAATCCATCTCCCGCGATTCAGTTTGCCCCATCCTCAACTGTATTACGTATCAACATGTAAAGGCCGGTCAACGGTTTATGACCCAGGGGGATCCCGGCGATGACTGCTTCATCATCCAAGAGGGCACTTGTGTCATCAATGTCGAAAAAGACGGCCTGCTCATACCGGTGGCGCGGCTGCGGGAAGGCGATATAGTCGGTGAAATGGCGCTGATTACCGGTGAGCGTCGCAGTGCCCATGTGGACGCTGAAACCGACATGCGGTTCTGGCGCCTCACCAAGGCGCAGTTTGATGCCATATCGGGGGTATATCCGGATCTGCGCAATTTTTTGACAGATCTGGTGACCAAATGGTTTGAAACCCGCACCATAACAGCCGAAAGAAGAATCGGCAAATACTTGATTACCGAAATTCTCGGAAGCGGCGGTTACAGCATTGTTTATCGGGGTCTGCATGAAGCGCTGCGAATGCCGGTTGCTATTAAGATGATGAAACACGATCTGGCCACCTCTTCGGATTTCATTAAAAAATTCAGAGAAGAGGCTCGCACCATTGCAAAGTTTAATCACGAAAATATTGTGCATGTTTACGATATCGAGGAGCGATTTAAGACGCTTTTTATTATCATGGAGCATCTTGAGGGCATGTCACTGAGAACATTGCTCAAGCGCATGTTGAAACTGCCCCCCGAACGGGTTGTTGATTATCTCCTGCAAATCTGTGCTGGTTTAGGGTACGCCCATGCAAAAAATGTTGTGCACCAGGATATCAAACCCGGCAATCTTTTCATTTTACCCAATGACAAGATTAAAATTCTTGATTTTGGTTTGGCCTCACCGTGTGGAATTGAAAGTAGTTTCAACGGAACACCCTTTTATATGTCTCCCGAGCAAATCGATTGTCGATCGGTGGATGCCAGAACCGATATTTTTGCCCTGGGGCTTACGGCTTATGAGATGCTGACCGGTCAAAGGCCCTTTGCCGGAAAAGATGCCTGGGACGTCATGGAGTTGCGCTTGAAACAGGATATTCCGGATCCAGCAGAGATGGTGCCGGACCTACCCGCAGCGCTCCGGAAATTTATCATAAAAGCCTGTGCGCGCGATCTCAATCAAAGATATCAAAATGTGGCTGAGATGGTGGATGAATTGCAGCCACTGGCCGGTGATACCGGGCCGATACCCAAGACCGATTCTGCGGTGAACCGCAAAATGGCGACTATGTTTTTGTTATACACGGATGAGCACCAGCCTGAATTGAACCGAATGATGGAGGAGTTCTGTGAGAAAGTCAATGCTTTGGGCGTTTCCTGCAGAGCAGCGGATTTTAAAGAGATATAAATCGGACAGGATTAGCAGGATAAACGTGATCATTTTTTCTTAATTTCGCCTGCCCGCCATCGTGGAGATCAAGAGCCATCTTCCAACCAATGGAATTCAGGTGGACTCACGGGGCGGGCGGGTATCTCAACCCCATAAACTGCTCAGCATGCTCTGCAGTTAAATATAGACATAGTAAGGAGAAAACCATGAGTTCGTCACAAACAACTACAAAAATATCGGCCGACGATCTGCGTGAGGAAGTCAGGAAGGAATACGCAGAGGTCGCCCGTGATCCCCATAAAGGCTACCATTTTCATACCGGCCGCGCAGCCGCCGACCGTCTGGGTTATGATCCCCCTCTTTATGCCGGTCTGCCGGACGACAACATCGGCTCTTTTGCCGGGACGGGCAATCCCTTTATGCTTGGGTCGCTAAATCCGGGTGACATCGTAGTGGATGTTGGCTCGGGTTCCGGCTTTGACTCCCTGATTGCTGCTTCCCTGGTGGGCCCTGACGGCCGGGTAGTCGGCATCGACATGACCGCTGAGATGCTCGACAAGGCCCGGGCCGGGGCAGAAAAAATGGGCGCTGCGCATGTTGAGTTCAAAAAAGGATTCGCTGAAGATATACCGCTACCGCAAGAATTTGCCGACGTGGTCATCAGCAACGGTGTCCTCAACCTGACACCGGATAAAGTCAAGACGCTGACCGAATGGGCCCGCATCCTCAAGCCGGGGGGCCGTCTTTACATCGGCGACATTTTAGTCGGCCGGGCGATACCGCCGGAGGCCCTGGACGACATTTCCCTATGGACCGGCTGAATTGCCGGTGGTCTGCCGGAGGCAGACCTTCTGAACGCGCTGAGCACCGCCGGGTTTGCAGACGCAGAGGTCGTCCAAAAGCACAACATTTTTGCAGATGTGCCCAATCCATCCAGTGCGATGGCGTTTGGAACAGTGGGCATCAGCCTACGGGCGCGCAAGCCCGTTTAGCTTGCATCCGGAAATGGCCCTCTTGCCAAACAGATGTGTTCTCCGCGGATGTCAGCCTTCGATGTACTTCAAGTGCGCTGAAGGTTAAATTCCCGGCGCAGTCTGGCTGCTCAAAAAAATCGTTCATTTCCAAATTGGAGACCAATTGAATATTTAAAAATGAAATGTCCTAACTGCCATATTGAAAACCCGGTTGAGAACAAATTCTGCAAGGAATGCGGCACTGCACTGCTGACGGTGTGCGACCGCTGCGGTCATCATTTGCAGGGCGGTGATAAATTTTGCGGAAAATGCGGGCATGATTTGAGAAAACACACAGAAATCCGTCGCTTTAACTACTCAGAGCCTCAGGCTTACACTCCCAAATTTTTAGCAGATAAGATCCTCACCAACCGCAGTACTATCGAGGGTGAGCGCAAGCTGGTCACCGTTCTTTTTGCCGATGTTGCTGATTACACGTCTGTGGCAGAAAAATTAGACCCTGAAGATGTTCATGAAATTATGGACGGATGTTTCAGCATCTTGATGAATGAAGTGCATCAATATGAGGGGACGATCAACCAGTTTACCGGTGACGGTATCATGGCACTGTTCGGAGCCCCGGTGGCTCATGAGGATCATGCTCAGCGTGCTTGTTATGCTGCCTTGGCAATCCAAAACGCTTTTGACACCTTCAGTGAGGACCTAAAAAATGAGTATGACCAAAATTTTAAAATGAGGATCGGGCTCAATTCAGGCCATGTGGTGGTCGGATCTATCGGTGATAATCTGCGCATGGATTACACGGCGGTTGGTGACACTACGAATTTGGCGTCCAGAATACAGACCAATGCCGAACCTGGCACAGTTTTGATATCAGAGAATACCTATCGATTTGCAAGAGATTTTTTTAAATGTATTTCCTTGGGGAAAGTTGAAGTTAAGGGCAAAGCCAAGCATCAGGAAATTTATCAACTTGTTGGAACCAGTGATATTGAAACGAGGTTCGATGCGTCAGTTACCAAAGGGTTGACAAAATTTGTCGGCCGAACAAACTCAATGGCCTTACTTAAAGCCGCATTTAAAAAAGCCAAATCAGGCGCAGGCCAGGTCGTCGGGGTCGTTGGCGAAGCTGGTGTGGGCAAATCCAGGCTGCTTCTTGAGTTGAGAAATAAGCTGCCCCAAAAGGAATATGTTTATCTCGAAGGGAGGTGCCTGCACTACGGAAACGCAATTACCTATTTGCCCATACGGGGTATTTTAAAAACCTATTTTGAGATCAATGATGAAGATCGAAGGGCGGTTATAAAGAAAAAAATAGAGCAAAAAATTCTTCAGGTCGATGAGAGTCTGGCAGACATTATACCGCCATTGCAGGAACTCTTTTCACTCAAGGTGGATGATGAAAATTTTGCTAACATGGCTCCAAAAGAAAAAAGAGTGAAAATTTTTGAAGCTATTTTTGAGTTAATGATACAGCTCAGTCTGGTAAAACCCCTTGTCATTGCAATCGAGGATCTTCACTGGATCGATAAGACTTCCGAGGAATTTTTAGATTATCTGATCGGCAGACTAACCGGCGCTTCTATTATGCTTATCCTTCTCTATAGATCGGAGTATGACCATCAATGGGGAAGTAAGTCCTACTACACAAGGGTGGGCCTAAATCAACTCGGTGTCTCATCAAGCTTCCAAATGGTGCAGGCCATATTGGGTGATGCCGAGATGAACCTGGATCTTCAGAATTTTTTCGGTAAACGCGTCGCCGGAAACCCTTTGTTTATAGAAGAATTTACCTATGCTTTACTTGAAGACGGTTACATCAAGAGGGAAAAGGATAAATTTATTTTAAGTCAAAAGGCAACTGATATTCAGGTTCCCAATACCATACAGGGAATAATTGCCGCCAGGATGGATCGTTTGGAAAGCAATCTCAAACGTATTATGCAACTGGCTTCAGTTATTGGGAGAGAGTTTGCATACCGCATCCTTGATACCATTACCCACTCACAGAATGAGCTCAAATCCGATTTGTTAGAGCTGCAGGGCCTGGAGTTTATTTATGAAAAAAGGCTTTTTCCAGAACTGGAATACCTGTTTAAACACGCCCTTATTCAGGAGTTCTCATATAACAGCTTGTTAAAAAAGAGACGTAAAGAGATCCACCATAAGATCGGAGAAGCTATTGAGGCGCTTTATGCTGGAAGGATAGAAGAATTTTACGAGATTCTGGCATACCATTATTCAAAATCAGATAATTTTGAAAAAGCTTATCTTTATCTTAGACTATCCGGCGACAACGCCACAAAGAAATTTTCCAACTGGGAAGCTTTCGGGTTTTACAAAGCGGCCTTTGCCATGCTCGATATGGCGAATAATGGCCTGGAGAGCGAGCAAAACAAAATTGAAATCTTGCGGTTAATGGCAATTCCAATTCAACTTTTAGGATATCCAGAAGAATCTCTTCAATTTATGAAAAAGGGTGAAGAGATTTCGCATAATTTGCAGGATAGTGAAAGCCTGATATTTTTTTATGGGGTTCTTGGCAGCTACTATACCATCAGGGGTGGGGATCCTTCACTAGGTACAAAATATTCGGAAAAATCATTCGATGAGGCTGAAAAAATACAAGATATCGAAATCATGGCATCGGTATCAAGTAGGCTATGTGGGACCTATATCATCGCTGGAGAACCATTCAAAGCAGCCGTGATTGCGCCAAAGGTAATCAAGGTCATTGAAAAGCAAAAAAGACAACAAGATTTCTTTGGCATGGGGAACAATGTGTATGCTGCGCTGAATAGCTTCTACGGCCATAGCTTAGGTTTTATAGGAGAATTTGAGAAAGGAGAGCAATTCTGCCAGAAGGGGCTGGAATTTGGGAAGAAGGTAGACACCTTGAATGGTTTAGCTTTGGGAGAGTTTCTTTTTGGCTACTTGTATATGCACCGAGGAGATGGCGATAATGCCAAAAATCACTTTAAGGCATGCATAAAATATTGCGAAAAAGGAGGCGCATTAATTTGGTTAGGCTTGGCCTGGACCGGATTCGGAATCGGCCATTTTTTTGCAAATGATATCGAAGCGTCTTTGAAATTTATCAAGAAAGGCATTGGGATCCAGAAACAAGCGGGTATCCCGTACTTTTTATCATTGCACTATCTTTGCTTAGGTATGGTGTATTTCGAATTAAATGATCTCCATAATTCTGAAGACGCCTTTAGCAATGCCTTAGAATTCTCAAAAATGCATAATGAAAGAGTGATTGAAGGGGGATCACGATATTACCTTGGCGCTATTCGGGCACAAATGGGCAAATTGACAATTGAAAAAGCAGAGACAGCCATACACCAGGGAATCAACATTTTAGATAATAATAAAATAAAACCATGGACATCCATTGGCTATTACACTTTAGGCAGGCTCCAAACTCACTTTGGCCAAAACCAAAATGCAATTGGCAACCTGAAAATAGCTGAAAAGAATTTTCGACAGATGCAAATGACCTATTGGCTTGCCAAGACCCAAGATATTTTAGGTAGATTATAAACATTACTCCAGGTCCAGTTATTGGATATCGTTAAAAGTCAGCACTATATGGAAAATAATCCTCCGAATCAGGTCAATGAAATTAGTAAGAAAAGCGCCATTTTCACGTTGTTGGTTTTAACACTGCTGTATGTGGTTAACTATATGGATCGAACAGTTCTATCGGTAACTTTGCCATTGATAAAAAACGACCTTTCTTTATCGGACGCCCAGCTGGGCTGGTTGGGCACCATCTATTTTCTTATGGTTGCAGTTCTAACGATTCCATCCGCTTTGATAGTCGATCGCTGGAGCCGAAAGAAATCGTTGGCCATCATGGCATTGATATGGAGTGTTGCTACTTTTCTAACCGGCACAGGAAGGTCTTTCGGGGCGCTCTTAAACGCCAGGGGCTGGGTGGGTATTGGTGAAGCAGGCTTTTCTCCGGGAGGTCTGGCTTACATATCCGGCTCTTTTGATGAAAAAAGTCGTGCAAAAGTAACCGGTATTTTCATGATGGGCGCACCGGTCGGTTTGATACTGGGCGCTTTACTGGGAGGGTTAATCGCCAAAGCCAATATCTGGCAGATGGGGTGGCGAACGCCCTATTTCTTTTTTGCTATCCCAGGGGTGCTTTTAGGCATTTTAGTATTTTTCACAAAGGATTATTCCACTGATGCCCATAAAGAATATTCCAGCGGCTTGAACATTTTCAAGGATATGCGTGTCATTTTAAAGTTTCGCACTTTTTGGTATTTGTCGTTGGGCCTGGCTGCCGGTAGTTTTGCCAACACGGCAATTCTTCAATTTTTACCGCTTTATTTTACCCGAACACGGGGGTGGGACGTGGCCAAGTCTTCGTTCATGTTTGGCCTAATGTTTGTTTTTGCGGCGATGGGTTCGATCTTGGCCGGTATTATTGCCGATAAATGGAAAGAAAAAAAGATCAACGGCAGACCATTAGCAACATCTACTTTTACGCTCATCAGTCTTGTTTGTATCACCATCGGGCTCGTGGCAGATGCCCGTGGGTATTATATCATTGGGTATATCGGCTTTACAGTAACGGCAGTGGTCGCATTTGCCCACCTATCTCCCTTGGCCGCGGCGATTATGGATCTTGCACCCCTTCGTTTGAGAAGTCTAAGCGTCGCTTTGATGGTGTTTATCGGATACATTCTGGGCAGCCCCGGCTCATCGGTTATCGGCTGGTTTTCAGATGTGTTGGGAACAACCGATAATCCCAATTTGATGGCGGCATTTTTTACAGTGCCTTTCTTCTATTTGTTTGCGGCCGTTTTATTTTTCAGAGGAGCGCTGATTTTTAAAAACGAATTTAAAATGACAATATCCTGAATGTCTGCAATGAAAATGTCCGGTTAGTCAGCAGCATTCTCCACGGCTTTCGTTTATATTTAGGTAAAAGCAAAAGCGAAAACATGAACTGCCCAAATTGCCATATTGAAAACCCGGATGAGAACAAATTCTGCAAGGAATGCGGCACCTCTTTGCTGTTGGTGTGCGACGGCTGCGGCCATGAATTGCGGGTTGATGATAAATTTTGTGGCCAATGCGGGCAGAAGGTTGCCGAGGCCGCCATAGATGACAAACAGAAATTAGCAACCAATGGCGAGCGCAAGCACGTCACGGTGCTTTTCTCAGATCTGTCGGGTTATACCGCATTGTCGGAAAAATTGGATCCCGAGGAAGTCAAAGAGATCACTGCGCGGATTTTTGGAGATGTTTCTAAAATTATCACCAAGTATGACGGCTTTGTTGAAAAATATGCCGGCGATTCAGTCATGGCGCTGTTCGGTGTGCCCAGGGCCCATGAGGATGATCCCGTACGGGCCATCAAAGTCGCCCGCGAAATCCACGACTGCGTGGATGCCCTAAGCCCTCAATTCGAAGACAAAATCGGCCAGCCCATTTCGATGCACTCGGGCATCAATACCGGATTGGTGGTCACCGGTGAAGTGGACATGGGCCGCGGCACCCACGGCGTGGCCGGCGACACCATCAATGTCGCCTCGCGTCTGAGCCAGTTGGCACAGCCGGGAGAAGTTCTGGTCGATAAAGATACCTATTACCCTGCCGCGGGCTTTTTCAACTTCGAATCCCTTGAACCCACCACCGTCAAGGGAAAAGCAGCACCGATTCAAGTTCATAAGGTACTGACCCCCAAAGACAAACCCATAACCATTCGGCGCCTTTCCGGCGTAAGAGCCGATCTGGTGGGCAGAAATGTGGAGATGGATGAGTTGGCCGAGGCCGTTGAAAAACTCTACAACGGTAAAGGAAGGATTTTTTCCATTAGCGGCGATGCCGGCGCGGGCAAAAGCCGTCTGGTAGAAGAATTTAAAGCCACCTTAGACCTGAAACAAATCCAGTGGCTGGAAGGGCATTCCTATGCCTATGCTCAGAACATACCCTATTTCCCCATGATTGATTTGTTAAACAGGGTATTTCAAATTGAAGAGAGCGATCCCGCTGCGCGCGTGCAGGAAAAGCTCGAGTCGGGGATTAAACAAATGATCGGCAAAATTGATGATATGGTACCCTATATAGGTGGGTTATACTCGCTGCGCTATCAGGAGCTCGAGGCGGTTAGCCCCGAGTATTGGAAAACCCGTCTGCATGAAGCCATTCAGATCATCATTACAGCGTTGGCTAAAAGAGCCCCGACTGTTTTTTTTCTGGAGGATTTGCACTGGGCCGATCCCTCGTTTGTAGAATTGCTGCGTCGTACCTGTGGAGAGATGCGGCAACCTGCTATTGTTCTTTGTACCTTCAGGCCGTCCTTTAGCTTATTTACCAGCCATCAGCTAAGCAGCCTCGGTAAGATTTACCAGGAAATTCGGCTAGAGGATCTGTCACTTTCGGATACCCAGGATATGCTTGAATCGTTGCTCCGGACCAAGAGCATTCCATCTGAGCTGAAACGACTGGTTCAGAGCAAGGCCGAGGGAAATCCGTTTTACCTGGAAGAGCTCGTTAACACGCTGATCGAATCCGAAACCCTGATTCGGGACAACGGCAGCTGGAAACTTATACGGCCTGTCACTGAATCTGACATATCGCCTTCGCTAAGTGGACTTATTTCCGGCAGACTCGACCGGTTGGAGAAGGAGACCAAGCGTATTCTGCAAGAGGCATCGGTTATCGGCAGAGCTTTTCTTTACAAAATTTTATTAAAGGTCACCGAGCTTGAAAGCCGCATCGAGGGTGGTCTCAGCAATCTGGAGCGACTTGATCTAATTAGAACTCGGTCCTTACAGCCGGAACTGGAATACATGTTCAAACACGCCATGACCCAGGAGGTGGTTTACAATGGACTGCTCAAAAAAGAGCGCCAGGAAATTCATGAACAAATTGCACAGGTGATTGAGCGTCTCTTCCAGGACCGACTTTCGGAATTTTACGAGACTTTGGCCTTTCATTTTGACCGGGGACGATCAGTGGGTAAGGCCGTCGATTACCTGGTAAAGTCGGGAGAAAAGAGCCTGGCAAGATACGCTGTGGAAGAATCATACGGGTACTTCAAGAAAGCCTATGACATTCTGTTAACAAAAGAAAACAAATCCAAAGAAGATAAAATCGTCCTTACTGATCTGCTAAATAGCTGGGGTTACACTTATTATTACCTTGGAGATATTAGAGAATTCCTCGATCGTTTTAGATCTCATCAGTCTCTAGCAGAGTCCATTGGTGACGAGGCCAGACTCGGGATGTTTTATGTGTGGCTCGGCGTTGCTCTTTACATGGCCGGCAAACCAAAAGACTCATATGAATATCTATGCAGAGCACGGGAACTCGGTGAGAATTCCGGCAATCAGAAGGCAGTCGGCTATGCTTGCACCTGGCTTCCGTGGTCATGTGGAGAATCGGGTCTTTTTACCGAAGGGATTCGTTTTGGCGAACGGGCTCAGAAAATAGCAGAGTCGTTTCCTTCCGATCAGTACCTTTTCTACAAATCTCTTGCAGGATTATGCTGGATCAATTGGGCGAAAGGAGACACCAAAAAAGTTTCTGAGGGCGCAAAACGGCTGTTAGAATATGGGAAAAAAAGGGCAAACAGCAGATGCATGGTATTTGGGTATTGGATAACTTCATGGGTGCACCAGACGGCCGGAGATATGGAGGCGTCACGAAAAAGCAGTAAAAAGGCCTGTGAAGTTGCATTGGATCCTTTTTATGCTCAGTTTCCCAAAATCAGCCTGGCATATTCTTATCTTATTGCCGGTCAGTTTGAGGAAGCGGAAAATGCTCTGAATTCACTTTTAGATTTCACAGAACCACGCGGTGTCGGCGAACTTGTAGAATGGGCTTATATATACAAAGCGCCGGCTTTAATTGCTCAGGGTCAAATGCAGCAAGGATTAAACCTGCTGGAAGAGGTGCAGCAACGCTCATTTAGAAATAAATCGAAGGTGCGCTATGCTTTTTCTGAATATCTTTTTGGAAAAATGTATTCGCAAATTGCCACGGGACCGAAACCGGAATTGTCAGTGATGGCTAAAAACATTGGTTTTTTATTCAAGAACGCACCTGTTGCAGCTAAAAAGGCTGAAGAACATTTCAATAAGGCGATTGAACTGTTCAGAGAAATCGGTGCGAAAAATTTTCTTGGGATGGCTAGGCTGGATTTGGGACTATTCTATCAAGCCAGGAAGAAAAAGCAACAGGCCCGTAAATGTATTTCGGAAGCCATTAAAATTTTTCAAGAAACCGAAGCGGAAGGTTTTTTGAAACAGGCAAAGGATGCATTAAAAGGCATTTAATAAATGGCGGCAAACTAGCCCGCTACAATTTAATAAAGGAAAAGGTCATTATGGCTGCATCCATTCCTTCCGAAATGCGGGTGATCGAGCTGGAAAATTATCATGAAGATATAACCAAGGCCGTTGAGGGTTTGCGTGTTGTGCACAAGCCGACCCCGCAGCCGGGTCCCGGGCAGGTGCTCGTCCGGATAGAGGCCGCCCCCTGCAATCCATCCGATATGGTTTTTATGCAGGGGCTTTACGGCGTAAAAAAAGCCTTGCCGGCCGTGCCGGGCTGGGAAGGAGCCGGCACGGTGGTGGCCAGCGGTGGTGGAATGATGGGCAACTGGCTCAAGGGCAAGCGGGTGGCCTGTGGCGGCCAGGCGGATTCGGATGGCACTTGGGCTGAATATTACATTGCAGATGTCAAAAGCTGCGTGCCGTTGCGCAAGGGCATTTCTTCTGAACAGGGCGCAACTTTAATCATTAATCCGCTGACGGCTTGGGCTATGGTTGATGTGGCTAAAAAAGGCGGGCACAGGGCTATCGTTCAAACCGCGGCTGCCAGCCAGCTGGGGCGGATGGTGGTGCTTCTGGCCAAAGATGCCGGAATTGCGTTGATTAATGTCGTACGGCGCCAAGAACAGGAAGATATACTGAAGTCATTGGGGGCGGAAGTCGTGTTGAATTCAGAATCGGAAGATTTTGAAGCCCGGCTGCATGAAGAATGCCTTCGCTTAAAAGCAACCATGGGTTTTGATGCCGTTTGCGGAGAGATGACCGGCAGGATTTTTAGCGCCATGGCACCGGATGCCACGGTTCTGGTTTATGGGGTACTTTCATTTGAACCCGCCAGCGGATTTGACGGCCGTGATTTGATATTTGGTCAAAAACGCGTGGAGGGTTTTTGGTTAACAGACTGGGTCCGCAAGGCTGGTTTTCTGCGCGTTTTCCAGGCCACCGGCCAGATTCAAAAGCACATCGCCGCTGGGTCTTTTGCAACCCAGGTTCGTCAAAAGCTTAAACTGGAAGAAGTTGCCAAAGGCATATTGGAATACCAAGAAGTAATGACCGCGGGGAAAATATTAATTGTTCCGAAATCAGAAGAATTGAAACGGTAGGGCAGTCAGAGGGCAAATGTTAATAATTGTCAAGAATATGTTCCGATTGACTTGGCAAGTCTTTCAACCGTCATTGCGAGCGAAGCGAAGCAATCCGATGCGAAGCATCGTCCCGAGCAAAGTCGAGGGGTCCCTCGATACACTCGGGATGATCCGCGATCGCGGATCAGATTGCGTCGTCGTTAAACTCCTCGCAATGACAGAATATTGGAACAAATCTTCTACAACCGCTATAACTCAAGCGCTGCAAGAAGGTATACAATAGATGACTGAAAATCAGCTGTCTGTTTTAATACCGGGAAATTTACGGTCCAGCACTTTACGGTTTTGAGCGGCCGTATCTTTTTTGCGGGCCGACCAGGTCTGCACCTTTTTAAGCGCTTGGGATGTCTTTTGGGGAAAATCCTTGGTGCGGTTTTCCTCGATGGCCTTGGGTCGGGCGTCGGCAAAAATGGCTCGTCCAACGGGTGTGCGTGTAATCACCGTTGTCCAGCCCTCCTCGGAGCCGATGCCGCCAAAGGATATATCGGCATATTCGGCCGAATAATCCGGGCAAAAATAGCAGGCGAAACGCTTCATGAACTCGAGCTCTTCGAGCATCATGTTTTTTTCTTCCCCGCCCTTTAAATGCACGATCAGTTCTTCTTTGATATTTATTTTTCTGACATCTTTAAATTTAAACCCGCCGATCTGTCCGAGTTTTTCCTGCTCTTTTTTGCCGAATACAAAATTGCCCGAGCAAAACAGTCCAAGGCAGAATTTAATCGAATCAGAAGGAATGATGCCCAGGGCCTGCATGCGGCGGACCGCTTTGATCTGGCAGGGGGTGCCCACAAAGGCCACACGCGACAGGCCCTTTTTGATCAGGGGATCGAATTCTTTGATCTGTGAATAGGTTAAATAATAATCACTGAAATTGGTCATGCCGTGGGAAGTGTCAAAGGAAAACCCGGCGGCATTCAGGATGTCTTTTTCAGATTCAGCCAGAAACGGTAGGCGCTGAAACGGGCCGGCCGGTTTGGTGACAATGGCACCGTCAATGCGACCGCGTTTGAGCAGATGCACCAGCAGGGCGGTGACCACGCCTCCATCGGTGGCCTTTTTGCGGATGTTGGCATCCACGGCCCGGGCGATACTGGTTTCAATCACCCGTCCCATTGGCGGGATCCAGCCCGAACTTTTGCGGGTTTCTTCGTCCAGCTCGTCAATTTCAGGGCAGATGCTATGGCACAGGCCGCATTCGATGCATTTGGCTTCATCCGCATAGCGGGGCTTGCCTTCGCTGTCCAGCTCCAGGGCGGCATAATTAACGGCCGTGCAAAAGGTCACACACCCGCCGCAGCGATGGCACAGCCCCGGTTTTTGGACTTCCTCAATCAAGTTGGTAAAGGTTTTCATTTATTCACCCACTTTCAAGTGGTTATATTTTTTAGAGGCTTTGGGTTTCAGAATATAGATCGAGGATTCAACACTTAGCCTCTGGCTACTGGCTTCTTGCTTCTGGCCCGAAATCAATGACAGCCGACGACCTGCCAGAAGCCAGAAGCGAGCTGCCAGCAGCTATTAACAATTGTTTGAAAGTAAATTTTCGCCTAAAGGCCCAATCAACTGAATATTGTCTCTGATGGAACTAGATCGAACAAGCACGTTTTGAGCTGGGCAAAGATCTGGCCGGTGTCAAAGCCTTTCAAATGAATGGCCGCAGAGCGGCAGGAGGCCACGCACAGCCCGCAGCCCTTGCACAGGGTGGCTTGAATTTCAGCCTTACCGCTTTTTTCATCAAATTTGGGCGCCGAATAGGGGCAGATCTCCACGCAAACCCCGCAGCTGCTGCAAAAGTTCGGATCCACCATGGCCACAGTGCCGCTGACGGATACCTCCAGCGCTGCTAAAACCGTCACCGCCCGGGAGGCCGCGGCTTGAGCCTGGGCGATGGATTCTTCAATCGGTTTGGGTGCATGCGCCAGACCGCAGACAAACACGCCATCGGTGGCAAAGTCATTGGGGCGCAGCTTGACATGCGCCTCGGCAAAAAAGCCGTCGTCATTTTGCGGCACTTTAAGCATTTGCGCCAGGGGATTGGCTCTTTCCGGCACCACCGCGCTGGCCAAAACCAGCAGATCGCTTTCGATCACCATTTGCCTTTTGAGCACCCGATCGGTAAAGGTAATGTTGAGACCTTTTTCAGCGGCCCCAACCCCGATTTCCTTTTCGTTGTCATAGCGGATAAATTTAATGCCCTGTTCGCGCGCCTGGCGATAAAGATCCTCCCTGAGACCGTAAGCGCGCAGATCGCGATATAATATGAAAATATCCATGGCGGAATTTTGCGCCTTGAGGCTCAATGCACTTTTAATTGACGCAGTGCAGCACACTTTGGAGCAATAGGGGCGCTCGGGATTGCGCGATCCCACACACTGCACAAATACAGCCGTGCGGCCGGGATCAAATCCGTTGCCGGTCTTAAGTTTGCTCTGGAGCTCCAGGCCAGTGAGCACCCGCTGATCCTGGCCATACAGGTAATCGTCGGGTTTAAATTCCTCGCCGCCCGAAGCGATCAGAGTAACGCCGTGCTCAACTATCTGACTTTCACCGTTGGTATGGACGGTGGTTTTAAAATTGCCTATAAATCCATCCACATTTTCAATCCTGGCATCTAACAATACCTCGATGTTTTCATCAGTGGTAACATCAGCGATCAGGTTATCTAGAAACGGACCGACCGCTTCTGCCTGCCAGGTTTCCGCCAAGTGGCGGGCCTGGCCGCCCAACTGTTTGTTTTTTTCAACCACCACAGTTTTGTAACCCTGATGGGCCAATGTTTTGGCCGCTGTCAGGCCCGCCACGCCGCCACCAATCACCATGGCGGTCTGGTTGATTTTCATTTTGGGTTCCACCAGGGGCTCGTGCAGCGCGACCTTGGCCACCGCCATCTGCAGCAGATCTTTTGATTTTTCAGTGGCCTTGTCCATGTCATCCTTGTGCACCCAGGAGCACTGGTTGCGGATATTGGCCATCTCAAAGAGGTATTTGTTGAGCCCACCGTTGATCAGGGTTTCCTGGAAAAGGAGCTCATGGGTCTTGGGTGTGCAGGCCGTTACCACCACCCGGTTGAGGCGGTGCTTTTTGATGGTCTCTGAAATTTGGGTCTGGGTATCCTGTGAGCAGCTGAACAGGTTTTGCTCAGCGTAGACTACATTCGGCAGGGTTTTGGCATATTCCACCACGGCGGGCACGTCCACAAATCCGGCGATATTGGTGCCGCAGCAGCAGACAAAAACACCAATACGCGGCGGTTCCCCTTTGATATCGATTTCTTCGGGCAGCGCTTTGGTTTTGGTCAGCGTCCCGCGGGCGTCTGCCAGCCGGGTCCCGACTTTTCCGGCCGCTGCACTGGCATCGATAACTGATGTGGGAATATCCTTGGGTTCATGAAAGGCACCGCAGACATAGATGCCTGGACGCGAGCTTTGAACCGGGTCAAATCCTCCGGCCTGGCTAAACTGATAAGGGTTTAAATCAATATCCAGTTTTTGGGCCAGAGCGATCGCCTGCTCCCGGGCGCCCAAACCCACCGATAGCACGACGATATCAAATTTTTCCGTCTGGCTATGGCCGGCCGCATCCACATACCGGATCAGGTGCTTGCCGTTTTCGTCCATAGGCTCGACATGGGTGATGCGCGATTTGACAAATCGGACACCCAGGTCGTCTTTAGCCTTGTTATAATAGCGCTCGAAGTCTTTGCCGAAGGTGCGAATGTCGATATAAAAAATGGCCGTATCCAAGCCGTTGCTGCTGTGCTCTTTGGCCAAAATGGCTTCTTTGACGGCGTAGGTGCAGCAGACCGCCGAACAGTACCCGCGGGCGCCGATGTGGGTATCCCGCGATCCCACGCATTGCAGCCAGGCAATTTTTTCAGGCTCGGTTTTATCCGAAGGCCGCACCAGATGGCCGCCGTAGGGCCCGGAGGCTGACAGGATTCTTTCAAATTCCAGACTGGTGACAATATTGGGAGATGTTGAATAGCCAAAGGTGTCGTATGTTTTCGGATCAAAAGCCTCGCTGCCGGCGGCGATCACTACTGCGCCCACTTTTAGGGAGAAGTCTCTTTTTTGATCTTCAAAATTGATGGCGCCGGTGGGACAAAATTTTTCACAGGCTTTGCATTTGCCTTTCAGAAAATAAATACAGGTGTCGGCATCGATGGCGTATTTTAGCGGCACCGCCTGGGCGTACTGTACATAAACTGACTTGCGTTTGCTGAGTCCGCCGTCATAGGCGTTGGATACTTTTTTGGGGCATTTTTCAGCGCAGGCATCACAGGCTATACACTTGTCCATATCGACATAGCGCGGGTGTTGCGTCAATTGGACGTCAAAATTGCCTTCAGCACCGCTGATGTTCTGAACTTCGGTCAGGGTAAGCAATTCGATGTTGATGTGCCGGCCGACCTCGACCAGTTTCGGCGATATGATTCACATCGCACAGTCGTTGGTGGGAAAGGTTTTATCCAGCTGCGACATCATGCCGCCGATGGAGCTTGAGCCTTCCACCAGATAAACATAATAGCCGGAATCGGCAAGATCCAGAGCGGCTTGCATGCCGGCTATGCCGCCACCCACGACCATGACTGCGCCTGTGTCTGATTGCGACATAATTACTCCGTAATTAAAAAGGATGTAATGTTGGATAAATCAATTTCATTTCGGTCAATGCCCAGGGTGCTTTCATCGATACCCATGCTTAAGCCCAGCAGTTGCGGATACAATATCGGCACTAAGGGTTCGCCGTTGTTGGATTGCGCGGCCATGCGCTTTTGCACGCCGTCAAACTGCAGCTGGGTATAGGGGCAGGCAGTGCAGATAAACTGAGCACCGGCCTCCCGGGCGCTGTCGATCTTCTTTTGCGCCATGTCCATGGCCAGCTGATCATTGACGCCGGTCAGGGGCGCACCGCAACAGTCCAGTTTGCGGGTCCACTCGACGCTAAAGGCACCGGTGGCCTCCACCAACTCATCAAAAATTTTGGGTGAGACCGGATCGTCAAATGCCGTAATCATGCTGGGCCTTAACGCATGGCACCCATAGCTGACCGCTATTTGAAGGCCGCTGTAAGCTTTTGAAATTTTTTCCTTTAGCTGCTTTAGGCCCACATCATGATAAAGGACTGACAGCAGATGTTTGACTTTGGCTTTGTGTTGATATTCTAGCTTTTCCCGGCCTAGGATACGGTTGATATCGGATTTCAGCTCGGCGTCCTGGCTCAGAAAGTATTCGGCCCGCTTTAAACTCCCATAACAGCATTTGCACATCACCAGCATATCCAGGCCGGATTGCTCAGCAACTGCCAGGTTTTTGGCGGCTGACAGCACATAAGCCCGATGATCGCTGTTACGTACCGGATACCCGCAACAGTTAAAGCCGTCCATCTCGACCAGCTCAATACCCAGTCGGGCGCACACCGCTGCTGTCGCATCTGCGTATTGCTCAACGCGTGAAGGAATGTTGCAGCCATAAAATAGCGCAAATCTCATAATTTTCCTGGTGGAAATGGCCTTTTTCCGCTGAGGGGTGTTCTCCGCGTGTTTCAGCCCTCGACGTACTCTAAGTACGCCTTAAGCTGAAACACTTGTGCGGCCTACCTCAGCGAAAAAAATTCTCATTTCCCAATTTAGTTGCTAAATTTATTGAACTCCGAATTGTTGAATCCACAATTAACGAATAACCAATAACTGATAACCAATAACTTCCCGTAGGGCATCAGCGCTCGACGGATGCGACCGCGAAATTTTTCAAGCGATACAAAATATCACAGACTTCCACCTGCTGCGGGCAGTTTTCCTGGCATTTGTAACAGGTCAAACAATCCCAGATCATGCCGGCACCAGAGGCCATTTCATTTAATCCCAGACCCAAACTGCACATGATTTGATGCGGCAACAGGCCGAGCACCTGCTCAGGATCCTCATAGTTAGCAACCACTGGGCACACCGTCGTACAGCTCTGGCAGCTGAAGCAATGGGTATAGGTGCGGTCTTTTATGGCCGGTTGCGTTTCTGAGTCGGTTTGGGCATTGAGCGGTATGGGTGTTTCCGGATTCATCAAATTGTCAAACTGACCGGATACGGTTTGTCGGGCGTTGTCAATCGGTGCAGCGTAAAGACCGGCGCTAAGTGTATTTTGAACGATTAACCCCCGGGCAAAAGAAAAAGGGCTTAACATATGGGGCAACGGTGGACCATCTGCCAGCAAAGACTCACGTACACTATACCACAGCTCTTTTAAACGGATGCCGGATGGGCAGCGCACCGTACAACGGTCGCAGTTGGTGCACAGGTAGACACCTTCTTGAATGGCCCGTATCTGAGTTTCATCCAATTTTTTGCCGGCAGCCAGTTTTTTGAGCAGCGTCATCTTTTCTGAAGGCAGAATATATGGATTACCAATGGCCTCAAATACCATGGCCGCTGAACAGTTCAGACTGCAGCTTCCGCAGTGGGTGCAGGCATCCAGTTCCAAGATTTGGCGTGTAACCACATTGGCCTGTATTGATTTTGCCGAATCCATAACCCGGTTGGCTATCAAGCTGAGAGGAGTGGCAAATATATGGAACATTTTGCTGAATGGTAGATAGGCCAGCCCGATGAAACAAGCGATAATATGTACGTACCACAGCAGGGTAACACCGTTGAGCTTATCGAGCCACAAAGCCACAGGCTTAATGAGCTTGGCTGCAGTAAAACCGGTAAACGCATAAGGGGCCGGTGCATGGCAATCCAGGCAGCTGCTTTCATGCACTTCGCGGCCGGCTTCCAACAGCTCCTCGTCAAAAGGCGCCTGGATGGTAGGCGAGACGGTGCCGTATTCTTTGACCCACAGCTTTTCGAGCGCCGCAATTTCCTCTTCATCATCTAGTCCGGCATAATCGTCAACCATGCGCATAAATTCGCTGTGGGAAGCGATTTTAAGACCCAGCAAGGCGATTCCGGACAGCATAATAACCGCTACAATCAGAATAGCGTAATGATCCATGCCGCCCGTTTCAAGCCGGCGAGGCTTTGCAAAGTATCGGCGAACCGCTGCCAGGATAACGCCCGCCAGCACCATGGCACCGAAAAAATCCCGCAGAAAGAAAAACGGGTTTACGGTGGAATAATATTCACTGAATATTGCTTCTGAAATGACGGATTCCAGCGCATGCATGAACAACAGCAGCATAAAGCCGTAAAATATCAGCATATGCGCCAGCCAGCGGGGAACGCTTTCTTTAAAAACGCGCCGTTGTAGCAGGACATCCAACACAATCGCCTCTAAGAGGGCCAGAATCTTCGAGCTGAGAATGACACCGGCGATACCCTTGATGGCCGATTGTAGCCGTTGTCCTGTTGAGATGCCGCTTCCTAAAATGCCGATGTTGCGGGTAAACCAGGTTGAGATTTTGTAGATCAATCCCAGGAGAAAAATGACAAGAGAGGTATAAAAGAGATAATCAAACACCATACGACGACACCCTTATTTGATGACACAAAACTTATTTGATGACACAAAAGATGTAATCGGCCAATGAAAAAGGCCGGGTGGCTGATATCAAATCAACCTCAATGCGGAGCGAAACAAAGGCGGAGATTCAGAATGATGTTATACGCCGCGTATTCAAATCGGTATTATTTAATACATGTGGAAAATACCGAATCGGGCCAAGTATCTTTCAGGGGATCATGACTGTTTTTTTTGAGACGCCTTCTGGGCCCAATCTTGTTCCATTTCCTTTTTCCACTTGGGTGTGCGCTTACGTTTCTGCGCTTTTTGGATCACTTCCGGAATCAACTGCAGCAGCCGTTGTTTATCAATGGGTTTTTCCATGAATGTATCCGGTCGAAAATATTCATAGTCGGGCCACTGGCTGTAGTTGATATCCAATTCATCGCCCATGGCCGATATACCAATGATGGGCGTATCCTTCATGTCATCATCGGAGCGCACCTGTTTACAAACTTCAAATCCGGAAAACAGAGTTTCCATCATGATGTCCAGCAGAATGACATCCGGGCGCTCTTTATTTATTAAATCCATTCCCGTTTGGCCGTCTTCGGCTGTGTGCACCTCAAAACCATTTCTTTGCAGAAAGGTCTCCAGCGTAAACAGTAAATCCTTGTTGTCATCGATTAAAACGATTTTGAGGCTTTTGCCCATGTTTAGCTCCTTATGGCATCAGGTTAAAAGAAAGATAACATCCTGAAAGCCGGATGATACAGTAGCTATACCCTAGTTAAGTACTATGATATATAGTATCAAACGTCCAGCTTCGTCAAGTGATTACCCGGATTTTATTTTAAATATAATGGTGAAACGGGTGCCCTTTCCCAGCGTCGACATGACCTCGATTTTTCCACCATGGCGGTTGACCACCTTTTCCACTACTGCCAGACCGAGTCCGGTACCCGAACTGCCTTTGGTTGAAAAAAATTCCTCATAAATATTGCGCTGGGTATCATCATCCATACCGATTCCATTATCGGAGATTTCAAACATAAAATGGTCATCATCCAGCAGGTCAGTTTTAACGGTGACAGTGTGTTTCTTTTTTTGCCTGTCATTAAAGCACGCTTCCAATGCGTTCCAGATCAAGTTATTGAGCATCCGCCGGATGCTGGCGATGTCCAGACGCACCTCGGGTATGGCATCATTGATTTGCGACTCGAGCGCGATATCCAAACGGGCCGCTTTATCGCGAAATAAGGCCAACGAATCTTTGGTCAGCTGACCGGGCGATATGCGCTCGTATTTCAAGGGCCGGTCTTTTGATGAATACAATATATTTTGAACAACATCGGCTATCTCGAAAATATTTTTATTGACGATATTCCATCCTTTTTGGGCCATTTCGATATCGTTGTCTCTAAAGCCTTCATCAACGACATAGGCACCGCCCTGCAACCCTTCCAGGATGTTTTTGATGCCGTGGGATAAAAGGGCGATGGACTGCCCCAGAGTGACCAGCTCCTTGCGGTCCTTTTTCAGCTGGGTGATATTGGTGGCCAATTCGATAACAGCGGTAACAACACCGTTTTTGTCGATAATGGGGGATGTTTGAATAAGGACCTGGGAGACGCCGCCTCCGCTTAAGGTCACATTCTCTTCGGTAATGTGCGGTCGTCTGTCTTCGAAGGTTTTTTGAACCGGGCAGTTGGGACAAATCTCCGTTGAGCATTTATAGACAACGTGGCATTTTTTACCGATACCGTCTCCAAAATCTTTTTTAAATTTGTCGTTGACATACAATAGGTTAAGATTGCGGTCCTGGATGGAAACATAACACGGCAGATGATCGACCAATTGATTGAGGTTCAATCCTGGAATAGCAGGGGAAGCGGATGATTTTTTTTCAAGGCTTTTCTTTTTTGGCGCCATGTCAGATCAACCAGAGTAGAGGGAATACCGCCAACGGTGCCGGCCGAATTGCGCGTTCACTATAGCCAAAAGGGCTTGATAAATCAATTGTATTCAAGACCTATGGCCAAAAAGAGCTTGAAATATCGTAAACTATATTTTAACTAAATGAGCGTTTCAAATTTTAAAAAGTGAAAGATCTGGTTTTATTCAACTGGCGAACGGGCTAACGGGCAACGGGCTCAACCGAACAATTTTGAACGTGAAAGGGTGATAATGCCATGAATGTCAAGGAATTTGTAGACCGTTTTAAGCTACATGTGGCCGCTGGGCAAAACGCGCTGGATCGACAAATTCAAGGCGGGTATTGCGGAGATCTGTTAAGTGATGTAATGGCCAACGCGCCCACCGGCTGTATTTGGTTGACAGTGCAAACCCATCAGAACATCGTTAATGTGGCTGTGCTGCACGAGATGGCGGCGATTGTGCTCACTGGCGGACAAACCCCTGACCAAGAGACCATTGATCGGGCCAATGAAGAAGGGATACCGCTTCTGATGTGTTCGCATTCGGCCTATGACCTTGCCGGGAAGGCAGTGGCCGCCGGTCTGGTTAACCCATCAGGATAAAGTCACCATAACGTGCGACCTGACGGCACGCTTTAACGGTTCTCAATAAAAATACCTGCAGTCGAAACCGCTTGCGTATGTTTCGGCTACAGGCATTTGTATGGTATACTTCACTGGCGCTTATTGCGTCGCTATTACGCCCTTTTAATCCCCGGTGAATATTGCAGCGATGCGCCGGTCTCCATCGGCATCCCTTTTTCAAGTCTGGCAAGATCCTCTTCGATGTTTTCAATTTCACGTTCGATCCCAGCCAGAGCGCTTTGATGTTGAGCAATCATTTTTTGCTCAATGAGCTGTCGTGATTCCAGCTGTTTTAGCTGATCGCGCAACTTGCTGATTTTTTCACCTCGCAGTGTGTCACTGATGCGGTCCATCAAATGACTGTGCTTACCTTCAGGATCGGTGATAAAATACCAAGTTTTGGTTTGATAGCTGTACCAGGCTTCTCCGGAAACGTGCTTGCCTTTTAAACGCACACCTGCTTTCCAAACCTTAAAGCCGCCTTCTTCTTTCGGGATTCCGTGGATGCGCGCCTGTCGCCGACGACCGTCCTCACATTGAACCATCTGTTTTTCCATAATCGTTCTCCAGCAAATTATTAACCAAAGGAGTATATTTTTATGCCAGAACTATTGGAGAAAGGCAATAGTCCTCTTATCACCAAAACATTTTTTAATGAGCAGGGTGCCGGATGGCAAATATGTGATGGCACCCTGCTGATATGAATACTTAGGCAATCGGTTCTGGCTCCTGGGTGGCGGTGCCGCTGCCACCATTTTTCAGATCGCCCATGGCCTTGGTCAACTCCATCAATACGCCCAGCCCCTGGCGGGCTTCTTTGCTGGACAGCGCTCCCAGCATACCGAAGGGTCCCACCGGTTTGGCCTTGTCCAGATCCACTTTTGATGGCAGTGCAGCCATTTTTGCCAAAAAGGCCTGGGCCTGCGGACTGCTGAGAGTTTGGGCCATACCCAACATCGCCACCAGACCATCACCAATCTGATCGACATCATCGGGGCTGTAAGCGGCTGCTACTTTGGCACGCACATCCAGCGTCGATTGGATAATCCGCAGGACGCCTTTTTGCTCGAGGTCATCCAGATAATTAATCAATTGCGGTACGGATGACTTGAGCAGGGGCTCGATGGTAAGCGCAAAGTCGACGATATTTTCCAACTGTTCCAGGGCAAATTGCATGTGCTTGACACTGCGTAAAAACCTTTTGCCCAGGGCCAACAGATCTTCGAGCTGAAAGCCCGATTCCACATCTTCAAGCTCGCGGATCAACAGCCGAAATGCCTGACCGCTCAGGGGAATCAAATCTTCTCTGAGCTCATTGATACCCCTGGCCGATGCGGATACCGGCGCCAGCTGAGCTTCGATTCGATCGAGTCGCTCAAGAATTTGTTCTTCGGTTGTCATGGCGGCCTCCTTATGCTTGGGTCAAGACGTGGCGCATTTTACCGGCCATTGTCATTTGTTGTTCCAGTGGCAATTCCACACCCTTGAGCATCATGTTCCAGTAAACCCACTTGAACATCATTTTTCCCCAGTAGTTCATGTAGCTGTCGCCCAGCAGGCTGAAGGGTCCCAGGCCAGGAAAAGGGAACTTGCCGGGCAGCGGTTCATATTCATAGTTAAAATCGATTAGAAACGCTTTTTCATGACCCGAGCAGATAAAGCAGGTGGCATGCCCGTCAAAGGTCCCGTGGGGTTCCTGACCGTCGATTTCGCGGATTAAATTTTCCACTACCGTTTCGGATTCATAGTGGGCTACGGCACCGGCCTTGGATGCCGGTACATTAGTGGCATCACCGACAACGTAAACATTGTCGGCATTTTTAGCTTTGAGAGTAAAATGATCAGTGTCGATAAATCGCAGCGGGTCCTCAAGGCCGGAGCCTTCCAGGAATTTAGCGCCAAAATTGGGCGGAATCGCTATCAGTAAATCGTAGTCCACTTTTTCGCCCTTATGCGATTCAATGGTTTTCTCATCGACATTGACCTGAGCGATGTCAAAATTCGGGGTGACTTTGATGTTTTTTTGGATGGCAATGTCGCCTAAGATGCTGGAGGCAATCGGCTTTGAAAATGCGCCGGCCATGGGGGTAACCATTTCGATTTCGACGTCCTTGCGGGCACCTTTGGTATCGAAAAACCAATCGGCCATAAAAACAAACTCTATCGGTGCCACCGGACACTTGTAGGGCAGCTCAGCAATATTGAGCACCACCCGTCCCTTATCAAAGTATTTCATTTTTTCGTGCAGCGCTATGGCGCCTTCCAGTGTGTAAAAATCATGAATATTTTTGCGCCAGTCATCCATCATGCCTTCGACTTCCTCGGGTTCAATACCACAACCGGTGGCAATAACCAGCCAATCATAGTCGTATGACCCTTTTTTGGCCTGAACCTCGCGTTTGGTCGTATCGAGACCAACGACTTCATCCAGCACGAAATCAACGCCCTCGGGGATAAACTCCCGCTTGGGTTTCTTGCAATCGTCTTCGGTATAGACACCAAAGGGAATAAACAGCCAACCCGGCTGGTAGTGGTGGATTTCATCGTTGTCGATGATGGTAATCTGCCATTCTTTGGGGCTTAACTTCCTGCGCAATTGGCTGGCTACCATCGTTCCGCCGGCTCCTGATCCTAAAATGAGAACTTTTTTCATGATATCCTCCTGTTTTATTTAGCTGTTAACCTTTTATTAAGTTGTTAACCGGAAATAAGTGTGAATTGAATCCGTATAGGGTTGTGACGACTTTAGTTTACGTAAGCACTCTGGGACCAACCTTAATCATTTGCGACCGATATTTTATGATCACCCTAAAAGTATCCGGCGCTTTTGAGTTTTGATGTTCCCGGTACTTAATCATTATCTGGTTCAGCACCGTTCATCAAATCAGAGATGGTGGTGGCATCCAGTTTTTCGTACAGGACCTCGGTGGCTTCACGCCAGGCCACACGCACCTGGCAATCATCGGACATGGGGCATTTTTCGGGATAGCTGACACATTCCACCAGATCGGATTGACCCTCAAACAACCGCACGATTTGCCCCAGGGAAATATTTTCAGGCTTTTCAGCCAGTAGATGGCCTCCCTTGGGGCCGCGCACGCTGGTGACCAACTTGGCCTTTTTCAGAGGTCGAATGAGCTGCTCAAGGTATTTAACCGATATATCCTGGCGTTTTGATATTTCGCCGATTTGAACCGGGCCCTGGTCCTTGTTACGGGCCAGATCGACCAGGATCCGGGCTCCATAACGGCTTCTTGTGGATAGCTTCATAAATGATTGTCCCTGTTTTTCAGAGTTTTACAATCTATATAAATTAAGTATGAATTAGCGATAAATGCTTCCTGTGTCAAGCAAAAAAAATAATTTATTCCGGAAAAAGATGTTGCGGTGTTGTATGGCTTTTTTTCATCATCCAGAGCGCTCAAAAATTAAATCCAGGGCCCTGATCAAACAAGGTTACCCCTTCATTGACATGACCGCTATCGGCTTTATTATTAGTTTATTACGACAAACTCTAAGTTTTCGCTGATGGTGAGAAAGGAGGCAGGTATGGATGTAAAAGATTATTGTCATTCCATTGAGATCGAACTTAACGGCTGGAAGGCGAAAATGTACAGCATGGTTCGCAAAGTTGATAAACTGCGCGGCGCCGACAAGGATAAAATGTCTGCCCAGTTTGAGGATTTGCATAAACATATCGAAGACATCGAGCGGATAGTCACTACCCTGCAAACTGAGTGCCCAGCAGATTTTGGCCCCCAGAAACAGGAAATCGATGCATCCCAGAACGAGATGAAGAAAAAATATGAAGACGCCATGGCAGCTGTCCTGCAGTTTTGACTGGGGTACAGGTAATATCCGGCTTGCCCTACGCTTTAAACGGCAATGTGATACGAAAAGGCAGAGTTCGTTTTGCTCAGGCGGAATAATCTCTGCTTTTGCTTAATGGTGCCTTGTTTATTAAGGAATCCAATTAGACTTAAATCAATGCCAGGCAATCGGGTCCCAGTGCACATTATTTGGCTAATCGTAAGCGTTTGGAGGTAATTCAGTGGTAGACATAAAAAAGCAAGATACGTGCAAAATAGATTTTCATGATCTGAGCTCGATCAAAGCCCGCTTACCAGAGATTGCCGAGGACATTATTCAAAGCTGCACCGATCAGGAGTGTTACACACACGTCGATTATGAGCCGATTCCATCCAAAGAAGGCGTCATTGAGATCATCAACCGTCTCAGAGAGATTCTATTTCCTGGTTATTTCAGCCGGGCTAAAATTGATCCGGCCAATCTAAAATACGCGGTGGGTCAATCCGCGACGTCCTTGTTTGATCTTCTCTCCGAACAGATCTGTCACAGTATTCGGCATGATTGTCTGCGATATGACCAACCCTGCAGCGAATGTGATGAGCAGGGATACCGGCTGGCCCTGCAGTTTATGGAATCTATCCCGACGCTTCGTAAAGCTCTGGCGGCTGATGTGCGTGCAACGTATGACGGTGACCCGGCAGCCAAAAGCTTCGATGAGGTCATTTTCAGCTACCCGGGAATATTTGCCATTACCGTTTATCGGATTGCCCATCTTCTATTAAATTTAGGAGTGCCGTTGTTGCCACGGATTATGACCGAATACGCACACAGTATTACCGGTATTGATATTCATCCGGCCGCCAAAATCGGTAAGAGCTTTGTGATTGATCATGGTACCGGTGTGGTCATCGGCGAAACCACTGAAATAGGTGACAATGTCCGCATTTACCAAGGGGTCACTCTGGGCGCTTTGTCCATCCCCAAAGGTGCCAGTGACAAGTTCAGAGGCAAAAAACGACATCCCACCATTGAAAATGATGTCATTATATATTCCGGAGCGACCATTTTAGGCGGTGAAACCATCATCGGGACTCGTTCGGTTATCGGGGGCAATGTCTGGCTGACGGAATCAGTGCCACCGGATACCACCGTCGTGATCGAGACGCCGCGGCTGATTTATAAGTCGAAAACGCAGAAGGAACTCAGAGAGAAGCTCAAAGCAGCCCACTAGAAGCTGTCTTATAAATGCATCTAACGCCCAAGGGCTTCGTTTCCCCGATAAATCGGGATCACACATCTAATTTTATGAACATTAAGGTGTGCGTAAAACCGATTCAAAATGCTCGAATACTGTCGTGTATGCTCCACTTTTGAATCGGTTTTCGTCTTGCCCTTGAACCTTATCTGCTATTTCTAAGACAGCTTCTAATCGTTTTTAATCAATTCTATTCAGCTTTCCAATAACGAATAACCAATAACCAATAACTAAAAAAGCGCAGCTTTTTTACGGGAGGTTAGATATGAAATATCATTCCATTATCAGCAGCGCCATTGGTGCAACGCCGATGGTGCGGTTGAATCGCATTAATGAAGGCCTGGATGCAGAAATACTGGCCAAATTGGAATTTTACAATCCACTGAATACCGTCAAGGACCGCATTGCAGCCTCGATGATTGCCGCCGGTGAACTCGATGGTTCCATTACACCCAAAACGCTCATCGTCGAGCCCACCAGCGGCAATACGGGTATCGCGCTGGCTTTTATTTGTGCTGCCAAAAATTATCGCCTGTGTTTGACGATGCCCGATACCATGAGCATCGAGCGGCGAAAGCTTTTAATCCACATGGGGGCGGAGCTGGTTCTGACACCCGGTGCCAATGGTATGCCCGGTGCAATTGAAAAAGCCCAGGAAATCCTGGATTCTGAAAAGGATTCCTTTATGCCCAATCAGTTTAAAAATCCGGCCAACCCCAGAATTCACCGAGAAACCACTGCAGAGGAAATCTGGCAGGATACCGAAGGTCAGGTCGACATTCTGGTTGCCGGTGTCGGCACCGGTGGTACTATCACAGGTGTATCGCAGGTCATCAAACCGCGCAAACCGTCTTTTAAGGCCATTGCAGTGGAGCCCACCGACTCTCCAGTGCTTTCCGGCGGCCAAAAGGGACCGCATAAAATACAGGGAATCGGTGCCGGTTTTGTGCCCGATGTTCTGGACCAGTCGCTGCTGGATGATGTGGTGACCGTTTCAAATGACGACGCTTTTAAAACATCTCGCCAAGTGGCCAAAATGGAAGGTATTGTCTGCGGTATTTCATCCGGTGCGGCGGTAAAGGCGGCTCTTGAGGTGGCCAAACGCCCTGAATCCAGCGGCAAAAATATCGTGGTGATTATCCCCAGTCCGGCGGAGCGGTATATCAGCACTCCCTTGTTTGACGAGGATTAAAAACGATCTCAAAAATGCATCTAATGCCCAAGGGCTGTGTTACAAGCCGATTCAAAATGCTCGAATACTAACGTGTATGCTCCACTTTTGAATCGGCTTGCGCCTTGCCCTTGAGCATAATCTACTATTTTTGAGATCGTTTTCAGTACCTCATCTAATCTAAACTCTATTCTAATGCTTATGAAGCGTAAATGGATTACCGTTGGACCGCCATGGCAGCCTCCATTAAGGCTTCGGCAAAGGTTGGATGCCCGTGAACGGTACGGGCGATATCTTCTGAACTGCCGGCAAATTCAACTGCCAGCACACCTTCGGCAATCATATCAGCTGCCCGTGGTCCGATGATGTGTATGCCTAAAATCCGATCGGTTTTTTCGTGGGCCAGAACCTTCACAAATCCCTCCGTCTCACCCAAACAGCGAGCGCGTCCCACACCGGTGAAGGGATATGTTCCCGATCGATAGGGAATTTTACGTTCTTTGACTTGTTCTTCGGTCAACCCCACACTGGCTACCTCCGGCCATGTGTAGATGATCGCCGGGATGGCGTCGTAATTGACCTCTCCCGGCCGGCCGGCGATGATCTCGGACACCGCGATCCCTTCGGCTGAGGCCTTGTGGGCCAGCATGGGACCGGGAATCAGATCACCAATGGCATAAATTGAAGGAACAGTGGTCCGATAGGCATGGTCCACTTTGACACATCCGGTTTTCGGATCGGTTTCAACTCCCACTTCCTCCAGGCCCAGACCGCTGGTTAAAGGTCGCCGTCCGACACTCACCAATAATTTATCACAGGTGACGGTTTCTTTTTTACCCTTGGTATCCAGTTCGACCTTAATGTTTTTGGCCATGGTTTTGGCCCCGGTGACCTTCGAATTCATGTGAAATTTAAATCCCTGGCGCTTGAGAACCCGCTGCAGCTTGCGCCCCACCTGGCCGTCGGTGCCACTGGCAATGTTCGGCAGCATTTCAAACACACTGACCTTGGCGCCGAGCCGCAACCAGACCGATCCCAGCTCCAGCCCGATATAACCGCCGCCCACGATGCCCAGGTGCTTGGGTACCGCATCTAATTTTAAGGCATCGGTGGAGCTGATAATCTGGCGGCCGTCAAAAGGCAACTCCGGCAAGGATATACTTTTACTGCCGGTGGCCAGGATAATGGACTTAGCGGATAAGGTGGTGCTTTGTTTTTTCTTGGATGAACCCGCATTGGATGTGACCATGACCTGATCAGCTGCGGACAGCTGAGCGGTACCCTCAATGATGTCGATTTTATGTCCTTCGAGCAGCCTTTTGACATTTTCGGTCAGATCCTGGACCACTTTTTCTTTGCGCGCCATCATTGCCGCCAAATCCAGGCCGATCCGACCGGTTTTGATACCGTGATCGGCAAATTGGTTTTTAGCGAGATGGAGATACTCACTTGAGTCCAGCAGGGCTTTACTGGGGATGCAGCCGACATTTAGACAAACACCCCCCAAGCGAGGCGCTTTTTCAATACAGGCGACATTCAAACCCAGCTGGGCGGCGTGCACAGCCGCTACATATCCACCGGGCCCGCTACCGATAATGATCACATCATAGGAACTGTTTTCAGCCATAGCTAAATCTCCATCATTATGCGTTCCGGGTTCTCGGTACATTCTTTGATGCGTTTGAGAAAAGTGACGGCTTCACGACCATCAATAATGCGGTGATCATAACTGAGGGCGACATACATCATGGGCCGAAGAGCGATCTGATCTTCAATTGCCACGGGCCGCTTTTCAATACGGTGCATGCCCAGAATTCCACTTTGGGGCATATTTAATATGGGTGTGCTCAGCAATGAGCCGAATACGCCGCCGTTACTGATGGTGAATGTTCCGCCCTCTAAATCCGACAGTTCCAGCCGGTTTTCTTTAATTTTATTGACATAATCAACAATGGCTTGCTCCAGTTCAGCAAAATTGAGCTGATCGGCATGACGGATAACAGGAACCACCAACCCTTTTTCGGATCCGATGGCAAC
>JAAUXY010033974.1_pt1 | contig 30246 bp, 32 predicted proteins | sample 7278121 | NCBI WGS metagenome assembly JAAUXY01 (sample SAMN14350117, study PRJNA611818) | marine sediment metagenome | isolation source: surface marine sediment (1.8m) | place: French Polynesia: Moorea | collected 2018-08
CGATCAGCCGTCGATGGACGGCAACACGGTAGACAGTCAGAAAGAAAGTGCGGCAGTTGCCGAAACCGCGGTTCGTTACCAGAGCACGTTGACCTTTCTCAACTCGCGTATTCGTGGTCTGCGACTCGCTATAACCGGGGGGCGCTAATTATGAGTTTGTTCAGAGTTTTTGATATTGCCGGTTCGGCCATGAGCGCCCAGTCGGTCCGCTTGAACACCACCGCCAGCAACCTGGCCAACGCCAATACCGCCGCCGGCAGCGCCGACGAGGCCTATCGGGCGCGCCAGCCGGTATTCCAGACCGTGCTGAACCAGCAGGCGATGGACAACAGCAGCGCGGGTGTGCGGGTTGCGGACGTGATCGAAAGCCAGGCCGCGCCGCTGCGCGTCCACCAGCCGGGACATCCCGCGGCGGATGAACAGGGCTACGTCTACATGTCCAACGTCAATGCGGTGGACGAACTCGTGAACATGATTTCCGCTTCCCGCTCTTACCAGAACAGCGTGGAAGTTCTGAACACATCCAAGGAATTGTTATTGCGCACACTGACACTCGGTCAGTAGCAACTGAGGGAGCACCGATTCAATGATCACCATGCCCACGACGGACCTGGACCTGAGCGCTCTGGCGGTACCGAAGCCAACCCAGGAAGAGCGGTCCGAACTCGGCCAGGACGATTTCCTGATGCTGATGATCGAGCAGTTTCGTAACCAGGATCCCTTCCAGCCGATGGAGAACGGGGAGTTCATCGCGCAGATGGCCCAGTTCAGCCAGGTGGCGGGCATTGCCGAGATGAACCAGTCGATGGAACAGCTGGCCGATTCGCTGTCGGCAAACCAGGCGCTGCAGGCGTCGACCATGGTTGACCGGTCGGTGCTCGCCGACGGCAACCTCGGCACGCTTGGCACCGATACGCCGCTGAAGGGCGGTGTCTATCTGCCATACGGGACAAGCGCGGGCGTCGTGCAAATCTTCGACGGTAACGGTCAGATCGTGCGCGAGTTGCCGCTCGGCGTCCGTAACGCCGGACTCACCACTTTTGAATGGGACGGCTTCCTGACCGATGGGGAGCGCGCCGAACCCGGCACGTACCGGATCGCTGCAGCGATTCGCAACGGCGGCGTCGATGAACCCGTCGACACCATGATCGCGACCCGGGTGCAGAGCATCACGTTGACCAATGGTGGCCGCACGGCCCAGATCACGACCGAGGGCGGCCAACAAATCGGCCTGTCCCAGGTCAAGGCTATTTTGTAATCGATTTATTGAGACACACGAGTCCAGCGCAGGAGTAGAAACATGTCATTCCAAGTTGCTCTCAGCGGCCTGAATGCCGCTTCCACCGACCTCCAGGTCACATCCAACAACATCGCGAACGCGAACACGACCGGCTTCAAGTCGTCGCGTGCCGAATTCGCGGACGTGTTTTCCGGCGATGCCACCGGTATCGGCGCCGGCGTGCGCCTGACCGATGTGCGCCAGCAGTTCGGCCAGGGCAATGTCGAAATTACGGAACGCCAGCTCGACCTCGCGGTCAGCGGTAATGGTTTCTTTATCGTGGATGACGGCGGCGGCCTGCTGTACTCGCGCGTTGGCGCATTCGGTCTGAATGCTGGCGGTGTTGTGGAAAACGCCGAAGGTCAGACGCTGCAGGTTTATCCGCCGGACGGTGGCGGTGGCTTCAACACCGGCACGCTGGGCGATCTACAGATCCTGACCGATACCAGTCCGCCGCAGGCGTCCGCGAATGTCGACATGAATATCAATCTGCCGGCCGATGCGACGGCGCCGACCGTCGTGCCGTTTGATCCAAACGACCCGCAGACTTTCAATCACAGCACGTCGACCGTGGTCTATGACTCGCTCGGCGTTGGACACACGGCGACCTATTACTTCCTGGAGACCGGTGGCGCCTGGGAGGTCTACCAGACTCTGGACGGCGCCGTGACCGGCGCCGCACAGGCGTTCTCGTTTGCGCCGGACGGCAGTATCGCTGCACCCGCGAACGGCATCGTCAGCTATCCGGCCTGGGATCCGGGCAACGGTGCAAACCCGGTCACCATCGACCTGGATCTGTCGAACACGACCCAGTATGGCTCGAATTTCGTCGTGAACAGCATCAATCCGGATGGTCGCGCCGCCGGCCGCCTGCGGAACATCGAAATCGACCAGACCGGGGTCGTATTTGCACGCTTCTCGAACGGCCAGTCCGAAGCCCTGGGCAAGATTGCACTGGCAAACTTCTCCAACCCGGAGGGACTTGCCAAGGTCAGCGACACTTCGTTCCAGGAAACTTTCATTTCCGGCGTTGCGCAGCGCGGTGAAGCGACCGAGTCGAACTTCGGTTTGATTCAGGCTGGCGCGCTGGAAGCATCGAACGTCGACCTCACCGAACAACTGGTCAACATGATTACTGCGCAGCGCCTGTTCCAGGCGAATGCCCAGGTCATCGCGACCATGGATACGGTGACGCAGACGATCATCAACATTCGGTAACGGTAAACGGACGCTAGCAAGATGGACCGTTTGATCTATGTGGCAATGACCGGCGCACGCGAGAGCATGCGCGCGCAGTCGATCGTCAGTCACAATCTCGCCAATGCCAATACCAACGGGTTCCGGGCCCTGCAGCATTCGCTGCAGAGCGCCCCGATCCCGGGTGAGGGCCTGGATTCGCGAATCAACGCGCTGGGTCAGCGCGGCAATTTCGACGCGACCCACGGCATGATGATCGATACCGGCCGCGCACTGGATATTGCGATAAGTGGTGATGGCTGGATCGCAGTCCAGGGCGCTGACGGTGAGGAAGCCTACACGCGCGCGGGCAGCCTCCGGGTCACGCCGCAAGGCATGCTGGAAACCGCCGGGGGTCAGCTGGTGCTTGGTAACGGCGGGCCGATCTCCCTGCCGGAGTACCAGAAGATCGAAATCGCCGAAGATGGCCGTATCTCGGTGATACCAAAAGGCCAGAAGGCGGAGACCATTGCTGAAGTCAATCGACTCAAGCTGGTCAGTCCTCCCGTCGAGGAGCTGACCCAATTCGCACCCGGCCAGTTCCGTCGGACCGATGGGGAACCGGCCACCGTTGATTCCACTGTGCGCATCAGGAGCGGACAGCTCGAGGGATCCAACGTCAATTCCACTGGCGCGCTGGTGAAGATGATTGAACTGTCGCGTGCTTACGAAATGCAGGTGCGCGCGATGCACACCGCCGAGGAAAACGACCAGGTGGCCGCACGCCTGATGCGTCTTGGCGGCTAGCGAACGGATAGACAGATTTACTGATCGAGGAACAGAACAATGGATGCACTCTGGATTGCGAAAACCGGGCTCGACGCCCAGCAGACCCGCATGTCGGTGATCTCGAACAACCTCGCCAACGTGAACACGAATGGCTTCAAACGGGGTCGTGCGGTTTTCGAAGACTTGCTCTATCAGAATGTGCAGCAAGCGGGCGCAGCCACGTCGCAGGATACCGAGAATCCGACCGGCACCAGCGTCGGCACCGGTGTGCGTATCGTCGCTACAGAAAAGAATTTCCAACAGGGCGGCAGTGTCGACACCGGTAACCCGCTGGACATCCTGGTCGAGGGCCGGGGTTTCTTCCAGATCCTGATGCCGGATGGTGACCTGTCGTATACGCGCGACGGCGCATTTCAAATCGATTCCGAAGGCCGGGTCGTGACATCCAACGGCTTCGAGCTCCAGCCCTCTATCACGATCCCGGATGGCGTCGAGAGCGTCAGTATCTCCGGTGACGGCATCGTCGAGGCCAAGCTGCCCGGACAGACGAATCCGGTGCAGCTAGGCACGATCCAGATTGCGGACTTCATCAACCCGGCCGGCCTGCAGCCACGCGGCCAGAACCTGTTCGTGGAGACCGCGGCGAGCGGCACACCACAGATCGGCACCCCGGGCCTGGACGGGCTTGGCAAACTGGTGCAGGGCTCGCTCGAAGGTTCGAACGTGAATGTGGTCGAGGAATTGGTAGCGATGATCGGAACGCAGCGTGCCTACGAAATGAATTCGAAAGCCATTGCGGTTGGCGATCAGATGCTGCAGTACCTGAACAACAACCTGTGATGATTGACTAGATAATTACGGATGGCGCTCATGACTCGTTATTCGAAACTACTGCTGAGCAGTGTGCTGATCGGGGCCACCTGGATGCAGGGCTGCACGACCATTGTCGGTGTGCAGCCGGGAGAGTACCCGCCGGCACCGCCGAATCAGCCCTACCCGGTCACACCCGCCGATGGCGCGGTGTATCAGTCGCAGACCTCGATCACACTGTTCAATGACGTGAAAGCACGCCGTGTAGGAGACACCATCACCATCGTGCTGAACGAACGCACGCAGGCATCCAAGAGCGCCAGCACGGATGCCAGCAAGACCAGCGACTTCGATTCCGGGAACCCGGTGCTCGGCGGCACGACCCCAACCTTCAAAGGTGACGAGATCCTGAACAACGTCTGGGAGACGGAGCAGTCTTTCAGTGGTGACGGCTCCAGTAGTCAGAGCAACCGGCTCGATGGCCGCATCACCGTGACGGTTGCCGACGTGTTGCCGAACGGCAACCTCTACGTGCGCGGTGAGAAGTGGCTGACACTGAATAACGGCGAGGAATTCGTGCAAATAGCCGGAATCGTGCGACCGACCGATATCGGTACGGATAACGAAGTGCCGTCCTTCAAGGTTGCCGATGCCCGCATTACCTACAGCGGCAATGGCGCCATCGCCGATGCGAACAAGCCCGGCATCTTCGCGCGGGCCTTCATGAAATTCTGGCCGCTGTGATCGCAGCCCCGGGGAAGTTAATGAAACATCCATCGACATCGAACAGTCGCCAGCAGCTAAGCTGGTTGTTATTGATGGTGGCACTGGTATTGATGGCAGCGGCTGGTGACAGCCAGGCCGAACGCATCAAGGACCTGACCAGTGTTGCCGGTGTCCGCCAGAATCAACTGGTCGGCTATGGCCTGGTCGTGGGTCTCGACGATACCGGCGACCGCACCACCCAGGCACCATTTACCACACAGACCCTGATCAACATGTTGGAGCGTCTGGGCATCACCCTGCCGCCGGGCACCAACCTGCAGCTCAAGAACATTGCCGCGGTGGCCGTGCACGCGGATCTGCCGCCGTTTGCGAAACCCGGTCAGACCATCGATGTGACGGTCTCATCCATCGCGAATGCGAAAAGCCTGCGCGGCGGCACCCTGCTCGCCACGCCGTTGAAGGGCCTGGACGGCAATACGTATGCGATCGCCCAGGGCAACCTGGTGGTCGGTGGCCTCGGTGTATCGGCTGCCGATGGTTCCAGTGTGTCGGTCAATGTGCCGACTGTCGGTCGGGTACCGAACGGCGCGACGGTCGAACGCGAAGTGCCGAACAGCTTCGCGGCCAGCGACATGCTCACGCTGAATCTGAACCGGCCGGACTTTACGACGGCGACACGTTTGGCCGAGACCATCAATGAATATCTTGGTGCCGGCACCGCACTGCCGATCGACTCGACCTCGGTGCGCGTCAGCGCACCGCAGGCAACAGCGGACCGCGTCTCGTTCCTGTCGGTCATCGAGAACCTCGAATTCACGCCGGGCGAGGCACCGGCCCGTGTCATCGTAAATTCGCGCACGGGTACGGTCGTAATCAGTTCCAATGTACGCGTGCTGCCAGCGGCCGTGTCGCACGGCTCACTGGTCGTCAGTATTTCCGAAGATTTCGACGTCAGCCAGCCGGCACCTTTCGCCCGGCAGGGACAAACCGTCGTAACTCCGGATAGCGCCATCGACGTTACCCAGGAAGGCAGCCGCATGTTCCTGTTCGAACCGGGTGTCGACCTGGACGAGATCGTGCGGGCGGTCAACGAAGTCGGCGCTGCGCCGGGCGACCTGGTGGCAATACTCGAGGCGCTACGCGAAGCCGGCGCGCTGCGAGCCGAATTGCTGGTGATCTGACAGGCGAAGTACTCGTGATCACGGACACAGCGGTCTATACAGATTTCCAGGGCCTCAGACAGCTCGAGGCTGGCGCCAAGGAACACACACCCGAAGCGACTCGCGAAGCCGCCCGTCAGTTCGAGGCGCTGTTCGTGCAAATGATGTTGAAGAGCATGCGCGACGCCAGTGCCGTGTTGGCAGAAGAGCGCGACACGACCTACGAGGAAATGTTCGACCGCCAGATTGCCCTGGAACTGAGCCGCGAAAAGGGCATCGGCATTGCCGACCTGATGATGCGCCAGCTGGGTGCCGGCGACGACAGCCCCGACCCGGCGACCATCGACCAGGCCAAGCTGCATAACCGCATCGCAACGCGATCGGAGCCGACGGCCATGAGCGCTGTAAACGCCCCGACCGACGGCGTGGGCCGGGATGATTTCCGCCCGAACAGCCCGGAACAGTTCCTCGAGAAGATCTGGCCACTGGCGGAGCGCGCCGCGAACGACCTGGGCATCGACCCGCGCGTCGTAGCGGCTCAGGCAGCATTGGAAACCGGCTGGGGGCAGCACCAGATCCGCGACGCGAATGGCGTGAGCGGAAACAACGTGTTCGGCATTAAGGCCGATCGCCGCTGGGACGGCGAACAGGTCAAAGTGCCGACGCTGGAGTACGAAAGCGGCGTTCCGAAACGCACGAATGCGCTGTTTCGTGCTTACCAGAATCTGCAGGAAGGTTTTGACGATTACGTCAATTTCCTGCGTAGCAATCCGCGCTACGAAGATGCTTTGAAAGTCGGCCGCAACGCAATTGATTTTGCGGTCTCGCTGCAACGTGCAGGATACGCCACCGACCCCAGTTACGCGGACAAGATTACGGGAATTATGCAAAGCAGCCGTTTCTCCCGTGTTCTGGATGGACTAAAGCTTGGAGGCCTGATGCCGACATTGTGAGTAGAAGCAACGGCCGCCTGGACATGTTTGTGAGCAGGCGCGCCGTGACGATCTACTAAAACGAAACCATGTCTGTATTTATCAACAACGGTTTATCCGGACTACTCGCTGCGCAACGCGCCTTGCAGACCACTGCTAACAACGTTGCCAATGCGGCGACGGATGGCTATGTGCGCCAGCGCGTCGAATTCTCGGAACGCCCGGGATCAACCATCGGCGGCGTCACGATCGGCAACGGCGTGCAGATCACGGACGTCCGGCGCGTCTACGATCAGTTCATCGCCGATGAGCTGAAGGGCGCGACGATGTCGCAGTCCCGCGCGCAGTTTTTTAGTGACCTGAGCGCGCGACTGGACAAGCTGCTCGGCAATCCGGAACAGGGCATTGGCCAGAGCCTGCAGGCGTTCTTCAACCAGGCCGAGGCCCTGAACCGCGACCCGACGTCCGCGGTGAATCGCCAGCAGCTACTGGCACAGGGCGACTCGCTGGGGCAGGGCTTCGCGCAAATGGACACGCAGCTCACGAGGCTCGGCAACGAGGTGAATGCGCGGCTGCGTGAGTCGGTCAACCAGATCAACAACATCGCGTCGAGCCTCGCACAGGTGAACGGCAAGATTCTGTCGAACACCGGCAACGTGCCGAATGATCTGCTCGACGAGCAGGAGAACCTGCTGAACCAGCTGTCAGAGCTAATCGATTTCAATGTGCTGCGCCAACCAACCGGCGCCGTGAACGTGCTAGTTGGCAATGGCCAGCCACTGGTACTGGATGTCAACAGTTTCGATCTGGGTGTGGTGGCCAATGAATTCGACGGCACACGGCTGGAGCTCGCCTACCGCGGTCAAGCGATTTCGAATCTGGTGTCAGGCGGCGAAGTCGCCGGCCTGCTGGCATTCCGCCACGAGAGCCTCGACCCTGCCCGGCGAGAACTCGGCCAGCTGGCGCTCGGCTTGACGGAAGTCTTCAACCTGCAGCACCGGCAGGGCATGGACTTCGATGGCAGTCTCGGTGGGGATTTCTTCGCCGGCATCCAGGCGACTGCCACCGCGAGCGGCACCAATTCCGGAACTGCGACGGTCAACGTGACCATTGCGGATGCGGCGGCAACGCAGGCGAAGGAATATATCCTGCGCTACACCGGCAGCGGCTGGGAGATGATGGATGCCGGCAGCGGCGCACCGCTTGCCCTGAGCGGCACTGGTACCGCGGGTGATCCGTTTGTCGCGGACGGTCTGGAAATAGTCGTAGGCGCTGGCGCGGCCAGCGGTGACAGATTCCTGGTCAGCGCCGTCAGCGGTGCCACCACGGCGGTACGGGTCGCCGTCACGAGTCCGAACCAGATCGCGGCCGCGAATCCGGTGACAACGGCGACGTCGTTGCAGAACCTGGGCGACGCGGGCGTGTCGACCGCAAACATCGACGACGTCACGAACCCGAACCTCCTGCAAGCGGTCAATGTCGTCTTTGACAACGCGACCACCTATCGTATTCGCGATCTGGGTGGCGCAGATCTGACGGGCCCGCTGGCCTATACGTCCGGGGCGGATATCAGCTTCAACGGCTGGACCGTGCAGGTCAGCGGTAATCCGCAGGCCAATGACAGCTTCAATATCCGGGCTACCGGCGCCGGCAGTGGAGACAACGCCAACGCGCTCGCGCTGTCCGAAATTTCCAGTCAGGGCTTTTTCAATGGCGGCCAGCTGTCGCTGGCAGGCCTGGGTGCGAATCTCGTGTCGAATGTCGGCTCGGCTGCAGCGCGCGCGCAGTCCGACCTGACCGTGCAGACGACGCTACGCGAACAGGCCGAACTCGATCTGGAAGCGGTCGCCGGCGTGAATCTCGAAGAGGAAGCGGTGAACCTGTTGCGTTACCAGGAAGCCTACCTCGCGGCGACGAAAATCATCACGGTGGCCAATCAATTGTTCAATTCACTGCTGAGCGTGGTGGATCGCTAGATCATGCGTGTATCGACGAAAACCTTTCAGCTGCAGTGGTTGAATTCCTTTACTCAGCGGCAGGCGGACCTGGTCGATATCCAGCGGCAGGTCAGCACGGGGCGCAAGGTTGCCACCGCGGCGGACGACCCGGCCGGCGCATCGCAGATGATCCTGCTGCAGCAGGGGCTGGAACGACTCGAGAGCTATGCCGGCAACGCCGACACAGCAAGTCGCCGCCTCAGCCTGGCCGAAGGCGCGTTGTCGGAAGCCGGCGATTTGCTCAACAGGGTCCGGGAACTGGCTATCCAGGCCGGCGGTGCGTCGCAAACGCCCGAGACGCGAGCAGCCCTGGCGGATGAGGCGCGTGAGATCTATCGCAATTTGCTGGATCTCGCCAACGCGCAGGACGGCGAAGGCCGGTTTCTCTTCGCCGGTAACCGTGTCATTAATCAACCCTTCACCGAAAGCGCCGGCGTGGTCAGCTACAACGGCGACGACGGCACCCGCGTGCAGCGTATCGGCGACAATCGCGTAGTCGCCGAAGGCAATCCCGGCTCGGAAGTCTTCAGCGCGATCCGTAACGGCAATGGCACGTTCTTCGTCACCGCCGATTCGGGCAACACCGGGACCGCCATCTATTCGAGCGCCACCGTCACGGATCGCAGCGCGTGGCCGGTGTCCGATTTCACGATCAGCTTTGCGGCACCGGATGCCTACGAAGTGCGGGATAGCGGTGGCGCGGTCATCCAGAGCGGTGCGTTCAACCCGGGCGATTCAATCAGTTTTGCCGGTATCGCCGTGCGGCTCGAAGGCACGCCCGCGACCGGTGACCAGTTCCAGGTTAGCCCGAGCCGGAACCAGGACGTGTTCACGACCGTGCAGAACTTCATTGCGACGATGGAAGGCGACCTGTCCTCACCGGCCAGCCGGGCGCAAATACAGAGTCAACTGAATTCGAGCCTGCTGGACATGGACCGGGCCCTGGACAATCTGAGTGCAATCCGCAGCAGCGTCGGCTCACGGCTCGCGGTAATCGAGCAGCAAGCTGACAACAACGCTGAACTCGGCCTGCAGTTCACCCAGACCCTGTCGCTGGTGCGGGACGTCGACTATGCCAGCGCGATCTCCGAGCTCGAGCTGCAGCTGCAGGGGCTGGAAGCCGCGCAGCGTGCGTACGCGCGCACCCGCTCGTTCTCCCTCTTCAGCCTGATCTGACGCCTGGCGCGATACTGCTGTGCGCGTCGGTATAACGCCGGCGCGGCGGGTGGCGATGATTCGAGCCGGGACCGTCGCCCGACATGGATGTCGGGCGCGAGCGTACAGGGACGTATTCACAGCGTGTCCCGGCTCGAATCATCGGCGGCCGCCGCTGTCTCGTTGTTATCGACGCGGCGCAGAATCTTGCCGCAGACCGTGAACCGCGTCACACGCGAATCCTTCAAGTTCGATCTTGACGAGCCGATAACACCCTTGCAGAGCCTGAAAGGTCCCTACGGATATGTCCGCTAGGGAAGACCCGCAACAGGGACCCGATGAGCTGCGAATGAGTCAATTGAAGGAGACTTATCATGCCTAGCATCGTCAATACCAACGTGATGTCGCTGAATGCTCAGCGTAACCTGTCGCGTTCGGACAACATGCTGGCGACCTCGCTGGAGCGTCTCTCATCCGGTCTGCGCATTAACAGCGCCAAGGATGACGCTGCGGGTCTCGCCATCGCGAACCGGTTCACGACCCAGATTCGGGGCCTGAACCAGGCTGTCCGGAACGCCAATGACGGCATCTCCCTGGCCCAGACCGCCGAGTCTGCGCTGGACGAGCTGACCAACAACCTGCAGCGCATTCGTGAGCTGGCGGTGCAGTCCGCCAACGCCACGAATTCCGCGTCTGATCGCGCCGCCCTGGACCAGGAAGTCCAGCAGCGGATCGACGAGATCAACCGGATTGCGTCGCAGACTTCTTTCAATGGCCAGAAGGTTCTCGACGGTAGCTTCGGCGCCGCCCAGTTCCAGATTGGCGCCAACGTCGGCGAAACCATCACGGTCAACCTGACGACCGGCACGCGTGCCGACCAGATCGGTCAGATCGCCACCGGTACGGCCACGGTCAACGCCGGCGCGTTCACTGACGGCGCAGTCACGATCGAGGTCGGTGGCGGCGGCGCCGTTGCGGTTGGTGCTTCGGTTGCGGGCACGCAGGCTGGCCAGGATGCCGACAGCGCGTTCGCCAAGGTCAATGCAATCAATGCCGCGGGTATCTCGGGGCTGACCGCCACGACCACCAACGCGCAGACGGCCGCCTTCGGGACCATCGGTGAAGACGGTGCGACGGACGCCACGGTCGACCTGGTGATCAACGGCGAAGACATCTTCACCGGCTTCACGCTGGTCGCCGGCTCGGGTGAAACCCTGACGGCTGACGAAGTTGCCGCGCAGATCAACCTGCAGTCTTCGCGCACGGGTGTTTCCGCATCTGTCACGGGCACGGACGTGACCCTGACGGCTGCCGACGGCCGGAACATCACGGTTGCCCAGACGCTGGGCGGCGGTGCCACGGGCGCCGGCCTGGGCCAGACGGGCACGCTGTATGGCGACGTGACGCTGAGCGCTTCCGAGAATATCGTCGTCGATGACGCCGGTGACCTGCTCGGCTTCGGCGCCGGTCCGCAGTCGATCGCGGTCGACACCAACACGCTGAACTCGGTCGACGTGCTCAACGTCACCAATGCCGAGAACGCCATCCAGCGCGTCGACGCATCGCTGACCACCGTGTCATCGCTGCGCAGTCAGTTGGGTGCGGTGCAGAGCCGCTTCGAGTCCATCACGGCCAACCTGCAGACGGTTTCCGAAAACCTGCAGGCCTCGCGTAGCCGCATCCTGGATGCCGACTTCGCGGCCGAGACGGCCAACCTGACCAAGGCCCAGATCCTGCAGCAGGCAGGTGTTGCGGTCCTGGCGCAGGCCAACGCCGTCCCGCAGACCGTGCTCGGACTGCTCCGTTAATTCGGCGCAACCTGACAAACGGCGGTCGGTGCAAACCGGCCGCCGTTTTCTTTTGCATTCGTGATACAGCCGTTTTTTGGCCGCATGATGCACGCGAATTCCGTGAGCTGGTTCCTTGGACTATGTCAAAACTTGCTAAAGCCGGCTCCCCGCGATGCCGATAAATGCTACGAGAGCAACACCGTCTGCTACGGGCGGGCTTTGAGCACAGGCGACACGCCTGGATTGCGATCGACGAAACATGGACGCCATCAGTTCGACAAGAATGCAGGTCGCCGCGGCGACACCGGCGCGTCGGGAGGCTCCTGCCCCCGCCGGCGGCAAAGTCTTGCCGGCGTCCGGCAATGAAGCGCCGCCAGAGCCGGTAAAAATCGACCTGAACGCGGCCATCGCGCAGATCGAGTCCTATCTGTCCAGCTCGCAGCGGGCCCTGAAATTCAGGATGGACGAGGCCAGCGGCCGGGCCGTCATCACGGTCACAAACCCTGAAACCGGCGAGGTCATTCGCCAGATTCCGGGTGACGAAGTGCTCAAGATGGCTGCAGCGGTCAGCTCGGGCAATCCCCGCCTGATCGATACGCTCGTCTAGTGGCACGCATCTTGCTGTCAATGTATTGAGATTCCGACTGTCGGTCGCGTACGGCCGACCAGGACGGAGACCGGCGTGCGACTGCGACCACCGGATTTGATCTGTTGATATGGAACTGACTGCGACAGGACTGGGATCGGGACTCGACGTCAAGGGGCTCGTCGATCAACTTGTCGCCGCCGAGCGGCAGCCGGTCTCCAATCGCCTCAACCTGCGCGAAGCGCGGGCGAATGCAGAACTGTCAGCGCTGGGCAAGTTCAAAAGTGCGCTGGCCAGTTTCGAGGAGAGCCTGGACGCGCTCAGCGAACTGGAGAAATTCCAACAACGCATTACCAGTGTCAGCGATGACACGCTTATCACGGCCAGCGCGGATTCCGCTGCGGTGCCCGGTCGCTACAGCGTCCAGGTGGGTGCGCTGGCCACTGCACAAAAGATTGCATCGGGCCCGTTTGCAAGCGCGGATGCCGCGGTCGGCGATGGGCAACTGAGCATCTCCGTCGCCGGCGCAACAGCCAACATCATTATTGACCCGACCGCGAATACGCTGGCGGATATTCGGGATGCCATTAACGACTCCCTGGACAACCCGGGCGTACTGGCCACGATCGTGAATGCGACCGATGGCGCCCACCTGGTGCTCAGCTCCGCCGAAACCGGGGCGCTCAACACGATTACAGTCGCGGCGACGGGCGGCGATGGCGGACTTGACCAGTTGATTTATGACGCGGCGGCGCCGAGCAACCCGATGACGGAGCTCGAAGCCGCTGCCGATGCCGAGGTCAGGATCGACGGGTTTACGGTACGCAGTGCGACCAATGACGTTGCCGGCGCCATCGAAGGCGTCACCATCAACCTGCTCGAGGCCGACCCCGGCGAGCTGATCGACCTGAGCGTGGACTTCGACCAGACTGCGGCAAACGCAGCCGTTGGCGCATTCGTCAATGCTTACAACAGCCTGATCGACACCATCAAGGAAGTCACGGCGTTCAATGCCGAAACCGGCGAGGCGGCCCCGCTCCTCGGTGACTCGGTCGTGCGTGGTGTCAAAGACTCGCTGCGGCGGGCATTGGGCAACGCGTTCGATATTCCCGGCGCGAGTTTCCGCACCCTGGCCGACATTGGCATCACCACCGAGGCCAGCGGCAACCTGGAACTGGACGACACCAAGCTGTCGGAATCCATTACCGCCAGTTTCGACGGCGTCGGCGAGTTGTTCGCCAATGCCGACGGCATCGTCGCCGCGCTCCAAGTCCGGCTCGAGGGCGTAATGAGCAGCACCGGGCCAATCGATGCGCGCGAAACACGCCTGAAGGACCAGCTCGAATTCCTGGGTGACCAGCGTACGCGACTGGATGAACGCATGGAACGTGTGCGCGAACGGCTGCTGGATCAATTCAACGCAATGGATCGATTGGTGGCGTCATTGCAGAACACCAGTGCCTTCCTGGCACGAGAACTCGGCTAACGACAGCGCAGGCGAGTGGGGAAGATGAAACACAGCGATACCGGAGCACTGGGACACTATCGCAGCGTCGGCGCCTACGGCGCGGCCGCGGCGGCCGATCGTCAACAGCTGATCCAACAAATGATGGCCGGCGCGCACGATCGCATTGCGACCGCGCGTGGCCACATGCAGCGCGGTGAAACTGCTGCCAAAGGAGAAGCCATCTGCAAAGCCGTCGCGCTGATTGACGGTCTGCGCACCAGTCTCGATCTGGACAAGGGCGGCGAGATTGCGGCAAACCTTAATGCGCTGTACGACTACATGACACGTCGCCTGACGGAAGCGAACGTGCAAAACCGTCCGGAACTGCTCGACGAGGTCGCCGGTCTGCTCGCCGAAATCCGCTCGGCCTGGGAACAATTGCCGCAGCAAGCGCCCGAGCCGGCCTGAGTGCAATGTCATTACTCGACGAAATCCTGGCTCTCACCGATGCGGTCGAACGCTGTATCGACAGCGGCGATTGGCTGGGTGCCAGTGATGTGAACGCGCGCCGTCAGCAATTGCTGGTCGAGCTGTGTGGCGACGGTAACGAGCGCCGGCTCGATTCAGCCACGCGGGCAGCGCTGTCGCAGATCCTGCAGCGAAACCAGGCAACAGAATCGCGGCTGCGTGGTGAACGCAATCGCATCGCGGGTTCCGCGAGCAAGCTGAAACGCGGTCGACAAGCCCTGGATGCTTATCGACTCAACACCGGGGGCGCAGCCCAGGAGGCCTGATTTGAACGACGATGTCGCCGAAGGCTTCGAGGGCGTCGCGCTGCATGAGCGCCTCGGTCTGACCTGGACCGCGGGTGAACTCGATAACACGATCGAGCTCGACCACGTCAACCAGGAGACGAACCGCGTGCTGCAAGCCATGGCGGTATTTGAAGAGGCACCTCGTGAGGTCGCCAGCGACGCGAGCCAGCCCGGCCACGAGTTACAGCACCTGGAAGCCAAGACCGATGTGCTGCTGAGCCTGGTCGGCATGCTGATCGCCGAGCGGCAGTCGGCAGTCACCGAGCATTCCATGGTGTTGCGGGCCGCCAGCATCGAATGGGCCGGTCCCGCCGGCGAGGGACTGGCCCGCGGTGACACAGGCTATCTCCAGATCTATGCCAATCCCATGCTACCGCTGCCAATCCGCCTGCCCGCCCGCATCGTCGGCACCACCGAGCGCAATGGCACGCGCTGGCTGCTGACGCGTTTCGAGAACCTGGTGCCGGCAGTCGCCAACGGCATGGAAAAACTCGTGTTTCGCCGGCATCGCCGCCAGGTTGCGCTGTCACGGGGTACCGGCGTCCACTCGCAAACGGGTGTCTTTCAGATGCCAAAAAAATGACCTTTGACGCTGGCGGCGTACCAAATTTTTGACACGAAGGACGCCACCGAGAATCTGAATTATAAAAATCAATAGGTTGAGCACGCTCTAAGTGCTGGCACGCAAATTGCTTCTCTCCTGCGCAGGAGGACCATTGCGTGCCCGTGGAGAAACAGTCAGACAGTCAACGCGAGAGCCTGGAAGCGGCTTTTCTGGCCTTCAACGAAGTGTCGGACCAGCTGCAGAATTCGTACGCCGGTTTGCAGGCAGAGGTGAGCCGCCTGCAGCAGGAACTGGCGCAGGCCAATCGCAAGAGCGCCGACGAAGCGAAGAAAAATGCGGAACTCGCTGGTCGCCTTGCGGCGCTGCTCGAGGCTCTGCCCGGCGGCGTTGTCATGCTGGACGGCAACGGCGTCGTGCGGGAACTGAACGCGACCGCCACGGACTTCTTCGGGACACCCTTGCAGGACACTGCCTGGGCATCGGTTCGCGAGCGCGCTTTTCATCCCGGTAGTGGCGAGGCCGGTGATCTCGCCCTGCATGATGGCCGCCGCCTAAATCTCGCACAGCGGCTGCTCGATCCCGGTCCCGGTCGGGTCCTGTTGTTTACGGACGTCACCGAACACCACAAGGTTCAGGAATTGGTGGCTCGCCACCAGCGCCTCGCCGCGCTGGGAGAAATGGCTGCCGCCCTGGCCCACCAGATCCGCACTCCCCTGTCGGCTGCGTTGCTCTATACGGAGAACGCCGCCCGCGGCGACTTGAGCGTCGACAAGCGCGAATCGCTGTTGGCCAAGGCCGGCCGCTGCCTGCATGACCTGGAGCAACTCGTCGCGGACATGCTGCGTTTCGCGCGTGGCGCCAGCAATGCAGAGACGCCGGTTCGCCTCGGCGATTTGCTGGGCGCAGTGCGCGACGCGGTCGCCGGCATCAAGCGGGACAATCAGTCGATCGACATCGATGTCGACGATGCGGACCTGGTGATCGGCGCCAATCGCGAGGCGTTGACCGGCGCGATTCTCAACCTCGCCAGCAATGCCCTGCACCATGCCGGCGTCGAGGCAATAGTTGTAATTACCGCGCGTCGGCGCGGGAACACCCTGGAACTGCGCGTCAGCGATAACGGCCCCGGCGTACCGCGCGAATTTCAGGACAAGATCTTTGAACCTTTCTTCACGTCGCGCGCGGACGGTACCGGCCTTGGGCTTGCCGTCGTGAGATCCGTGGCTCGCGCGCATGGCGGCGACGTCACGCTCGATTCCACCAAACGCGATGGCGCTTCTTTTGTGATCCGGCTGCCGCTGGAGCAGCTGCGGGAGGCACAGGTCGAAGCGGAGGTCGCGGCGTGACGTCCATACCGGTGCTGCTGGTCGAAGACGATCTCGCGTTGCGCGAGGCGCTCGTGGAAACACTGAGTCTCGGCGGCTATGACGTGCGCGTCGCCACGGACGGCCGGGCCGCGCTGGAAGCCTTGCGCGACAACCCGGTCGCCGCGGTCGTCACCGACTATCAGATGAAGCCGATGGACGGCTTTGAATTGTTGCAGCGACTGCGCGCCGACTATCCACAATTACCCGTGCTGCTGATGACCGCCTACGGCACGATTCAGCATGCGGTGAAATCCATGCTCGAGGGTGCTACGGATTACCTCGTCAAACCGTTTTCCGCGCAAGTACTGATCGACAAGCTGGCGCGTCTGTTGCCTGAAGAAAGCGGCGAGCAGACGTTGATCACCGAAGACCCGAACATGCGCCACTTACTGGACCTGGCCCGGCGCGTCGCGCCGGGCGATTCCACTGTGCTGCTCACCGGCGAAAGCGGCACCGGCAAAGAGGTTTTTGCCCGCTACATCCACACCCACTCCGGACGGGCACTCAAGCCCTTTGTCGCTATTAACTGCGCGGCAATTCCGGAGAACATGCTCGAGGCAGTGCTGTTCGGTCACGAGAAAGGCGCTTTTACCGGCGCCCATGAAGCCAAGGCCGGGAAATTCGAACAGGCGCAGGGCGGGACCCTGCTGCTGGACGAGATCAGCGAGATGGACCTGAGCCTGCAGGCGAAACTGTTACGCGTCATCCAGGAGAAGGAAGTCGAACGTATCGGTGGCAAACGGAGTATCAGCCTCGATGTGCGCCTGCTCGCCACCACCAACCGGGACCTGCGCGGCCAGGTGCAGGCCGGCAAGTTCCGCGAAGACCTGTTTTACCGACTCAGCGTCTTCCCGATCGAATTGCCGCCTCTGCGTCAGCGGACGCGGGACATCACGCCGCTGGCCCGGCACTTCGTGCGCGAGTGCTGTGGGCCCACCCAGCAGGCGCCAACTCTCAACGACGAAGCCGTAACCACCCTGCTCCGACACAGCTGGCCGGGCAACGTGCGGGAACTGCAGAACGTTGTGCAGCGCGCGATGATTCTGTACAGCGGGCACCAGATTCGCGCCCGCGATCTGCACTTCGATGGTGGACCGGTCGCGGCGCCGCCCCGCGATGACGGCAACGCAACCGGCAGCGACGCCGGTCTGCAGGAAAACCTGCAGTCGATCGAGGGTCAGCTGATCCTGGATGCGCTCGATCAGGGCCACGGCAGTCGCAAGCGCGCGGCGGAAATTCTGGGCATCAGTCCCCGCACCCTGCGATACAAGATTGCCCGCCTGCGTGATGCGGGCATTGACATTCCGGGCCACCGGGAGACGGCGGCTGCGTGAGCGGCTGCGCCAAGTGGAGAGCACGATGAGCAACATGGAAATCAATCGAGTCCTGGCGCAAATGCGCGAGATGAGCGTAGCGCTGCAGCCGGCGCCCGACCCGGCTGCAACCGACGGTGCGAAATTCACCGAGGTCATGCAGCAGGCAATCACAAAGGTCAACGAGCAGCAGGCCGCCGCGACCGAGATGGTCAACAACTTTCAGACGGGCGCAACCGATGTCAGCGTGGCAGAGGTGATGGTGCAGATGCAGAAGGCCAGCCTGTCGTTTCGGGCCATGGCCGAGGTACGCAACAAGCTCGTGGATGCGTACCAGGAAATCATGAACATGCCGATCTAGGGCAACGACCGAGACAGTTTCGGAGACTAAGCGATGGCAGATAGCACCGCACTCACACTGGGACCATTGAGCGTCCTGGACCGGATACCGGGCATGCGACAGTTACTGATGCTGGTCGCACTGGCCGTGTCGATTTCAATCGGCGTGACCGCCGCGTTCTGGGCTCGCGAACCAAACTACAGCATGCTCTACAGCAATATCTCCGATCGCGACGCCGGCGAAATCGTGAACGTACTGGCAACCAGCGAGATTCCGTACCAGCTGGATCGCAAATCCGGCGCCGTCCTCGTTCCCGGGAATCGCATTCACGATGCGCGCCTGAAGCTTGCCGGCCAGGGACTGCCCCGCGGCACGGGCTTCGGACTGGAGATCATCGAGGGTGACACCGGTTTCTCGACCAGCCAGTTCATGGAAAACGCCCGCTATCATCACGCGCTGGAGACCGAGCTATCGCGCACCATTGCCAATCTGCGACCGGTGCAGAACGCCCGGGTGCACCTGGCGCTGCCAAAGAACACGGTCTTCCTGCGTGACAAACGCGAGCCGAGCGCATCCGTACTCGTGCACCTGTTTCCCGGCAGGAAGCTCGCGGAAAGCCAGGTCACGTCAATCGTGCACCTGGTTGCGTCCAGCATCCCGGAAATGGAGTCCGGTGCGGTGACCGTGGTGGACCAGCATGGTCGTTTACTGACCTCACCCGACGATTCATCCGATATCGCTTTGAGCGCACGGCAGTTCGAATATACGCGTCGCCTCGAGGAATCTTACGTCGAGCGCATCGTCAACCTGCTGACGCCGATGCTCGGGCCCGGCCGCGTCCGCGCCACAGTTTCCGCCGATCTCGACTTCACCGTGCGCGAGGAAACGCGCGAGGCGTTCGACCCCCAAAACAGTGTCGTGCGCAGCGAGCAACTGAGCGAAGACCGCCGCATGGGTGCCGGCGCGGCGGAAGGCGTGCCGGGCGCGTTGAGCAATCAGCCGCCGGAATCCGGCACCGAGGTTGCCGCAGCCCAGACGGCAGGCGACACGGCTGAGGAAGCGACGGCTGGTACCCCACTGAACGAGTCCACGCGCAGCACGCGCAATTTCGAAATCGACCGCACGCTGAGCCGGACGGTGCAGCCGGTCGGCCTGATTCAACGCCTGTCGGTCGCCGTCATCGTCGATGATCGTGAGTTTGTGGGGGACGACGGTGAAGTGACTCGCGAACCACTGTCGACGACCGAGATCGAGGAAGTCACGCGACTGGTGCGGGAAGCCGTCGGGTTCAACGCGGACCGCGGTGACAGCATCAGCATCAGCAATGTGAGCTTCGTGGTAGAAGAAGCGCCGCCACCGCTTGAGGAACCGGGATTCCTGTCCAGTCCGTTCGTTCGGGATGCCATTCGGCAAGGGCTCTGGGCACTGCTGCTCATCGCCCTGGGTCTCGGCATTATCCGGCCCATCATCCGCAGCCTGAGCAAGGGCCTGACCGGCGAGAGCGCCGCGGTGCCGGTGGCCGGGTATGCACCGATCAGCGGCGGCGCGGCGCCGGCTGGCGCGCCGCTCGCGGCCGGCACAGCTGCTGCGCCACCGGTCGAACAGCGCGCACCGCTGACCTTCGAGGACAAAATCAACGTGGCGCGTCAGCACGCGGACCGGAATCCGGAGCGCGTCGCACAGATCGTAAGAGGTTGGGTGCAGAGCGATGACTGACGTGACGAACCTGAGCGGCCCGGAACGCGCCGCAATCTTCTTGATGTCGCTATCCGAGGAAGAAGCCGCCGGCATCATGCAGCACATGGCCGTCTCCGAGGTCCAGAAACTCGGCCAGGCGATGGCCCAGATGCGCAAGGTAACGCGCGCGCAGGCCGACACCGTACTCGCGAACTTTACCGATAGCGTCGAATCCGAGGCACCCCTCGTCGGCCGTTCGCCGCAGTCACTAAAACGGTTGCTGACCAGTTCGCTCGGCGAAGAGCGCGCCACCAGCCTGATGGACCGGATCGTCGACGACGAACCGCGTGGCCTGGATTCCCTACAGCTAATGGAAGCCAAGGAAATCGCGGAGATCATTCACCGCGAACATCCGCAAGTAATTGCCATCGTGCTCGCCGGCCTGGAGCCGAAGAAATCCTCCCAGGTGATCAGTGAACTGCCGAGCCGCCTGGGTACCGATGTCGTGACGCGTATCGCGAAGATGGAAGAGGTGCCGCAGAGCGCGATTGAAGAACTCGACGAGGTGATGCAGCAACGGTTCTCGCAATCGGGCGGCTTCAAGGTCACGGCCATGGGCGGCATCCGCAATGCGGCAGAAATCCTGAACGCCGTTGAAAAAGAACTCGGCGGCAAGATCATCAGCGAGCTCGACGAGCGTGATCCGCCACTCAGCCAGGAAATCCAGGACAGCATGTTCGTGTTCGAGAACCTGATGGATGTCGACGATCGCGGCATCCAGGCGCTGGTCCGCGAAATCACGTCCGATGTGCTCGTCATTGCCCTGAAAGGCGCAGAGGAAGAGCTGCAGGAGAAAATCTTCAAGAACATGTCCAAGCGCGCTGCCGAATTGCTGCGTGATGATCTCGAAGCGAAGGGACCGGTGCGCATCAGCGACGTCGAGGACGCGCAGAAGCAAATCGTGCAAACCACGCGGCGTCTCGCCGACGATGGCACGATCATGATCGGCGGAGGCGGCGATGACTTCGTCTAACAAGCCACCGCGGGTCATCCCCGGCGAAACGCTCAGCAGCGAGCTGGTAACCTGGGAAGCGCCACCCGTCGCCGACCAGGCTGAAGTCGCTGCGAGCAACCTGGAGCAACAGATTGAGGCACTGCGCGAGCAGGCGCGCCAACAAGGCTATGCCGAGGGACACGCAGCCGGGCGGGCCGCGGCGCGCGAACAGATAGAGGCCCGCGCGGACGCGCTGGAAACGGCGCTGAACGCGCTGACCCGACCGATGGAACGACTCGACCATCGCGTCGAAGAGGAAATTCTCGCCCTCGTGCAGGCCATAACGCGGCAGCTCGTCAGACGTGAAATGCGCCAGGATCCCGGTGAACTGGTTGCCGTTATCCGGGCGGGCCTGGGTGCGCTACCGGTCGCATCCGAGGATGTCGTTGTACGCCTGCATCCGGAAGACGCGCAGCTGATTCGGGAACTGTTGAGCCCAACGGACGCTGACACGCCATGGCGTATTCAGGCGGACCCGGTGATCGAACGCGGCGGCTGTCAGATTGTCACCGCGTCATCCCAGATCGATGGTCGGCTGGAAACGCGGCTCGGCCGCGTCATCGCTGACATGCTCGATGACGAGCGCGGCGAGGAGCGCAGCGACGAACATAGCGAGGAAGCACGCCGCGATGACTGATGCGCGCGCCTATGAACTGGCCGTGACCCGCGGCGACCGCTGGGGTGATCGGTTCGCCGGTTTACGGGCGCGGGTGCGACGGGCGCCACTGGTCATCGAGGGCAAACTCGCGCGCGTCGCGGGCATGACTCTCGAAGCCACCGGTTGTGAAGCGGCCCTTGGCGCTCGCTGTTTGATTGATACCGGTGGCGACCACGAAGTCGAGGCGGAGGTCGTGGGGTTCGCCGATGATCGTCTCTATCTCATGCCCACCGAGGGCCTGCAGGGAATCAGGCCAAACGCTCGTGTCATCCCGACGCCCAGCGTCGCGAAGGTCGCGGTTGGGGATGAACTCCTGGGCCGCGTCATCGACGGGGCCGGCGAACCGCTCGATGGCCGGGGCCCCCTGCTCTGCGAGCACAAAGTGTCCCTGCTCGGCAAAGCCATCAATCCGCTGAGCCGCCAGCCCATTCAGGAACCGCTGGACGTTGGCGTGCGCTCCATCAACGCGCTGCTGACTGCAGGTCGCGGGCAACGCCTTGGACTGTTTGCCGGCAGCGGTGTTGGCAAGAGTTGCCTGTTGGCCATGATGACGCGATTCACGCAGGCCGACGTCATCGTCGTGGGCCTGATCGGGGAACGTGGCCGCGAGGTTAAGGAGTTCGTCGAAGACAACCTGGGCACGGCTGGCCTGGCGCGCGCCGTGGTTGTGGCAACGCCCGCCGACTGCTCGCCGCTGATGCGTGTGCACGGCGCCTGGACAGCCACTGCAATCGCCGAGTTCTTTCGCGACCAGGGTAAGGATGTCCTGTTGCTGATGGACTCGCTCACGCGATTCGCCCAGGCCCAGCGCGAAATCGGCCTGGCGATCGGTGAACCGCCGGCAACCAAAGGTTATCCACCCTCGGTCTTTGCCCGGTTGCCACAGCTGGTCGAACGCGCCGGCACCGGTATCCAGGGCCAGGGCTCCATCACCGCCTTCTACACGGTGCTCGCCGAAGGCGACGACGAACACGATCCGATCGTCGACGCGGCCCGGGCCACGCTCGACGGGCACGTGATGTTATCGAGGAATATTGCCGAGGCAGGCATTTATCCGCCAATCGATGTCGAGCCATCGGTCAGCCGTTCGATGATTCGCGTCGCCGGTTCGACGCAGCAGCAGGCAGCACAGCGCTTTCGTGAGATCTACTCCTACTACATGCGTCACCGCGACCTCATTACCGTGGGCGCTTATCGCTCGGGTGCGGACGCGCAGCTCGATCGCGCGGTGGCCTTGTGGCCGCGCATCGAAGCGTTTCTGCGACAGTCCCAGCATGAACCGGTAACCCTGGCAGACAGCGTCAATGAACTGATCGAACTGGTCCGCACCCCGCCGACGGAACCGGCCAACTCTGATGCACCGGAAGGAACCAACGCATGAGCAAACCAGCACAACTGGGCACCATTCGCACCCTGGCAGACAACGTCGAGCGGGAGTCGTCGCGCGCCGTCGCCGAGCGCCGGCGGACGCTGGCCGCCGAGGAACAGCGCCTGGCGCAGTTACGTGAGTATCTGCATGAGTACGCCGAACTGTCAGCTGCGGGTACGGGCATGCTGGTGGATACGGTGCGCATGCGGCGCGGTTTCGTCGCGAAAATCCGGGCAGGCATTGAACAGCAGGAGCGCCTGGTCGCGGGCCTGCGGGAGCAGTTGGACCACGACCTGCATCGCTGGCGCGATGCCCGTTCGCAATCGCTCGCGCTGGAGAAATACCAGGATCGACTGGCCGACGCCGCCAATCTGAAAGAGCAACGTCGCGACCAGGCCCGCACCGACGAAGTCGGACAGAAGATCTATCACGGCACCTGACGCGATTTCTGGCATGCATCTTGCTCCATTACTGGCGTCGGGCGTAACGACAACCCGACGGAGAGTCGATGGACGCAAGCAGTAACAATCCCGCCGCGTTGCTGATAGCCGGCACGGTCGTACAGCCAGCGACCCAGCCGGCTCCGGCGGCCCTGGCCGACTCTGGCCCGGTCGCCACATCGTCGCCAGACCGTGCGGATGCTGGAATGCGGCCGCCCGCCGAGAGCGAATTCTCGAATAAAATGAGGCAGTTGGAGGATCCAGCGGGGCCAAAAACGCCGGCGCAATCGCAACCCGCCAGCGATCATCACGAGGCCCCCACAGAAGCGACCGCGACGTCATCGAATGACACCGACACGACCAGGCCAGGACCGACCGAACCAGCGCCGGCCGAGGCAGAAGCCGCTGATGCAGCGCCGCCTGTCGACCTGGACCTGTTCGCGCACGGCGGCTTCTTGCCGGAAGATGCAGGTGAATCCCTGCCGGAGAACGGCAAGGTCTTGCCGCCCCTGACCGCGACGCAACCGACCGAATCGCCGGCCGACAACACCGCGCCGGCGACCGAGCCGGAGCCGGTTGGCCCGCCCGTGATGCCCGTCAGCATGACACCCGACTCCGACGGCATGCCGGTGCCGACAGGTGCCGAAACCCGCGCCACCGCCGCGACGACTGTCGCGCCACCAATGGCAACCGGCCGCGCGGAAGCACCCGTCAGCACGACTCCGCTAGTCGATGACGGACCACCGCTGCCGGCGACGACAAATCAGACTGCCACGGATACCCAGTCGCAATCCGGCGACGGTAATGCGCGCTCGACGGAGCAACAACTCGCCGCATTGAAGGACATGCTGACGCAGCCGGGCAGCAATACGACGGCCACGCGCGGCATTCCGGTCGCAGATCTGCCGAACCCGGCCACGCTGGCCGGTACCAGCAGATTGGGCAGTGAATTCTCCGGGCTGCTGTCCGAACTCGCGTCGGCTTCCGACCAGCGCCCGCTGCAGCCCCTGGCGGACGCCCGTGAATTTGCCGCCGGCCTGAACCAGCGACTCAGCGTGATGACACACAATGGCCTGCAAACGGCGCGTATTCAGCTGCACCCCGAGCAGCTTGGGCCGCTGGAAGTTCGCATCCAGGTCGAGGACGATGTGGCACAGGTCTGGTTCAGCGCCCAGCATGGCCAGACCCGGGAGGCACTCGAGCAAGCCCTGCCACGGCTGCGCGAACTCTTTGCCGACCAGGGATTGCAACTGATTCGCTCCGACGTCAGCGACGGGCAACCGGATTCCGGTGACAAGGCTGCGGGCGAGTCAAACAGCGATCGGGGCACTCCGGCGAAGCTGAGCCGCGACCATGGCGGCGCGCGCGAGGAATTCCTGCTCACCAGGCGGGCCCTGGGCAGTCTGCATTCGGGACACCTGCTGGACCTGCGCGTCTGAGCCGCCAGCAGACCGTCACCGCGGGCCAAATATTTGGCTATCGCCGGTCGATGCCCGTCAGGGAATTGGCAGCCAGCGAATGGGGCTCTCCAAGTCTCTGTTTCTAAATATGTTTCTTCAGCACTCGTTTCTGGCACGGCTCTTGCTAAACAAGGCATGGGTAATTGCCAGGAATCGAGAAAATGGCAGCTGAAGACACCGAAGTCGCACAAGCCACCGAAGCACCAGCGAAGGGCGGCATCGTCAAGACCCTCGGCATCGCCGTCGGTTTGTTCATCCTGATGCTCGCGAGCCAACTGATCGGCCCGATCATGGCGTGCAAAATCCTGCCCGACATGATGCCCGGTTGCGGCGGCGCGCCGACGCTGACGGAAGAGACAGCGAAACCGGAGAAGGACCTTGGGCCACCGCAATACCTCGCGCTGGATCCCGCCCTGGTCGTGAGTTTCGAAGACCAGAACGCGATCCGCTTCCTGCAGGTCACAGTCGAGGTCATGGCACGCGAAGAAGCCGCAATCGAAGCAGTGACGACGCATACGCCGGTCATCCGTAACAACCTGCTGATGCTGATGGGCGGCAAGACACTGACCGACCTGACCAGCCGCGATGGCAAAGAGCAACTTCGCCAGGATGCGCTGACCGAGGTCCAGGCCATCCTCAGCAAATTCGGCGATGCCACGATCGAGGATCTCTATTTCACCTCCTTTGTCGTGCAATAGGGTCGCGAGCGATGGAATCGAACGACATCCTGTCGGAAGAAGAGAGCCAGGCGCTGCGTCAGGCAGATGCCGAGGTCTCCGCGGGGGACGACGACGCCCCTTCTCCGGAAGGACAGGTGAAGGACCTCCATCCGGATCACTGGGAACGCATCGTTGCCGATCGCGTGCCCGCACTGGAATCCATTAGCGAACGTATGGTGAGCCTGTTGAAGACGACGGGCCGCGAGTTCTTTCGCCGCTCCGTCGAGGTCAGCGCTGAGCCGAGTCGCACACATCGCTGGGGTGCCTTCGCTCGCCGACTGCCCGTTCCAACCAGCCTGAACGTGCTGAATATTCAGCCCCTGAATATCAAGGGTGTTGTTTGCCTGGATCCCGAGTTCGTTTTCTCGCTGGTGGATGTGTTCTTCGGTGGCAACGGGAGTGGCGACCGTTGTGTCGAAAACCCCGACTTCACGCCAATGGAAGTTCGCCTCGTGCGGAAGTTCGTCAATCGGGTTTCCGAGAACATGCGGGAAGCCTGGCGTCCGTTTATCGATCTGACTTTCGAACTCGGCACCTCCGAGACCAACCCGATTTTTGCTTCCGTCGCCGCCGGCGCGGAGGCTGTCAGCGTGGCCGGATTCAAATTTGAATTTGGCGAGAAAGAGATGCTACTGCAGACGGTCCTGCCAGCGCGGCTGGTGGAGCCGATCCGCTTCCTGCGCGATGCGGGCCAGGCCGACGGCAGCGAGGGTGAAACCGCGAAGTGGCGGAACCGGCTCCGTGAGGATGTCCAGGATGCTTCGGTGGTGCTGCGCGCAGTGCTGGCTGAAACCCAGATTGACCTGCGGGACCTGGCAACCGCGGAACCGGGCGATGTGATTCCGCTGGAATTACCGCCAACCATGAATTTGATGGCCGGCAATCAGCCGGTGATCGAAGGCACTTTCGGCGTCAGAAAGGGCCACAACGCCGTGCGGGTCGGCAGATTCATCGACCGCAAGGCACTAGGAGAGAAATATGGACGAGACCACTAACACCGAGAACCCGGAAGCGACCGGCCAAGAAGGTCAGGAAGAATTCCAGGCCGCTGAATTCCAGCAGGTCGAGGAAAGTGACGGTGATGCCAGTGCCAACGTTCAGGCGAATCTGGATGTGATTCTCGACGTGCCCGTCACCCTGTCACTCGAGGTCGGCCGAACCGAGATGAGTGTCGGCAAGTTATTGCGACTGAGCCAGGGCGCCGTCGTGGAACTCGATCGTAACGCCGGCGAACCGCTGGACGTCATGGTGAACGGCGCATTGATCGCGCGCGGTGAGATCGTTGTCGTCAACGACAAGTTCGGCATCCGACTGGTCGACGTCGTATCACCTCCCGGACAGGCGTTGATTGAACAGGAGTAAACCAGTGCGCAAGTCGGTCTTTATCCTGATCGCCCTGGCATTGCCGGTCTTGCTGAGCCAATCGGGTCTGGCCTTGGCGCAGACCGGCGAAATCGGCTCGGCGGCCACGGATGTCTGGGGCCCGACGCTGCGCATGCTGCTCAGCCTGATCGCAGTGTTGGCAATCCTGGGCGGCTGCGTCTTGCTGGCCAAACGCCTGCGTGATGGCGGTGCGTTCAAGACCGGTTTGATCGAAGTCGTCAGCGGCATTTCGCTTGGCGGCCGCGACAAGGTCGTGCTGCTGCGAGTCGGCAACGAGCAGGTGCTGGTCGGCGTCAGCGCCTCCGGCATGCGGCCTCTGCACGTGCTCAGGGGACAGCCGAAACCCGAGCCCAGAGAATTCGATGACTACCTCGAAGCAACACAGGCGCTGGAGGTACCCCGATGAGGACACGCGTCCAGCTGTTGCTGCTGCTTGGCACTCTCGTACCAACGCTTGCCACGGGGGAACCCGGCATACCCGCAATTGCCATCGCCCAGGACGCCGCGGGCGGTCAGACCTGGTCACTCTCCATCCAGGTCCTGATGCTCATGACGGCACTCACGCTGCTGCCGTCACTGGTGCTCGCAGCCACCTCGTTCACCCGCATCGTGATCGTGCTGGCAATTCTGCGCCAGGCCATCGGGATGCCGCAGACACCGCCCAACCAGGTGCTGATCGGATTGGCCCTGTTTCTCAGTCTGTTCGTGATGGGGCCCGTCCTGACCGAAGTCTACGACAGCGGCATCCAGCCCTATATCGACGGCCAGATCGAATTGGACGAGGCTGCCGACGCCGCGCAGGCACCGTTGCGCAACTTCATGGTCAGCCAGGTGCGCGAGCCCGACCTGGAATTGTTCGCGGGGCTGGCCGGGAACGACGGTTACGAAACTGCGGACGATATTCCTCTCACGGTCCTGTTGCCGAGCTTCCTGACCAGCGAGCTGAAGACTGCCTTCCAGATCGGGTTCCTGACATTCATTCCGTTCCTGATTATCGACCTCGTGGTGTCCAGCGTGCTGATGTCAATGGGCATGATGATGCTGTCGCCAATGCTCATCTCCCTGCCCTTCAAGATCATGTTGTTCGTGCTGGTAGACGGTTGGGGGCTGATCATCGGCACGCTCGCCGCGAGTTTCACGATCTAGGGGGGTGCGATGACCGCGGACATCGTTCTGAACGTCGTCAGCGACGCCCTGACCATCGCGTCACTCCTGGCGGCGCCGTTATTGCTGACCGCGCTGGCCACCGGCGTGTTCATCGGCGTGCTGCAGGCCGCCACGCAAATCAACGAAATGACCCTGAGCTTCATCCCGAAGCTGCTGGCGCTCGTGGTTTCACTGCTGGTCGCGGGACCCTGGATGTTGCAGCTGATCGTCAACCACACCCGGAATCTGTTCATGAACATTCCCGGAATAATCGGTTGAGGCGGCGCAGTGATAGCGGTCTATCAAATCGCGGACCTGCTGATGGCAACGCTGTGGGCATTGCTGCGTGTTTCCGGGGTGGTGCTCATTGCACCGATCCTCGGCGCCGTCTTCACGCCGATGCGTCTCCGCATTCTGATCGCCGCGGTCATTGCGGTTGCCATGCTGCCGGCGATTCCGGCGATGCCGGAGATATCGCCGTTGAGCCCGCAGGGATTTCTCGCCGTCGCGAAAGAACTCAGTATCGGGCTGGCCATTGGTTTTGTGCTGAAGCTCGCCATCGAAGCGGCTGTATTCGCCGGTCAGGTCGTTTCGATGGGCATGGGCCTGAGTTTTGCCATGGTTGTCGATCCGCAGGCGGGCAGCACGCCGCTGTTGGGTCGGCTATATATCATCGTCGCGACCCTGCTGTTGCTGGCATCGAATGCCCACCTGGCGCTGATTGCACTGCTGGCGGAGAGCTACACCTTGCTGCCGCTCGGTGAGGCAGGGATCGGACCGGGACAGGCGCGCGCGCTCGTCGGCTTCGCCTCGATGATGTTTGTCGGCGCAATGCACCTCGCCTTGCCGGCAGTGATCGCCATCCTGATGGTCAATGTCGCCTTCGGCGTGATTAGTCGCGCGGCCCCGACTCTGAACCTGTTCGCAGTTGGATTTCCGATCACGTTGCTGCTTGGAATGATCCTGATGGTCGTCAGCGTGCGCACGCACGGGCCCATCTGGGATGCACAATTTGAATCATCCTTGCAGATGGTTGCGCGTCTGCTCGGGGGTGGCTGACGATGGCCGAAAACGAGCAGCAATTCCAGGAACGCACCGAACGCGCCACACCCAAACGGCTGCAGGAAGCCCGCGAACGTGGCCAGGTGCCGCGGTCGCGTGAATTGAATATGGCCGCGGTGATGGTTTGCGCAGCCATTGCGTTTTTTGCGATGAAGCCCACGCTCGGTGGGCACCTCGTGGCACTGATGCAGCAGAGCCTGAGCATCGATCCGGCGCTGCTGAACGATTCCCGCAGCATGGCTCAGGCGCTTGGCCAGGCCGGCCTGGGAACACTGCTCGCGTTCGCGCCGCTGCTCGGTGCAGTTGCCATTGCCGCCGTCGCCGGCGGCGTCGCAATCGGTGGTTGGACGTTCAGTCCGAAACCGCTGGAACCAAAACTCAGCAAGCTGGATCCGTTCAAGGGTCTGAAGCGCGTCTTTGGACTGCGTGGCCTGGTCGAGGTTGCGAAAGCCCTTGCCAAGGCTGGCCTGATTGGCGGCGTGGCGATCGCGTTTCTCTGGTTTTCGAGCAACACCATTTTCCGCCTCGGCCTCGAGCCGCTGAACGCGACGATGGCCGACTCCGGCCAGCTCGTCGCCACAATGCTGCTCGTCTGCAGCCTGTCATTGGTGGTGATCGCGCTTGCCGACGTGCCTTACCAGCTCTGGAACCACCAGAAAGAACTGCGCATGACCCGCAAGGAAGTGCAGGACGAGATGAAGGAGACCGAGGGTCGTCCGGAAGTCCGGCAACGCATTCGCGCACTGCAACAGGAACTGTCGAACCAGCGCATGCTGGAAGACGTGCCCAGCGCGGACGTCGTGATCACCAATCCGACCCATTTCGCGGTCGCGTTGAAATACAGCGAAGGTGAGATGTCGGCACCACGCGTGCTGGCCAAGGGTGTCGATCACATGGCGGCTCGCATTCGCAGCATCGCAGCAGACGAAAAGGTCGCCATCTTCGAAGCACCGTTGCTCGCCCGCGCGCTGTACTGGACCGTGGACATCGGTCACGAGATACCCCAGCAATTGTACCTGGCGGTTGCGCAG